>Ga0209985_10000928_pt1 | contig 30398 bp, 29 predicted proteins | sample NOAtaG_FD_187305 | JGI IMG/M metagenome (GOLD analysis project Ga0209985, IMG submission 187305) | Freshwater lake microbial communities from Lake Erie, under a cyanobacterial bloom - NOAA_Erie_Diel6S_1000h metaG (SPAdes) (version 2) | ecosystem: Environmental > Aquatic > Freshwater > Lake ...
AGCAGCCTTCTGGGCCTTCTCCTCGGCGCGCTCCTTGGCCTTGCGGCCCGGCTCGCCCTTCTGGGGGTTGTTGCCGGCCTGCCAGGCGACCAGGCCTTCGGTGGCCAGGAAGCGGGCGACGCGGTCTGAGGGTTGGGCGCCCTTGGCGATCCACTCGCGGATCCGCTCGACCTTGAGGGTCACGCGGTTGGGATCGTCCTTCTTCAGGAGGGGGTTGTAGGCGCCCACCTTCTCGATGAAGCGGCCGTCGCGGGGCGAGTGGCTGTCGGCGACGACGATGGAATAGAAGGGGCGCTTCTTGGCGCCGCCGCGGGCGAGACGAATCCTGAGCATGGGTGTTCCTTGGGGTTCGAGTGTCTGACTAGGATTTCTTGAAGGGGTTGAAGCCCGGCGGCAGGCCGCCGCCGAGGCCAGGAAGTTTCATGCCGCCCGGAAGGCTCCCGGGAAGGCCGCCGCCCGGCAGCTTGTCCGCCAGCTTGGCCAGCTCGTCGAGCTGGGCCGCATCCGCGGTGGGCACCTTGCCGCCGCCGAGCGCCTTGAGCCGGTCCAGACCGCCGCCGCCGCCCAGCATGCCGGCCATGCGGGCGAAGCCCTTACCGCCGTCGCGGCTCATCATCTTGAAGGCGTCGGCCATCTGCCGGTGCTGTTTGAGCAGGCGGTTGACCTCGGCCACCTCCACCCCGGCGCCGGCGGCGATCCGCCGCTTGCGAGAGGCCTGGAGGATGTCGGGCTTGCGCCGCTCGGCCTTGGTCATGGACGAGATGATCGCCGACTGCCGGTCGAGGGCCTTGTCGGAGATGTTGGCCTCGGCGATCTGCTTCTTGACCTTCTGAACGCCGGGCAGGAGGCCCATCAGGCCTTCCATGCCGCCCATCCGCTTCATCTGGGCCAGCTGGTCGGCCATCATGTCGAGGTCGAACTGACCCTTGGCCAGGCGCCGGGCCATGGCCTCGGCCTTGGCCGTGTCGAGGTCCTGGGCGGCCTTTTCCACGAGGGCGACGATGTCGCCCTGGCCGAGGATGCGCCCGGCCACCCGGGCGGCGTCGAAGACGTCGAGGCCGTCGATCTTCTCGGAGACGCCGAGAAACTTGATCGGCAGGCCGGTGACCGCCCGCATGGACAGGGCCGCCCCGCCGCGACCGTCGCCGTCGGCCCGGGTCAGGACCAGGCCGGTGAGGGGCAGGCGTTCATGGAAGGCCCGGGCGGTGCGGACCGCGTCCTGGCCGGTGAGGCTGTCGGCCACCAGCAGGGTCTCGTGCGGCTGGGCGATGGCGGCGATCTCGGCCGCCTCGGCCATCATGGCCTCGTCCAGGGTGGTGCGGCCGGCGGTGTCGAGGATCAGGACGTCGAAGCCCTGGAGCCTGGACGCCGACAAGGCCCTGCGAGCAATGTCGGGCGCGGACTGGCCGGCGACGATCGGCAGGCTGTCGACGCCGGCCTGGGTCGCGAGGGTCGCCAGCTGCTCCATGGCGGCCGGGCGGCGGGTGTCCAGGGAGGCCAGCAGGACCTTCTTGCGTTCGCGCGACAGGCGCAGGGCCAGCTTGGCGGCGGTGGTGGTCTTGCCCGAGCCCTGAAGGCCCGCCATCAGGATGACGGTCGGCGGGTTGAGGCTGAGGTTGAGGCCCTCGGCGCCCTCTCCGCCCAGCATCTCCACGAGGCCGTCATAGGTGATCTTGACCACCTGGTCGGCCGGGCGGACCGAGCGGATGACCGCCTCGCCCATGGCCTGTTCCCGCGCCTTGGCGATAAAGTCGCGGACCACGGGCAGGGCGACGTCGGCGTCGAGGAGGGCGGTGCGCACCTCCTTCAGCGCCTCGTCGATGTCCTTCTCGGACAGGACGCCGCGACCGGAGAGCCGGTCGAAGACGGAAGAGAGGCGGTCTGTCAGGGCGTCGAACATGTCGATCTCCGCGAGAGCGCTCCAGGGGTCAAAACGGCCCGGCCCAAACGCGATTGACCCCCGTGGACGATCACGTCGACGGGGGGCCTCGCCGCCCTCGTCCCGCGTGAGGGCGGGGGTCGTGGCGGTGGAGGGCGCAATCGCACTGCGCCGGAGGAGGCGGCGGAATGCGCCCCGGAGCCCGGAAAGTCAAGGCCGCAGGGGCGCAGGAAGCCGTCTTGGGTCAGGTCGTCGGGAAGCCCTTGTCCCGGAGGTAGGCCTTCACGTCCGGCTCCCGGCCGCGGAAGTTGCGGTACTGCTGGGCCGGGTCGAGGGTGTTGCCGACGCTCATGACCGTGTCCTGGAGCCGCCTGGCCAACGCCTTGTCGTAGGGCCCGCCCGCCTCGGTGAAGGCCTCGAAGGCGTCCAGGGCGATGACCTCGCTCCACAGATAGCTGTAGTAGCCCGCCGAGTAGCCATCTCCGGAGAAGATGTGCTGGAACTGGGGCGTCCGGTGCCGCATGGGCAGCTCCCGGGGCATGCCCAGTTTCGCCAGTTCGTCCTTCTCGAAGGCGCGGGGATCGATGTCGGCGTCCCCGGCCAGGTGCAGCTTCATGTCGATGAGGGCCGAGGACAGGTACTCGGTGACCTCGAATCCCTGGCGGAAGGTGGAGGCCTTCTCGATCCGGGCGGCCAGCTCGGCGGGCATGGGCTTGCCGGTCCTGTGGTGTAGGGCGAAGCGGTTGAGCACCTCCGGGGTCGGCAGCCAGTGCTCGAGCACTTGGGAGGGGAACTCCACGTAGTCCCGCGGAACGTTGGTTCCCGACAGGGAGGGATAGGTCACGGCGGAGCAGAGGCCGTGAAGGGCGTGGCCGAACTCGTGGAACAGGGTGTTGGCGTCATCCCAGGAGATCAGGACGGGTTCGCCCGGGGCGCCCTTCACGAAGTTGGAGTTGTTCGAGACGATGGTGGTGACCCGGCCCCCGTAGGTGCGCTGGTCGCGGTAGGAATTCATCCAGGCGCCGGAGCGCTTGCCCGGGCGGGCGTAGGGATCGAAGTACCAGAGCCCCACGTGCTCGCCGCCGCGGCCCTTGACCTCCCAGATGCGGATGTCCGGGTGCGCCACCGGCAGGCCCTTCACCTCCTCGAAGGCGAAGCCGAACAGCTGGCCGGCGGCCCAGAACATGCCCTCGCGGAGATTGTCGAGCTGCATGTAGCCCTTCACCTCGTTCATATCGAGGTCGTACTTCGCCGCCCGCACCTTTTCGGCGTAGTAGCGGTAGTCCCAGGGCTCGATCTTCACGCCCAGCTTCTCGGCATCGGCCAGGCCCTGCATCTCGGCCACTTCCTCGCGGACGCGGGCGATGGCCGCCGGCCAGACGCGCGTCATCAGCTCCATGGCCTTCTCGGGCGAGCCGGCCATGGAATCGGCAAGGCGCCAGTGCGCGTGGGTGGCGTAGCCCAAAAGCTTGGCCCGCTCGGCCCGCAGTTTCAGGATCTGCCGGATCAGGCCGTTATTGTCCTTCGCATCGCCGTTGTCCCCCCGGCTGTAAAAGGTGCGCCAGACCTTCTCGCGCAGGTCCCGCCGCGCCGAATAGGTCAGGAAGGGGTCCATGGACGAGCGGGTGTTGAGGATGGCCCACTCACCCTTGCGGCCCCGGGCTTCGGCGGCGCCGGCGGCGGCGGCCCGTACATCGTCCGGCAGACCGGTCAGCTCGGCCTCGGTTTTCAGGTAGAGGACGTAATCGGTTTCGTCGGCCAGCAGGTTCTGGCTGAATCGGGTGAAGAGTCCCGCCAGCTCCTGGTTGATCGCCGCCACCCGGGTCTTCTGCGGCCCGGTCAGCCGGGCGCCGGCGCGCACGAAGCGGGTGTGATGGAGCCACATCAGCCGGCGCTGCTCAGGGGTCAGGCCGGCGTGGTCGCCCCGGGTGTAAACCTCGTCGATTCGCCGGAACAGGGCGGCGTTCTGCAGGATGGCGTCCTGGTGGGCGGCCAGCAGGGGCTCTACGGCCTCCTCGACCTTCTGGACGTCGGGGCTGGCCAGGGTGTTGGTCCATATGAAGTAGTAGGTCAGGACCCGGGACGTCATCTGGCCGGTGAGCTCAAGCGCCTCGATGGTGTTGGCGAAGGTCAGCGGCGCCTTGTTTCCGGCGATGGCGTCGATCTCGGCCCGCTCGGCCGCCAGGGCCAGCTCGATGGCGCCTTGGAAGTCCGCCACCTTGACCTTGTCGAAGGCCGGGACCCCCCCGAAGGGCCCCGTCCAGGGCTGGGTCAGGGGGTTGGCCGACACCGCAGCGAGGGCCGGCGGTGACAGGGCCTGGGTTGCAGCGAGGGCGCCGGAGGTGGCGAGGAAGGTACGACGCTTCATGGGGACTCCGTCTGGCGAGGCGACGGGCCTGAAATAGCCCTGTCCGGGCGCGCCGTCACCTGACAGGTGCGTCATGTGCGAAAAGGGCCTCTGGTGCGGCGGCGGGACGCGCGCTAGTCCGGGGCATGGCGATCGGCGTCTTTGATTCCGGGATTGGCGGCCTCAGCGTGCACCGCAGGCTGGTGGAGCGCTTTCCGCAGGCCGACTTCGTCTACCTGGCGGACCAGGCCAACACCCCCTACGGCGGACGTTCCGGCGAGGAGATCGTCGACCTGACCCGGGCCGGCTGCGAGCGCCTGTTCGCGGAAGGCTGCGACCTGGTCATCCTGGCCTGCAACACAGCCTCGGCCATCGCCCTGCGCCGCCTGCAGCAGACCTGGCTGCCGGGGGTGCGCGACGGCCGGGGGCGGCCGACCAACGTGCTGGGCATCATCGTGCCGACCATCGAGGCGGCCACCGGCCTGCCTTGGGAACATGAGGCCGAGCGGCGCGGCGACAAGGTTGAGAAGCTGGATGTCCTGGCCGTCTTCGCCACCCCCGCCACGGCGGCGTCCCGCGTCTACGAGATCGAGATCGATAAGCGCCGGCAGGACGTGGCGGTCTTTGTGGAGCCCTGCCCGGAACTGGCCGGTCAGATCGAGGCCGGGGCGCCCCGCGCCGTTCTGGAGGCCGCCGTCGCCGGCCATGTCGCCAACGTCACCCGCCGGATCGGTCGCGCGCCCGACCGGGCCATACTGGGCTGCACCCACTACGAGATCATCTCGGACGTCTTCCGCGCATCCCTCAGGCCCGGAACGCCCCTGGTCCACCAGCCGGACGCCACCGCCGAGGCCCTCGCCGCCTACCTGGAGCGGCGCCCGGAATACCAGCCTGGCGACTTGGGACGGCGGATCTTCCTGACCACCGGCGCGCCGGGTCTGCAGCATGACCTGGCCGAGGCCTTCTGGGGCGCGCCCCTGCGGTTCGATCCGGCCTGATCCGGCGCAATTGGCGCTACCCTAAGGCCGGAGGGCGCGGCAAGATGCGGCCCATGAAGCTGCTCCTGTCCCCCGCCTCGCCCTATGCCCGCAAGGTCTGGCTGGCCGCCGCCGAGCTCGGCCTGCAAGACCGCATCGAGGTGGCGAACGCCTCCGCCTCGCCGGTCGCCGGCAATCCCGAGCTGTCGGCCCTCAACCCGCTGGGCAAGATCCCGGTCCTGATCCGCGAGGACGGCCCGGCCCTCTACGACAGCCGGGTCATTGTCGACTACCTGGACGGCCTGACCCCGCGCCGGCTCTGCCCGGCGGAGGGGGAGGCGCGCTGGCGGGTCCAGACCCTGCACGCCGCCGCCGACGGCCTGCTCGACGCCGCCCTGCTGGCCCGCTACGAGGAGGCCCTGCGGCCTGAGCCTCTGCGCTGGGCCGACTGGCGCCGGGGTCAGGGCGAAAAGATCCGACGGGTCCTCGACCTCTTTGAGGCCACCGACCTGAAGGCCGGAGACGACGCCCGGATCTGCGACATCGCGGCGGCCTGCGCCCTGGGGTATCTCGACTTCCGCTTCGCCGCCGAACCCTGGCGGGACGGCCGTCCGCGGCTGGCCGCCTTCTTCGAGGCCTTCACCCGCCGCCCGGCCTGGGCGCAAAGCGACCCGGCGCGGACCTCGTGAGCGACCCGACCCTTCCCTCTGACGGGCGTGAAACCTTCGCGGCCCGCTTCCTCAGCGCCGAGGGGCGGCTGGGGCGGCGGGGCTTCCTGGTCTCGGCCCTGGTCCTGCTGGCGGTCGCGGTCGTCTACGACGCGGTCTCCGCCGGACCCCTCCAGTGGATCACGGGATGGCTGGTCTGGCCCCTGCTGGTCTGGATCGGCGCCTGCCTGCTGGCCCGCCGGCTGCACGACCGGGGCCGGAATGGCTGGATTGCAGCAGTCATCCTGGCGGCCCTGGTGGCGGTCTGGCCCCAGCCCTCGGGCTTCCTAGACTTCCCCTTCGTGGTCGTCCTGATCTGGGCGGCGGTGGAGCTGGGTGTCCTGAACGGCGAGCCGGGGGTGAACCGCTATGGCCCGCCGACCGCCGGGGGCTGAGCGGGCTCGATCTCTCCGAACACCTCCCGGAAGGCGGCGCGAAGGGCCTCGTCGGCATCCTCCATGGAGCAGGTCAGGCCGAGGTCGGCCAGGCTGGTCACTCCGTGCTCGGTCTGGCCGCAGGGGACGATCCCCGAGAAGTGCGACAGGTCCGGCTCCACGTTCAGCGAGATTCCGTGGAAGGAGACCCACCGGCGCACCTTGACGCCGATGGCGGCGATCTTGTCCTCCCGGGGCGGGGCGCCGGGGCTGCGGCGCTCGACCCAGACGCCGACCCGGCCTTCGCGCACCGCGCCGTCCACGGCCAGGCGGGACAGGGCGGCGAGGATCCAGGCCTCCAGGGCGGCGACGAAGGCGCGGATGTCCTGCCGCCGGGCCGACAGGTCCAGCATCACATAGGCCACCCTCTGGCCGGGCCCGTGATAGGTGAACTGGCCGCCGCGGCTGGTGCGGAAGACCGGGAACCGGTCGGGGTCGAGGAGGTCGGCGTCCCGCGCCGAGACGCCAGCGGTATAGAGGGGCGGATGCTCCAGCAGCCAGACCAGCTCCCCGGCCTCGCCCCGGGCGATCGCCCCGGCCCGGGCCTCCATGGCCGCCACCGCCTCGGCGTAGTCGACCTGGCCCGCCGAGACCGCCCAGCCGCAGGCCGCGCCATCCACGCGCCCGAAGACTGGCGCTGCGTCGGCAGGATTTAACGTCCGGTCAATCATGTTGGCGTCAGTCTGGTGGCGGTTGAGTCGCCGCGCAACCGCGACCGGCTCCTTTAGCGTCTCAAGCGTCAGTAGCGAGGGGTCCCGCCTTGGGCCAGATCAACGCCGTCAATGTCGACATCGCCGTGGTTCTGGGCCGGTCCAACCTGCCCATGGCCCAACTGCTCCGCATGGGCCGCGGTGCGGTGATTCCGCTGGACGCCGGCGTCAATGACGAGGTCTGGATCCTGGCCAACAACCACCCGGTCGCCCGGGGGGAAATCCAGATCAGCGACGACCGGATCGCCATCACCGTGACCCGGGCGGCGAACGTCTATGACTTCATGGCCGGCGGCAATTCCTGATCGGGCGGCTTCACAAAGCCCTCCGGCTTTGATACGGCCCCCGCTCACCACGAGCGGTCGTGGCGGAATTGGTAGACGCGCAGCGTTGAGGTCGCTGTGGGGCAACCCGTGGAAGTTCGAGTCTTCTCGACCGCACCAGTGAGCCAGAGAGTCCGGGGACAGGGTCCGATCAGTCACGCATAGCGCCGGGAGGGCAGGTCCGCATGAGCCGCGACGCTGAACATCCCCTGCGTGACGACCTTGTGGCGACCGAGGCCGCCGAGGACCTTGAGGACCTCGCCCTCGGCGACGACTACGCCCTCAATCCCGACTTCGTCGCCCTGGTGGTGGACGCCGCCGACCGCGGCGACGCCGAGCGCCTGCGCGAGCTTCTGGCCGCCCTCCACCCCGCCGACGTCGCCGACCTGATGGGCTTCCTGTCGGCCGCCGACCGGGAGGAGGTGATGGCCCACCTCGACCCCGAGGCCCTGGCCGAGATCCTGGCGGAGATCGAGCCGGAGATCCGCGAGGACCTGCTGGAGCGCATGCCCTCGGCCACCCTGGTGCGGGCCCTCGGCGAGATGGACTCCGACGACGCCGTCGACCTGATGGAGGACCTGGAGGCGGACAAGCGCGCCCAGGTGCTTGCGGCCCTGCCGGACATCGACCGCGCCGCCATCGAGACCTCGCTGGCCTACGAGGATGAGACCGCGGGCCGCCTGATGCAGCGCGAGGTCGCCTCCGCGCCCCAGTTCTGGACCGTCGGCCAGGCCCTCGACCACTTCCTGAAGGCCGGCGACGACATGCCGGAGCTGTTCTTCGACGTCTATGTGGTGGACCCGTCGCACCGGCCGCTGGGCGGAGTGCCGGTCAGCCGCCTGCTCCGCCACGATCGCGACACCCCCCTGGCGCGTATCATGGAGCCCCTGACCGAGATCCCGGTGGGCATGGACCAGGAAGAAGCGGCCTACATCTTCAACAAGTACCACCTGATCTCGGCCCCGGTGGTGGAGCCCGGCGGGCGGCTCGTGGGCCAGCTGACGGTGGACGACATCGTCGGCGTCATCCGGGAAGAGGGCGAGGAGGACATCCTGGCCCTGGCCGGCGTGTCCGACGTGGGGCGCGACGCCAGCCTGGCGGGCGCCGTGCGCTCGCGCCTGCCCTGGCTGGTGCTCAACCTCGGGACGGCGGCCGTGGCCTCCAGCGTGATCGGCGCCTTCCAGGGGGCCATCGCCCAGGTGATCGCCCTGGCCATCCTCATGCCCATCGTCTCGTCCCTCGGGGGCAATGCCGGCACCCAGACCCTGGCGGTGGCGGTGCGCGCCCTGTCCAGCCGCGAGCTGAACGCCGCCAACTCCGCCCGGATCATCCTGCGGGAGGTGATGGCGGGTCTCCTGAACGGATCGGTGCTGGCGGTCCTGATGGCGGCGGCCGTCCTGGCCCTCTTCCAGGACCCGAGGCTCGCGGTGACGGTGGGTCTGGCGATCATCGCCAACTTCTTCGTCGCCGCCCTGGCGGGGATCCTCGCGCCGATCATCCTGGACCGGCTGGGCCGGGACCCGGCGGTCTCGTCCTCCGTGCTGGTGACCTTCGCCACCGATTTCATGGGTTTCCTGGCCCTGCTGGGCATAGCCAGCCTGATCCTGCTCTGACGGTCCGCCTCGCCCCCTGCGGGCCTGCGTGGTAATCCACTGACCATGAGCCAGCCGACCTTCGACTTCGCCCTGGGCGAGACTGCGGACGCCCTGCGCGCCTCGGTCGCCCGCTTCGCCGCCGAGCGCATCGCCCCGCGCGCCGCTTCCATCGACCGCGACAACGCCTTCCCCCGGGACCTCTGGCCGGAGATGGGCGCGCTCGGCCTCCTGGGGATCACGGTGGAGGAAGAGGATGGCGGGGCGGGCCTGGGCTATCTCGAGCACGTGGTGGCCATGGAGGAGATCTCCCGGGCCTCGGCCTCGGTGGGTCTGTCCTACGGCGCCCACTCCAACCTCTGCGTGAACCAGATCCGCCGCTGGGGGACGCCGGCCCAGAAGGCCCGCCATCTGCCCCGCCTGATCTCGGGCGAGCATGTGGGCGCCCTGGCCATGAGCGAGGCGGGATCGGGCTCGGACGTGGTCTCCATGCGCCTGCGGGCCGAGCGGCGGGGCGATCGCTATGTGCTCAACGGGACCAAGTTCTGGATCACCAACGGCCCCCACGCCGATGTCCTGGTGGTCTATGCCCGCACCGAGCCGGACGCCGGCCCCCGGGGCATCACCGCCTTCCTGGTGGAGCGCGGCATGGCCGGCTTCTCCACCAGCCCCAAGCTGGACAAGATGGGCATGCGCGGCTCCGACACGGCTGAACTGGTCTTCCAGGACTGCGAGGTGCCGGAAGAGAATGTCATGGGCCCCGTCAATGGCGGCGTCGGCGTGCTGATGAGCGGCCTGGACTATGAGCGGGCCGTCCTGGCGGCGGGACCCCTCGGCATCATGCAGGCGGCCCTGGACCTCGTGCTGCCCTATGTGCGGGAGCGGAAACAGTTCGGCCAGGCCATCGGCGCCTTCCAGCTCATGCAGGCCAAGGTGGCGGACATGTACGTGGCCCTGAACTCGGCCCGGGCCTATGTCTACGCCGTGGCGCGGGCCTGCGATGCGGGCCTGGCCACCCGCCACGACGCCGCCGGCGCCATCCTCCTGGCCTCGGAGAACGCCGTGAAAGTCGCGATGGAGGCCATCCAGGCCCTGGGCGGCGCCGGCTACACCCGCGACTTCCCCGCCGAGCGCCTCTTGCGCGACGCCAAGCTCTACGACATCGGCGCCGGCACCAACGAGATCCGCCGCTACCTGATCGGCCGCGAGCTGATCGGCGCCTGAGGGCTTCCGGAATGGATGAGGGGCCGCCCCGTCTCCGGAACGGCCCCTCCATTGTCGGACCGCCCTGCGGCCCCGCAACCCGTCGCCTAGGCGCGCGCCTCTCCGACGGAGGTCCAGGTCACGGTTTCCGCATGCGGATGAAGACAATGAGACACTGGATCACCTCCTTTCAATGGTTGGCCAAGGACTCAAGACTGCGCCTGCTTCGCCCGTCCTGACAAGACGGGCCGCGTCACGTCAGGGTGATGCGGCGGGGGTCTGCAAAGGACGGCGGCGCAGGTCCTCCAGGGGTCCGGGGATCCGGTCCAGGGAGGCGAGAGCGGCCGTGTAGCCGGCGGCCACGGCGGGGTCGTAGGCGCTCCAGTCCCGGATCTCGACCCCGGCCAGTTCAGGCAGGATGAGGACGTCGGCGCCTTCCCGGGCGGCGGCCAGGTCCCGTCCGGAAGAGACGGTGGCGGCGCGGATCAGCAGGGAGACGATGGGCGGGCCCTTGCGCCACTGGCCCGAGAGGATCCAGCGCAGCAGGGAGCGCGGCCTGACGATGTCGGCGGCGGTGATGGACAGGCCCCGGCTGACGTCGACCCCGATGATGGGTCCGGACAGGCCGCCGCGCATGACGTCCACGGGCAGGTTCTTGAGCACCGCGCCGTCCACCAGGACGTTCTGGCCCTGGGTGGCCGGGGGCAGGAGGCCGGGCAGGGAGATGGAGGCGCGCAGGGCGGCCCGCACCAGACCCCGCCTGTGCACCTGGTGCGCGCCGGTCGTCAGGTTGGAGGAGACGCAGAAGCAGGGCCGCCAGAGGTCGGCGAACTGGACGTCGCCGAAGTGCTCCTCGAGCCGGCGGGCGACCTTCTCGCCCCGGGTCATGGCCAGCATGGGAAAGGCGATGTCATCGAGGGGACTGGAGGCGACGAAGGCCCGGCGGATGCGCTGTTCGAGCTCGTCCAGCTCCCAGCCGAGGGCCAGGCCCGCGGCGATCACCGCCCCCATGGAGGCGCCGCCCACATGGTCGATGGGCACGCCGCGCTCGACCAGGGCGCGGATCACGCCGATGTGGGCGTAGGCCCGGGCCCCGCCGCCGGAGAGGACGAGGCCCACCGCCCGGCCGGTGAGACGCCGCACCAGGCGCGCCAGGTCCCCGGGGTCGCCCCGCCGCAGGTGGGTCAGGCCCACCGCGCCGGTCGCGCTCATCCAGGCCTCGGCGCCCCGGGGCCGGCGGATGCCCGCCGGCTGGACCAGGACGAGCTCGGCGCCCACGCCCAGGGCGGCGGGGGTGTGGGCCGCCGCGCCCGGCGGAGGCGGATAATCGCCCCGGCCCACACGGAAGAGGCGATCCACCTGGCGGGCGATCTTGGCGGCCCAGCCGGCCTCGCCGTGGCCGGCGACATAGAGGGCGTAGTCGACCGAATGCTCCAGATTGGAGAACCAGGAGGTCTCCTGGTCCTCGGCCTCGGAACCGGCGACGGCGGCGCTGAAGCCGGCGGCCCGGATGCCATCCGCCAGGCGCTCGATGAAGCCCCTCAAGTCCTCGATGGGGCCCTGGGCGACAAAGCCGAAGACCGTCGGCTCCACGAGGGCCGTGGCGCGCCCGGCGTCCCGGGCGCGTCCGACCATCAGGCGGGCCAGGTCGGTCATGATGTCGGGGTCGGTCTCGCAGGCGGCGAAGAAGGCCTCCCTGTCCAGGGACACGACCTCGGAGTCCCGCAGGGCGGTCAGGCGGCCGGAATGGACAGCGCCCGTGATCAGGCTCATCTCCCCCGCCGGTTCGCCGGGGCGGACCACGCCGAGGAAGCGGGGCTCGTCGCCTCCTTCGACCCGGAAGGCCCCCAGCCGCCCGGCCCGAAGCAGGTGCAGCTCGGCCGCCGGCTCGCCGGGCCGGAACAGGTCCAGACCCCCGGGCAGGCACCACCAGCGCGCCGTCCCGGCCAGTCTGGCGGTCTCGAAGAGCTTGGCGAGGGCGGTCAGGGGCGGGGTCTGCACGGGGCCATGATACCCCCGGTTTGGTGACAAGGGGAAATCCCGTCCTTGGACTGGGGTCCGCACGGACTAGCCGCCGGCCCGGGCCCCGGTTATGCCTTGTCCATGCCCGTCCTGAAGTCCGCCCTCGACCCGGCCTCGACGGCCTTCCGCGCCAATGCGGAGGTCAACCGCGCGCTTGCGGCCCAGCTGTGCGAGCGCGCCGCCACTGCAGCACTGGGCGGGCCCGAAGACAGCCGGCGACGGCACGAGGCCCGCGGCAAGCTCCTGCCCCGGAACCGGGTGGAGGGCCTGCTCGATCCCGGCGCCCCCTTCCTGGAGATCGGCGCCCTGGCGGCCTTCGGACTCTACGAAGACGAGGCGCCGGCGGCCGGCCTGATCGCCGGGATCGGCCGGGTCAGCGGGCGGGAGGTCATGATCCTGGCCAACGACGCCACGGTGAAGGGCGGAGCCTATTTCCCCATCACGGTGAAGAAGCATCTGCGGGCCCAGGAGATCGCCGAGCAGAACCACCTGCCCTGCGTCTACCTGGTGGACTCCGGCGGCGCTAACCTGCCCCACCAGGCCGAGGTCTTTCCCGACCGCGACCATTTCGGCCGCATCTTCTTCAACCAGGCGCGGATGAGCGCCAGGGGCACCGCCCAGATCGCCTGCGTCATGGGCTCGTGCACGGCGGGGGGCGCCTATGTCCCGGCCATGTCCGACGAGACGGTGATCGTCCGGGGTGCGGGGCCCGAGAGCCAGGGCACCATCTTCCTGGGCGGCCCGCCCCTGGTGAAGGCGGCCACGGGCGAGGTCATCTCGGCCTCGGACCTCGGCGGCGCCGACGTACACGGACGACGATCGGGCGTGGTGGACCATGTGGCCGAGGACGACCTGCACGCCCTGGCCATCGTCCGCCGCATCGTGGCGGGCCTCAACATCCGCCGCCCCGAGGGACCCGTCCTGGCCGATCCCCGGCCGCCCCTCTTCGACCCCGAGGAGCTCTACGGGGTGATCCCGCAGGATGTGCGCGCCCCCTATGACGTGCGCGAGGTGATCGCCCGGATCGTCGACGGCTCGGCCTTCGATGAGTTCAAGGCCCTCTACGGCCAGACCCTGGTCTGCGGCTTCGCCCGGATCTGGGGCTATCCGGTGGCCATTCTGGCCAACAACGGCATCCTGTTCTCGGAGAGCGCGCTGAAGGGCGCCCACTTCATCGAGCTGGCCTGCCAGAGGGGCATCCCCCTTCTGTTCCTGCAGAACATCTCCGGCTTCATGGTCGGCGGCCGCTACGAGGCCGGCGGCATCGCCCGGGACGGCGCCAAGCTGGTCACCGCCGTGGCCTGCGCCGAGGTCCCGAAGCTGACCGTGCTGATCGGCGGCTCCTTCGGGGCCGGCAATTACGGCATGTGCGGCCGGGCCTATTCGCCGCGCTTCCTGTGGAGCTGGCCCAACAGCCGCATCTCGGTCATGGGCGGCGAGCAGGCGGCCAGCGTCCTGGCGACGATCCGCCGGGACGGGATCGAGGCCCGGGGCGGCGAGTGGCCCGCCGACGAGGAAGAGGCCTTCAAGGCGCCGGTCCGGGAGCGCTATGAGGCCGAGGGCGATCCCTACTTCGCCACCGCCCGGCTCTGGGACGACGGGATCATCGACCCCGCCCAGACCCGCGACGTCCTCGGGCTGTCCCTGTCCGCCGCCCTGAACGCCCCCGTCGCGCCGACGCGCTTCGGCGTCTTCCGAATGTGACCGATCCCCGAACCCGGAGCTTCTCCATGTCCAACCCGATCGCCGATCCCCTGGTCGAAGGCCTCGACAGCGACGCCACCTCCGACCTCGTCCGCCTGGACACCACCCAGGAGGGGGTGGCGGTGGTCACCCTGAACCGGCCGGATGCCCGCAACAGCTTCAACGCCGAACTGGTCGGCGCCCTGCACGAGACCTTCGAGACCCTGCAGGCCGCCGAGGGCGTGCGAGTGGTCTTCCTGCGCGGGGCCGGCAAGGTCTTCTCCGCGGGCGCGGACCTGAACTGGATGCGCGACGCCGCCCACTGGACCGAAGCGGAGAACCGCGACGACGCCATGGGCCTGGCGCGCATGCTCAAGTCCCTCTGGGACATCCCGGCCCTGACCGTGGCCCTGGTGCAGGGCGGCGCCTGGGGCGGGGGCTGCGGTCTCGCCGCCGCCTGCGACATCGCCGTGGCCGAGCGGTCTGCGAAGTTCGGCTTTTCCGAGGCCCGGCTGGGCCTGATCGCCGCCACCATCAGCCCCTATGTCGTGGCCGCCATCGGCCCCCGGGCGGCCCGCGGCCTGTTCGCCTCCGCCCGGACCTTCGACGCCGGTGAGGCCCTGCGCCTGGGCCTGGTCAGCGAGCTGGTGGAGGACGCCGCCGCCCTGGCCACGGCCGCCGACCGCATCGCGGGCGAGGCCATGGCCTGCGCCCCCGGCGCCATCGCCGCCTCCAAGGCCCTGGTGGACGCGGTCGCCTGGCGTGACATCGACCAGGCCCTCATGGAGGACACGGCGCGCCGCATCGCCCAGGCCCGGGTCAGCGACGAGGGCCGCGAGGGCGTCGCCGCCTTCCTGGCCCGCAAGACGCCTTCCTGGGCCGGAAAGGGCTGACCCGCCCCGTGTTCCGCTCCGTCCTTGTCGCCAACCGGGGCGAGATCGCCCGCCGGATCTTCCGCACCGCCCGCCGGTTGGGGATCGAGACGGTGGCCGTCGCCTCCGACGCCGACCTAGAGGCGGCTCACGTGCGCGACGCGGACCGGGCCGTGCGCATCGGTCCGGCGCCGGCGGCGGAGAGCTATCTGTCCATTCCCGACCTGGTCGCCGCCGCCCTGGAGAGCGGCGCGGAGGCTGTGCACCCGGGCTATGGCTTCCTGTCCGAAACCGCCGCCTTCGCAGAGGCTGTGCAGGCGGCGGGCCTGATCTGGATCGGCCCCTCCCCGGCGGCCATCCGGGCCATGGGCCTGAAGGACTCGGCCCGCGAGCGGATGATCGCCGCCGGCGTGCCGGTGACGCCCGGATGGCAGGGGGACGATGGCTCGGAGGCCACCCTGCTGACCGCCGCCCGGGACCTGGGCTGGCCGGTCCTGATCAAGGCGGCGGCCGGCGGCGGCGGGCGCGGCATCCGCCGGGTGGACAATGGGGCGGACTTCGCCGCCGCCCTCGCCGCCTGCCGGCGCGAGGCCCAGGCCGCCTTCGGGGACGACCGGGTCCTGCTGGAGCGCTGCATCGAAGCGCCGAGGCACATCGAGGTCCAGGTCTTCGGCGACGCCCACGGCGGCCTCGTCCATCTGTTCGAGCGCGACTGCACCCTGCAGCGCCGCCGCCAGAAGGTGATCGAGGAGGCGCCCGCCCCGGGCATGACGGACACGGTGCGTGCGGCGGTCTGCGCCGCCGCCCTGACCGCTGCCCGGGCCGTCGACTATGTCGGCGCCGGCACGGTGGAATTCATCGCCGACGCCCGCGAGGGCCTCCGCGCCGATCGCATCTGGTTCATGGAGATGAACACCCGGCTTCAGGTGGAGCATCCCGTCACCGAGGCGGTCACCGGCGTGGACCTGGTGGAATGGCAGTTCCGCGTCGCCGCCGGCGAGCCCCTGCCCCTGTCCCAGGACCGGATCGCCCTGAACGGCTGGGCCGTGGAGGCCCGGCTTTGCGCCGAGATTCCCGAGCGGGGCTTCATCCCCTCCACCGGCCGGCTGGAGCACCTCGCCCTGCCGGAGGGGGTGCGGATCGACTCCGGCGTCGAGGCCGGGGACGAGGTGGGGCCGTACTACGACTCCCTCATCGCCAAGCTCATCGCCTGGGCGCCGACCCGGGAGGGGGCGACCGAGAACCTTGCGGAGGCCTGCGCCGGGGTCGAGACCTGGCCTCTGAAGACCAACGCCGGTTTCCTCGCCCGGTGCCTCGATGACTCCGACTTCCTGGCGGGTCGGATCGACACCGGCTTCATCGAGGCCCGGCTGGACCGCCTGGCCGCCGCGCCGGCGCCTTCGCAGGCCCTCGTCAGCGCCGCCGCCGCCGCCCTTGCGGCGCTCTCGGCGGAGGACGCGAGCGCCCCCTCCCGCGACCTGGCCGGCTTTCGCCTCAACGCGCCGCCCCGTGGGCGGGTCCGGGTCTGGTGCGACGGAGAGCCGCTTTGGGCCGACCTCGACTCCGCTCCTGACGAGGCCGACCTCCTCGACGCCGGCGGGTCCCTGGTCCTCTTCGAAGACGGGGCGGCCTTCGCCTTCGCCGCAAACCCACCGGACCGGGAGGGCGGCGCCGCAGCGGCGGGCGACGGCTCGGTCAGTGCGCCCCTGCCCGGCAAGGTCGTCGCCGTGCCCGTCGCCGAGGGCGCCCGGGTGGCCAGGGGCGACGTGCTGGTGGTGATCGAGGCGATGAAGATGGAGCATGGCCTGATCGCCCCCTTCGACGGAGTGGTCGAGGGCCTCTCGACCGCCGTCGGCGACCAGGTGCGGGAGGGCGAGGCCCTCGTGCGGGTGAGGAGCGAAACGCAGTGACCCTGCACATGATCCGGCTCTGCGTCGGGTGCGACACCATCGAGGACCTGGTGGCCTGGCACCAGGACAGCCCCGATCCCTGGCCTCTGTTCACCCGCATGGCGCCGAAGCGCGCGGAGGAACTGCTGGATGGCGGGTCGCTCTACCGGATCTTCCGGGGCCTGATCCTCTGCCGCCAGCGCATCCTGTCCGTCGGTCGGGTGGAGGCGGGCGGGGAGAGCCACTGCCGGATCGACCTGGAGCCGCGCATCATCCGCGTGGCGCCGACGCCCCGGCGGGCCTTCCAGGGCTGGCGCTATCTCGACCCGGCGGACGCTCCGCCCGACCTGGACGAAACCGGTGGCGGGGACCTGCCCGACGAGCTGGCCCGGCGGCTGCGGGAGGCGGGGGCCTGGTAGGTCCCCTCAGACCGCCATGTTGTCGATGAGCCGCGCCCGGCCCAGGCGGGCGGCGGCGAGGATCCGGCCCGCACGGCCGGGGGGCAGGGGGCCCGGGCCCATCCGCGACAGGTCGCCGGCATCCCGCACCTCCAGATAGTCGACGGGGCCGAAGCCGGCGGCCTGGACGCGGCCGAGCGCCTGCGCCTCGGCCTCCGCCACCGGGACCCCCGCCCGCAGGGCCAGGACCGCCTCGGCCAGGGCGGCGGCCAGCTCGGGCGCCCGGCGGCGCTCGTCCTCGGTCAGGTAGGCGTTGCGGGAGGACAGGGCCAGGCCATCCGCCGCCCGGGCGGTGGGCCCGCCGAGGATCTCGACGCCCAGGTCCAGGTCGATGGCGAGCCGCCGGATGACCTGCAGCTGCTGGTAGTCCTTCTCGCCGAAGATGGCGACGTCGGGCCGCACCTGGTTGAGGAGCTTGGCCACCACGGTGGCGACCCCGGCGAAGTGCCCCGGCCGGGCCTGACCGTCCAGGGGCTCGGAGACTCCGGAGACCGTCACCACCGTCGCGGCGCCCGGCGGGTACATCTCCGCCGCCGAAGGCGCGAACAGGAGGTGGCAGCCAGCGACCGACAGCTTTCCGGCGTCCCCCGCCTCATCCCGGGGATAGGCGGCCAGATCCTCGTTCGGCCCGAACTGGGTGGGATTGACGAAGATGGAGGCGACGACCCGGTCGCAGCGCGACAGGCCCAGGCGCACCAGGGACAGGTGGCCCTCGTGCAGGGCGCCCATGGTGGGGACGAAGGCGATGGAGAGGCCCTCGCCCCGCCAGCCGGCGAGGGTCGCGCGCAGGTCGGCCACGCTGCGGACGACGGGGGGCGAGGGCATCGGGGACTCCATCGGGATTGCGCCGGGGCTTATGCCCCGGGGCGGGGCTCTGCGTCCATCCATCCACAGGCGATCCGTTCCGTTGCGTTGACGGCGGTGGGGACGGGGGACCACGCTGCGCCGCGCGGGAATCGGCCCGCGCCCTTCCGGGCGGCCCCGGGGACGGAGTTTTCGGATGACCGACGTCATCGTCGTGGGGAACGAGAAGGGCGGCGCAGGGAAGTCCACCCTCGCCATCCACCTGATGACCGCCCTGCTGCACGAGGGCGGCCGGGTCGGCGCCCTGGATCTGGACGTGCGCCAGCAGTCGCTTGGTCATTTCGTCGACAACCGCGCCGCCTGGCTGGCCGCCCACGGCGCGGAGGCGCCCATGCCCCAGATGGTGAGATTCGACGCCGCCATCGCCCAAGCGCCTGAGGACGAGGCCCGCGAACGACTGGACACCGCCTTCGAAACCCTATCGGGCTGCGACCTCATCGTCGTGGATACACCCGGCGCCGACACCGTCCTCAGCCGCGCCGCTCATGCCCGGGCGGACCTGATCGTCACCCCCATGAATGACAGCTTCGTGGATTTCGACACCCTGGGGGTCGTGGATCCCGTGACCCTCGAGCTGAAGCGGCCGAGCCTGTACTCCGAGACGGTCTGGAACAGCCGCAAGGACCGGGCCCTTTCCTCGGCGCGCTCCATCGACTGGGTGGTGCTTCGCAACCGCCTCGCCCCCGCCGACGCCCGCAACCGCCGACGGGTGGACGAGCGGGTCCAGGCTCTGTCCCGCAGGGCCGGCTTCCGGGTGGGTCCTGGCCTCCGCGATCGCGTCATCTACCGAGAGCTCTTCCCTTTCGGCCTCACCATCGCCGACCTGTCCGCATCCATCCGACCCGTGTCCATGAGCCTGCAGCACGTCGCCGCCCGACAGGAACTGCGCGACCTGATGGGCTTCCTGGGCCTGACGTCGGACGGCGCCCAGCTGGCCGCCCAATAGTGACCTGGCTGCTGATCGCCGCCGCTGCCGTCGCCTTGCTCGTCTGGGCGGGTCGGGGCGGCCTGAAGGCGCCGCGACGGGAGTGGCGACTGATCGCCGGCGGCCTGGCCCTCACCGCGCTCGTGGCGGGGACACTGAGCGTCATTCGGGGCGGATGGATTCTGGGTCTCATGCTTCTGTCGGCGGGCCTGGCCCTGGCCGGCCTCGCCCGGTCGCCGGCGCCGCGACCAAGTCCTGCACCCTCCCCACCGACGCCGGAGGCCATGAGCCTGAACGAGGCGCGCTCTGTCCTCGGCGTCGGGCCGGACGCCAGCCGGGAGGACATCCTGGAGGCCCACGCCCGGCTGATCCGACGGACTCACCCCGACGCTGGCGGCACGGACGGCCTCGCCGCCCACCTCAACGCCGCCCGGGACCGGCTGCTGGAAGGATGAACCCCGAATGCGAAGGATGCTCCCTGGGGACATTCACGCGACAGGCCCGATCCTTCCGGTGTAGGGTCAGGCCTGTCGGGCCTGACCCCGGCCACCAGCAACCCGTGCGAGCCTAACGTGAAGCCTCCGTCAGACCCCGAACAGGAGCCCGTCTCCGCCCGCATCCGCGCCCGCATCAAGAAGGCCCGGAAGCGGTTTTTCGCCAATGACAATATCTCGGCCTACATCCGCGAAGGGGAGATCGACGACCTGCTCTCCGAGGTGGAGGGAAAGTTCCGCGAGGTGCTGAAGAGCCTGGTGATCGATACCGAGGCCGATCACAACACCCAGGACACCGCCAAGCGCGTCGCCAAGATGTACGTCACCGAGGTCTTCCGCGGCCGCTACACCGAGGCTCCGTCGGTGACGGAGTTCCCCAACGCCTCATCCCTGAACGAGCTGATGATCGTCGGCCCGATCACGGTCCGCAGCGCCTGCAGCCATCACTTCTGCCCGATCATGGGCCGGCTCTGGATCGGCTTGATGCCGAATGAGCACTCCAACCTGATCGGCCTGTCCAAGTACTCGCGCCTGGCCGAGTGGGTCATGTCGCGGCCGCAGATCCAGGAGGAGGCGATCACCCAGCTGGCGGACCTCCTGATGGAAAAGGTCCGACCTGACGGCCTCGCCGTCGTCATGGAGGCCGATCACTTCTGCATGCACTGGCGGGGGGTGAAGGACAGCGAGACGATGATGATCAACTCGGTCATGCGCGGCTCCTTCCTCAAGGACCACACCCTGCGGGCCGAATTCCTCTCCCTCATCAAGAACAGGACCTGATTCCCATGCTCGTGCGCTGTCTCTACGCCAGCCGCCCCGTCCAGCCCATGAACGGCGCGCTGCTCGACGGCATCCTCGAACAGTGCCGGCGGAACAATCCGCGGCAGGGGATCACCGGCCTATTGTGCGTCGCCGACGACCTCTTCATCCAGCTCCTGGAAGGTGGGCGTGACGAGGTCTGCGAGATCTTCAACGCCATCGTGAGGGACGACCGGCACCAGCAGGTCCGCCTCCTTTCCTACGAGGAGATCACCGAGCGGCGATTCGGCAACTGGAGCATGGGGCATGTCTCCATTCCCCGGGTGAACCCCTCCCTGCTGCTGAAATACTTCAAGCGGGTGGAGCTGGACCCCTTCGACGGACCCGGCCAGGCGACGCTGGCCCTGCTCGGGGAGCTTGTCGCCACCGCGGCTATCGCGACCCGAGGCGAGTAGCGGCTTCGCCTTCGGCCCTCAGGCGGCGGGCGGGAGGACCATGCAGGGTTGGCCACGGCTCTTTAGAGCCTTGCACGCCGCTCGCGCCGAGGTCTCGGTGTAGCCTGCAAACCGCGTGCGCCAGGAGGTTCCGGCCCGCTCTGCACGTCCTTGGGCGCTGAAGTGGGCGGGGGCGAGCTTTTGGACGATGGCGGCCTGCTTGCGGGCGAGTTCCTGGGACTTGAAGGCGCCCACCTGGACCGACCAGCGGCCGGACTCCGGCCGCCCCGCCTGCCGAAGGCCGCTGGAGGCCGGATCGACGATCTCGAACCCGGAAAGGTTCCGCGGCGCCGGGGCGCTGGTCAGGACGACGCGATCCGGGGCCAGGGCTTCGGTGTCCGACCGGACCTGGGCCATCAGGGTGACCGGCGCCGGCTCGCTCTCGAAGCTGGCCTGGGCGATCTGGACCCGCTCGCCCCGGTCGCGCCGGGCGGCGAGGTCGAAGCCGGTGAGCAGCAGGCTTTCCATCTTGGCGTTGCGGCGGGCATTGGAAGGCCCCCCGAGGACGACCGCGATCAGGCGACGGTTCCCCTGGACGCCCGAGGCCGCGAGGTTGTAGCCGGAGGCGCTGGTGAAGCCGGTCTTCAGCCCGTCCGTCCCCGGCATCCGCCATAGAAGGCCGTTGTGGTTGTTCATCTTGCGGCCCTGGAAGGTGAAGGAGGGCTGGCTGAACAGGCTGTAGTGCTGGGGGAAGTCCCTCAGCACGGCCCGTGAGAGGATGGCGAGGTCCCGGGCGCTGCTGACCTGGCGGCTGTCGGGGAGGCCGGAGGCGTTCACGAAATGGGTGTTGACCATGCCGAGCTCGCGGGCCCTGAGGGTCATCATGGCGGCGAAGCGGCGCTCACTGCCCTCTCCCAGCTTCTCGGCCAGGGCGACGGCGATGTCATTGGCTGACTTGACCGCGAGGGCCTGCATGGCCTCGGACACGCTCAGGCTGGCGCCGACCGGCAGGCCCAGCTTGGTCGGGCTCTGGGCGGCGGCCCGGGCGGAAATCACCACCCGGTCCTCCAGCGAGATGCGTCCCGTCGAAAGGGCCTCGAAGGTCAGATAGAGGGTCATGACCTTGGTGATGGAGGCCGGGTAACGAAGACTGTCCCCCCGCCGGGAGAAGAGGACCTCGCCCGTCTCGGCGTCCACGACCACGGCGGCGTAGCGCATCTCGGGGAAGGGCGGGGTTGGCGCCGCTGAAGCCGGACCGCCTGCAGCCAGGACGCAAAGGCTGGCGGAGAGGGCGGCCGCAAGGACGGCGATCCGGCTCAGGAGGGAAGGACGTCGAGCGGCTGTCGGCAAGTCAGGCGTCCCTGGCGTCTCCGGCGCGGCCGGCGGGTTTCAGGTTGAGCGGCCATACTAGACCGCACCGCCTTGCAGGAAAGTAAATTTCGCCCGACCGGGCTTCACAGCCTGTTTATGTTGCAGCGCACAATCCGCTTGACTGCTGCAGTGCAGCATGAGATACCGCATCGCAGCTTAACCACCCTTGTGCGGCTTTCGCCCGCAGGGCCCCATCGACAGGAACGCCGCCATGGCCGCCGCCAAGACCGCCGCCGACAAAATCGCCAACGCTGGCAATGAAGCCCTCCGTGACGCCATGGAGAAGAGCATGTCCGGCCTGAACGACCTGACCGCCCATTCCCGCAAGAACATGGAGGCCGTCATCGCCTCGGTGACCGCCACCGCCAAGGGCGCCGAGGCCCTCGGCGCGGAAACCGTCGCCTTCTCCAAGGCCGCCGTCGAGCGCCAGACCGCCGCCGTCCAGTCCCTCGCCGGCGTGCGCAGCGTCCAGGACTTCATCGAGGTTCAGACCGACCTGGCCAAGACCCACATGGAGGCCTGCGTGACTCAGATGGGCAAGACCACCGAGCTCGTGACGGCCCTGTTCCGCGACGCCTACCAGCCCTTCAGCGCCCGCATGACCGCGGCGGTGGAGAGCCTGCAGTCGGGTCGTTGACCCGGAGGCCCTGAGGGCCCTTCCGATATATCGGCGGCGCGGTTCCCGGTCGGGGGCCGCGCCGCTTTCGTTTGACTTGCGGCAGGGGCCTGTGGAAGTCGGGGGACCATGCTCCCCACCCTGAGGCAACTGCAGTACCTGAAGCTCCTGGTCGAGCACGGCGGCTTCGGCAAGGCCGCCGAGGCCGCGCACGTCACCCAGCCGACCCTGTCGGCCGGCATCCAGGAGCTGGAGAAAATCCTGGGCGCGCCGGTGGTCGACCGGGCCCGCTCGGGCCTGATCCTGACCGACGTCGGCGCCGCAGCCCTCGCTAAGGCGCGGGTCATCCTGAATGAGGCCGATGAACTGGTCCAGGCCGCCCGCAGCGCCGGGCAGCCCCTGACGGGCCGGTTCCGCCTCGGCGTGATTCCGACCATCGCTCCCTTCCTGTTACCGCGGGCCCTGCCTCTCCTGCGGAGCCGGTTCCCCGACCTCAGGCTCTACCTCCGAGAGGACCTGACCCAGAGGCTGATCTCGGCCCTGAAGTCGGGTCACCTCGACGCCGCCCTCATTGCCCTGCCCTTCGACATGAACGGCCTGGACAGCGCTCACGTGGCCCAGGACGAGATCCTGGCCGCCCTGCCCCCTGGCCATCCCCAGGCGGACCGGGACCGGATGCGCCCGTCCGAGCTCCAGGATGAGGACCTGATCCTCCTCGAGGATGGACACTGCCTGCGCGACCACGCCCTGGCCGCCTGCGGCCTGCGTCCGCCCCGCCAGACCGACGCCGAGGCGACCTTCGCCGCCACATCCCTCCCGACCCTCGTGCAGATGGTGGGATCCGGACTGGGGGTGACCTTCCTGCCCTCCATGGCGGTCTCCGCCGGGCTCACGGACGGGACCTCCATCGAAATCCGCCCTCTCCAGGCCGCCAACCCGAGCCGGGAGATCGTCGTGGCCTGGCGGTCCGGCTCGATCCGGGGCGCCGAGGGCCGGCTCCTGGCCGAGACCCTGCGCCAGGCCTGATCAGTCCATCAGCCGCTGGGCGAGATAGACGTAGTGCCGCGCCCAGCGACGGGCGTTCAGCTCCGGATCTGAGTCGTTCGAGTGTCCGCCCAGGGTCTGCTCGTAATACAGGTAGGGAACCCCAAGCGCTTCCAGGCGCGCCGCGAACTTGCGGGCGTGACCGGGGTGAACCCGGTCGTCACGGGTGTTGGTGGTGATGTAGGCCTCGGGATAGGCGACCCCCGGCTTGAGGTTCTGGTAGGCCGAGTAGCGGGCGATGAAGGCGGCGTCGGTCGGGTTGTCCGGGTCGCCATACTCGCCCACCCAGGACGCCCCAGCCGAGAGCTTGTGATAGCGCAGCATGTCCACCAGCGGGCTCTCGACCACCACGGCGTTCCAGAGTTCCGGGTGCTGGGTCATGGAGACCGTGGTCAGGACCCCGCCGTTTGACCGCCCGTAGATGCCCAGGCGGCGTGGCGAAGTCAGGCCGCGGGCCGTCAGATCCCGGGCGACGGCGGCGAAGTCGTCGAAGGCCAGCTGCCGCTTCTCGCGCATGACCGACTGGTGCCAGGCGGGACCAAACTCGCCACCACCGCGGATGTTGGCGATCACATAGGCGCCGCCCCGCTCAAGCCAGAGCCTGCCCATCTCCGGAAGGTAGATCGGCGGCTTGGCGATCTCGAAGCCGCCGTACCCGTACATCAGGGTGGGGGTGGAGCCGTCCCTGCGCGCGCCCTTCGGCGACACCACGAAGTAGGGAATCCGGGTCCCGTCGCTGGACGTCGCCCAATACTGGGCGATGGACGCCCCGTCCGCCGAGAAGCGTGGCGGCAGGGCGGCGATCCGCGTCGTCTCGCCGGTGGCGGCGTCGACGCGCCAGAGCGAGGGCGGCTCGAGGAAGCCCTCGGCGGAGACCATCAGCACGTCGTCCGTCTCGCTCGCAGCGACGATCTCGAAGGTGGCGTCCTTTGGCAGGGCGAGGCGCTCTGACGTCCATCGACCGCGCGCCATGTCGAACACCTCGACGGCGCCCTTGACCTCGTCGAGCAGGTTGATCGTCACCAGGCCCGCCGTGACGCGCACATCCTGCACCGCCTGCCGGGGGCCGGGGGCGAAGACGAGCTCGGGCGCCCGGCCCGGATCGTCCCGGTGCAGGGCGATCACTGAACCTGCACGGAAGCCCTTCCAGTCTTCCTTGATGGTGAAGATCATCCGGCCCTGCGCGGAGCCCTGGTAGGTCGCCTGGAGCGGCAGGGGCAGGCGGATCAGTTTGCCGTCCCGCCAGAGGCTGAATTCGGACCTGAAGAACTCTACGGCCCGGTCGATCACCAGGCCCAGGCTGCGCCCGTCCTCGCTGCGCAGGACGCTGGCGGACGCGCCGACATCCGAGGCTCGCCCCCGGAATACCTCCCGGGTCTCTCCGCGCCGGTTTACCGTACGGATGACATAGGGGTAGCCCGAGGCTGTCACGTCACCCGCCGACCAGTCCCTGGCGACGACCAGGGTATCGGCGTCGAGCCAGTCGACGGTGAGCTTGAAGGCCGGGAAGCCGAAGCCGTCCTTCAGGAAGGCGCGGCTGGCGACATCGAACTCCCGGATCTCCACGGCATCGCCGCCGCCATCGGACAGCCGCACCAGGCACCGGGTCGCGGCGGGCGGAAGGCAGATCGCGCCCTTGAAGATCCAGTTGCGGCCCTCCGCCTTTGACAGTGCGTCGAGGTCCAGAAGGGTCGTCCACTCCGGCCGGCCCGCCCTGTAGGCGGCCTCGTTCGTTGTGCGCCAGACGCCCTGCACCCGCCCGGCGTCCTGCCAGAGGTTGTCTACGGCCCCGCCCCGAAGTTCTGGCCAGGCGATCCTGTCCGGGGCGGTGAAGATGGCCCGGGCCTCACCGAGGAAGGCGGCGTACCGGGGATCGGCCTCCAGAACGCCGGCGGTCCGGACGTTCTGCCGTGCGACCCAGTCCAGAGACCGGGGAGACTCGATCTCCTCCAGCCACTGGAAAGGGTCCTCCGCCCGGGCGAGGCCGGGGCCGCCTGTGAGGGCGAGGACGAGAACGAGGAGGCGCGAGGCCTCGACGAAGGGTCGGAAGCGGGTCTTCATGGACCCGTTTTTGCGCAAAGATCGGCGAATGTCTCCTGAAAGTCGCCTGCGGCGCCCTGCGAGACTATATTGCGCCCCATGGACCGCCCCTTCAGCAAGATGAACGGCCTGGGCAACGACTTCATCGTCGTGGACGCCCGCAGCCGCGCCTTCGAGGCCGACCCGGAAACGATCCGGCGTCTGGCGTCGCGGTCGGAGGGGATCGGATGCGACCAGTTCGTGCTCATCGGCGCTTCGGAGTCGGCGGACGCCTCGATCCGGTTCTGGAATCCTGATGGCGGCGAGGCTGGCGCCTGCGGCAACGCCACCCGCTGCGTGGCCTGGAGGCTGATGGAGGAGTCCGGCGCCGGACAGGTAAGCCTCGAGACCGCCGGTGGGCGCCTGGAGGCCTGGCGGCGGGGGCCGATGCGGGTGGCTGTGGACATGGGGCGCCCGCGGCTGAACTGGCGCGCCGTGCCCCTCGCGGGACCCGCCGACACCCTCGCCGTGGATGTCCCCGAGGCGGGGCGCCTGGGTCCGGCGATCTGCCTGTCCATGGGCAATCCCCACGCCGTCTTCTTCGTCCCCTCGGCCGAAGCGGCCGAGGTCGGGCGGATCGGTCCCGCCGTCGAGGCCAGTCCCCTCTTCCCGGAGAGGGTGAATGTCGGCTTCGCCGAGGTCCGAAGCCGGTCCGAAGTCCGCCTGAGGGTCTGGGAGCGGGCGGCGGGCCTGACCCGGGCGTGCGGCTCCGGCGCCTGCGCCGCCCTGGTCGCCGGCGTTCGGAGGGGTCTCGTCGACCCCGAGGCGCGGCTGGAGCTGGATGGCGGCGACCTGGAGATCGCCTGGCGCGCCGACGGCCATGTCCTCATGACCGGCGACGTCGAGGTCGAGTTCGAGGGTCGGCTCCCATGAGCGGTTCCGACGTCCGCGTGGTCACCTTCGGGTGCCGCCTGAACGCCTACGAGAGCGAGGTGATCCGCGCCCGGGCCGCTGAGGATGGCGTCACCGACGCCGTGGTCTTCAACACCTGCGCTGTAACCGGGGAGGCGGTGCGCCAGGCCCGCCAGGCCATCCGCAAGGCCCGCCGGGAGAACCCCGGCGCACGCCTGATCGTCACCGGATGCGCCGCCCAGATCGAGCCCGGAACCTTCGCCGCCATGCCCGAGGTCGACCTGGTCCTGGGCAATGCCGACAAGGCCCGCCCGGGCGCCCTCTCACCCCAGGCCGAGGGGCCGCGGGTGCGGGTCAACGACATCATGAGCGTGCGCGAGACTGCCGGCCACCTCATCGCCGGGGTGCGCGACCGCGCCCGGGCCTATGTCGAGGTCCAGAACGGCTGTGACCATCGCTGCACCTTCTGCGTCATTCCCTTCGGCCGGGGGAACTCGCGGTCCGTTCCCGCCGGGGAGGTGGTGGAACAGGTCCGCCGCCTGTCCGCCGAGGGCTGCCGCGAGGTGGTGCTGACCGGCGTCGACGTCACCAGCTGGGGGACGGACCTGCCCGGCGCCCCCACCCTGGGTCAGCTGGCCGGCCGGATCCTGCGCCTGGTCCCCGACCTGCCGCGCCTGCGCCTGTCCTCCATCGACGCCGCCGAGATCGACCCCGACCTGATGGCCCTGCTGGCCGGCGAGCCCCGGCTGATGCCGCACCTGCACCTGTCCCTGCAGGCCGGCGACGACCTGATCCTCAAGCGGATGAAGCGGCGGCATAGCCGGGCCGACGCCCTGAAGCTCATCGCCGACGTGCGCGCCGTCCGTCCGGACGTCGCCTTCGGCGCCGACCTGATCGCCGGCTTTCCCACCGAGACCGAGGCCATGTTCCGCAACACCCTCGACCTTGTGGAAGAGTCCGGCCTCGCCTTTCTGCACGTCTTTCCCTACAGCCCGCGCCCAGGGACCCCCGCCGCCCGCATGCCGCCCGTCCCGAAGGAAGAGGTGCGTGATCGTGCGGCCCGGCTTCGCGCGGTGGGCGAGGCCGCCCTGGCCCGCCATCTGGCCTCCCAGGCCGGGCGGGAGCTGCAGGGCCTCGTCGAGCGCCCAGGACTGGCCCGGGCCGAGGACTTCTCCGAGATCGCCTTCTCCGGCGATGTCCCCGCAGGCGAGATCGCCGCTTTCCGGGTCACGGGCCAGGATGGCCGGCGGCTCCTCGCCGAGCCCACCCCTAGGATACCGGTCGCTCCGCCGCTAGAAGCCCTGCATGACTGAACCGAAGACAGGCTGGTTCCAGCGGCTTACCGGGGGCCTCGCCCGGACCTCCCGCGCCCTGACGGAGCAGGTGGCGTCGACCTTTACGCGCCAGCCCCTTGACCAGGCGCGGCTGGACGCCCTGGAGGAGATGCTGATCGAGGCCGACCTGGGCCCGAAATCCGCGGCGCGGATCACCGAAGCCTTCGCCGCGACCCGGTTCGGCAAGGCGGTGGACGAGGCGGAGGTCCTGGAGGCCCTGTCCGAGGCCATCGCCGCGGAGCTGGCGGGCCACGAGGGCCGATTTGACCCCCTGTCCGGGCCGCGCCCCTACGTGGTCCTGTTCATCGGGGTCAACGGCTCGGGCAAGACCACCACCCTCGGCAAGATCGCCGCCGACCTGACGGGCCGCGGGGCCAGGGTGCTGGTCGCCGCCGGCGACACCTTCCGGGCCGCAGCGGTGGAGCAGCTCAAGGTCTGGGCGGAGCGGGCGGGCGCCGACTTCATGAGCCGGCCCACGGGCGCCGATGCGGCGGGCCTGGCCTTCGACGCCGTGGAGACGGCCCGGACCGAGGGTTACGACGTCCTTCTGATCGATACGGCCGGCCGGCTGCAGAACAAGCAGGGGCTGATGGATGAGCTCCTGAAGATCATCCGCGTGATCAAGAAGGTCGATCCCGACGCCCCGCACGAGACCCTGCTGGTGCTGGACGCCACGGTGGGCCGAAACGCTTTGGCCCAGGAGAATATCTTCGGCAACCAGATCGGGGTCAGCGGCATCGTCATGACCAAGCTGGATGGCACGGCCCGGGGCGGCGTCCTGGTTCCCGTCGCCCAGGCTTCGGACTCGCCGATCAAGCTGATCGGGGTGGGCGAGGGGATCGACGACCTGCAACCCTTCGACGCCCGGGCCTTCGCTCGCTCGGTGGTCGGACTCGGGGAGGGCTGAGACATGTCGGAAGGCGCAGGCGGCGCGCGCCGCTGGATCTCGAGTCTGGTGGACTACGGCTGGCCCCTGGGCCTGATCATCGGCTACCTCATCACCCGCGACATGGTGCTGGCCAGCTGGGGCCTGGTGGCCGGGGCCGCCATCGCCCTGGCGACGGGTTACATCCTGGAGCGGCGGATCGCCCCCATGCCCCTGGCCGCCGGGGTCCTGGCCCTGGTCTTCGGCCTCCTCACACTGGTCTTCAAGGACCCGCGATTCGTCTACGTGAAGCCGACGGTGACCTCCCTCGCCTTCGGCCTGCTTCTCCTCGGAGGGATGGCCATCCGCCGCAACCCCCTGAAGATGCTGCTGGGCTCAAGCCTGCCCATGCCGGACGAAGGCTGGCGGAAGCTGACCCTCCGCTACGGGGTCTTCTTCCTGGTCATGGCGGGGGTGAACGAGGTGATCTGGCGCACCCAGCCAGAGGCGGTCTGGCTCGGCTTCCGGTTTCCCGGGTCCAGTCTGATCCATATCGCCTTCGGCATCGCCCAGGCGCCCCTGATCCTGCGCTATGCCCGGATGGAGGAGACGCCGCCCCCACCGGTGGAGTAGCCTGCCTGGCCGACACGGCCCCTCAGGAGCTCGCCCATGTCAAGGAAACCGTCGCCCTCCGAGGCCTCCGTCAGCCACCTGCTGCACAGGGCCGTCCAGATCGCGGCCGACCTGCATGCCGAACAGGCGGGCCCCGAGGGGCTCACCCCCCGCCAGTTCGCCGTCCTCGCCGCCGTCGCCGAGACCGAGGGGGCCACCCAGAGCCAGCTTGTCCGCAGCACCGGCGTGGACCGGTCCACCCTGGCGGAGCTTCTGACCCGGCTGATGGTCCGCGGCCTGGTCTTGCGCCTGAAGTCCGAGGGCGACGCCCGGGCCAACCAGGTATCCCTCACCGAGTCCGGCAGGGCGGTCCTTGCGGCGGCCCTGCCCCTTGCCGCGTCCGCGGACCTCGCCCTCCTGGCCCGGTTGCCGGAGGACCGCCGCGCACGTTTCCTGAAGGACCTGCGCCGGCTCGTCGTCGGCGCCGCCCCGGGAGAGAAGGCCAAGGGCAAGAAGAAGAGGAAAGGCGCCCGGAAGGATGGCGAGTCTCCGGCTCCGGAGACGACGCCCGGGTCCGGGAGCTAGACCCGGATATCCACCAGGGAGCCCGGGCGCGGCGTCCGGACCGGGCGGCTCGGGTCGCTCTCGGGCTCGGGTCTTGAGTCGGATATGGCGGTTGAAGCCGGCTCTGGGCTCGATCCCTCCGTCTTCGAAGGGGCGCTGTTTCTGCTCGCAGACATCAGGCTGCGGGCGAACTCCGGAAGGCCAGCCACCTCCGACGCCCGGTTGGGCGGGATGGGTGGAGTCTGGGGCGGACCGGAGCGCAGGGCGGTGACCATCAGGGCCTCGAAACAGGGTTAACGAGGTCCGAACCTGTCTGCGCCGGGTTCAGGAAGGGTTAACGGCGGACCCTGTCCGCGAGCCGCCGGGCGTCGTCCTCGGTGAGGGGGGCGGAAATCTTGTCGATGATGCGCCCCGCACCGTCCACCAGGTAGGTCTCCGGGACGCCGGACACGCCCAGGTCGATCCCGGCCCGGCCCTGCCGGTCCACCA
>Ga0209985_10000929_pt1 | contig 30392 bp, 31 predicted proteins | sample NOAtaG_FD_187305 | JGI IMG/M metagenome (GOLD analysis project Ga0209985, IMG submission 187305) | Freshwater lake microbial communities from Lake Erie, under a cyanobacterial bloom - NOAA_Erie_Diel6S_1000h metaG (SPAdes) (version 2) | ecosystem: Environmental > Aquatic > Freshwater > Lake ...
CGGCAAGCGCATCTTCCTGCTCAGCCAGATGATCCACAACCCGGCCGTGAACGACGACCTTACCAGCCGGGGCATGCGCTTCATCCAGGACACCAACGGCCAGCCCTTGATGGACTGGAGCGGGATCACGGCCGACGACATCGTGATCATCCCCGCCTTCGGCACCACGCTGGAGACCGAGGATAAGCTCAAGACCATCGGCATCGACCCGCTGAAGTACAACACCACCTGCCCCTTCGTGGAGAAGGTGTGGAACCGCAGCGCGCAGCTCGGGCAGAAGGACTACACCGTGGTGATCCACGGCAAGGCCAGCCACGAAGAGACACGCGCCACCTTCAGCCATACCGCCGCCGGTGCGCCCGCTGTGATCATCAAGGACATGGCCGAGGCGCAGGAGCTGGGCCGCATCATCAGCGGTGAACTGCCCGCGGCGCGCTTCCACGAACTGTTCGGATCCCGCAGCACCCCGGGCTTCGACACCGCCAAGGACCTGGCACGCATCGGCGTGGTGAACCAGACCACGATGCTGGCCACCGAGACACAGGCCATTGCCGACCACCTGAAGAACGTGATGGTGCAGAAGCATGGCGAGGCCGATCTGAAGGCCCACTTCGCCGACACGCGCGACACGCTCTGCTACGCCACCAACGACAACCAGGACGCCACCAATGAACTGCTGAAGGCCGAGGCTGATCTGGCGTTGGTCGTAGGCGGCTACAACAGCAGCAACACCAGCCATTTGGTGGAACTGCTGGAGCACAAGTTCCCCACCTACTACATCAAGGACGAGGGCGAGATCCTGAGCGCGGACACCATCCAGCACTTCAATTACCCGGAGCACAAACTGGAGACCACGGAAGGCTGGCTGCCCGCGAAGCGCCCGCTCACCATCATCCTTACCAGCGGTGCCAGCTGCCCGGATACTTTGCTGGACCGGGTGATGCTGAAGGTGCTGGGAATGGTAGAGGGTGTGAAGGACCCGGTGGAGGTGGTGGAGGCAATGTTGGCCTAAACCCTCACTCCTGCCCCACTTGCGCCAGCACGTCCACCACGATGTCCAGCGCTTTTACGAACTGCTCTTCGGCGGTGATGTCACTATTGTCGATCTCCACGGCGTCCGGCGCCTTGATCAAAGGGTCGGCGGCACGGGTGGTATCGTCCTCGTCGCGGCGTTCGATGTTCTCCAGCACGCTCGCGTAGTCCACTTCCACGCCTTTCAGCTTCAGTTCGTGGTAGCGGCGTTTGGCGCGAATGTCGGGCCGGGCCGTCATGTAGAGCTTCACCTCGGCATCGGGGAACACCACCGTGCCGATGTCGCGTCCGTCCATCACCACCCCTTTCTCACGTCCGAAAGCCTGTTGCAGCTTCACCAGCTTGGCGCGCACTTCGGGCACGGGGCTCACCAGCGTCACGTACCGGCTCACCTCCATGCCCCGGATCTCCTTCTCCACGTTGCGGCCGTTGAGCGTGGTAACGCTCTTGTTGGTCATGGGGTCGTGCTCGAAGCGGATGTCCAGCCCATCCAGCACAGCGAGCAGCCCATTGCGGTCCAACTTGCCATCGTGTACGAGCCCGTTCTCGATCACGTACAAGGCCACGGCCCGGTACATGGCTCCGCTATCGATGTAAGTATATCCGAGGTGCCCGGCCAGTTGCTTGGCCAGGGTGCTCTTCCCGCAGGACGAGAACCCGTCGATGGCGATGGTGATACGGTTCACGAGCGGCGAAGGTAGGCAAGAGCGTTGGCGCCTTCAGCCTTTGCGAACGCTCACTCCTTCTTCAGGTCGGCGAAGCGAACGGCCAGCGTGAACGTGTTGGAAATGCCGGCCAGATTGAGCTGCGAGTAGCCATAGCTCAAGTGCAGCTTGGTCACCTTGAAGCCCAGACCGAAGCTGAGGCCCGTGGCGGCCGGCTTGTCGGGCAACACCATTTCCTCGCGGCGGCGGAAGTTGTAGGCCACACGGATCATGAAGTTCTTGCTCAGCATGATCTCCGCGCTGGGCACCAAGTGTAATATGAGCTTCTCGGCCGTGGTCACCTTGTCCTCAATGGGTTCTCCAGTGGCCTGGTCGATCTGCTGCACGGCATTGGGATCATTGTAGGTAAGGTCCCATTGCTGAAGCTGCTCCATCATAAGGCCCAAGCGGAACGGGGCGTGTTTGAACTTGTAGGTGACACCCAACTGTATTTGAAACGGCAGCTTTTCGCGTTGGGTGGTATACGTGGAGGTCTGGTACCCGATGTTGCGGAGCAAGGCCGCTACGGTGAGGCCCAGCTTGCGTTTCACGAATACCCCGCCTATGTCCATGGCCCAAGCCGTGGAAGTATAGGTGTCCAGGTTGCTGGTGAGGAACTTCATGTTGGCCCCCACGCTGAACAGGCTGTCGATGGGATGCGCGCCGCCAACTTGGAAGACGTACTCACCGGCCTTGAACTCGCCCAGATCGGTGCCCGACTCGTCCGTGCGTCGGAAGGTGCCGTAATCGATGTAGTGGATACTGCCCGAGAAGGTGGTGTTGATGCTGTCGAAGTGGTGCGCATACCCGGCATAGCCAATGCCGATACCCTCGAAATATGGCAGGTAGCTGAAGGCCACCTGGCGGCCCATTTCGCGGTTCAACAAGGCGGGGTTGAAGAAGCCCAGATTGATGTCGTTGTCCATCACCGCGATGTAGTTGCCACCAAGGGCCGCACTACGCGCTGAACTGGGGATATCAAGCACCCGGAAAGCGGCTTGGCCTCCCAGCTGACCGAACAGGGTGGGCGCCATGAGCAGGCCCAGGATGAGGGGTAGTGATCGACGCATACGCGGAGGGAACGAATATAGGGGTCGGGTATTGTATGAACACATGGACCGGGTGCTTGTGCGCCGGCCTGTGATCAAGTACGCTTCCACAACAGGGAACCATCACCGTAGCTCAGGAACCGATAGCCCTGGTCGAGCGCATGCTGGTAAACGCGGCGCCAGTCGGGACCGATAAAGGCGGCCACCAACAGCAGGAGCGTGCTCTGAGGCTGGTGGAAGTTGGTGACCAGGGCATCGGCCATCCGCACTTGATATCCGGGGGCGATGAGCAGCTCCGTACGTCCCACCAGCCGCTGCTCAGGACCTTGTTTCATCTGCTCGATAACGGCCTCCAAGGCCCTGCGCGCATCCGGCAGGTCGGCCTCAGCATGGTCGTAAGGCTCCCACTGCCCGATGGCCATTTCGGCACCTGCCCTTCCTTGCAACAGCATGACGCCATGCCAGTAGACACTTTCCAACGTCCGCAAGGCCGTGGTACCCACTGCGACGACCGGCCCCTTGCCCAACCGGTCCAAAACGCGCTCCAACGAGGCCAGGGGAACACGCACCTGCTCCCCGTGCATGGCATGGTCGGCCATGCGATCGCTCTTCACGGGCAGAAAGGTGCCGGCGCCTACGTGAAGGGTCAATTCCGTGCGCTCGATCCCTTTCGTATCCAAGCGGACCAATACCTCTGGCGAAAAGTGCAGGCTGGCCGTGGGGGCCGCCACGGAGCCCTCGTGCTTGGCGAAGACAGTGTTGTATCGGTCCTTGTCCGATGCCTCGTCGGGGCGCTTCATGTAAGGCGGCAGAGGCACATGGCCCACCTGTTCCAGCACTTCCGCGAACGTTAGTTCCCGTGGCTGCCAGGTGAACCTGATCCGCTCTTCCCCTTCACGTTCAGCCTTCAACACGACGGGCGAAGCGGAAGAGCGATCATCATCACCGGGAAGCGTCCTCAGCGCTTGGAGCTCCAGTACCTCCCCCTCCTTCCAGCGCTTCGCATTGCCCACAAAGCCGTTCCATGAGCAGCCGCCCCGCTGGGCAAAAGCCGTTTCCACAGGCATGGACGCTGCCGGTTCAAGACAGAGCACCTCGATGCGCGCCCCGGTGGACCGCTGAAAGAACAAGCGGGCGTTCACCACCCGGGTATTGTTCAGGACCAACAGGGCACCCGATGGCAACAGGTCAGGCAGTTCCTTGAACCGATGATCCTCCAACGCTCCGTTGCGGTAGAGCAACAGGCGGCTGGAATCGCGCTGGACAAGTGGTTCCTGGGCGATACGATCGTTCGGAAGGTCGTAGGTGAAGTCCGATATGGAGAGGGACCGCGGATGCATGGCGCGAAGGAACGACGAGATGCGCGGAAACGATGAAAGCAGGCTTCTCGGCGAGAACATGGACCTGCGGGATGACTATCAGGGCATTGCCATTGCAATGCAGGATATCACACATGCTCACTTTCTGATCGAACGTACCATCGTCCTCCGTACTTTCAGGGCCATGCGTATTACCTTGACCATCCTCATCCTTGCACTGATAGGCAGTCTGCTATTCGGACTCCAGCAGCATCGGAAAACGAACCGGTGGCAGGGTGTTAAAGTGGACTTCACCTACGACCTGGCCCGAGATATCACTATTTCACGCTTAAAGTCCGACGGGCGGTTGCTTGATGTGGGATACGACCGGAACCAAGACCTTGAAAATGATTCCCTGGTCGCTTACGCTGCCAATGGTCGGGTGTGTCAGATCTGGGTGGATGAGGACTTCAATGGGTTGTATGAGGTAAACTACATGCTGGACACATTCGCCGTAATAACAGTTCGTTTTGAGGATATCGGGCAGGATGGCTACTTCGAGGAACTCACACGTTTTAGATCTGACAGCGTCTTTGTGTACAGGGACGCCGATATGAACGGCTGGTACGATGACCATGAAATGATCAGGCGTGAATACCGACGTTCATCCGGGAATGAGCTAGTGCGCTGATCTTATGGGCTACATGGGCTTCGGCATGCGAAAGGAAGTTTACGCGCGTAAGGCGCGCAAGCCTTTCTCAGCGCTCGAACGCTACCTGAAACCTCGCACCGGAAAAACAACGGAGGCCGGCCCACTCACACCTTCGGAGAACGGGAGCAGACCTTTCAATGGTATCCATTGGGGGCCGCACCTGCGCTGGGACGGTCACCGGTTCATGACCATTATCGTGGCACTGGTCATCGGCTGTCTGGCGGCCTATATGTTCGTTCTGTCCACCACTTGGCTGTTGGCCCCCAAGCACATGTAGGACGAACCGTTCGTCACCTTATGAACACGGTCATCCTTAGGTACGCCGCCGCTTTAGCTCTTGAACATCCAATAGGTCCTTTGGGCGACCAGAGCGTAGCTTACTTGTAATGAGATCCTCAAAGGCCAGGATACGATAGAGCATTACGGGCTCACCAGCAAGTTCCATTTGAACCGCCCGCTCCCATGCTTCATCGAACGTAAAGCCCGGCTTCAGAAAGGTGATCACCTCCACCTCAAGGCCAGGGCTCATTTGCAAGGTGATGTTCTGCTCTGAATGAAGGACCTTCCGAGGGAAACCGTCAACCTCGTACCCCAGGCTCCGAAGTGCCAATACCAATTGGGAGAAATTGTCGGAGGTGGGCTCCATCCAAAAGTCCAGGTCAGGGGATTGACGCTGGTATCCGTGGAAATTGACCGCACCACCACCGACCAGCAGCATGCGAACGCCGTATTGCGCCGTAGCCCTGAGGAAGGCGTTCACTTCTTTACCGAAGAGCATTCTTCCTTCGGATCACGAAATTGCCTTTCCGCGCAGCGGCGTCAGGATTTCCCGGTGAACGTTCATCAAAGCTGCGCAGGAACCATTGGAGACGCTCTGCCGGGGTACGCGCCATGAACTCACGCTCACGGCGGGAATTGGCCTCCTCCTTGGTCTCGTACCGGATGCGCCTCTCCATCGGACCTAAGTTAATCACCGCCTACGACCTGTTTCAGCATTTTCCGAGGACCACCTTATCCCGAGCGCCCCTACCCCATGTGGGAGGACCGTATGATCAAGCCACTTTCAACGCGTTCTCCACCTTCTCCTTCAGCAGGGCGTGCTTCACCACCTCGATCATCTCGCTCACATAGGTGAAACGCATGCCCTTCGTGTAGCGCGCGTCGATATCCTCGATGTCCTTGCGGTTGTCGGCGCTGAGAATGATCTCCTTGATACCGGCGCGTTTGGCAGCAAGGATTTTTTCCTTGATGCCACCCACGGGCAGCACGCGGCCGCGCAGGGTGATCTCGCCGGTCATGGCGGTGAACTTGCGCACCTTCTGTTGCGTGAAGGCGCTGGCGATGCTGGTGAGCATGGCGATGCCAGCACTGGGACCGTCCTTGGGCGTGGCGCCCTCGGGCACGTGCACGTGCACGTTCCAGCGCTTGAACACGTCGGCATCGATCCCGATGATGTCGCTGTGCGCCTTTAAGTATTCCAGGGCGATCACGGCGCTCTCCTTCATCACATCGCCCAGGTTGCCGGTGAGCGTGAGCTTGCCTTCGCCCTTGGTGATGCTGGTCTCGATGAACAGGATGTCGCCGCCGGTGGGGGTCCAGGCCAGACCGGTGACCACGCCGGCCACATCATTGCCCTGGTACTTGTCGCGGGCATGGCTGGGGCCGAAGATCTTCACCAGGTCGTCCACGTATATGGTGACGCTGTGCTTCTGCTTGAGAGCGATCTGCTTGGCCCGGAACCGCACCAGCTTGGCAATGCGCTTCTCCAGCGTACGCACGCCGCTCTCATCGGTGTATTGGTCGATAATGGCCTCCAACAGGCCCGCACCCAGCTTGAGCTGCTTGGGCTTGATGCCGTTCTCGGAGAACTGCTTGGGCAACAAGTGCCGCTTGGCGATCTCGATCTTCTCTTCCTGGGTGTAGCCGTTCACCTCAATGATCTCCATGCGGTCGCGCAGGGCCGGATGGATGGTACTGAGGCTGTTGGCGGTGGCCACGAACATGACGCGGCTCAGGTCATACTCCACCTCCACGAAGTTGTCGTGGAAGGCGTTGTTCTGCTCGGGGTCCAGGACCTCCAACAGCGCACTGGCGGGATCGCCCTGGTTGCTGCGGGTCACCTTGTCAATCTCGTCGAGCACGAAGAGCGGGTTGCTGGTGCCCGCTTTCTTCAGGCTCTGGATCAAGCGGCCCGGCATGGCCCCGATATAGGTCTTGCGGTGGCCACGGATCTCGGCCTCATCGTGCAATCCACCGAGGCTCATACGCACGTATTTACGCCCCAGCGCTTCGGCCATGCTTTTGCCCAGGCTGGTCTTTCCCACGCCCGGCGGACCGTAGAGGCAGATGATGGGCGCTTTCATATCGCCCTTCAACTTCAGCACGGCGAGGTGTTCAATGATCCGCTCCTTCACCTTTTCCAGACCAAAGTGGTCGCGGTCCAGGATCTTTTGGGCGTTCTTCAGGTCGAACTTGTCCACGCTGTACTCGCCCCAGGGCAGTTCGAGGAGCAACTGGACGTAGTTGTACTGCACGCTGAACTCGGCGCCGGCGGGGTTCATGCGCTGAAGCTTTGCGATCTCCTTCTCGAAAGTGTCGGCCACCTTCTTCGTCCATTTCTTCATCGCGGCCTTGGCCCGCATCTCCTCGATCTCCTGCTCGATGGGGTTGCCGCCCAACTCGTCCTGGATGGTCTTCATCTGCTGGTGCAGGAAGTACTCGCGCTGCTGGCGGTCCACCTCGGTGCGCACCTTGCTCTGTATCTCGTTCTTCATCTGCAGCATCTGCAGCTCCTTGGTCAGATGGGCCAGGAGCAGCGAAGCACGCTCGCGCAGGTCGGCCACCTCGAGCATCTTCTGCTTCTCGGCCACCTCGGCGTTCATGTTGCTGCTGATGAAGTTCACCAGGAAGCTCGGGCTGTCAATGTTCTTGAGCGCGAACTGGGCCTCGGTGGGGATATTGGGGCTCTGTTTGATGATCTCCAGGGCCATGTCCTTGAGCGAGCTCACCAAGGCATCGAACGATTTATCGTCCTTGGCCGGACGCACCTCCTCGAACTCCTTCACACGGGCCGTGAAGTAGGGTTCGGTGCGGATCATGTCGATCACCTCGAAGCGTTTCTTGCCCTGGATGATGGCCGTGGTGCTGCCATCGGGCATGCGCAACATGCGGATGATGGTGGCGATGGTACCCACACGGTTGAGGTCCTCGGCGTTGGGCTCTTCGATCTGGCCATCCTTCTGGCTCACCACACCCAGGGTGCGGTTGCCGCGATACACCTCCTGAATAAGGCGGATGCTGCGGTCGCGACCCACGGTGATGGGGATCACCACCCCGGGGAACAGCACGGTGTTTCGAAGGGGCAAAATGGGAAGCTCTGGCGGAGTGCTCTCCGCGTTCATCTGCTCCTCGTCCTCGGCCGTGATCAGGGGGATCAGTTCGGTCTCGTTCTCGAGTTGTTCAGAGCTGAAAAGGCTGTCAGTATGAAGGATGTCGTTCATCGACATGTATGGTCAGTATGTCAGTTGTAAAGATACCGCTGCCCGACAAGACAGACCCCCGAAGGATATCAACAGCGAGCTCAGCCTGAGGACCAAGCTTCGTGCCGTCCGAAAACGGCTGACAGATGGTCAGTCACCGGATCCCAGCCGTTGGCGCTCGGCGTTGGCGATGGTGCGCAGGACGGCCTCCTCGGCCGCGTTCATATGCACCCCACGCCGTTCCATCACTCGCCGGGCGGTCACCAATGCACGGTCCGGATCGTGGTGAGAAAGGCCGTCCGACCCTCCCCACGAGAAGGAAGGAACGTGCTTGGGCGGAAATCCCCCCCCGAACACGTTGGCAGCCACGCCCACGACCGTGCCGGTATTGAACATGGTATTGATGCCGCTCTTTGAATGATCACCCATGATCATCCCGCAGAACTGAAGGCCGGTATCCACATCGTGTCCTTCGGCATAACTGAACACCTTCACATTCCCGTAAGTGTTCTTGAGGTTGCTGTTGTTGGTGTCCGCACCCAGGTTGCACCATTCACCCAGCACACTATTGCCCAGGAACCCATCGTGGCCCTTGTTGCTGAAGCCCAGGATCACACTGTTGTTCACCTCCCCACCCACGCGACATTCAGGCCCGAAGGCCGAAGGTCCATAGATCTTCGCACCCATCTTCAACTGGGCATGTTCGCCCAAGACCATCGGCCCACGAATGATGCACCCTTCCATGACCTCGGCGTTCTTGCCGATGTAAATGGGTCCACCACGGGTATTAAGGATGCTCGCCTCCACCACGGCCCCTTCCTCCAGGAAGATGAGGTCGGGATCCCCTACAACGGTATTAAGCGCACTCAGAGGTTGGGAGCGTCGCCCCTCGGTAAGCAGCTTGAAATCGTGTGTGATGGCCTTCCCACAGTGCTGGAAGAGGTGCCATGGACGCTCGAACCGGATCACTTCACCGGTGAACGGAACGGCCGTGAAGTAAGCGGGCGGCGAGGTCCAATCCGACTCCGTTGGTGCCGCTGCAGCCTCCTTGCAACAAGCGAGCATGCGCCCCTCCTTCACAAGGGCTTGTCCGGGCCTCAGATCCATCACGGCCGCAACGAGATCATCCGTGGGGAACAGGCTGCCATCCACTTCGAACTGGACCTCCCCTTGGGGCATGGGGAAAGCGGGGGCCAGGTAGTCTTCGGTACGGTAGCCCACGGGCAGGCCACTGCGCACGTACCAGCCTTCGCCCAAACGCAGGATGCCGGGCCTCAACTGACCAACGGGGCGTGTGAAGCTGAGCGGCAGTAACTGCCGGTGCAGTCCGGCGTCATTGAGTATGATGGACATGGACGAACCTGTTCTGCGCCCCAAGGTAGCGCGGCAACAAGGATGTCCCCAACCGACCTATGGCAACGGAGGAATGGACGCTGAACCCTTCGACCTTACAGTCCGAAAAGACCGCAGACCCACCAGACGAAGGCCGCTAATACGGCGCTTACCGGAATGGTCAGGATCCAAGCCCAGAGCAGGCGCACCGTAACTCCCCAGCGCACCGCACTGATGCGTTTGGTCAGGCCCACGCCAATGATGGAACCCGTGATGGTGTGGGTGGTGCTCACTGGAATGCCCATCTGCTCTGTCATGTAAAGGGTCATGGCTCCTGCGCTTTCGGCGCAAACCCCTTCGAGCGGGGTCACCTTGGTGATGCGGGTGCCCATGGTCTTCACGATCTTCCAGCCGCCGCTGAGTGTTCCCAGGCCTATGGCCGAATAACAGGCCAGTGGCACCCATGCTGGCATGGCTTCGAGGTCGGTAGCCTCACCACTGGCCACCATGGCCACCATGATGATACCCATGACCTTCTGCGCATCGTTACCACCATGCCCGATGCTGAACGCCGCGGAGCTCAGCAGCTGGAGCTTCTTGTAGATGTTCGCCGTACGCAAGGCGCTGGGCAATTTGGTCATGTCCACCGCATAGGTGAGCATGAACACCAGCGAGAAGAGGACCATGGCGATCCGCAAGTCGCTGTTCTTCAGGATGTACAATGAGGTGATGGCCGTGGCTACCGCAATGATCAATAGGCGCAACCAGAGCCGCTGCACGAGCGTCACCAGCGTGATAAAGATGGAAATGATCATACCCACCAGAGGGGCCAGCAGGATGAACGCCGCCACCAGTCCGATCTTCTGAAGGTTCACACTGTCCAGATCGAAACCGGCCCCGGCGAGCGCGGCACCGGCAAAACCACCGATGAGGGTATGGGAGGAACTGCTGGGAATGCCGTACCACCAAGTAAGCAGGTTCCATGCAATGGCAGCGATGAGCCCGGCCAGCACCACACGGAGGGTGATGAACTCCTCGTGCACCGTTTTGGCCACGGTATTGGCCACATGGTGGTCGCTGAAGATGAAGTAGGCGATGAAGTTGAAGGCCGCTGCCCAGATCACGGCCTGGAACGGCGTAAGCACCTTGGTGCTCACGATCGTAGCGATGGAATTGGCCGCGTCGTGGAAGCCGTTGATATAGTCGAATATCAACGCCAACGCGATGATGACAATGAGCAGGGTCATGTGCTCAGGCGTACTTCAGCATGATGGACTCCAGCACGTTGCCCACGTCCTCGCACTTGTCAGTGGCCAGTTCCAGGGTACTGTACAGGTCGCGCATCTTGATGAGCTCGATGGCGTCCTTCTCGGTAGCGAACAAACGCTGGATGGCGCGGTCATACACTTCGTCGGCCTGATTCTCCATGCTGTTGATCTGCACCACGAACTCGTTGTGCGCGTTGGCCTTGTGCATGTTCCTCAACCCCTGCACGGCCATCTGGACGATCTTCGCGCCTTCATTCACCAGGCGCGCCAGTTCACGGCAGGTCTCGTCGGGCTTGCCGATGCCGAACAGTTCCAGGTTCTTGGCGGAGGCGAGAATGAAATCGGCCACATCGTCCAGGCTCGTGGCCAGGTAGTGGATATCCTCCCGGTCGATGGGCGTAATGAAATTCCGGGCCAGGTCGGTAAAGATGGTATGTGTCAGATCATCGTTGGCATGCTCGGCGATCTCCAACCGCTCCAGCAGGGCCGTGCGCTGCGAACCCGGCTCGGTATTCATGATCAGGATCAGGTCCTCGGACATCTTCAGCACATTGGCGGCCGAGGCCTCGAAATGATAGAAGAACACGCGGTCGCGTGGTTTAAAGATCTTGAGGATGCTTTCCAATGACATGGGGAACGATTTCGACGGCCAAATGTATCGGGACCAAGGATCGGTCACCTTGGCTGACCGGATGCTTAACACAGGCTTAACATAGGCGATCTGCGCTGCATGGTGCACGGGACAGTTAATTTGGCCCAGAGATCCTCCCATGTTCTATGAGTTCAACGGTTATCGGCCGGTGGTGCATCCATCCGCCTTTGTGCATCCACAAGCGGCTGTCACCGGGAATGTGATCATTGGCAGGGATGTATACATCGGTCCTGGCGCGGCCTTGCGCGGTGATTGGGGCGAGATCATCATCTCGGACGGCTGCAATGTGCAGGAGAACTGCACCATCCACATGTTCCCCGGGGTTACCGTAAGGCTCGAGGAAGGTGCCCATATCGGGCACGGGGCCATCATCCACGGAGCACACGTGGGAAGCAACTGTCTGGTGGGCATGAACGCCGTCCTGATGGACAACGTGGTGCTCGGTGAAGGCTGCATCGTGGGAGCCCTCGCCTTCCTCCCGGCCGATAGCATTTGGGAGGCCCGCAAGGTGATCGTGGGCAACCCGGCCCGCGTGGTCAAGGAGGTGACGGACGATATGCTCGCGTGGAAGACAGAAGGCACCAAGCTTTACCAACGGCTTCCATCCGAACTGCAAAACACGCTGAAAGCCTGTGAGCCCTTGCGCGAGGTGGAACAGGGAAGGCCGCCGATCACAGGGCAGTACCGCACATGGTCATCGACCATGGAAAACCGATCTGAGTAAGGCGGGTATGATCTAGTCGCCGCCTCCCTCCTCGTCCTCCACATGCAAGGCGTGCAACATGCGGTGAACCAGCGGCGCCAGAAGCATGGCCACCGTCGTAAGCAACGCAATTCCGCTGTATAACGCATAGAATGCGGCGAAGTACTTCACCTCATTCGTGGTAAGGTCAGCCACGGGACCCATTCCGCCCAAGATCATGGAAGCGTTCAGGAAGGCATCGGGGAAAGGCTGGCCAGCGAACCGCATATAGCCCCAAACACCTGCCCCCAGGGATACCGTAACGAACACCAGCGCCACCAAAAGGAACTTCAACTGCCTCCTGGCGAAGGCTTGGGGCGTAAGCAATGGAAGACGGCGATGCTCGAACATGAACGCCAAGGTAGGTCCTCGCCGGATGTGCCGGACCGTGAACGAGTTGGTCATGCCCGATCAACACGCCGGTGTGGAGCGGCCAAGCAGGAAGTCGCCAGATCCCCATTCATCGGGACCGAATTTCGCCCCATCAACTTTCGATCCATGAAAGTGCTCTGGACCATCGGCCTCCTCATCCTGTCCAACGCCTTCATGACCCTGGCCTGGTATGGACACCTCCGCTTCAAGGACTTCGAATGGTCCAAGGGGCTCGGACTGTTCACCATCATTCTGCTCAGTTGGGGCATGGCTTTTTTCGAATACGTGCTGCAGGTTCCGGCCAATCGCATCGGACACAATGCGCATGGAGGGCCGTTCACCCTGGTGCAACTGAAAGTGCTGCAGGAGGTGATCACGCTGGTCATGTTCACTATCTTCACATTGATCGCGTTCCGGCATGAGACGCTGCGCTGGAACCATGCACTGGCCGGGGTCCTGCTCGTGCTGGCCGTCTGGCTGGTCTTCAAGAAATGACCCATGCATTTTCCGCTGTTCGGTGAACTGATCGTCATCCTGGGCCTGGCCGCAGGGATCCTGCTGCTGTTCCGAAGGTTCAAGCTACCGGGGATCCTCGGCTTCATCCTCACAGGAATGATCGCGGGGCCGCATGGCCTCGAATGGGTGAAAGAAGTGGAACAGGTGGAGGCCATGGCCGAGATCGGCGTCGTGTTCCTGCTGTTCGTGATCGGCATGGAGTTCAGCCTGAAGAAGCTGGCCTCCTTGGGGCGCACGGTGTTCATCGGGGGCCTGCTACAGGCCGGGCTGACCATTGCCGCCGTGGGCGGGGCGCTCCACCTGTTCGGTATGAGCACGGGGTCCGCCGTCTTCATCGGCTTCCTGGTGACCCTTTCCAGCACCGCCATTGTGCTGCGCCTGTTGCAGGAGCAAGGGAAGATGGATGCCCCGCACGGGCGCGTGGCCACGGCGATCCTCATTTTCCAGGACATCATCGTGGTGCCCATGATGTTGGTGACCCCCATGCTTGCGGGCCAGAGCGATGACATTACCACGGACCTGCTCTGGCTGCTCGGCAAGATGCTCCTGTTAGTCGTGGTCGTGTTCATCAGCGGCCGCTACATCGTGCCGCGCCTGCTCCGCCAGGCCATCAAGGGCAAGGGCAACGAGCTGTTCATCATCACCATCGTGGTCATCTGCTTCGCTGCGGCGTTCGCCACGCAAGCGCTTGGCCTGTCACTTGCATTGGGCGCATTCTTCGCGGGCCTCATCATCAGCGAGACCGACCATGCCTACCATGCCACGGGTATCGTGCTCCCCTTCCACGAACTGTTCATGAGCTTCTTCTTCGTGAGCATCGGCATGCTGGTGGACCTGGGGCAGTTCTTCGAGCATCCCTTCCTCATCGTGGGCCTCGCGATGGCCATGACACTGCTAAAGGTCGGCGCCGCGATGATCGCCGTGTGGGTGTTGCGTTATCCACTGCGCACCGCCATGATGAGCGGCCTCGCGCTGTTCCAGCTCGGTGAGTTCGGTTTCATCCTCGCTATTCCCGGCCTGGAGCATGGGCTGCTCTCCCGTGAACACTACCAACTGTTCCTCGGCGTGGCCATCCTGAGCATGGGTGCCACCCCTTTCATGCTCGAATACGCCGACACCATCGTTCGTCGCGCCTTCCTGCAATTCGTTCCCAAGGGCGTGGCACGCCGGATGAACAGCCTGGTGAAGGTCCGCAAGGAACAGGAACGCAGCCTGGGCAAGCAGTTACGCGATCATGTGGTCATCATCGGTTACGGACTAACCGGGCGCAACGTGGCCAGTGCGGCCATCAACTCCGGCATCCAATGCCTGGTGATCGAAGAGGACCCCGATCTGGCGAAAAAGGCCCAGGCACTCGGGCTGAAGACCCTGGTGGGCGATGCCGCGAACGCCCATTTGCTGGAGGCCGCCCATGTGGAGCGGGCACGGGTGGTGGTGGTGGCCGTGGGCGATGCGCAGGCAGCCAAGCGCATCGTGGCCAATGTGCGCGACCACAGTTCAACCGCCCACATCATCACACGCGTTCGGTACATGCGCGAAGGGCAGGGCCTCTATGAAGTGGGCGCGCATGAAGTGATCCCCGAGGAGTTCGAGACCAGCATCCAGATCTTCCACCGCCTGCTTCGGCGCTATCTGGTGCCCGAGGACCGGATCAAGGAACTGGTGGCCAGCTGCCGCAGCGATCACTATGGGCAACTGACCGGTCGTGTGCTTAACCGTCCGCGCACAAGCAAGGAAATGGAACTTCCCCCACAGGACATGGAGATCGTGACGCTGCCGGTGACGCTCGGACGCGGCAAGGTGGTGGGCCATACCATCGGAGAGGCAGGCATCCGCGAACGGTTCGGGGTCACGGTGCTCGCCATTCGTCGCGACGGCCGTTATATCACCAACGTGAGCGGCCATGTCCGCATCCTCACGGATGATATCCTTTATCTGCTTGGCACGCCCGAAGGCCTTGCGCGATTGGACAAGACGCTGCGGTAATAGGCCCTATCGATGGGCCACCGCGTTCCGCAACCGGAACAGGAGCAACAGTACGATCAGCAACGACCCGAGAGCGAATGTCCATTGCACATCCGGGCTACCGGGACCTGCATTGCCGCCATCACCCGGGTCCAACGGAAGGGTCCATTCCGGCAGTCCGTTGCGGCGTTCCGGTGGGAGCCTATCCCCTACTTCCTTGAGGTATCCCTGCCGCTTGGTGATGTCCCAGCCGGTCAGTGCCTGTAGTTCATCCAGCTCGCGGTGCCTGCGGTAGTACAGCTCCTCCAGGTAATCCTGTCCGCTGGCACAGCTCAGATCGCCGGAGGCCGGGTTGGTCAGCACATAGCGCGCTTGGAAATGCTCCGCGTTGGGCGTCACCTGGAACACGAGGTCCTGTGGGAATTTCTCGCGACCATAGCGCACATGAAGGCGTGTGAAGAAGACCTGTCCGCCGCCACTGTTCGGGCCACCCCAGTCCACTCCTGCCTCTGCGAACTCGCGCGGCATGGGCGGCGGCCCCACGCAGGGATCGCACTTCATGCCCCCGAATGATGGGGTCACGTTCCACGCGTACTCCAGAAAGACCACATTACGACCCTCGCGTCGGTGGGCCCGGGCGAACAGGTCCTTGTAGAACGGACCGAACTTCTGCTTCACGAACAGGGGGATGTTACGGTCCGTGGGCACCTTCACCGTGCGGTAGTTCACGCACTCGACACGGCCGGTGCGCGTGAAGGCATAGACCACCATGTCCTGCGAACCCTTGCTATTGGCCATACCCAAGCGAATGGGGAGCATGAACTTGTGGCTATCGTAGCGGATCTGGATGGGACGCAGGAGGTTGGAACCGGTGAGCTGCAACCGCGACACATCCACTTTCACCACGAAGAACTTGAGGTTGCTGCGGATGTAGGGATCCAGGACCTCATGAGCGCTCTCGGGAATGCGGTAGCCGTTCTGGATGAGCCATTGCTTCAGGCCGGTGCTCTCCGTGGCGCTCAGAATGAGGATATCATACTCACCCACGGCGTACTGGGCCTCGATGGTCACGCCCAGGTCCTTGGCCTCGGCCTTCATGCGTGATGCGTTCGCAGTAGGCATCCTCATGTCATCATTCTCCGCCAATGATTCATAGACCACTTGTGGGTAGCACGGGTTGTCGTCATGATATTCCACCAAACGCGGCGAGCTGTAGGCATCGAGCATGCTGAACACCCTGCGGTCCACGATGCGGATGTCCTGTTGGCGGAGGACCACAGGCACGGGCACCACCATGGCAAAGTCCTTCACAGCGCCTTGGAAATCGTTGCTCATGGTCACAATGGTGCGCTGGCCATCGCGTACCAGGATCACCTCGCTGCGATCGTTGAACAGGGTGGCATCGGCGCGGGCCACATAGAATCCGCAGAACGCACTGGAGCGCTGGGCGAGAAGTGCGGCAAGGAACAGGAACAGGTAGCGCATGGTCATGGGGTTCAGTTCGTTCGTAAAGGAGTGGTGGTGCGCGGCGTGGAGGACGTCCATTGGAAGACCGCACCCTTGCGGAAGTGATCGAGCACCGGGTTGAGCGCGCAAAAAATGAGCAGGGCCCAGATGGGCGTGGCATTGATCCAGAACTTCCACGAGAGGACGAAGGCCAGAAGCGCCACTCCCACGCTCCATCCGATGCGGGCCGCCTGTGAACGGGGCGTGGTCATGGGATCGGTGATCATGAAGAATGTGAAGAGCAGGAGCGAACCGTTCGTGAGCCGGTGGAGCCAGACATCCATGCCCCACCCGAGGTAGAGCACGGTACGCACCATTTCAAGAAGTGCGAATGTTCCGAGGAAGGCCAGGCTCGTATCGATCCGGCCTACGCGAAGCACCACCATGCCACCCGCAGCGCCCACCAGGAACACCAGCATGGCACCACTGCCCCACTGGCCGGGGCTTACCCACGCATCGCCTGTGAGGAGCACGGCCGCTGCTATGCCCAGATTGCCCGGATTGAAGATGTGCTTCCCATCCCAACGCACAAGGAACTTGCTGGAGATGGCCACGGCCGCGCCCAGCGCAAGGGTCCAAGGCGAACCGGCCTTCAACAGCAGGCTCATCCCCAGCCCGGTCACCAATGCGCTCTTCAACGATGACCATGGTACACGTTTCCAGCGGATGAACAGGGTCTGAACGCTGAGCACAGTGCCTATCAGTATTGCATAGCGGGGCCATTCAGCATCCCATCCCAAGGCCATCGTGCCATAGAGCAGGAAGCTCGCGAGGAAAAGGACCTGGAAGTGGCGGGCATCACGCTGCAGAAAGGCGATGGCGGGACCGATGGTGCGTTGAAACAGCATGGGCTAGGGAACTGTGCTGCCGTACACGCCTGCCCGAAAAAGGTTCGATCGCCCCGAAACCTTGAGCACCGGACATCCGTTCCAGCGGCTGCATGATGCACCAAACCACGTTGACCGCACAGGCGATCGGGCACATCCTTCTGGTGGATGACGAGGACGATTGCAACTTCGTCACCCGGCTGGTCCTGAAGAAGGCAGGGTTCACAGGCCGGCTAACCTGCTTCACCTCGGCAGAGCAGGCGCTGGACCACATGCGCAAAGGCGACGACCTTCCCGACATCATGTTCGTGGACATCAACATGCCCGCCGTGAACGGCTTCGAGTTCCTGGCCACCTGCGAGGCCGAGAAACTCCTTCCCAACGACATCACCTCCGTGATCATGTTCAGCAGCAGCAACAGGCCGAGCGATCTGGAGCGAGCGCTCAGCTTCAATTCCGTGATCGGCTACGTTGAAAAGGCGTTGAGCGTGGATAGCTTCGAACGTGTATTGCGTGACCATTCCAAAGCGCGCGGGCTCTGACCCCAAAAGCGACCATGAGCAAGATCCTGATCATCGAAGACGAGACCATCATCTCCTTCGGGTACCGTCTACAGCTGGAACGAATGGGCTTCGAGGTGATCGGCACTGCACGCAGTTCGGCCGAGGCCGAGGAACTACTGCGTAACGAACGCCCCGACCTCATCATCATGGACATCTACCTGAAAGGGGAGAAGAACGGGCTGGAACTGGCCCAGGAGATCCATGGCTCGGACCCCATCCCCATCATCTTCCTGACCGCAAGCACCAAGCCCGAGATCATCGGGACCATTCGCGGATTGAAGGGCTGCCACTACCTCCCCAAGCCGATCAATTCGGACAGCCTGGAGGATATGCTGCAGCGCTTCGCACGGGGCGAGAACTGACGCGACATGGCCGACCGACCGACCAAGGCCGACCCTTCCCAAGCGGACCGGCTGCACCATTTCGCGCACGACCTGCGCAACCGACTGGCGGCCATCCAACAGGTACTTCAGCAATTCCGCGAGACCGGTTCTGCCGATGCGGATGAGCTCATCACCTTCGGCGAGCAGCAGTATTTCAAGGCCATGCGCAGCACCGAAGAGCTGCTGGATGACCTGGGCGTGGAACGCGGGATCACCATCACCGCTCGCGCACCCGTGGACCTTGGCCAGCTCGTGAACAAGGCCATTGCCGGGATCGCACACCGATCGGAGCGAAAACAACAGACCGTGGAGACCGCATTGCCAGCGGGCGTGGTCGTGAACGGCGATGCCCATTGGTTGCACGAACTGGTGAACGCCCTGCTCACCAACGCATCCAAATTCTCGGGACCGGATTCCGTGATCCAGGTGAAATTGGAACGTACCGGTAACATGGCCGTGCTCTCCATCCGCGACCATGGCGTTGGCCTGTCGCCCGGTGATCTGGAGCAGCTGTTCGTACGCTACGCCTGGCTGGAAAGCCGAAGCACCAATGGCGAAGCACAGGGTCGCAGTACGCTTGGCCGGGCACGTCAATGGACCGAGGCCCACGGCGGCCAGCTCACGGCAGCAAGTGAAGGTCCAGGAAAAGGAAGCACCTTCTCGCTCAGCCTTCCGTTGGAGATGCCCTAATGGTCGGCCACGACCTGGCGCACATCGCGCGCCACACGCTGCCCCTTCTGGTTCACGGCCACGTTGAACTCCACCTCGTCGTTCACGCGCAACTGATCGAAGGTCACGTCCTGCAGGTCGTCATAACGGAAAAAGAGGTTGTTGTCCGGGTACCGGATGAAGCCGTAACCGTTCATCAGGCTCATGACCGTGCTGCGATGGCGGTCCTCATCGACCAGGGTCACCGGTGCTCGTTCCGCTCCCTCCACCTCCTGGTCGCGCGTGATGTCGCGCACCACGAACATGTCGCGCACCACCTCGTCATCATCCTTCAACCCCTCATCGATGAGGTCGTGCATGGGTAGCGGGTAGCTCACCTCGTTCCACAGATCGGTGCTGGTCTTGGTGGTCTGAACATCACCGGTCTCCTGATCGGTGAACTCGAAATCCCAGCCCAGCAACATGGTCTTGCAGCCCAATGCATGCAGCTTGCGGACCAATGGCACGTGGTCGCCATCACTGGCCACCAGCACCACCACGTCGTAGCGCTTCAGCATGCAAAGCTCATAGGTCTCCAGGGCCATCAGCACATCGATCCCCTTCTCCCGTTTGCGGCCCATCAGATCCTTGACAGGCAGGTAATGCGTCTGCACGTTGTTGTACATCAGCACATCGTCGAACACACGGTCGTAGTACAGCTGGTTCGGCTTTTCGTTGGCATCGCGCGCGCTGAAGCGTCCCCGGAAGAAATGCGCATCGATGATGTGGCAGAGGTTCGGCCGGGTGCCTTCGCGCTCAGCCACCATGTGCCGAATGAAATCATGCAGCCCCCCGATGTGCAGACGACGTCGGTGTGCATGCACGTAGTTGTAGTAATTACTGACGTGGGTGAAATAGCCTCCGTCGTAGAATACGCCGACTTTCACTGCATGTGCACCGGTATTGTTCGTTGTCATTTGGTATCGTTCTTGGTATAGGGCCACAAAAGTAACTCCATCGCGCATCGATGGGCCGTGCCCTAACTTTCGCACCGTGACCATCCGCCCACGTCATCTGCTGTTGCTGCTCCCCGCTCTGCTCTGCGGCGCGTGGGTACAGGCCCCCCAGACGGCCACGGCCATCACCTACGACCGTTCCATCGGCCTGGCACTGAACAGTGTTCAGCTCTTCGACAGGGCGAGCGAGGCCTGGACCTGGACCTTCGGGCGCGAACCCGGGGCAAAGCTGCTGCGTAATGACCGCAGCGACGGCCTGGTCGAGGGAACCGCACGGTTCAACTTCCGCTCGGAAATGCTGACCGGGCGAGAGGAAAGCATGGGTGTGGTGCAGTACAGGGTGGTGATCCGCACCAACGCCGGGGAATGCCGCGTGGTGGTGAGCGAATTGACCCACACGGGCAACCGGAACACCACCCAAGGCGGTATTCATATGGGCCTGCTGAAGCGTGGCGAGGGCGCGGTGGATCATGTACGGGGCATGAGCCGCGCCAACGCCAAACGCTTGCACGACGAGCTGACCGCACAGGCCGACAGCCGAATTACAGCACTACTGAGGGCCTTCGAGGGACGTATGCGCGCCGGGAGTGCCCCGTAGCCTGCTGCAACCGGAACCGGTTTCCTGCGTAGAACGGTCGTATCCATGCGACCCTTCCTACGCTCCTCCATGCGCAAATGGCCCTTTCTGGCGGCCCTGCTCGCCTTTAGCTTCATTGCCTACGGTGTTGTGCTCATCTCACAGGCACGTTCACTTCAACAGCGGATCGCCCATGAACTGCGGCTGTTGGATGAACTGGCCAAGCTGAACGACGACATACACGAACTGGGACTGATCCACAAGGTGGACGTGAGCGTGCGCCAATACCGCTGGCCCGACCAGTACGACCGTGTATTGGAACGCGTGGAATGGCTCCACTCCCGCTACACCAACGTGGCTGGCATGTCCGACCTGCCATCATCCTTGGGCAGAACGCTCCACCTGGCCGACTCCCTCCACCAACAGGCCATGGCACAGCAGGGACCCTGGAGCGATGGCCGGAACACCGAGGCCGTGTTCCAGATCATGGTGCAGCGCTCCCAAAAGGTGGTGGACCGGATCTCCCGTGGGATCCAGGAGCGCGGCCTTCTGCTGTATACAGGCACCCTCTCCGACCGATGGAACGAGGCGCAAGTACTGCTCATTACCGCCTGCCTCATGGCCGTATTGATCGCCTGGTTGGCGGGCATGAGCAACCGACTCCTGCACGAGAGCCGCCTGCGCACCGAACAGTTGCACGTGGCAAAGACCAACCTGGAGCGCACCAACCGCGAGCTGTGCGAGACCATGCTGAGCAAAGAGGAAAAGGAGGTGATGATCAAGGAGATCCACCACCGGGTGAAGAACAACCTGCAGATCGTGAAGAGCCTGATCCGCTTCCAAATGGACCAGGTGAACGACCCGCGTACCACCGAACTGTTCAACGAATGCGTGAACCGCGTGAGCGCCATGGCCCTGGTGCACGAGCAGACCTACCTGAGCAAGGACCTGGCGAACATCGATGTGAACAACTACCTGGCCCACCTGACCAGGGACCTGTGCTACGCCTATACCATCGACATCAAGCTCGACCTCGACATCCGTATCAATGTCCCCACCCTCAGTGTGGACACCCTGATCCCGCTGGGCCTGTTGATCAACGAAGTGATCTCCAACTCGCTGAAATACGCCTTCAAGGGCCGCAAGCAGGGCACCATTCTCGTGCATCTCGACGGCACCGAACAGGGAGGTCTGTTCCTCCGCATCGGCGATGATGGCGTGGGCCTGCCTGACCACGGGCGTTGGGAGCGTCCCCAGAGCCTGGGCATGGAGCTGATCCACACCCTGGCCGGCCAGCTGGACGCCCACATCGCACTGGTACCGGGCACCGGTACCGTGTATGAGCTGAGCTCCATCGTGGCCGAGCGGCGTCGGCGCGCCTGAGCGCCTCGAACCGTCCATCACAGCAGCACTTCATTCGCGCTGGCCTGCGCGAACTAGCTTCGCGCCGCATCCCACCTTCACAGGATGCTCAACACCATGCGCCAACCGCTGTTCCTTGCCCTCCCCTTGCTCGTGCTTTCCGCCTGCGGCGAAGGGGAACCAACACCCACTGTAGAGAAGATGACCTACCCTGAGACCCGCCGTGACAGCACGGCCGGCGACAGCCTGCACGGCACCTTCGTGGCCGACCCCTTCCGCTGGCTGGAGAACGACACCAGTGCCGAGACCAAGGCCTGGGTGGAAGGCCAGAACGCGGTAACCAATGCCTATCTGGCCAAGATCCCCTTCCGGGACGGATTGGCCAAGCGCTACGAGGAACTGTACAACTTTCCCAAGGTGGGTGCGCCCTACAAGGTGGGCGACCACTACTTCATCAGCAAGAACAGCGGACTGCAGAACCAGTTCGTGATCAATGTGCGCAAGGGACTTGATGGCGCCGACCAGGTGTTCATAGACCCCAATGCAGTGGACACCGCCGGCACCACCACTTTCGGGCTGCTGGGCGCCAGCAACGACGATAAGTACATGGCCGTGGGCGTGCAAAAGGCGGGCAGCGACTGGCAGGAGATCACGGTATACGACCTCAGCACCATGAAGCAACTGCCCGACTTGCTCAAGTGGGCCAAGTTCAGCGGCGCGGCCTGGTACAAGGACGGCTTCTTCTACAGCCGCTACCCCGAACCGAAGAAAGGCACGGAGCTCAGTGCCGCCAGCAAGTTCCAGAAGGTGTACTACCACAAGCTGGGCGACCCGCAGGAAAAGGACATGCTGGTGTGGGAGAACACCGCCAATGGTGACCTCTACGTGGGCGCCGGGGTCACCGAGGGCGAGGAGTTCGCCACGCTGTACGTGAGCACCGGGACCGACGGTTTCGAGATGTACTTCCACGACCTGCGCAAGGGAGGCATCCCCAGCCCCTCGACCAAATGGACCCCGCTCCAGCAAGGCTTCGATCAGAAGACCAGCATCATCGAGTTCGTGCCCGCCACCGGCAAGTTCCTGGTTATGACCACGGTGGACGCTCCCAACTACCGCTTGGTGGAAGTGGATCCCACCAAGCCCGGCAAGGAGAACTGGAAGGACATCATTCCCCAGAAAAAGGAACTGTTGCAGAGCGTGTCCACGGGAGGCGGCAACCTGTTCGCCGAGTACCTGAAGGATGCCACCAGCCGCTTCTACCGCTACAAGCTGGATGGCACGGGTGAACAGGAGATCCAACTGCCCGACCTGGGCAGCGCCGGAGGTTTCGGCGGCAAGCGCAACGACACCTTCAGCTTCTACAGCTTCACCAGCTTCACCGACCCTGGCACCATTTACAAGTACGACTACGACACCGGGGCCAGCGAGGTGTTCTACCGTCCCGAGCTGAAGTTCGATCCCTCACAGTTCGTCACGGAACAAGTGTTCTATCCCAGCAAGGACGGCACCAAGGTGCCCATGTTCATTGTGCACCGCAAGGATGTGAAGCCGAACGGACAGAACCCCACCCTGCTCTATGCCTACGGCGGTTTCAACGTGAGCCTGACCCCCAGCTTCAGCACCAGCCGCATGCTGCTGCTGGAACAGGGTGGTGTGTTCGCGCTGGCCAACCTGCGCGGTGGCGGAGAGTATGGCGAGGACTGGCACAAGGCCGGCATGAAGGAAAAGAAGCAGAACGTGTTCGACGACTTCATTTCGGCAGCGGAATACCTGATCAAGGAGAACTGGACCGACACCCCGCACCTGGGCATCAATGGCGGCAGTAATGGCGGCCTGTTGGTGGGTGCGGTGATGACGCAACGTCCAGAGCTATTCGGAGTTTGCTTCCCCGAAGTGGGCGTGCTGGACATGCTACGCTACCAGAAGTTCACCGCCGGTTTCGGTTGGGTTCCCGAGTACGGTAATGCGGAGAACAGCCCCGAGGAGTTCGCCTACCTGAAAGCGTATTCGCCGCTGCACAACATCAAGCCCGCGAAATACCCGGCCACGATGGTGATGACCGCCGACCACGACGACCGCGTGGTGCCTGCGCACAGCTTCAAGTTCATCAGCACGCTGCAGCCCGCCCAGCAAGGCGATGCTCCCGTTCTGATCCGCGTGCAGACCCAGGCCGGGCACGGCGCAGGCATGCCCACGAGCATGATCATCCAGCAGCAGGCCGACAAGTGGGCGTTCTTCTTCCACAGTGTGGGAGTGACCCCGACGTTCGGCAAATAGTCCGGGCCACTTGGTCCTGAACGAAGCCTCGGCCAACCGGTCGGGGCTTCGTTCCTTTGGCCTGCATGATGCCCGCCTTCACCCTCCGCCCCTTTCACCCGGATGATCTCACCGCCTTGGTGACGCGCGCCAATGACCCCACAGTGGCCGCTCACCTCACGGACTCCTTCCCGCATCCGTACACGGAGGCGCATGGGCGGGAGTTCATCGCACAAGCCCACCAAAGCCCTCCCCTGCGCCGATGCATCGATATCAATGGCGAATGTGTGGGTGCCATCGGCCTGCACCCGAAGATGGACCTCTGGCGCAACAACATGGAGCTCGGCTATTGGCTGGCGGCAGCGCACCGCGGCAAGGGCATCATGACCGAGGCCATCCGGCAGATGGTGCAGCTGGGCTTTGCGGAATTCCCGGAGATCACACGCATCTACGCCATCCCGTTCGGCAGCAACGTGGCCTCGCAAAAAGCACTGGAGAAGGCCGGCTTCATTCTCGAGGCCAAGCTCATCGGCACGCTGTTGAAGAACGGCAAGGTGGAGGACGAGTGGATATACGCGGTACGCCGCTGAGGGCTTCAGCGCAGCGGTTCCAAGGCCTTGCGCAGGTTCTGGAAGATCATCGGCACCTCGTCCATGCGCAGGGTGCCCACGGAAATGCGGCACCACGGATCGTTGCGGTCGGCGCCGAAGGCATAGAACGGCACCAGGCCCACGTTGGCCGTGCGGATGAGGAACATCGCTACTTCCTCGGCATCACCCAGCACAGTGCCGTCCTTCAAGGTGCGGCCTTGCAGATCGATCTTCACCGTGAGGTACATCGCACCTTCGGCCGGTATCGCGTCCACCGGGAATCCGTCCGCCTTCATTGCTTGGAAGCCGGCATACAGCGCGTCCACACGTTCGCTGATCTGTGCCAGGTGACCCGCGATAATGCCATCCACCACCGCATCCTGTTTCAAGAGGCGTGCCGTGGCGATCTGCTCCGGCTTGGGCGCCCAGGCACCGATGTGGCCGAGCAGCGAATGCATGCGCTGCATGATCCGCTCCGGCCCGAAGGCCCAGCCCACACGCACACCGGTGGCCGCGAAAGCCTTGGACACGCCATCGATGAAGATGGTGTACGGGCGCATCTCCGGCCGCAGCGAAACGGGATCCACGTGCGAGGTATCGCCGAGGGTGAGCGCCGAATAGATCTGGTCGTAGAGCAGGTACAACGGCTTGCGGCCCACCCGCCGGGCGTTCTCCTCCAGCACCAGGTCGCAGATGGCCGAGAGCTGTTCGGCGGTGAACGAAGTGCCGGTGGGATTGAGCGGGGAGCACACGGCCAGCAGCGCGGCGTCGGCTAGGAACGGACGGAGATCATCCGCCGTAGGCAGGAAGCGGTTGGCGGCCGACGTGGGCACCGCCACTTGTTGCCCGCTGGTGAGGAAGGTGTAGTGGTTGTTGTTCCAACTGGGAATGGGGAACACCACCTTGTCCTGCGCATCCACGATGGTGCGAAAGGCGGCATAGATCAAGGGCCTGCCGCCGCTGGCGATGAGCACTTCGTTCTTATCGTAGACCAGGCCTTGCTTGCGCGCGATGAAGCGCGCCACCTCTGCGCGCAACACCTCCATGCCGTTGGCCTGCGGGTAGTTGGTGTGCCCCTCGCGGTAGGCTGTGATGATCTCGTTCACATAGGCCTCGGGAAGTGGGAACACTTTGGGGTCGAAGTCGCCTATTGTGAGGTTGGCGATCTTCTCTCCCGCGGCGATGCGCGCGTTGAGCTGCCCGCCGATCTTGATGATCTCGGAACCGATGAGGTTCTCGGCGAGGTGGGAAAGTGGCGTGGCGGTGGCGGTAATAGTGGTGGACATCTGGCTGCGCTTCTTGTGACAAAGGTGGAGCGCGAGCGGTGAACTTGAAACCGCGTCGCAAGAAGACCGCACCCGATCATGCCGCTCAAACGCTCGGATCTTGCCACGATGTCATCAGTTGCGCGGTGCGCTCATCCAGCTCGGCGAACAGCGCCTCTTCCAGACCGGCGGTGTCACCCCGCTCGAACACCCGCTCGAACCGGCCGTGCTGCAACAGGTGGATGCGGTCGCAAAGCGTCACCAACGGCCCGAGCACGTGCGAGGTGATCAGCACCGTACGGCCCCGTTCCGCGAGCCTGCGGATGATGGCCTCCAACACGCGCACCGAGGCCAGGTCCAGCCCGTTCATCGGCTCATCGAGCAGCAGCACATCACGGCCCAGGCACAGAGCGCCCAGTAGGGCCAGCTTCCGCTTCATGCCCGTGGAATACGTGGTGATGAGCGCGTCGAGCGGTACTTCAAGCAGGTCGTTCAATACGTGGACATCGCTGGCTCCCTTGCCGCTCATGAACAGCTCCAGGTACTCGCGGCCCGTGATGCCCGGATGGAAGTAGTTCTCCGCTTCCTGGAACGCGGTGTTCCGGTGGTTCATGTCCTCCCCCTTCCACTGTACGCGTGCTTCGCTGTTACGGCCGAACCCATAGAGCGCGTTCAGCAGGGTGCTCTTGCCGGCGCCGTTGAGGCCCACGAGGCCGTGTACGCCGGGAGCAAAGGTGCAGTTGGGAATATCCAGCACGGTCCTCTCCCCGTAGGCACAGCGCAGGTCAGTGATGGTGATCATGGAAACAGGCATTGAGGTTCTGTCGGGCCTTGGGCCATTCGGTCAGCAGCATCACGAGCGGCACCACGCCAAGTCCGGGCAGGATGGCGAAAAGCGCGGCCACGGACACATTGGCCCCGTTGGCCTCCAGGCGCATGTTGGGCCGGTAATTGGCGTACTTCAGTACTACGGCATAGGCCACCAGCACCAGCATGCCCAGGCCGAAGCCCGCATGCACCCACCACCAGCCGGGCTGGAACAGTGTGGCCGCAACGAGCACCGGCATCAGGACCAAGGTCATCAGCCGCACTGCGCCCCACACCTTGGTCCGCAGGAGCGAACGGGCATCGTCCGCAGTGGCCAGCAGCATGGCGCGGGGCTCACACTGCTCCTGCGTGGAAGCCGCCATCAGGACGATGATGCCCAGCAGGAAAAGCGGCAGCACCGGCAGCCAGCAGAAGGCCAGGGCGGCCGACCAGATCAACAGGCCCAACGGGTGCGTGGCCTGCACGAGGCCCCTCCACTCAAAAAGCCGTGGTGCTATCCCGCGTCGCAGCCAGCTGCCCCGCACACTGGAGGTCCGCACCACAGGTATCCAGGGCAGGGACACCACAAGGGACGGCACCAGCGCCAATTGCCACGCCCCGGCCAGGCCGAGCACCAGCAGCACAGGAAGCACCAATGCGCCATACTCCACCGCCAGGGCGAGGCGGGCCTGCGGCACATGGCGATGCAGGAAGTGCAGGTCGGGCCGCCGCTGGTGAAGGCCCCAGACCGTGAGCAACGTGCCGCCCGCGATGTAGGCCGTATGGGAGGCGTCCTGATGCACCGCGCGGAACATCAGCACCAGCACGAAGACCACGGCCAGGGCCAACAGCACGAGGCCGTAAGGCGGGAAGGCCCGGCGCAGCTGTAGCCAGCGGAGGTGGAGGAGAACGGTGGGTAAGGATGGCGCCCGCATCGAACGCAAGGTGCATCATCCTCAAGATCGGACCGGGACCGTTTACACGACCGGTCGGTGCGTTGGTCGGGAGGTCAGAGGCCACGTCCGTCCCATCACTCCTTGCCGAAGTAGCGCTTCAAGGGGCGCTGGTGCATATGGCAGATGCGATGCACCACGATGCTTTGCTGGCCCACCGAATAGATCACGTGGTAAGGGAACACGTCCAACGGGGCGTAGCGGAATTGCCGAAAGCGGATCTGGAAGCCATTGGGATATTGTACGATATACCGCCAACAGCGTTCCAACTCTTCACGGAAGCGTGGACCAGCATCGGTTTGATACTGCTGTGCATCAGCAGCGTCCTTCCGCGCCGCAGCCGATACAAGGAAGACCAGGCTCATTTCCCCAGGTCCTTCTTGAGGTGCTCCATCACCTCATCGATCGAGTAGAAGGCCCCCTCCCCCCGATCGGCCTGCTCACGTTCGCGGTCCATGGCATCCCACTCTTCGGCGGTGAAGTGCGAGGCATAGTCCTCCTGGTCTGCTTCCACCTCGCGCAACACCTCCTCCACCAGCGCCCGCACCTCCGCCGCCGTGTACATGCGGTCCTCCAGTTTCAAGTATGGCGCTACACCTTCGCGAACCACGGTTAGGTGATCATTCGGTACCGCGTAGGTGGGCGGACCATCGAGCAGACGCTTCAGGGCCAGCAGGCGCGCACCGTCATCCAAGTTGGCGATGCGCTCCAGCAGTTCGAGTTTGAGGGCTTTGAGGTCCATGGAGGCCGTTGTGATCTCGAAGGTAACCGCCTACGGCCCGAACTCCGGATCCACGTTCCTGCGCGTGTGCCGCACCTGATAAACGTAGATCACTTCACCCTCCACCAAATAGACCACACGGTAGGGTAAGCGCCTCAGGTAGCCGTGCCGGTAGTCCATGTAACGCTTCTGGAAACCGAAAGGGAACTGTTCGATGTAGTCGTACAGTTCATCCAATGCATCGAGGAAGCGAAGACCCAAGCCTGGGGTTATCTCTTCCAGATCATCGAAGATCGAAGCGGCATCAGCTTCCGCTTCGGGCTGCACGACCAGCGCGTAGCTCATGGGCGTCGGGAACGCAGGCGCTCCATGGATCCCTTCCGCGATGAACCCTTGCTCTCACCGCTCAGTCGTGCCTGATGGCGGCGCTCCAACTCGGCGAGCTCCTCCTCACTGATCTCCTCATCGGAAGCTCCCGTGGGTACTGTGGCCAACACCTCCGCCACCAACGCCCGTACCTCGTCCGCCGTGTACAGCCGGTCCTCCAACTTCAGATAAGGAGCCTCGCCTTCGCGCACCACGGTGAGGTGGTCGCCGGGCACCGCGTAGGTTGGCGGTCCATCCAGCAGGCGTTTCAAGGCGAGCAGTCGGGACTCGTCATCCAGCAAGGCGATGCGTTCGAGGAGTTCGAGCTTGAGGGTCTTTAGGTCCATGGTGGGCGGGGCTTCATTCAAAAGTATGGGCAAACGCAAAACCCAATTGACCGGGGATGGACGCAAATGGACGCTGCCGAGGATAGGCAGCGTTCATTTCCGTCCATTTGTGTCCATCCGAAATGCCATAGGCCGCTACCTTAGCACACCCACCAGAACGCGGGTTGGAACGCATGCAGTTACAGAACTACGCCAGCGGCCAATGGGGGCCGCTGCGCGGAAGACCCAAGTCACAAGGCTCAAGGCTCAATGATCAAGGTTACCGGGTTCTGAGCGACGAACATTCGACCTTCGTACCATGCAACTACTGAACTACACCTGCGGAGAATGGGTCGCGGGCAGCGGCAAACAGGCTGAGCTTCTTGATGCCAGCACCGGCGAGCTCATCGGTACCACCAGGCGGAATGTTCAACCCTCAATGATCAAGGCTCAATGTTCAAGTGAGCGACGGCGTTGAACATTGAGACTTGAACATTGCCCATTGATCATTGAACATTCGACCTTCGCACCATGCAACTTGAAAATTACATCGCTGGCACCTGGGTGAAAGGCTCCGGCAAACAGGCCGAGCTTTTCGATGCCAGTAACGGTGAACTCGTAGCCACCACCTCCTCCGGCGGCCTCGACTTCGCCCACATGCTCCACTACGCCCGCACCGTCGGCGGACCGCCGCTTAGGAAGATGACCTTCCCGGAAAGAGGGCGCATGCTGAAGGCCTTAGCCATGTACCTGATGGAGCGGAAAGACCGCTACTACGATATCTCCTACAAGACCGGAGCAACGCGCGCCGATAGCTGGGTGGACATCGAGGGCGGCATCGGCAACCTCTTCGCCAACGCCAGCCTGCGCCGCGTGCTGGGCAACATGCCCTTCTACGTGGACGGCGACGCGGTGAAGACCAGCAAGGGCGGCACCTTCATCGGTCACCACATCATGGTGCCCAAGGAGGGTGTGGCCGTGCACATCAACGCGTTCAACTTCCCCATCTGGGGCATGCTGGAGAAGGTGGCCGTGAACTGGATGGCCGGTTTACCCGCCGTGGTGAAGCCCGCCACTGTGACCAGCTACCTCACCGAGGCGATGG
>Ga0209985_10000934_pt1 | contig 30246 bp, 21 predicted proteins | sample NOAtaG_FD_187305 | JGI IMG/M metagenome (GOLD analysis project Ga0209985, IMG submission 187305) | Freshwater lake microbial communities from Lake Erie, under a cyanobacterial bloom - NOAA_Erie_Diel6S_1000h metaG (SPAdes) (version 2) | ecosystem: Environmental > Aquatic > Freshwater > Lake ...
TGATCGACGTGAAGCTCTTGCCCTCGCCCGCCAGGGCGCTGGTCACCATGATCAGGTTGCCATGGGCGATCGTCGCTGCGCCGCGACCGAGCGCGTTGGCGATCAGCGGCCGCTTCAGGACCCGGTACTGGTCGGCGACGTGGGTTCGGGGGGCATTCGGAACCACGATGCCAGCCTGCGCCAGGGCGGCAAGGTCGATGGTCACGCGCCGTGACGCCGCGCCGGCATCTCTTGCCACCGGTGTCAGCACTGGACGCACCGGCGCCAGGCTGGGGTCGGTGTTGGGTAAAGAACGGTCGACCACTGCCGGGACATCCGCCTGGCGTTCGGCAGCAGCTCGCTCAAGCAAGTCGACCGCGGCCTCGACGGTGGCGGCGTTGGCGGTGGCGGTGGCTGCAGACACCGGCAGGCTGGTGGCGTCGGTACGCCCGAGCTCGCGATCCGGCTCGGGAATGTCGACCCCCGCGCGGCGGAGTTGCTCGAGCCGCGCAGCGGCTTGTTCGATCAGGCTGCTCAAGCGATCACCCCGTGTAGCGGTTCATCAGGCTCATCGCGATCAATCCGGCGACGAAGAGCCCCACCAAGCCTCCGGAGGCCGCAACGAACCGGATCAGTCCGGCCCTTTCGAGTCGACGATCATCTTCCCCGACGATCATCGTCACCACCCCAAGCACCGGAAGACCGGTCCTGGCTCGAAGCTCGGTGGAGTCGGCGAATGTCGGCCTGAGCTGGCTGGCCGCAAAGGCCGAGAACAGCCCGGCCGCAAGCGACACCACCAGCACCAGCGGCAACAGCAGCAGACGGTTCGGCGCCACCGGCTGCGGCGATACCCGCGGAGGGTCGACCAGCTTGAAGTCCGCCAGCCCGGAAGCGACATCGAGCTCGCCGGACATGACGGCCGACTGCCGGCGGGCGACAAGATCCTCGTAGTTCTTCTTGGTGATGGCGTAGTCGCGGTTCAGCTGCGCAGCCTCGGCCTCGATCTGAGGCGCGGTCTTCAAGGATTCGCGCAGTTGTGCGTAGCGGCCCGCGAACTCGTCGACGCGGGCACGCATCGAGGCCACCTGGACCTCGCTGGTGACGAGCATCCGGTTGAGCTCCTGCATCGCCAGGCTCTCATTGGCCGACGAGGTGGAAACGATCGGAGCCGCCGCCGCAGCGGCAGCGGCCTTGCGCTGGCCGTCGGCCACTTCGCGCCGCTTCTGCGCCTCGAGGTCCTCGATCAGGCGACGTGCCCCGAGGACATCGGGATGGCGGTCGGTGTAGCGCTGCAGCAGGTTGTCCAGGTTGCGCTTCTGGGCATCGATTCGGGCATCGATCTCCGGCGTGGCAATGGCGACGTTCGATGCGGGTCCGGAGCCCGAAGAGCTCAGCAGATTCGGCAGGGCATCGGCACGCGAGCCGCCGCCGCGTGACTCAACCAGTTGGCGCTTCGCGGAGTCGCGCGCCTGCTCGGCCTCGCGCAGTTGAAGGCGGGCCGCCTCGAGTTGCTGCTGGACCTCCGCCAGACGGGTGGCGACATCCTTGCCGTCAGGCCCCTGGCGGTCCAGGTTGCGCAGCCGGAACTCCTTCATGCGAGCTTCGGCCTCTTCAAGCTTGGTCTCGAAGCTCTTGATCTGTTCAGACAGAAAGGTCTTGGCCGAGTCGGTGTCCTTGCGGCTGGCGCCGAGCCCGGATTCGACGAAGATCGACACCATCGACTGGACCACGCGCTTGGCCTTGTCCTGTTCGGAGTCGCGGTAGTTCATCGTGTACAGGTTCACGCCACCGGCGGTCCGGATCTGGATCCCCGTCATCAGCTTCTCGATCAGCTTTTCCTGATCGGCCTTGGACTCGTTCTTGAGGTCCAGGTCCGCCATCCGGATCAGCTTCTCGATGTTCGGACGGCTGATGAGCGTGCGGCTGAGCATGCCGATCTGCTGCTCGACATTGGGCTGCACGGCCAGGCCGCTCATCAGCGGCTTGAGGATCGAGTCGGTGTCGACGTAGATGCGCGCGGCCGCCTCGTACTGGTCCGGAATGCGCCAGACCACGACCACCCCGACGGCCGCCACGACCCACGCCACGATGAGCGAAGGCCAGCGGAACTTCCACATTCCGCGTGCGAAGTTGAGGATTTGGGTGACGATCTCTTGCATGGTCGGGCCAGTTGGCGTTCACGGACCGGATGTCAGGCCCAGCCGCTCGGTGGCGACCGGAACCTGGACGTCCAGGTCAGAACAGGCTCTGCGGGATGATCAGGATGTCGCCCGGCCGCATCTCGACATTGGCCGAGACGTCGCCACGCTTGATCAGATCGCGAAGGCGCACCGAGTACTGCTTGTTGCCGTCCGAACCGCGCAGGATGGTCGCCCCGTTGCCGTCGGCAAAATCCGTCAGGCCACCGACCGCGATCATCACGTCGAGCAGTGTCATCTTCTGCTTGAACGGCAGGAACTGCGGCCGGGCGGCTTCGCCGACAACGCGGATCTGTTCGCTGTAGGGACCGACAAAGCCGGTGACGATCACGGTCACGACCGGATCGCGCACGTACTGGGCGAGCTTCTTCTCGACTTCGCGCGCAACCTGCACCGAGGTCTTGCCCTGGACTTGCAGTTCGTCGACCAGGGGCGCCGAGATCTTGCCGTCCGGACGCACGGGAACGGTCGCCGAAAGCTCGGGGTTTCGCCACACGATGATGTTCAGGCCATCGCCGGCACCGATGACGTAGTTGTAGTCACCGCCACCCGCGGCTGCAGGCGCCGGTGGGAACGATCCAGATGGACCGCTGGCGCATCCGCCCAGCAGCACCAGCGCGCCCACCAAAGCGCCGCCGATCAGGCGATGCAACGACAACGAACTCAAAGACAGTGTTCTCACAACGTCAGGTCTCCTACCTTGGCGGCCCCTGAAGGCCGGAGGGCGTGCGGGCCAGCCCCATGCACACGATGCGCCAGTGCGGTGTTCTTGAGGTCGCCTGACACGCTGGCGCACGCCCGTCCAACCGCACGCAACAAACGACCAATCATCATGGCACAGCAGTCTGCCCGCTTCGACCCTGCCAGCTTCACGCGCGTTGGCGCGGGCTCACATTTTTCACGACTGGCGAAATGCCATCGCTCTGCGCTGAACCATCACCCGAGCGCCGCCAGCGGCAGGCAAGCCCCTGGCCAAGGTGTCGGAAATCTTTACAGCCCCGGTTTCAGGGCTGAGCGGGACCGACTGGCAAGCCGCTGATCACCCCCCTGAAGCACGGGGTCTCTTCGCCACTCGAGCTCAAATTAGGACGTTCATGGCGACTAATAACAATGAAACGTTATTCACAAGTGATTTTTCTGCGACCATTCGCGTCCGAACGGCGTTTTGGCGGGCCGCGTGACGCACCAGCCTCCAGCGGCCACTTGAGCTGGCACACCGCTTGCTCAGTCTTTGGTGCAGCCGCCGGTGGGTGGCTTCCAGTCAAGTTCTACACAAGAGCCTTATAGGAGTTCTTCATGCGCAAGATCCTTGCCCTCACCGCCGCCATCGGCGCCGCGTTTGCGATGAGCAACGCCAACGCGATCGTGTTCGTCGTTGACAACTTCGACGGCCCGGACATGTTCGTGGCTGACACCACCATCAACGGCGTCGGCGTCAGCGTCGGCCCGGTCGGCCCGGTCAACCCCCCGGCCAACACGCTGTCGCGCACCGTGACGCACGACTTCATTGCCGGCGCCAACGCGGGTGGCACGCAGTCCAACGTGACGGTCGGCAGCCAGACGTTCCCGGCAGGTGCCCTGACGGTTGCGAACTCCGCCAACCGTGACTCGCAAGTCACGATCGCCTGGACCATCCCGGCCGGCTTCATCCCGAACTCGGCCTCCGGCCCGGCCAGCCTGGCCTTCGACCTGCTGTTCTCGGACCTGGGCGTGAACTTCAAGCTGTTCTACAACGGCGTGCTGTTCTCCAGCCAAGCCTTCCCGGCCTACGACGGCGTGTCCGGCCCGCCGGATGTTCCCGCTGGCCCGCTCGGCCCCTTGGCCGTCAACTTCGCGCTGACCGCTGCCCAGCAGAACACCATCAGCGCCGGTGCCGGCACCCAGGAACTGAAGCTGGTCATCGACGGCCCGGCCGCTTGGGACCTGACGCTTGACTCGTTCGGTCTGCGCATCCCTGAGCCGGCGACCCTGGCCCTGGTGGGTCTGGCTCTGGCTGGCGCGGGCGTGGCTTCGCGTCGCCGCAAGGCTTAAGCAGCCCCCAGCGGCAGCAATGCCGCGTTCCAGGTGCGGAGCCTGGACACCCGTCAGAACGCCCCGCTCACCCCGGGGCGTTTTTTCTGGCGAGACCGCGTGACCGAGGTCACGGCATGAAGGCGATGACCCGCAAATGCGGGGCCATTGCGGCAAGCGCTCGAAGAGGCGCCTTTCTAGAATCCGTTCAACTGATTTCGTTTCCCGGAGCACAAGATGCAAGACTCTCACCGCACGCCCGATCCGGCCTCGGCGGCCACCGACGAGCGCCGCACCGTGAGCATCGACCGTCGCCGGCTGCTTCTTCGTGGCGGCGCCGCCGCAACGCCAGTGATCCTGAGCCTGGCGAGCCAGCCGGTTTCGGCCACTGGGCTGATCGGTTGCACCAAGGCGTCGGGCTTCGTGTCGATGAACACCTTCGCAAGCCAGCAGCCGGGCGTCAACTTCATCCAGTGCACCTCCAACGGCCTGAGCTTCTGGCGCACACAGGCAGGAAGCTGGAGCCCGGGCAGCGGGACCCATGTCTATCGCCGGGAACTGAACAAGTCCGTGGCGACCTTCTTTGGCGCCAGCGGCTGTGCCCAGGGCACATCGATCGTGGGTAGCGTGTTGAGGGGAACCCTGGCCAACAGCGGATCCGCCGGCGTCCTGCAACGGCTGCTGGCGCTCGGCTTGAGCGTCAGCTACGGCATGGTCCCAAGCCCGAACAACTTCAGCGCGCTGTACCTCGGCCAGATCTGGGTCAACTTCAACGGAAACAGCCTCAAGTACATGACGGGCGTTCCGAACGAGTCCATGGACGCGGCGCAGCTCATCATCTGGCTCGATCGCCTGACCACGGCCACGCCCATCACCAACTCGGCGGCCTGATCCCATGGCGGCCCCGCCCATGCCGGATCAGCGGCTGGGCACCACGCGAGGCGTGCAGATCCGGGGCTGGGGTGAATCGTCCGACGTCGCGTATTGCGCGCAAGCGGGTACGACGCACAAGGTGGACGCGTCTGCCGGCGAGTTGTTGCGCTGGCTTTCAAGTGCCCCCAACGAGGACGGAGTCACGTTTGCCGAGACCGCAGAGGCCTTCGACGGCCTGATCGCGCCTTCGGAGTTGGCACACTTGGTGGATGAACTCGCCGTGCTCGGCCTGGTGTGGAGGCGTTCCCTGGCCGCTTGACCGACCGCAGGGATCCTGCTGCCTTCGGGTCCCGCCATTCACGCACGCGGCTGCTGAATGATGCTCCCCACCCTGTCCAGCCTCGATCCGCAGATGTTGAGGGCGCGCCTTGCTGCGCCGGTGGACGACCCCGAGCGCGGACTTGTCATCCGGACCGGGCCCTTCGTGACGCGCATCCGGAGCCGATTGCCCGAAGTCGCCGAGGCCCTGTCCGTCCTCTACGGCGACTACCCCCTGGCAACGCCAGACGGCTTTGTGGACTTCAATGTCGGCGTGCGTCGACCCTGGTGGCGCCGCGGCCAGCGGGCGCAGGTCCGTTTTGACTTCGAAGGCCAGGAGCCCTTCAATCCGCTACCGGGCGCCCAGGCCGTGCCGCTGCTGGAGTGGGGGCTGAACTGGTGTGTCTCGGCGCTGTGCCACGACACCCTGAACCTGCATGCCGCCGTTCTGGAACGCAACGGCCAGGCGCTCATCCTGCCGGCGCCCTCGGGCAGCGGCAAGAGCACGCTGTGCGCCGCGCTGGCGTTCAGCGGCTGGCGGCTGCTCTCCGACGAGCTGACCCTGATCGACCCCCGCGACGGCCAGGTCCGACCGCTGCCGCGTCCGATCAGCCTGAAGAACGCGTCGATCGCGGCGATTCGGAGCTTTGCGCCGCAGGCCGTGGTCGGCTCGAATGTGGCTGACACGATCAAGGGCACCGTCGCCCATCTTCGGCCACCCGCCAGCGCGGTCCAGCGGGCCGCCGAGAGGGCCTGTCCCGCCTGGATCGTCCTGCCCCGCTATGTCGCCAACGGCGGTCTGCGCTGGCAGGCGATGGAGAAGACCGACGGGCTCATGCATCTCGTCGAGAACGCCTTCAACTACGACGTCTTCGGCGCATCGGGTTTTGACCTGCTGGCCAGGGTGGTGAGTGGCTGCCGGTGCCTGCGATTCGAGTACGGCGGCGATCTGCACGCCGCGGTGCAGGCATTCGACGACTTGCTGGCCGATCGCGTCGAGGCTCAGGCCGGGATGCAGTCGTGACCTCCGCGACCCCTCCGGTTGCCGATGTCGACCGGGTGGCCAACGCCTTGCGGGAGCCGCAGGCCTGGCGCAGCGCGTCGCCGCTTGAGTGGAGCCGGCTGTTCGGCCAGGCACGCAGCGCCGGGCTGCTGGCACGGGTGGCGTGGGTCATCGCGAATGCCGGCAACAGAACGACGTCGCCGGCGGACCCGGATCTCACCCCGGAGGCCTTGGCATCTGCCGGACCCTGGCCGGATGCGACTCGGGGCCATGTCGCATCGGCCTGGCGCCTGGCCCTTGCGCAACGCATCGAGGTCCGCCGCGAGCTGCGTCACATCGCGCACGCCCTGGCGCCGCTGGCCGGGGTCGGCGCGCCCGTCGTCCTGCTCAAGGGGGCGGCCTACGTGGCGGCGAACCTTGCGCCGGCTCGCTGCGGCCGCCTGTTCGGCGACATCGACGTTCTCGTCCCCCGCGACGCGCTCGACCGGGCCGAGCTGAACCTTCAACTGCACGGCTGGGAAAGCCAGGAGACATCCGACTACAACCAGCGCTATTACCGCCAGTGGATGCACGAGTTGCCGCCCATGGCGCACCGCCAGCGGGGGACTGCGCTCGACCTCCATCACGCGCTGCTGCCGCCAACGTCGCGGCTGAAGTCACCGCCGGCGCCCCTGTTCGCACAGGCCCGCCCCCTGGCGGCCGCGCCCGGTCTGATGGCACTGCATGTCCTGGCACCTGAGGACATGTTGCTGCACAGCATGGCCCACCTGTTTGCAGGCGACGACATGCGCCATGCGCTGCGGGATCTTTCCGACATGGACCTCCTGCTGCGGGACGAACAGTCCCGCGACCGCGACTTCGTGGGCCGTCTGGTCGAACGCGGGCTCGAGCTTGGCCTGGGCCGTCCGCTGGCCTACGGTCTTCTCGGGGCCTCACGTGTGCTGGCCACTCCAATACCGCAGCAGGCCCTGGAACGGGTTCGCCGCTTGGCTCCTCGCTCACTGCTTGGAAACGGCATGAACTGGCTCTGGCAGCATGCCCTGCGCACCCGCCACCCGTCGGTCGATCGCCCGGGCACCGCCCTTGCCTTGCAGTTGCTGTATCTGCGAGGCCACTGGTTGCGAATGCCGCTGCCCATGCTGGTTCGGCACCTGTCGATCAAGGCTCTCAAGCTCCACGAAACCGGTCCTGCCACCGAGCCGTAGGCGCCTGCTCCGGACGCCGGCACCCGAAGTTTGTGCCGAAGTTGCCGATACGCGCGCCCATATGGCCAGGGGATGCCCGCGGGCGCGCTTCCTTGCCTATCCTGCGAGGACGTCTTGCGAAGCCGCGGCATCTCCAGCGCTCCAGCCCCCGCCAGGACCCCCCGGGAACCGGGGTTGGCGGCAGCCGCAATCTTTCCTTACAGTTTTCGCAGACGGTGCAGCGACCTTCAGGAGCTTTCACGACGCCGATTTCTGTCTCGACGACCGACTGTCCCAGCGACGCGGTTCCAAGGAGACACGAACGAGTCGAGACGTTGACCACCGCAGAGCAGGCAAATGGTTCGAATCTTCAGGCACTACGTTCCGATGTCGGCTTTGCGAGGCATGGCGTTCGATCTCGCCTTGCTCCTGCTGCTGATGCTCGTGGCGGTGACGTATCAGGTCGGCAGCCTCGGCAGCGCGGTCCCTGCGGCCGGTACACATGTCATGTCGCTCGCCGCCTCGATGGCGCTGATCACCGGGTTCTCCGGCCTTTACCAGCACAATCAACGTGATTCGTTGGCACGGATTTGCGCCCGTGCCGTCTTGGTGCTCCTGGTCGCGCTGCCGATTGCCTGGCTGATCTTCGGCCTGCTGCCTCCCTGGTTTGCGAATCGCGAGCTGGTCCAACTCACCGCCGTGGCCGGCGTCGCGGCCTTGATCACCCGCCGTGTCTACGTGGCCCATTCCTCGACCAGCGCGGCAACCAGCCGCACCCGAATCCTGATCTATGGCGCCGGCCCGGCGGCCAGCGTCGTTGGCGCGACCTTGCGCCATGCCGATCCGAACGCGCACATCGTCGGCTTTGTCGCGGGCAGCAACGAAAGCGAAATCGCGGTACCGGCCCAGGACGTGCTGGCGTTGCGTGGCACGTTGCGCGAGACCGCCGAGCATCTGGGCGTGGACGAGATCGTGGTCGCACTGACCGAGCGCCGATCCGGAAGCATGCCGCTGCGACAACTGCTGGACTGCAAGCTCAGCGGCATCAAGGTCCACGACCTGAACACGCACTTCGAGAAGACCCTCGGCCAGATCCGGATCGACTACCTGAACGCGAGCTGGCTGATCTTCGGCGACGGCTTCAACCAGGGCGCGCTGCGGACCTTCGTCAAGCGAGTCTTCGACATCTTCTGTGCGCTCTTGCTGACGCTCGTCTCGGCGCCGATCATGGTCATCACGGCCTTTGCGATCAAGCTCGAGAGCCGGGGACCGGTCTTCTACCGTCAGGAACGGGTAGGCCTGGAGGGCAAGCCCTTCATGGTGACCAAGTTCCGCAGCATGCGCACCGATGCCGAAAAGGACGGCAAGCCGCGGTGGGCGACTCAGAACGACGACCGAGTCACCCGCATCGGACACATCATCCGCCGGCTCCGCATTGACGAGCTGCCGCAGCTCTTCAACGTGCTCAATGGCGAGATGAGCCTTGTCGGTCCGCGTCCCGAACGGCCGTTTTTCGTCGAGCAGCTGACCCAGGAGATCCCCTTTTACGCGGTCCGCCACAGCGTCAAGCCGGGCGTCACCGGCTGGGCCCAGGTGCGCTATCACTATGGCTCGACGGTTGAGGACTCGCAGGAAAAGCTCCAGTACGACCTGTACTACGTGAAGAACCACACCCTGTTCCTGGATCTCGTGGTCCTGTTCGAGACGGTGGGCGTAGTGCTGACGGGCAAAGGCGCGCGCTGACCCCACCGCACAATCGCGGCGGTTTCACTTCGGGGTTGCCCGTTCTCGGGTGACACGCGCGCTTGGACAGTTTCTCCGGCATCGCCCTTGCCCTTTCCGCCTTGGCGTATGGCGCCCTGGGCCTGTACCTCCTGCAGCAACAGGGCCGCGCCGGGCATGAGCGCAGCGCCGCGGGTTCCTGGTTGACCGCGGCAGTCGCCGCAACCACCCTGTGGGCTCTGGCCGGCCTGGCCTTCACCTTTGGCAGCGGCCGGGCGGCGGCACTTGCCGGGGCGGCTTCGGCAGCCCTGGACGTCTTGCGCTACGGGCTGTGGTTCGGTTTCGTGCTGATCCTTCTTCGGCCGGGACCGACTCGCGCCGCCTGGCGCCCGGACACCCTGCCGGCGATGCTGGTCTGGATCGCGTTGGCGGTGGCCACGGCGGGATGGTTCTGGGTCGCACTGCGGGGGGGAGTGGCTTCGTCACCGTCGAACCGGGGCGCCATCACCGGTCTGCTGGCCCTGGCGGTGGCCGGCCTGCTGCTGGTCGAACAGCTCTTTCGCAACATTGGCGAGGACTCGCGCTGGAACGCCAAGCCGCTGTGCCTGGGTCTGGTCTGCGTGATGGCCTTCGACGTCTACCTGTATTCCGAGGGCCTTCTTTTCGGGGGCCTTGACGCCGCCACTGCCAGCGCACGCGGCGCGGCCCACGCGCTGGCCGTCCCGCTGCTGTTCATCACCGCGCGACGGCGCAGCGACTGGGCGGCGCGGCTGCAGGTCTCGCGCAGCGCCGCGTTCCACAGTGCAACGCTGCTGCTGGCCGGCGTCTACCTGCTGTTCATGGCCGCAATCGGCTACTACGTGCGCTGGTTTGGCGGCTCATGGGGCCCGGCTTTGCAGGTCAGCCTGCTGTTCCTGGGTCTGGCCTTCGGCGTGGCTCTGGTCGTGTCGGGTTCGCTGCGTTCGTGGCTGCGGGTGTTTGTCGGCAAGCACTTCTTCAGCTACCGCTACGACTACCGCGAGGAGTGGCTGCGCTTCACGGCCCGGCTGTCGTCCCAGGGCTCGCCCCAGGAGGTCGGAGCCAGCATCGTGCGGGGCCTGGCCGACATGGTGGAGTGCCCCGCCGGCATGCTCTGGACCCGCACGGGCGCCGAGACCCCCTTTGCTCCGGTGGCGCGCTGGAACATGCCGGCGCCCGAAGGGGGCGGCGAGAGCGAGGCCGCCGACTCGGCGTTCGCGCGCTACCTGATCGAGCCGGGATGGGTGATCGATCTGGACGAGTTCCGGCAGCGTCCTGCAGTCTATGGCGACCTGGCTTTGCCGAAGTGGCTGCTTGCGCGACCCGATACGTGGCTGGTCGTGCCGCTGCAATCAGGCCAGGACCTGCTGGGATTCGTGGTCCTGGCCCGGCCACGGACGGCCATCGGACTGAACTGGGAGGTGCGCGACCTGCTCAAGACGGCCAGCCGCCAAGCGGCCAGCTACCTCGCCCAGATGCAGGCCGCCGAAGCGCTGCTCGAGGCCCGCAAGTTCGACGCCTTCAACCGGATGTCGGCGTTCGTGGTCCACGACCTCAAGAACATCGTGACCCAGCTGTCGTTGATGCTGAAGAATGCACAACGACATCACGCCAACCCCGAGTTCCAGCAGGACATGCTGTTGACCGTGGAGAGTTCCCTGGAGAAGATGCGCAGGCTGATGCTGCAGCTTCGGGAGGGTTCCGCCCCGGCCGGAGGCAGCCGCGGCGTCGAACTCGCCCCCATCGTCAGGCGGCTCGCCTCACTGGCCGAGGCGCAGGGTCGCAACCTGCAAACCGATCTGAAAGAGCGTTTGGCCACCCGCGGCCACGAGGAACGACTGGAGCGCGTGCTGGGACATCTGGTTCAAAACGCATTCGACGCGACGCCGCGTGAAGGAAAGGTCTGGGTTCGGGTGCAGCGCTACAGCGGTCAGGTCGAGGTCGAAGTCGGCGACACCGGCATCGGAATGGACGAAGACTTCGTGCAGACCCGGCTGTTCCGCCCCTTCAACACCACCAAGAAAACCGGGATGGGCATCGGAAGCTTCGAAAGCATGCAGTACGTTCGCGAACTCGGCGGCAGCATGTCCGTTTCCAGCGAGCCGGGTGTCGGCACGCGGGTCACCGTGCTGCTCCCCCTGTTCGACTCCGGCGGCAGCTCAGACCTGATGCCCCTGGCCGAAAACTGAGACCGACCACAAGGCCTCGGCCCCATCAGCACCCCCATGACGCAGTCCGGCAACCCCACGCTCCTGATCGTCGAAGACGATCTCGCGCTGCAAAAGCAGATCAAGTGGTCGCTCGACCGCTTCGACTCGGTGACCGCCAGCGATCGCGAGTCGGCGTTGTTGCAGTTTCGGCGACATGCCTGCCCGGTCGTGACCATGGACCTTGGACTGCCACCCGATCCGGATTCGGTGTCCGAGGGATTCCGGCTGCTTGAGCAACTGCTGGATGCCGACCCCAACGTCAAGGTGGTCGTCCTGACCGGACAGAACGACCAGGCCAATGCGCTTCGAGCTGTCGCGCTGGGCGCATATGACTTCCTGGCCAAGCCGGTGGAACCCGAAGTCCTGGCGATGACGCTGGAGCGTGCATTGAGGCTGTCGGAACTGCAGGCCGAGAACCGCCGCCTGCAGCAGCTGGCCCACCCGGATGCGCTGGGTGGCCTGCTGACACGCGATCCCACGATGATGAAGATCGCCCGCACGATCGAGCGTGTGGCGGGCAGCGACGCCACCGTGCTGCTGCTTGGCGAGAGCGGCACCGGCAAGGAAGTGCTGGCGCAGGGCCTGCATGCGGCGAGCAAGCGCAGTGGGCGCTTCGTTGCGATCAACTGCGCGGCGATCCCCGAGAACCTGCTCGAAAGCGAGCTCTTTGGCTACGAGCGTGGGGCCTTCACCGGCGCCGCCAAGACGACGCAAGGCAAGATCGAGACGGCGAACAACGGCACGTTGATGCTCGACGAGATCGGCGATCTGCCGGGCTCGCTGCAGGCCAAGCTGCTGCGCTTCCTGCAGCAGCGCACGATCGAGCGCCTGGGCGGCCGCAGCGAGATCCCGGTCGATGTCCGGGTCGTCTGTGCGACGCACCAGGACCTGAAGAAGCAGATCGCCGAAGGGCGCTTCCGCGAGGACCTGTACTACCGGCTGGCCGAGATCGTGATCGACATCCCGGCCTTGCGCCAGCGCACCGGCGACGCCGTATTGCTGGCCCATGCCTTCCTGCGCCGCTTTGCGCTGGAACAGCGCCGAGGCAACCTGAGCCTGGCCGAAGACGCGATCAAGGCCATCGAACTCCACCCCTGGCCGGGCAATGTGCGTGAACTGCTCAACGCGATGAAGCGCGCCACCATCATGGCCGACACGGACCGAATCGGCTGCGACGACCTTGGCCTGCCGCGTCCGCCGGTCGAAGATGGCGCAGCACCGGGCTCGGACCTGGATCTGCGCCTCGTACGCGACGAGGCCGATCGCGGTGCGATCACCACGGCCATCGCACGCACCAACGGCAACATCGTCAAGGCCGCCGAGTTGCTGAACGTCAGTCGACCGACGCTGTACGACATGATGAAGCGGCTGGCGATCAAGTAGGCTCGTTCGCTTCGCCGACCCGGGACCCCCTTCTTTCCATCGAGACTCCAAGTGCCGAAATCCAGCTTGCCACAGGTGGGTCAATCCCCCAGCGTCCACAGACGCCGATACCGAATGGGCGCACTCGCGGCGGCACTGGCTGTGCTGGTGGCCAGTTCAGGTTGCGAGCGGGAGACCCCTCAGTCGCTGATCGCGTCGGCCAAGGCATTTGCCGACAAGAACGACCACAAGGCCGCGGTCGTGCAGCTCAAGGCCGCCCTGCAAGCCGATCCGCAGAGCGTGCCGACACGGTTTCTCCTGGGCAAGACGATGCTCGACGCAGGCGACCCGGCTGGCGCCGCCATCGAACTGTCCAAGGCCCGCGACCAGAAGCATCCCGACGAAGAGGTGCTGCCACCGCTGACCCGTGCCCTGTTCCTGCTCGGCGACTACCGCCGGCTGGCCACCTTGTATGGCGACATCGAACTCAAGGACAAGAAGGCCCAGGCCGCGGTCAAGGCCAGTGTCGCGGCCGGCTGGGCCGCGCAAGGCGACCGGCCGCGGACCGAGGCGGCACTGAAGGCCGCGCTCGAGGCCGACCCCCAGAACACGGCGGCCAATGTGCTGCAGGCACGCATGCTGGCCGGCGGCGGCAAGCTGGCCGAAGGCATGGAACTGGCCCAGGCCACGATCAACCGCGATCCTGCGGCCTACGAGGCCTGGCACCTGCTGGGGGAGTTGCGGCAGTTCACGCAGCGCGATCCCAAACCCGCAGAAGAGGCGTTTCGCAAGTCGCTCGCCATCGAACCTGCCAATGTCCAGGCCCACCTGGCCCTGCTGTCGATGCGAATCCGCGCCCGCGACGTCGCAGGCGCGCGGGCGCAGGCCGAAGAGCTGCGCAAGGTGCTGCCACGGCACCCGCAGATGGTCTTCGTCGATGCCCAGTTGGCATTCCACGATGGCAACTATCAGCGCGCACGCGAGCTGTCGCAGGCGCTTCTGAAGGTCGCTCCCAACCACACCGGGGTGCTGCAACTCGCTGGCGCCACCGAAGGCGAGTTGCGCTCGCTGGTCCTGGCCCAGACCCACTTCGCCAAGGCGCTGCAGCTCAACCCGGATCTGCCGTTGGCGCGTCGCAATCTGGCCCAGTCGCACCTGCGCATGGGCCAGCCCGCACGCGCCTTCGAGACCCTGAAGCCCCTGCTGGACCCCACGATCCCCGATGGCCAGGCACGAGCCCTGGCGGCCGAAGCGCTGCTGAGCCTGGGTGACGCCTCCGGTGCCGAACAGTTGTTTGCCCAGGCGGCTCGCCTGAACCCGGACGACGACCGCATCCGCACGGCACTGGCGCTGACCAACCTTGCGCGCGGCGACGCCGAGCAGGCGTTTGTCGATCTCGACAAGGTGGCGCGCAGTTCGACTTCGACCTACGCCGACCTGGCGATCATCAGCGCACGGATCAAGCGCCGCGAGTACGAGCAGGCGCTGACCGCGATTGCCGCCATGGAGAAGAAGGGCGGCACCGACAAGACCGCGGCACCCAACCTGCGCGGCCGGGTCCATGTGCTGCGCGGCGACGTGGCGGCGGCCCGGGCGGCGTTCGAGCAGGCGCTGGTCGCCGAGCCCAGCTTCTTCGCGGCGACGTCCAACCTGGCGGCACTCGACCTGCGCGAGGGCAAGGTCGAGGCTGCGACCGCACGCTTCGACGCCGCGATCAAGGCCGATCCCCGCAACTACGGCGCCTACATCGGAAAGGCGGAGATCATGATCCGCCAGAAGCTGCCGTTTGCCGATGTGCAGCGTGTCCTGGTCGAAGCGATCCAGGCAGCGCCCTCCGAGATGGACCCGCGGCTGCAGCTCATCGAGTACGGGATCCGGCAGCGCCAGTTCAAGGACGTCCTGGTGATTGCGCAACAAGCCGACGCCGCGTTGCCCAACCAGCCCAAGGTGCTCGATGCTCTCGGGCGGGTGCAGGCGCAGACCGGTGACGCGTTGCAGGCCGTCAGCACCTTCCAGCGGGCCGCCAACCTGGACCCCGGTTCCGTGCTGCCGCACATGAGGCTCGCTGACCTCTACAAGGCCGACGGCAAGCGCAGTGCGGCCATCGCATCGCTGCGCCGCGCAATGGAGATCGACCCCACACTGGGCGAGGCCCAGGTGGCCCTGGTGGACATGCTGGTCGCCGACAAGCGCGTCGACGAGGCCCTCGTGATCGCCCGCAACCTGCAGAAGAACCGCGACGTGATGGCCGGCTACCTGCTGGAGGCCGGCATCCACATGCGCGGCAAGGCGTTTGACAAGGCCCAGGAAGTCCTGCGCGCCGGCTTGAAGGCGCATCCCACCAGCAGCGACCTGGCGGTGCGACTGCACCAGGTCCTGGGAGCCAGCGGCAGTGCCGCCGAGGCCCGGGCGTTTGCCAGCCAGTGGATCCGCGAACAGCCGCAGGACTCGGCTTTCGCCTATGAACTGGCCACTGCCGCGATCACACGCGGCGATCTGGCCGATGCCGAGACGCGGTTTCGTGATCTGGTGACGCGCCACCCGAACCACCCGCTGGCTCTGAACAACCTGGCCTGGATCCTGACGACCACCGGCAAACCTGGCGCCGTCGAGTTTGCCGAGCGCGCCGTGAAGCGTCTGCCCAATCACGCCGGCGTTCAGGACACGCTGGCGATGGCGCTTGCCGCCGAAGGCCAGGCTGCGCGCGGGCTCGAGTTGCAGAAGAAGGCCGTCGCGATGCAGCCCGACGACGACGGACTGCGTCTGAATCTGGCCAAGATCGCGCAGAAGGCAGGCGATTCGGCTCTGGCACGAACCGAGCTCGAACGCCTGATCGCCAAGGGACCGCTCGGCCCGTTCCACGCCGAGGCCAGCCGGCTCCTGAAGACGCTCTAGCCCCCGAATGAACAGGAGACCGCGCCCATGAACCGCACCACCCGAATCCTCAGCCGTCGCCATGGCGCGGCGCTGGCACTGGTCGCGGCGCTGTTGGCCGGCGCTTGCAGCCAGGGCAGTTCCGAAAAGGACCTTCTCGCCTCGGCGCGTTCCTACTTCGACAAGAAGGACTACGCGGCGGCCACGATCCAGCTCAAGGGCGCGCTGCAGAAGAACGAGAACTCCGCCGAGGCCCGGCTGCTGCTCGGACAGACCTTGCTCGAGCAGGGCGACCCGCGCACGGCCGAGGTCGAGTTGCGCAAGGCGCAGGAGCTGAAGATGGCCGACGAACAGGTCGCGCCACCGATGGCCCGCGCACTGCTGGCGCTTGGCGAGACCGGAAAGCTGATCTCGCGCTACGCCAGCACCAGCCTGTCGAACCCCCAGGCCCAGGCCGATCTGAAGACGACGCTGGCCAGCGCGCACCTGGTGCAGGGCGAACTCGCCAAGGCCCAGGAGGCGAGCAAGGCCGCACTGGCGGCAGTGCCGAACCACAGCCCCGCAGTGCTGATGCAGGCGCGCGTCAAGGCGATCGAGAACGATCCCGATGGGGCCTTGGACATCGTGCGCCAGATGCTGACCCGGGACCCCACCGACGACCGGGCGCAGATGCTGCTGGCCGACGTGCTCTGGCGCGGCAAGAACGATCCGGTGGCGGCACTCGAGGCCTATCGCAAGGTGCTGTTGAGCAAGCCCGACGCGGTGGGAGCCCACGTCGCCATCATCGGCCTGCTGGGTCAGCAGGACAAGAATGACGAGGCCAAGGCCCAGTTCGACCAGCTGTTCAAGGTCGCGCCCAACCACCCCGAGACGGTCTTCCTGCAGGCGCAGTTCGCGTTCGTGGACAAGGACTACAAGACCGTCCGCGAAGCCGCTGATCGCCTGCTCAAGGCCGACCCGAACAACGTGCGGGTGCTGGAACTGGCCGGTGCTGCCGAGTTCCGGCGCCGCAACTACGTGCCGGCCGAGGCGTTTTTCAGCCGCGCATTGAAGGTTGCGCCCACCCAGCTGCTGTCGCGCCAGCTGCTGGCCCAGACCCTGCTGCAAAGTGGCCAGCCGCACAAGGTGGTGGACGTGCTGACACCGGTGACCGAAGGCGACAAGCCCGACGGGCTTTCGGTGTCGCTGCTCGCCGAAGCCTGGCTGCAGATGGGCGAGACCAAGAAGGCCGAGGCCGCGTTCCAGCGCGCGGCCCAGATCGCGCCGCAGAACTCCCGCGTGCGCACCGCAGCCGCGCTGTCGCAGCTGATGCGCGGCAATACCGCGGTGGCGATCGGCGAGCTCGAGACGCTTGCCGCAGGCGACAAGGGCCCACGGGCCGACTTGGCTCTGGTGGCCGCGCGCCTGCGTGCCAACGACGTCCCCGGCGCCTTGAAGGCCATCGATGGCCTGGAGAAGAAGACCCCGCAGAGCCCGGTGGCCGACCAGCTGCGTGGCCGCATCCACCTCTTCCGAAAGGACCTCGCCGCGGCGGCGCAGAGCTTCGAGAAGGCCAACGCCAAGGATCCGAAGTACTTCCCGGCCGTCGCCGCCTTGGCAGCCCTGGACCTCGAGAACAAGAAGCCCGAGGTGGCAAGGACGCGGCTGCAGAAGCTGCTCGCACTCGATCCGACCAACAGCCAGGCGATGCTGGCATTGGCCGAACTCGGCCAGCGCACGGGCGCCAAGCCGGCCGAGACCCTGAAGCTGCTGGTCGAGGCGGTCAGGATCAACCCCAGCGACCCGCGGGCCCACATGGCCCTGATCCGGCACCACATCGGCAGCAACGATCAGAAGGCCGCGATGGCTGCCGCGCAGGCCGCAGCGACGTCCCTCCCGGACAACCTGGACGTGCTCGGCTCGCTCGGTGGCACCCAGCTCGCCACGGGCGACGCGCAGCAGGCCTTGTCGACCTTCCGGCGACTGGTGGCGCTGCAACCCACGCAGGCTTTCAACCATGTGCGGCTGGCCGAGGCCTATGCCGCGTCCAAGGACAACGACAACGCTGCGCGCAGCCTGCGCAAGGCGCTTGAACTTCAGCCTGGCCTGTTGCCGGCACAGCGCGGCCTGGTGCAACTGGCGATGCGCGACGGCAAGCCGCAGGATGCACTGGCCATCGCCCGCGACGTGCAGAAGTCCAACCCCAAGGACGCGGCGGGCTGGATCCTCGAAGGCGATGTCGAGGTCTCCCGCAAGGGCTGGGACGCCGCCGAGACCGCGCTGCGAGCCGCGCTGCAGCGCAGCCCGGACTCCACCGATGCGGCGATGAAGCTGCACTACACGCTGCTGCAAGGCGGCAAGGCCGACGCCGCCGGGCGCTTTGCCGCCGAGCGCACGAAGGAGCGGCCGGACGATGCCGCCTTCAGCTACTACCTGGGCGACTTGGCTCTTGCCGCCAACCGGTTTGCCGAGGCCGAGAGCCACTACCGCGCGGTGATCCGAATCCAGCCGCGCAATGCCCCGGCGCTGAACAACGTCGCCTGGCTGATGGTGCGCCAGGGCAAGCCCGGGGCCCTGCCATTGGCTGAAGAGGCCAATGCCATCCTGCCGGACCGGGCTCCGTTGCAGGACACGTTGGCTGGCGCCCTGGCCGCCGAAGGCAAGACCAAGGAGGCCGTCGAGGTCCAGAAGAAGGCGATCGCCAACGACCCCAAGAACGGCAGCTACAAGCTCCACCTGGCCGAGCTGTACCTGAAGACGGGCGACAAGCCCTTTGCCCGCGCCGAGCTCGAAGAGCTGGCACGGCTGGGCGACAAGTTCCCCGAGCAGGCCAAGGTCGCCGAGCTGCTGAAACAGGTGCGATGAACCCGGCTCGCCGACGCTGGGCCGGAGCCGGCCTGGCGATGCTGGGGGCAAAGGCCTTGGGCCACGCGACAACGGCAAGGGCGGCAACAACGGCAACAACGGCGACTTCGGCCGTGGCTGTCGATGACCGCGCCACGGCCTCGGACCGCCAGGCCGAACTGGTCGCCAGGTCCCGGGCGGCAGTGGTGCCGCTGGGGGTCTGGAACCCGACCGAGAGCCCACGCTTCGCCTTCCGTGGCAGCGCCTTCGCCATCGGCGACGGCCGCCGCATCGCCACCTGCGCCCATGTGCTGCCGCCGTCGACCCAGGTCGAGTCCCGCATCGCGGTGTTTGCCGAGACCAGCCCGGGGCAACGCGAGGCCCGCCTGGCCAGGGTCCTGTCCGTCGAGCGCAGCCATGACGTGGCCGTGCTCGAACTCGAAGGCCCGCCGCTGGCCCGCGCGCTGCCGCTGGCCGAGCCCGACAGCATCCGCGAGGGCCATGCCATCGTGCTGATGGGCTATCCGATCGGCGGTGCTTTCGGCTTTGCGACCGTCACCCACAGCGGCATCGTGGCCGCGATCACGACGTTGGCGGTACCGGCGGCCAACGCGCAGACCCTGGATCCCCGAGCCGTCTCGCGCATGCGCGACGGCAACCCGGAGGTGCTGCAACTCGACGCCGTGGCCTATCCCGGCAACAGCGGCGGCCCCGTGATCGACGTCCGCAACGGTCGTGTTGTCGGGCTGCTGAGCATGGCGGCCGTGAAGAACAGCCGCGAGTCGGCGCTGACCTCACCCACCGGGATCAGCTACGCGATCCCGGTGCGTTACCTGCACGATCTGTTGCGCACCCTGTAGCGCGTTTTGCTGTCACGGCGACTTCATCGACTCTGGCCAAACTGGGGATAGACCCCACAAACAGCCAGGAGAAACCGATGAAGCGTCCGAACCTCTATCCCTCCATGAGTGCCCTGCTGCCGCTGGCGGCCTGCGTGTCGGCCTTGGTGGCAGCGCCATCCGCGGTCGCCGCCTACAACACCCTGGATGGCGCCGCGCCGCTGGTCATCGCGCACCGGGGCGCTTCGGGATACCGACCCGAACACACGCTCGAGGCCTACCGGCTGGCCATCGAGATGGGCGCGAACTACATCGAACCCGATCTGGTGATGACTCGCGACGGCGTGCTCGTCGCGCGCCACGAGCCGGTGATCGGCGGCACGACCGATGTCGGAATGCGGCCGGAGTTCGCGGCCCGGCGCACGACCAAGGTCATCGACGGCGTGACCTACTCGAACAACTGGTTCGCCGAGGACTTCACGCTCGCCGAGCTGAAGACGCTGCGGGCGATCCAGACCCGCGGCCGCAGCACCGCCTACGACGGCATGTTCGAGGTGCCGACTCTCGGGGAGGTGATCGCACTGGCCCAAAGCGAGAGCGCGCGTCTGGGGCGCACCATCGGCATCTACCCGGAAACCAAGCACAGCACCTACACCGCCGGACTGTTCGGCGCCAACAGATTCGAGGACACGCTGGTGTCGACGCTGCACGCGGCCTACGGCAACACGCGCAATGCGCCGGTGTTCATCCAGAGCTTCGAGGTCGCGAACCTGCAGTACCTGAACGGCCGCACCGACATCAAGCTGGTCCAGCTGATCGACGCCGACGACGTCAACCCCGACGGCTCGATGTCGCTCGTTGCGCCCTACGACAAGCCCTGGGACTTCGCCGTCAGCGGCGACCCGCGCAGCTACGCCGACCTGCTGACTCCGGCGGGCCTGGCCTTCATCGCCAGCTATGCCGACGGTGTCGGGCCCTGGAAGCCCTACCTCGTGCGCACCGTCGCCGATGGCGTGGACCGCAACAACGACGGACTTCTGACGATCGGCGACCGCCGGGTGGTCGGCAGCACCGGCGTCATCGAGGCGGCCCATGCCGCCGGCCTGCTGATCCACACCTGGACCTTCCGCAACGACGCCAGCGGCTACGGTTTCTTCGACCCGGCCCAGGAGATGGCCTACTACATGAACCTCGGTGTCGACGGCGTGTTCACCGACTTCCCCGACACCGGCGTGCAGGCCCTGGCGCTGGTGCCGGAGCCCGGGACGTACGCGCTGATGGCTTTCGGCCTGGGCGCGCTGGCCTGGAGCGTACGCAGGCGCAAAGTGCCGGCTGCTGGGGCCTGATCAGACCTTGTAGTACCCCCGGTACCAGTCCACGAAGCGGCCGACACCGGTCCGGATGTCGGTCGCGGGCTGGAAGCCGACCCAGTCGCCCAGGGCCGCGGTGTCGGCATAGGTCGCTGGCACGTCGCCGTCCTGCAGCGGCAGCAGGTTCTTCTCGGCCTTCATGCCCAATGCATCTTCGATGCAGCCGATGAAGTCGAGCAGCGGCACCGGCTGGTGGTTGCCGATGTTGAAGACGCGGAACGGCACGTTGCTCGTGCCCGGATCCGGCGTGTCGGACACGTAGCCGGGGTTCGGCTCCGCCGTCCGGTCGAGCACCCGCACCACGCCTTCGACGATGTCGTCGACGAAGGTGAAGTCGCGCTGCATCCGGCCGTGGTTGAAGACGTCGATGGCGCGGCCTTCGAGGATGGCCTTGGTGAACAGGAACAGCGCCATGTCCGGCCGTCCCCAGGGCCCGTAGACGGTGAAGAAGCGCAGGCCCGTGGTCGGCAGCCCGTACAGGTGGCTGTAGGTGTGGGCCATCAGCTCGTTGGCCTTCTTGGTCGCCGCGTACAGGCTGACCGGATGGTCCACGCTGTCGTGCTCGGAGAACGGCATCCGCGTGTTGCCGCCGTAGACGCTGGAGCTGCTGGCGTAGACCAGGTGCTGCACGCCACCGTGGCGGCAGCCCTCGAGCACGTTCATGAAGCCGACGATGTTGGCGTCGATGTAGGCGTGCGGGTTCTTCAGTGAATAACGCACGCCGGCCTGGGCGGCGAGGTGGATGACGCGGTCGAAGCGCTCATCGGCAAAGAGCTTCTCCATGCCGGCGCGGTCCGCGACGTCCATCTTGACGAAGCGGAAGTTCGCGTGCGGCGTCAGCCGCGCCAGGCGGTCGAGCTTGAGCTGGACCTCGTAGTAGTCGTTCAGGTTGTCCAGTCCGACCACCGTGTCGCCGCGGGCGAGCAGCTTCAGCGCGGTGGTCATGCCGATGAAACCGGCTGCGCCGGTGAGCAGGATCTTTTGGGCCATAGCTTTCGATTTTCGCCCGGCCACTGGGGCTGACCGCTCAGCGCTGCCAGGGCGGTTCGGGCATCGGTGCGGGATTCAGCACGAGTCTTGCGCTTTCGAGTGCTGCGGCCGCACCGGCATGGCCTTGCTGTGCCAGCGCATCCAGGGCCGCCAGCTCGATGTGCGCTGCATCGACTTCGAAAAACGCCCTCACCTCGCGCCGCGTGCCGCTGCGGCCGAAGCCGTCGGTGCCCAGCGTGACCAGCGGCGCCGCGATGTATTCGGCCACCAGCTGCGGCACCGCGCGCACGTAGTCGGTGGCCATCACGACGGGCAGCGTCCCGCTCAGGCAGGCATCGACATGGCTGCGGCGCGCCGGCGCAGGCGCCGACGTTGCAGACGCGCTGCCGAACAGGCGGCGTTCGCGCTGCACCGCGCGTGCCTCTCGCGCCAGCTCGGAAAAGCTGGTCGCGCTCCAGACCTCGGCGGCCAGGCCACGTGCCGCCAGCCGTTCGGCCGCGGCGATCGCCTCGCGCAGGATGGCGCCGGAGCCCACCAGGCGCAGCACCGGCTGCGCCGGTGCGTGGCCGGGCAGGCGGTAAAGGCCACTGATCACCTCGGCCTCGCCGACACCGGGGGGCAGTGCGGGCTGGGCGAAGTTCTCGTTCATCGCGGTGAGATAGAAGAACTCGTCGGCCTGCTCGTGCAACAGCCGGCGTGCGCCCCAGGCCACCAGCAGCGCGATCTCGTAGCCGAAGGCCGGGTCGTAGGCGCGGCAGTTGGGCACCGTGGCGGCGGCGAGTTGGCTGGTGCCGTCCTGGTGCTGCAGACCCTCGCCCGACAGCGTCGTGCGGCCGGCCGTCGCACCGATCAGGAAGCCACGCGCGCGGCTGTCGGCGGCGCAGAAGATCAGGTCGCCGACCCGCTGGAAGCCGAAGCACGAGTAGAAGATGAAAAACGGCAGCATCGCCGTGCCGTGATTGCTGTATGCGGTGGCCGCGGCGATGAAGCTGCTCATCGCACCGGCTTCGGAGATGCCTTCCTCGAGGATCTGGCCCGTGCGGCTTTCCTTGTAGTAGAGCAGCTCGTCACGGTCCTCGGGCTCGTAGAGCTGGCCCTGCGCGGCATAGATCGCGACCTCGCGGAACAGGCTCTGCATGCCGAAGGTGCGCGCCTCGTCGGCGACGATGGGCACGATGCGTGGCCCCATGCCCGGGGTGCGCAGCAGTTGCGTCAGCTGCTGGACGAAGACCATCGTCGTGCTCTGCTCGCGGCCGGCGAACTTCTCGATCAGCCGCGACGTGTCGGCCGCTGCCGGGCCCGGCAACGCGGGCGCCGCATTGCGGCGCTCAGGCAGGTAGCCACCCAGGGCGCGGCGGCGCGCATGCAGGTAGCGCAGCTCGGCGCTGTCGGCCGCGGGTTGGCACAGCCTGAGCGCCCGGACGTCGTCGTCCGAGATCGGCACCGAGAAGCGGTCGCGGAAGGCCAGCAGGGCCTCGTCGTCGAGCTTCTTCTGCTGGTGCGAGCCCATCTTGCCCTGGCCCCAATGGCCCATGCCGTAGCCCTTCTTGGTCTGCGCCAGGATCACGGTCGGCCGGCCCCGGTGCGAGACCGCGGCCTGGTAGGCGGCGTGGATCTTCAGCGGGTCGTGGCCGCCGCGCTTGAGGCCGTCGATGTCGGCGTCCGACAGGTGCGCCACCAGCGCCTGCAGCTCCGGGTACTTGTTGAAGAAGTGCTCGCGGTTGAAGCGTCCGTCGGTGGCGGCGTACTTCTGGAACTCGCCGTCCACCGTCTCATGCAGTCGGCGGCGCAGGATGCCGTCGGCGTCGGCCGCGAACAGCGCGTCCCAGTCGCTGCCCCAGAGCAGCTTGATAACGTTCCAGCCCGCGCCCGCGAACAGTCCCTCGAGCTCCTGCACGATGCTGCCGTTGCCTCGCACCGGGCCGTCCAGGCGCTGCAGGTTGCAGTTGACGACAAAGACCAGGTTGTCCAGGCCTTCACGCGCCGCGAGCGACAACCCGGCCATGGATTCGGGCTCGTCCATCTCGCCGTCGCCGACAAAGGCCCAGACCCGCCGCCCGGCCGGCGCCTGCAAGCCGCGGTCGGCCAGATAGCGCATGAATCGCGCCTGGTAGATCGCGGTGATCGGGCCCAGGCCCATCGAGCCGGTCGGGAACTGCCAGAACGTCGGCATCAGCCAGGGGTGGCAATACGAGCTGAGCCCGCCGCCCGCGGTCTCGCGCCGGAAATGCTGCATCTGCGACTCGCTGAGCCGCCCTTCCAGGAAAGCCCGGCCATAGACCCCGGGCGACGCGTGGGGCTGGAAGAACACCAGGTCACCGTCGGCCCCGGCGCGGAAGAAGTGGTTGAAGCCGACCTCGAACAGATCGGCGATCGACGCATAGGTGGCAATGTGCCCACCGAGCTCGCCACTGGCCTGGTTGCTGCGGACCACCATCGCCAGCGCGTTCCAGCGCACGATGGCGCCGATGCGCTGCTCAAGCGCCAGATCGCCCGGGTACGGCGGCTGGCGCTCCAGGCCGACGGTGTTGACGTAGGGCGTGTTCAGCACCGCCGGCACCGGCACCCGGGCCAGGCGTGCGGCATCGAGCAGCCGGCGCAGCAGGTAGGTGCCACGCTCGGCACCACCGTCGCGCACGACGCTGGCGAAAGCGTCAAGCCACTCGCGGGTTTCGGTCGGATCGGCGTCCGGCGGCAGCACGCGCCAGAACGGCGCGGCAGGGTCGGCGGTGACGTCGGCGGAGGTCGCAGCGGGCAGGTTCGGGCTCATCCCCGAAGTGTGAACCCTCGCCCGGCGGACCCGCGGTCCGTCAGCTCGCTCGCGGCCTGGCGGCGAGGGCCTTGTTGATGCCGTCGACAAGCCCGGGCAGCGATTCCTCGCTCCATCCTCTGAGGCGGTGCTGCACGACGCCATCGCGGCCGATCACCACGGTGTACGGCACCGAGTTCGGGCTCGCGAACGCCCGGCCGACATCGCCGTTGGCATCGTTCGTCAGCAGCACCGACAACTGGCCTTCGAGCTGCCGGCGGATCCGCCGCCAATCGGCCGAGGCTTCGGTGTTGACCATCACCACCCGCAGCTGCTCGGGCGCCACGGACTTCTGCACCCGCTCGAGCGCCACGAGCTCGTTGCGGCAATGTGGGCACCACGAGGCCCAGAAGCAGACGACGACGGCACGCGGGTGGAGCTCGCCGAGCGTCAGCACGTTGCCGTCGTTCAGACGGCCCAGCGGCGTTGCGGCATCGAACTCGCCGGGCGCCGCCGGCTTGGGCTTGTCGGCCGCATCCTGCGCCTGCAAGGAAGCGGTGAACCCGAGCGCTGTCGTGGCAAGGCCGGCCTCGATCCAGCGGCGGCGTGTCGGGGCATGGGGTCTGGGCATGTGAGCGGTCTCCCGGGTGGCGAATCGGCCACCTCTGGAGCATGCCACGCCCTGCGAACGCGCCTCACCAGCCCTGGCTCGTGATCTCGCCACCGCGCAGGTAGTAGACGTGGTCGCCGATCTGCAGGCTGCGCTGGTTTTCGACATCGGGATAGTCCGCCCTCGTGCTGCGGGCCATCTGAGGCCGCTCGCTCATGCGGCGGGCCGCCAGGTCGATGTCCCAGCGCATCAGCGAACTGGTCCACTGCATTGCACCGGGCACGGCCCACTGCATCGGCAAGGCCACCCGGGCCGTGCCGTTGACAGTCATGAAGTTCAGGCCGTGGCGGGCACCGTCCAGTGCGCTGTAGCTGCCGACACTGCCCAGCACCTGTGACGAGATCTCGCGCGGCGCGGCTGGATCGGCGACGTCGATCAGCGCCACCTTCACGCCCTGCACGACACCTCGGTCCGTGGCATCGCGTCCGACCGCAAACAGCAGCCCGGGGCCGACCGGCACCAGATGGTCCGAGTAGCCCGGCAGTTCCAGCTCGCCGACCGACTGGGGGTCCGCCGGGTTCGAGAGGTCGAGGACGTACAGCGGGTCGATCTGGCGGAAGGTGACGACGTAGCCCTGGCTGCCGACAAAGCGCACGCCGTAGACCTGCTCGCCAGGCTTGCCCAGCGCGGCAGGGCGCTGGGCGTTGGGCAGCGTCGAGAGGGTTTGCAGCAACGACTGCCCGGCCTGCTCGCGCAACATCGTCAAGGTCGCCGGTGATGGCGCCGGTGCGTTGCTGCGGGTCGCGTCCGCGGGCGTCGCCCATCCGGTGGTGCCGGTGTAGGTCAGCACGCGCAGCACGCCATCGTGCTCGGACAGCCGCCAGCTGCGCCGGGTCGCGTCCCAGCCCAGATGGCCGGCAACGTCGGCGCTCGCGCGATAGGTCAGCGTGCCTGCAGCGGAGTCGAACGCGAACTTGTGGATGTCGGTGCGGGTGTCGCTGCGGAAGACCACACCGGTGCTGTCGGCTGTCTGATCAAAGCGCGTGGTCGCCAGGTACAGGCTGTTCGGCGTCATGTAGACCGTCTCGGTGCCGCCGATGAAGCAGCGGCTCGAGTTCCGGAGGTCGCTCGTGCGGAGGTCGACCAGGGTGACCGTGGTCACCTCGACGGTCCGGGACGCGTTGGCCGGTTGGATCCAGCAGTCGCTTTCATTCACCAGCGGCTGTGCAGCGCCATTGTTGCGTCGCAGGGTCGGCAGCACCTCGCGGGCGGTGACGCGGGCGATCGCGGCATCGCGTTCGGCTGCGGTCGCGTTGGGAAGCAAAAGGTCCGGTGCCAGAACCGGTCGGTGCCGGGTGACAAGCACAAGGCGGTCGCCGACCCGGCGGCTGTCGACCAGTTCGCCCTCGATACGAAGGCGGTCGCCTGCGCTGGGAAGGCCATCGTCGAGTGCGACGCGCTGGACCTCGACCCCGCTGTCGATCCAGCGCGGCAGCCAAGCCAGTCCCATGGGTGGGCACAGATCGGAGCAGCTTTCAGGCGGACCCAGCGGTTTCCAGCGCTTGCTGACGACCACCCCCGAGCGCCCGTCGGCGGCGAGCATCAGGCCCTGATTGCCGACATCGGCCGCGTCCTCCGAAGGCAGCGGCAACAGCGCCAGTTGGGCCAGGCTGCCGTCGGCCTGTCGGCGATGCACGGCGATGCGCAGCTGACCGTCGCTGGCGCGGCTGACGCTGTAGAGGTGACGGCCCTCGGACTTCAGCAGGTCGGCCTCGTCGACACCGGCTTCCTGCAGCAAGGTATCGGACCGCTGGGGCGAAGCGTCTGCGGCGCCGCCGGCCACCGTGGTCTGCGGCGGCATCGCGCTGCCGATCTGGAAGCCGATTCCGGAGCTGGGGCGGTCGCGCAGCACGCGTTGAACCTGGGCGAGCAACTCGCCATTGCTGCTGCGTTTGAGCGCCAAGGGGCTCGCCAGTGGCTCGGCCGGGGCAGCCGCTTCGCCTCCCCCACCGCCGCAGGCGGCCACCAGGGCGACGGAGGCGATCGCGGCAGAAACGGCCGCGAGCAATGGCCGCTGCATCGCAAGTGCGTGACGGATGTTGCGAATCTTCATGGTGAACCTTGTCGGGACAGAAAGTGTGTGGGAAACTATCCCACGTCGCAAACAGCCTTGTCAATGACTCAACATCGAGACCGTTGCAAGACCTTGTGACATCGTGCCCATGAAAACCCCTGACCCGCGACCGAAGCCGCCGCCCTCGTCACCGCCTGTCGGCACCGCGGCCGAACAGAGTCCGCTGCCGGCACAACCCGGTGCAGCGCTCTCGAGCGTGCTGCGGGTCATGCAGCCGCTGGTGCGTCTGCTGGTTCGACAGGGCGTCACCTACCCGGCCCTGGCCGCGGCACTGAAGCGGGTCTTCCTGGACGCCGCGCGCGACGAACTTGCACGCACCGGCATGGCCACGACCGACAGTGCGCTGACCCTGCTGTCGGGCGTGCACCGGCGCGACGTGCGCAACCTCACGCGCGGGCCCGAGGCGCTGAGCGCACACGTGCCGCCTACTGCAGTGGGACAGTCGGCCGAGATCATCGGCCGCTGGCTGTCCGATCCTCGTTTCGGTGGCCGCCCGCTGCCCCGCAGCGGGCGCGACAGCTTCGACGAGTTGGTGGAGAGCATCACGCGCGACATCCGCCCCCGCGCTGTGCTCGATGAACTGCTGCGCCTGGGCGCGGTGCATGAGAGCGACGACGGCATCGCGCTCGACGCGACCGGCTTTGCGCCGCGACAGGGCTTCACCGAGATGAGCGAGCTGTTTGCAGCCAACGTGCACGACCATGCCGCTGCGGCCGCGGCCAACCTGCAGGGCGAAGCCTCGTTCCTGGAGCAAGCGGTGTTCGTCGACGAGATCAGCACCGAGTCTGCGGCGCGCCTGCAGAAGGTGGCCGTGCAGGCCTGGAAGCAGGCGTTCCAGACCGTGTTTGCCGAGGCGCAGGCGCGCTTCGATCACGACGCCCGACACACCCCGCCTGAGCAAAGGCGCGAACGCGCCCGCTTCGGCGTCTACTTCTACAGCCGTCCGGACGAAGGCCCAGCTGCGGCCGCTGGGCCCGAATCCGACAGGAGCCACACATGAACTTCGCACCCGCCCTTCGGGCGCCGTCCCCGTGGCGCCGAATCGCCATCGTCATCGGGCTCGCCTGCGCGTCGCTGGCGGGCTGCGGTCCGGGCGTTGGCGGCACCGGCACCGGCAATGAGGTCGACAGCCTGAGCACCTTCGGCGCCATGCCCGCCGCCGTCTGCAGCACCGCCGACTTCTCCCAACTGCTGGCCTGCGCGGCCAACGCCGGCCCCGGCAGCGGAACCGCACTGGTGCTCGCGGCCGATGGCGACCCCGCGAGCCGCCATCTCGCACGCTTCGAGGGATCGCGCATGACGCTCGAACTGCGTTGCTCGCAGCAACAGTTCGTCGGCGACTGGGCGCAGGCCGCACAACTCGGGACACGCTATTTCGGCAGCATCGCGAGCACCGCTCCCGGGGCCACCAGCCGCCCGGCCAGCGTTATCGTCACCGCGCAAGGCAACAACCTGGTGATGCTCGTGCAGGACTTTGCGGGCACGCGCATCGGAGAGTTGCTCGTCCTGCAACGGGTGCAGTCACCCACCACACCGGCCTCCTGCGGCTGACCGGAGACGGACAAGGTCCTGTGCTACAGTCGAAGGCTCAGTCGCGGGGTGGAGCAGCCTGGTAGCTCGTTGGGCTCATAACCCAAAGGTCGCAAGTTCAAATCTTGCCCCCGCAACCACGAAAATAGCAGCTAGATCAACGAGTTAGCTGCGACGCGGAAGCCACCCAACCGGGTGGCTTTTTGCTTTGTGCCCATCCTGTGCCCACTTTGTGCCCAGGCTGTGCCCAGCGGTTTGCGGACCTGGGCCGAGTTGACCGTTGGGTCATGTGCCCGGAAGTCGCACTGCAGGTACCCGGTCGGCTACTTTCTGTTCTGGCAGACCGGGGCGGAAGGTGTGGACACCAAGGTGATCGGCGACACCAACAAGCAGAAGTCGCCGTCATTGCTGATCGTGGACGGCCAGCAGCGGCTGGCCGTGTCAGCCATCGGCTCAATTGCCCTGCGACACCATCGGCACCAAGCGCCCGTCATCGAATTCCATGACCACGGTAGTGACCGTCAGCGGGTCTTCGGGAAGCTTCAGACTGAAGGCTTCGTACCCACCATTGGCAGCCCGCACTTGCTGAGGAACGCTGGCCTTGAGCTTGTTGAACAGCGGGCCGAACAGGACGCCGGGTGTCACGCCGTCATTCAGCATCGAGGCATGGGCCACGCCTTCCATCTTTTCGCCGTCCGCGCCGTTGATGACGAACTGCTTGGATACTCCCATCCATTCGGCATGCAGAAAGTCGGTGGCGGCCAGAAGGTGCAGCACCCGAAGCTTTGCTTCGTCATCGCCGTCCAAAACATAGGCGCGGGCTGCGACCCGGGCGATGTAGCCGCCTTCGTCTGCGTAAGCCCAAAGATTGACGCAAACCTCAGGGTTGCGCAGCGGGCGTGGCTTGGTGCCGGACATTCTTCTTCTCCCAGAAGTGATTCGTCGGTAGGGTCAGCTCAGGCAGTCTCACCCAGGCCGCAATAGGCCTCCTAGACGCACGCAGCGGTCACGGCAGCGAGATGCCCCGGATGCGCTGGTAGAGCTCAACGGCGAACGAGTCGGTCATTCCCGACACGTAGTCGGTCGCGACGAGTGTCCGGTCATAGGCGGCCAACTGACTGAAGTCTGGGCTCCCCCCGGCAGGAGGCTCAACAAGGTTCGCGACTTGGCCTTGCCCTGCTTCAAGTTCCTTGCCTTCACGTTGATGGCTCCCACGAACGACGCCAGCAGACCGCCGATCACCTCGAAGCCACATGCTTCAATTTCTACGACGGGTCGGGCGGTGTAGACCTTCGCGATAGCGGTGCCCTATACGGATCAAGGACTTACAGCGGTTGGTGTCGAACTCAGGGGAACAGCCGTCGAAATCGTTGTCTGTTCGGCTCAAGTCTGCTGCGGAGCAGTCCGATATTGCGGATACGCAGGTGCATTGAGGCACCGGCGTCTCTTC
>Ga0209985_10000936_pt1 | contig 30168 bp, 26 predicted proteins | sample NOAtaG_FD_187305 | JGI IMG/M metagenome (GOLD analysis project Ga0209985, IMG submission 187305) | Freshwater lake microbial communities from Lake Erie, under a cyanobacterial bloom - NOAA_Erie_Diel6S_1000h metaG (SPAdes) (version 2) | ecosystem: Environmental > Aquatic > Freshwater > Lake ...
TGGCGCGGCAGATCCTGCACGGGCCGCGGCCGCTGATGAAGGTGCATGCCGGCGTGCAGCCGCCGCTGGCCGACCTGGCGCTGCCCTACGGCGAGTTCAGCGCGGCCGACCTGGCGCAGCGCCACCTCTACGTGGAGGCCTCGCGCGGCTGCCCGTTCAAGTGCGAGTTCTGCCTGTCGGCCCTGGACGCGACCGCCTGGCCGTTTCCGCTGGAGCCGTTCCTGCAGTCGCTCGATGCGCTGTGGCGGCGCGGCGCGCGCCGCTTCAAGTTCGTCGACCGCACCTTCAACCTCAAGGTCGAGACCTCGGTGCGCATCCTGCAGTTCTTTCTCGATCGGCTGCAGGCGCGTCCGGACGATCCGCCGTTCCTGCACTTCGAGCTGATTCCCGACCACCTGCCGGCGCGGCTGAAGGCGCCGATCGCGCAGTTTCCGGCCGGCACGCTGCAGTTCGAGATCGGCATCCAGACCTTCAATCCGGCCGTCCAGAAGCTGATCGCACGGCGGCAGGACAACGCGCGCGCCGAGGACAACCTGCGCTGGCTGCGCGCCGAGAGCCGGGCCCACCTGCACGTGGACCTGATCGCCGGCCTGCCCGGCGAGGACATGGCGAGCTTTGCCGCCGGTTTCGACCGCCTGGTGGCGCTGCGCCCGCACGAGATCCAGTTCGGCATCCTCAAGCGCCTGCGCGGTGCGCCGATCGCGCGCCACACCGCTGCCTATGGGCTGCAGTTCGACCCCGAGCCGCCTTACGCGGTGCGCGCCACCGACCGCATCGATGCGGGGCAGATGCAGCGGCTGATGCGCGCGGCGCGGGTGTGGGATCTGGTCGCCAATTCGGGCCGCTTTGGCAGCAGCCTGACGCTGTTGCTGGCGCCCAGTCCCTTCGCAGGGCTGCTTGCCCTGACCGATGCGCTGCACGCGCGGCTGGGCCGGTTGCACGCCGTGAGCCTGGAAGAGCTGGCCGGCAGCGTCCATGCGCACCTCGTCGCGCTCGGGGCGCCGGCGGCGCAGGCGGCGGCGCTGCTGGCCGCCGACTATGCAGCAGCGGGGGCCCGTGGCCGGCTGCCTTTCCTGGCCAAAGGGGTGCGTGCTGCCGCCGACCCCGCTGAGCGCGCGGGTTTGCCGCGGCAGCGCCGCCATCAGCGCGTACCCGCCGCGCCTCTCGCGTAGACGGCCGGCATGATCGGCGGGCGACCAGCGGGGCGACGAGCGAGGCGACTAGCGGGAAAAAGCGGTGCGACCCGCGGTGCGACCAGCGGTGCGACCAGCGGCACCACAAGCGGCTTGCCGCAGTGGCATGGCTTTGGCTACTGTGAGGCCATGCCGTGGCAGCGCGTCGACACCGAACCGCTGGACATCGATACGGGCGTGGCGCCCGCGTCGGCGCGCGCCATTGCCGCCGCGGTGCTGCGGCGGACCTTGCCGCTGCTGGTGCGGCGCGACGGTCGGGCCGAGCCCCTGGCCACCGGCACGCTGTATCGCATCGCCGGGCGCACGCTGCTGGTGACCTGTCGGCACCTGTTCGACGCCGCGGTCGGCCTCGGCGACCTGCTCGTGCCCCTGCCGCGTGCGCAGCGTCTGCTGCCGTTGCTCCCTCTCGGGCGCCGCGTGGTGGTGCATCCCGAGCGCGACCTGGCGCTGATCGAGCTGGCGCGCGCCCCCGCCTGCGATGCCTTGCTGCGCGAGTGGCCGCCGGTGCCGATCGATGCCAGCGCGCTCGACGACGACGGCGGCATGGCGGTACCGATGTACGTGCTGGCCGGCTGGCCCTACGAACAGATGCGGCGGGTCGATGAAACGGTGTTCGCCCGTCCGGTGGTCGTGTTCGCGGCGCGGCGCCCCGGACCGGCGGCGGCGGACCTGCGCCTGTCCTACGCGCGGGTTGCGCGCCGCAGCGACGGCGTCGACGTGCACGCGCCGGCGCTCGATGGCGTCTCGGGCGCCACCGTCTGGCAGGTGCTGCCGGCCGGTGGCGACGACGGCAGCGGCGGCGGGCTGCTGCTGCGGCCGGCGGCCGTGCAGTGCGCCTTCAAGCACGATGCCTACGCGCGGGCCGAGGCGCTCGCGCAGGCGCGCGGCCTGGTGGAAAGGGTATGCCGATGAAGGACTGCCGATGAAAGACCACCGATGAAGCGCCGAACGCCCGTCTACAGCCGCAGCACCGGCGCCCCGTCGGGCTCCGCCGCGCCCGCAGCGGCGCAGCGGGCTGGCGCCGCCGCGCCCGCCGCGCCCGCAGCGGCCATGCCCACAGCCACGGCCACGGCCACGGCCACGGCTGCCGCGCCAGCGCGCCGGCGCGGCGGACTGCGCCGCCTGAGCCAGCGCTACAGCGCGCCGCTGTGGCTGCTGACCGGCGGCGTGCTGGTGCTGCTGATCATGGTGGCCAACGGGCTGCACGGCAGCGGAACGCAGCGCAAGCTGACGCAGCGGGACATCGACAAGGCGGTGCTGCACACCCTGAACACCAAGCTGCTGCCCGCGCCGGCCGCCAAGGCGGCCGAGGCGATCCGCCCGTCGGTGGTCATGGTGCGCGATGTTTCCGGCGACGGCAGCAAGGAGACCGAAAACGGCGTCGGCACCGGCGTGGTCATCACCGAGAGCGGCCTGATCCTCACCAACCTGCACGTGGTGGCGCACGCCCAGCAGTTGAAGGTGGTGTTCTACGACGGCTCGGAGTCCGAGGCGAGCATCGTCAACGTCCAGCCCGAGCACGACCTGGCGGTGATCCGGGCGCGCGTGGTGCCCGACGACACCGTGGCCGCCACGCTGCGCTCCACCGAAGACCTGCGGCCCGGCGATGCGGTGGTGGCGATGGGCTTTCCGTTCGGCATCGGGCCCACCACCTCGGCCGGCGTGGTGTCGGGCCTGAAGCGCGAGTTCCGCTCGCCCAAGGGTGAGCGCGTTCTGACCAACCTCATCCAGTTCGACGCCATGGCCAACCCCGGCTCCTCGGGCGGGCCGCTGGTGACCCTGGACGGCGCAGTGGTCGGCATCGTGACCGCCATCCTCAACCCGACCGACCAGCGCGTGTTCATCGGCATCGGTTTCGCGGTGCCGATCGAGAACGCCGCCTCCGGCGTCGGCCTGCATCCGTTCTAGCGCGCGCGATCGCCCACCTGCTCAAAGGACTCCGATGGCTGAAGCTCACCATGTTGCCGCGACGATGGAGCGCATCCTCTACGAGGTGAAGAAGGTCGTGGTCGGCCAGGACCACTTTCTCGAGCGCGTGCTGGTGGCGACACTGGCCCAGGGACACCTGCTGGTGGAGGGCGTGCCGGGACTGGCCAAGACGCTGACCGTCAAGACGCTGGCGCAGGCCATCCACGGCAGCTTCCGGCGCATCCAGTTCACGCCCGATCTGGTGCCCGCGGACCTGGTGGGCACGCGCATCTACAACCAGAAAAACGGCGACTTCGCCACCACGCTGGGGCCGGTGTTTGCCAACCTGCTGCTGGCCGACGAGATCAACCGCGCGCCGGCCAAGGTGCAGAGCGCGCTGCTGGAGGTCATGCAGGAGCGGCAGGTCACCATCGCCGGCGAAAGCCACCGCGTGCCGGTGCCGTTCGTGGTGATGGCTACGCAGAACCCGATCGAGACCGAGGGCACCTATCCGCTGCCCGAGGCGCAGGTCGACCGCTTCATGATGAAGGTGCTGGTGGGCTACCCGACCGCCGACGAGGAGCGCGTGATCGTCGAGCGGGTCACCGGGCCGAGCGTGCACGTGGCCAGCGTCACCACCACCGAAGAGCTGCACGCGCTGCAGACGGTATGCCGCCAGGGCTACGTCGATCCGGCGCTGGTCGACTACGCCGTGCGCCTGGCCACTGCCACGCGCCTGTCGGAGCCCGACATCCGCAGCCGCCAGCCCAAGCCGCTGCAGGAGCTGGCCAAGTACATCACCTACGGCGCCAGCCCGCGCGCCAGCATCCACCTGATCGAGGGCGCGCGTGCGCTGGCCTTCCTGCGCGGGCGCGACTACGTGCTGCCGGAGGACGTGACCGATCTGGCGCCCGATGTGCTGCGCCATCGCCTGGTGCTGTCGTACGAGGCGCTGGCCGAGGGCGTGAGCCCCGATGCGCTGATCGTGAAGATCATGCAGAACACGGCGGCGCCGGACAAGCCGCTGCACAGCCATGCCAACTTCCAGCGCGCCGTCGCCTGAGCCGGCGGCCGGAGCGGTCCCGGCCGGCGGCGCCGGTCCGGAGCAGCTCCTGCGGCGGATCGAGTTGACGGTCCTGCGCCGGCTCGACGGCCAGTTGCACGGCGACTACCGCTCGCTGTTCCGCGGCGCCGGGCTCGATCTGGCGGACCTGCGCGAGTACCAGTTTGCCGACGACGTGCGGCGCATCGACTGGAACGTCACCGCGCGGCTGCAGGTGCCGCACGTGCGCGAGTACCACGAGGACCGCGAGCTCACCGCCTGGTTCCTGTGCGATCTGTCGGGCTCGGTGGATTTCGGCTCGGGCGCACAGCGCAAGCTCGAGGTGGCCAGCGAGTTCGCCGCGCTGCTGGCGCGTGTGCTCACCGCCCGCGGCAATCGCGTCGGCGCCATCCTGTACGGCCAGCAGGTCGACACGGTGCTGCCGGCGCGCTCGGGCCGCCGCCACGTGCTGCACCTGCTGCGCAGCATGACGCGGCGGCCGCCGCTGCGGCTGGTCGGCCAGCCGTCGCGCAAGGGCGAGCGCCCGCGTCAGACCGACCTCGGCGCGCTGCTGCGCGCCGCGCAGGGCGTGCTGCGGCGCCGCTCGCTCGTCTTCGTGGTCAGCGACTTCATCAGCGAGCCGGGCTGGGAGCGGCCGCTGGCGCAACTGGCGCAGCGGCACGAGGTGGTGGCGGTGCGCCTGCACGATCCGCTGGAGCGCCAACTGCCCGACCTCGGCCTGCTGCTGATGCAGGATGCCGAGAGCGGCGAGCAGCTGTACGTCGACACCGGCGATGCGCGCTTGCGGGCCCGCTTCGCGGCGGCCGCGGCGCGGCGCGACGAGGCGCTCGGCGCCGCGTTTGCGCAGGCCGGCGTCGATGCGCTGGAGCTGTCCACCGCCGAGCCGCTGCTCGACACGGTGCTGCGCTTTGCCGATGCGCGCAAGCGGCGCGGCCGCTCCAGCGGCAGCGCGCCGCTGCGCCGGCCGGAGACCCTTTCATGACCAAGATGCCGTTCAGCTTCCAGTGGCCCGAGGCGCTCGTGCTGCTGCTGCTGCTTCCGTTGCTGGTGGCGCTGTACGTCTGGCTCGGGCGGCGGCGCAAGAAGCTGGCGCTGCGCTACGCCAGCCTGTCGATCGTCAAGGAAGCCATGGGCCGCGGCGCCGGCTGGCGCCGCCACGTGCCGCCGCTGCTGTTCCTGGGCGCGCTGGCGCTGATGCTCCTTGCGGTGGCGCGGCCGACCGCCGTCATCACGCTGCCTGCGCAGGAAAAGACGGTCATCCTGGCGATGGACGTGTCGGGCAGCATGCGCGCCAAGGATGTCGAACCGAACCGGCTGGTCGCCTCGCAGAACGCGGCCAAGCAGTTTGTCGCCGAGCAGCCGCTCTTCACCAAGATCGGGGTGGTGTCCTTTGCCGGCACCGCCGCGCTGGTGATGCCGCCCACCATCAATCGCGAAGACATCGTCGCCGCGATCGACCGCTTTCAGCTGCAGCGCGGCACCGCCACCGGCAGCGGCATCATCGTCTCGCTGGCCACGCTGTTTCCCGATGCCGGCTTCGACGTCAGCACCTCGACGCTGAGCCGCAGCGAGGCCGACAAACGCGGCATGCCGCTGGACAACGACGCCAAGAAAGACAAGCCCGAGTTCAAGCCCGTGCCGCCCGGCTCGTACGAGTCGGCGGCGATCATCATGCTCACCGACGGCCAGCGCACCACCGGCCCCGACCCGATCGCCGCCGCCCGCCTGGCGGCCGAGCGCGGCGTGCGCATCTACACGGTGGGCATCGGCACGGTCGAAGGCGAGGTGGTGGGCTTCGAGGGCTGGAGCTTCCGCGCCCGGCTCGACGAGGAGACCCTGAAGGAGGTCGCCCGCATCACCCAGGCCCAGTACTTCTACGCCGGCAACGCCGAAGAACTGAAGAAGATCTACTCCACGCTCGGCGCCAAGCTGGTGTTTGCCACCCGCCAGACCGAGGTCACCGCGCTGTTCACCGCGCTGGCGGCGCTGCTGGTTGCGATCGCAGCCGGGCTCTCGGTCCTTTGGTTCAACCGGCTCTTGTGAGCGTACGGGCCTGACCCGTGGTCGCGATGGAGCGCCCGCGGCGCACGTCGTGACGCCCGAGCGAAGCAACGCGAAAGAGAGGGCCCGATGAGGCTATGAGTGGCTTTGCCACCAAAGCCGATCCGATCGGGCCGGTTTGCGTGCACGTGCGACGGCGCAGCCGTCGCGTACACGCAAACCGCTCAAGTCGCCCAGCGCGAGTACTTGGGCAGAGACGCCTGCAGGAACACCATCTGATCGGCGAGGATGCGCCGGTTGGACAGGATGAAGCCCTCGTTGCGGCACACCGCGTAGGGCACGTAGATGAGCGGCATGCGCGCTTCTTCCGGCGTGCGATTGCCCTTGCGCGTGTTGCACGAGCGGCAGGCGGTCACCACGTTGGTCCAGAGGTGCTGGCCGCCGCGCGACACCGGCTTGATGTGCTCGACCGTCAGTTCGCTCTCGGCAAAATGACTGCCGCAGTAGGCGCAGATCTGGCGGTCGCGCTGGAACAGGCGGTGCTTGGTGAGGCCCACGTGCGCATGCCCGCTGGGGATGCGGTGCCGCCCCCGGATCATCACGATCGAACTGGTGACGAATTCCGAACGCCGCCCGGAAATTTCCTGCAGGCCGCCAGCCATGGAGAACAGGTTGTCGCCGAGGTCGGTGACCACCTTGCCGGAGGCGTAGTAGCGCGCCGCCCGCGGCAGCACGGCCCATCGGACCGGCTGGCCGTGGGAGTCGACGATCAGGATCCTTGGCGCAGACTCCAGCTGCATGGCGGCTCACAGTGTGCCACGCAGCGCGCCGGATTGCATGGCCGGCTACTCGACAGCGGCCGGAAGGGCTGGCGCGCCTGGCTCCGAAGGGGCCGCGGCGGCTAACCGCGCTGCCAGATGTCGCTGGCGAAGGCCTCGTGACTGCCGTTTTCCAGCGCCACCAGCACACGCGGCGGATCGTCCTGGCGCGCGATGGACAGGCGCCCGACACTGCCAGTGGCCACGTGGCGCACCAGGTCGCCTTCGCGCAGGCCGGCGCGAGCCAGATCGCGCATCAGGTGCAGAACGTCCCGGTCATGCGAGATCTGATCGAGCTTGTTCTGCAGCGACAGCGCGGGCGAATAGGGGGGAGATTCCTGCTTCACGGTCCTTGGCGGCTCTACGGGATCGGCCGACCTTCCTCTGAACGGATTGTCGGGACCCTGTTCGGGCGGCGGCAATGCGGTTATTCCCGAGGCGGGTTCCCCCGCTTGCGGGATGCCGGCAGATCACCGGCCGGAGGCCGTTTCGCGACGCCCGGTCAATCGGGCCGGTTGCCGCCCCCGAGAAAACGCGGATCGGGACCGTTTTGCACGGACTGGACCACGCCGCGATCGTCTACGTGGACGGCCATCATCGAGTAGAACGATCCCTCCAGGTACGGATACAGCCAGGCCGTCAGGCCGCTGGCGCGATAGCGCTCGACCTTCCAGGGCGTGCCGAACTCGCGCTGCACGTCGGCCACGCGGTCGCGGCCGGGCTGCAATCGCGCGAAATTCTCGGCCGTACGAACCTGGCGCACCTGGCGCACCGTGCCCGCGGCGTCCAGGTCGACCATGAACACCTCCTGCTGGTAAGGCCCGAGAACGTACTCCAGGCGCCGGCCGTCGGGCAGCGCGTGGACCGCGTCCGGGGCGCCCAGCCGGGACCGCACGACGCTGTCGGGCGTGCCCGGCAGGATGCCCGTGGGCGAGGCGCAGCCGGCGAGCAGCACGGCCGACAAGGCGCACAACAGCAGGGCAAACGGCTTCATGAGGCACTCCCTCACGCGTTCTACCGACTCGTTCGCCGGGTCGGGCCAAGGTTGGACCGCCGCACGGCTCGAAAGTGGCAGCCCCGTGAACCAGCGCGCCATCCGCTGGCGCAAAGTCCGGGCGGCACCGACGGGCGCCGCCGCGGCGGTTTGACCCACACCACCGCCGTCGGCGCGACCCCGCGCCGCGCCGCCGCCTCGACCGCGGCGACGTGGGTGGCATCGACACCTGCCGCGCAGGGGGGCGCGGGCATGCCGGCGCAGCCACTCAGCGCAAAGGCGGCCAGCGCGCCAAGGCGCCAGCGGCGCGGCAGCCGACCGGCCGTTGCCGGCACGCTATTGCACCTTCAGCAGGTTGGTCACCATCAGGTCGTCACCCTTCTGGATCGCGGTGAAGCGGATCTTGTCGCCCGGGTTGAGCCCCTCGGCCATCTTCGGATCCTGCAGCCTGAAGGCCATCGTCATCGGCCCCATGTTGAGCGACTTGATCTCGCCGTGGCGGATCAGGACCGTGCCCTTGGCCTTGTCGACGCGGCGTACTTCGCCGTCGGCCATCTCGGCGCGCGCCTGGCTGGCCGCCGGCGGCGGCGTCGCGCTGCCATGATTGTGCTGGGCCAGCGTTGCGCCCGCGAGCAGGGTGAGGCCGGCGGCGGCGAGGGCAGAAAGTACGAACTTCATTGCAATCCTTTCGACATGAGCGGGAAGATCACTCGGCGGCCGCCAGCGTAGCGGACGGCTGGTCGCCGCGCCGCAGGCGCCACTGCAGGACGAGCGCATAGAGCGCGGGGATGACGACCAGCGTCAGCACGGTGGACGACAGCATGCCGCCGACCATCGGTGCGGCAATGCGGCGCATGATCTCCGAGCCGGTGCCGGTGGCCCACATGACCGGCGCCAGTGCGGCGATGGTGGTGACCACGGTCATGATCTTCGGCCGGACCCGCTCCACGGCGCCGTGCATGGTGGCCTCGTAGACGTCGGCGTAGTCGGGCGCGCGGCCGGCGGCGCTGCAGCGCGCGACCGTGTCGGCCCAGGCGTTCTGGATGTACACCAGCATCACCACGCCGGTCTCGGCCGCCACGCCGGCCAGCGCGATGAAGCCCACCGCCACCGCCACGCTCAGGTTGTAGTCGAGCCACCAGAGCGTCCAGATGCCGCCCACCAGGGAGAAGGGCACCGCCAGCATGACCAGCAGCGTCTCGGTGGCGCGGCCCAGGCTCAGATACAGGAGCACGAAGATGATGCCCAGCGTCAGCGGCACCACGAGCTTGAGCTTGTCCACCGCCCGCTCCATGTACTCGAACTGGCCGCTCCAGGTGACGTACATGCCGGGCGGGAACCGGACCTCGGCGCGCACCGCCTGCTGGGCCTCGCGCACGAAGCCGCCGATGTCGCGGCTGCGGATGTCGACGTAGATGTAGGCCGACAGCAGGCTGTTTTCGGTGCGGATCACCGGCGCACCCTGCACGATGCGGGCGCGCGCCAACTGGCCCAGCGGGATCATCGCGGTCGGCTGGTTCATTCCGCCCATGACGGGCACCAGCACCTCGCGCTCGATGCGCTCGGGACTGGAGCGCAGCTCGCGCGGGTAGCGCACCGACACGCCGAAGCGCGCGCGGCCTTCCACCGTGGTGGTGACCACCTCGCCGCCGAGCGCGCCCGCCACCACGTCCATCAAAGTGCCCACCGGCACGCCGTAGCGCGCCAGTTGCGTGCGGTCCGGCTCGATATCGAGGTAGAAGCCGCCGGTGATGCGCTCGGCATAGGCGCTCGAGGCGCCCGGGACGTTGCGCACCACGGCCTCGATCTGGCGCGCCACCTGCTCCATCTGCTCGAGGTCCGAGCCGAACACCTTGATGCCCACCGGCGTGCGGATGCCGGTGGACAGCATGTCGATGCGCGCGCGGATCGGCATGGTCCAACTGTTGGCCACACCGGGAAACTGCAGCGCGCGGTCCATCTCGGCAATCAGCTTGTCGATGTTCATGCCCGGCCGCCACTGCGACTGGGGCTTCAGGTTGATCACCGTCTCGAACATCTCGAGCGGCGCCGGATCGGTGGCGGTGGCGGCGCGACCGGCCTTGCCGATCACCGATTCGACCTCGGGGAAGCTCTTGATGATGCGGTTCTGCACCTGCAGCAGCTCGGCGGCCTTGGTGACCGACATGCCGGGCAGCGAGGTGGGCATGTAGAACAGGGTGCCCTCGTTGAGCGTGGGCATGAACTCGGTGCCCAGGCGCGTGGCCGGCCAGATCGAGGCGACGCTGACCGCCGCCGCCAGCAGCACCGTCGCCAGGCGGTGCCGCAGCACCAGCGCGATCACCGGGCGGTAGGCCGCGATCAGCACCCGACTGACCGGGTTGCGGCGCTCCGGCAGGATGCGGCCGCGGATGAAGTACACCATCAGCATCGGCAGCAGCGTCACGCTCAGCAGCGCGCCGCCCAGCATCGCGAAGGTCTTGGTGTAGGCCAGCGGCGCGAACAGGCGCCCCTCCTGCGCCTCCAGCGTGAACACCGGCAGGAAGCTGACGGCGATGATCAGCAGCGAGAAAAACAGCGCCGGCCCCACTTCCTTGCAGCCGTCGATGATGGCGCGCACGCGCGCCGCCTCGCTGTTCGGGTCGGCGCGTCGCTCCAACTTCTTGTGCGCGTTCTCCACCATCACGACGGCCGCATCGATCAGCTCGCCGATGGCGATGGCGATTCCGCCCAGGCTCATGATGTTCGAGTTGATGCCGAGCCAGCGCATGCAGATGAAAGAAAAAAGCACCGACAGCGGCAGCACGATCACCACGACCGCCGCGCTGCGCGCGTGCAGCAGGAACAGCACGCACACCAGCGCCACGATCAGCGACTCCTGCCAGAGCGTGTCGGTCAGCGTGGCAATGGCGTCGTGAATCAGCTTGGAGCGGTCGTAGACCTCGACGATCTCCACGCCTTCCGGCAAGCCGGTCTTGATCTCCTGCAGCCGCGCCTTCACGTTGTCGATGGTCTCGAGCGCGTTGGCGCCGAAGCGCGCCACCGCGATGCCCGAGACCACCTCGCCCTCGCCGTTGAGCTCGGCGACGCCGCGCCGCTCGTCGGGGCCCAGCTCCACACGCGCCACGTCGCGCACGCGCACCGGCGTGCCGCGCTCGGCGCGCAGGACCAGGTCCTCGATGTCCTGCCGGCCGCGCAGGTAGCCGCGGCCGCGCACCATGAACTCGGTCTCGGCCATTTCCACCACGCGGCCGCCGACGTCGCGGTTGGAGCTGCGGATCGCCTCGGCCACCGCCGCCAGCGGGATGCCGTAGGCGCGCAGCCGCGTCGGGTCGACGATCACCTGGTACTGCTGCACGAAGCCGCCCACGCTGGCGACCTCGCTCACGCCCTGGGCCTTGGTCAACTGGTAGCGGATGAACCAGTCCTGCAGCGTGCGCAGCTCCGCAAGGCTCGGTGGACTACCCTCGCGCTGCGCGCTCGGGGATTCGCCCTTGGGGCGGCCCGGCGGGCTCATCGGGCTGCCTTCGCGCTGCGCGCTCGGGGATTCGCCCTTGGGGCGGCCCGGCGGGCTCATCGGGCTGCCTTCGCGCTGCGCGCTCGGCGCCCTTGGGGCGGCCCGGCGGGCTCATCGGGCTGCCTTCGCGCTGCGCGCTCGGGGATTCGCCCTTGGGGCGGCCCGGCGGGCTCATGTTCCCGGCCTGCAGCACGTACTGGTAGACCCAGCCGACACCGGTGGCGTCGGGGCCCAGTTGCGGCGACACGTTGGCCGGCAGCCGTTCGCGCGCCGCGTTCAGGTACTCGAGCACGCGCGAGCGCGCCCAGTAGATGTCGGTGCCGTCGTCGAAGATCACGTAGACGAACGACACGCCAAAGAAGGAGAAGCCGCGTACCACCCGGGCGTGCGGCACGCTCAGCAGAGCCGTCGACAGCGGGTAGGTGACCTGGTCCTCCACGACCTGCGGCGCCTGGCCGGGCACTTCGGTGTAGACGATCACCTGCACGTCCGACAGGTCGGGCAGCGCATCCAGCGGCGTGCGCAGCACGGCCAGCGTGCCGGCGCCCACCAGCGCGACGGTGGCCAGCGCAATCAGGAACGGATTGCGCGCGCACCACTCGATCAGCCGCGCGATCACCGCCGCCGCTCCATCTTGGTGACCACCCACTCGCCGGGCTTGCGCTCGACGAACTCGAAGCGGATTGCCTCGCCCGGTTTGACCGCCCGGGCCACCGCCTCGTTGGCGGCCACGAACTCCATCGTCATCCTGGGCCAGTTCAGGCTCGGCACGGGCTCGTGCGAGATGACCATCTGGCCGGTTCGAGCGTCGAGCTCATCGAGCGTGCCGACCGCGCTGTGGCTCGCCTTGCCGGCATTGCTGCCGCCGGTCATGGCCCCGAGCGCGGCCTTCAGGTTGCTCTCGGCGTCGAGCAGGAAGTTGGCTGCCACCACCACCGCCTCGCCCTCGGCCAGGCCTTCGCGTACCGCCACCCAGTCGCTGCCGCGCGCACCCAGCCTGACCTCGCGCGGCTCGAATCGGCCCGCGCCCTTGTCGACGATCACCACCTGGCGCCGGCCGCTGTCGATCACCGCCGAGGCCGGCACCACGATTTCGGCCGCGGTGCCTTCCACCGGCAGTTCCACCTGGGCGAACATCGCCGGCTTCAGGCGCCCGCCGGGGTTGGCCAGTTCGATGCGTACCTGCACCGAGCGTGTGTCGGCCTGCAGGACCGGCAGGATGGCGGCGACGCGGCCCTCGAACACCTGGCCCGGGTAGGCGTCGAAACCGATGCGGGCACGCTGCCCCGGCCGCAGGCGGCCGATGTCCTGCTCGAACACCTCGGCGATCAGCCACACCTGCGACAGGTCGGCGATCAGGTACAGCACCTCGCCGGGCATGAAGCGCATGCCCTGCACGGCCTTCTTCTCGAGCACGACGCCGTCGGCGGGTGCGCGCAAGCTCAGCGTACGGCGCGGCTCGCCGCCGGCCGCCAGACGCCGTATGTCCTCCTCGGTCACGTCGAAGTTGCGCAGCCGCGCCAGCGCCGCCTCGGCCAGCCGCTGCATGGCTGCGCGGCTGCCCGCCTCGCCCTGCGCCGTCTGCTGCACGCCGGCGGCGGCCAGCGCGTACTCGCGTTGCGCCGCCAGCAGGTCCGGGCTGTAGGCCTCGAACAGCACCGCGCCGCGCGCGACCTGCTGACCGGTGGCGTTGACCAGCAGCCGCTCGATGTAGCCCTCGTACTTGGCGGTCACCGTGTGCAGGCGGCGCTCGTCGATCTCGACGCGACCGCCGGCCCGTACCACCGCGTCGAGACGGCGGCGCTGGGCGCGCTCGACGCGCACGCCCAGCTTCTGGATCTTCTCGGTGCTGACCTGGATGCCGCTGCCGCCGTCGGCTTCCTCGCCCGCGTAGACCGGGATGTAGTCCATCCCCATCGAGTCCTTCTTCGGCGTGGGCGAGGTGTCCGGCAGCCCCATCGGGTTGCGGTAGTACAGGATCTTGCGTCCGCCCTTGTCGTCGGCGGCGGGGGCGGCGGCGCGCTCCGCGGCAGGCCCGCCCGGCGCCTGCGCGTGGCGTGTGCCCAGCCAGTAACCGCCGGCCAGCGCCAGCGCAACGGCCGCGATCAGCAGGACTGCGCTGCCCGCCGCCCGGCCGCCGTGAATCCCCGATCCCGCTGCCGGCTCCGGTCGCATCACAGTTCCTCCCCGAGCAGCCGCTCGATCTCGGCCAGCCGCATGCGCGCCTCGGCGCGGGTCTTGATGAGGTTCACGCGCGCCTGGCGGATCTGGCGCTGCGCTTCGAGCAGGGTGGCGAAGCCGACCCGGCCCGTCTCGTAGCCGGCCAGCGCGGCCTGCAGCGTCAGTTCGGCCTGCGGCAGCAGGCTGTGCAGGGTGAGCACCTCGATCTGGTGCGCGGCCTGCAACTGCGCCAGGTTCTCGCCGAGCACCGCCAGCGATTCGCTGGCGGCCGCCTCCTTGCGCGCCTGCGCCGCCGCCAGCATCGACAGCGCCTCGCGCTCCTCGGCGCGGCGCACGCCCTGCTGCAGCGGCAGGTTGATCTCGAACATCAGCTCCCACTCGGCCAGGCGGCGGCCCGACTGGATCGGCGCCACGCCGAGCGTGAACTCCGGGTAGCGGTTGGCCCACACCGCCTCGCGCGTGCGCTCGGCGCCGCGGATGCGCGCATCCTCCGCCCGCAGTTGCGGGTTGCGCGCCAGCACCCGCTCGCGCAGTTGGGCGGCGTCGAGCTGCGCCAGCGCCGGCAGTGTGGCCTCGCCCGCGGGCGGGACCAGCGGCGCATCGGTGGGGCGCGTCAGCAGCGCGTTCAGGCGCGCGCGCAGCGCACGCTGCTCGGCCTCGAGCATCAGCAGCTCGCCATTCATGCCGGTGCGCTCGACCTGCGCGCGGATCGCATCCTGCTGGGGGGCCAGCCCCTGCGCGTAGCGCAGCTCGGCCACCGCGGCCAGCCGCTCCAGCAGGGCCAGGATCTCGCGGTTCTGCACGAGCAGCGCATCGACCTGCTGGTAGCGCGCATAGGTGGTCTTGATGCGCATGGCCAGCTCGGCCCAGGCGGCATCGGCGCGCAACCCGGCCTCCTCTGCGCCGGCCTGCGCCACCGCGCGGCGCGCCTCGCGCCGGCCCCAGGCCGGCAAGCTCTGGCGCAACTGGTAGCGCGTCGAGCCCACCCGGGCCGGCAGCAGGTTGAAGCTGCCGCCGCTCATCTCGTTGGTGACGTCGCGCAGCTCGACCTGGAACATCGGGTCGGGCAGCGCACCGGCCGGCACGATGCGCTCGCGCGCCGCATCGGCTTCATGGCGCAGCGCGCGCAGTTCGGGATGGCGCTGGCGCGCGTACTCCAGCACGCCCGCCAGCGAGCGGCCCAGATCCGCCGGCGGCGTCGGCTGCGCGCGCGCCGGTGTGGCGCCGAGCCAGAGGGCGCAGGCGAGCGCGACGGCCAGCGCGCGCGGCCGGCCGGCCTTGCGGGCGGCACTCATCACCGGCCTGCGTACGAAGTGAAGACGCGCCAGCGGCCGTCGCCCTGCACCAGCAGCACGTCGTACGGATCCGCCAGCCCCCGGTACTCCGGGCCGTCCATGCCGGGCGAGCCGACCGGCATGCCGGGCACGGCCAGGCCGATGGCCTCGGGCTGGTCGCGCAGCAGTTTCCGGATGTCGGCTGCCGGCACGTGGCCTTCGATCACGTAGCCGTTGACCAGCGCCGTGTGGCAGGAGCCGAAGCGGGCCGGCATGCCGAGCTTGGCGCGATAGAAGCGCGAATCGGGCACGTTGGTGAAGCCGACCCGGAAGCCGGCGGCCTGAAGGTGCTTGATCCAGTCGTTGCAGCAACCGCAGGTCGAGCTCTTGTAGACGTAGATCTCGGGCAGGGCACGCTGGGCCGCCGCGGGTTCGATGCGACCCAGCGCCGCCGCCAGCGGGGCCAGGGCCAGCGCGCGCAGCAGACGGCGCCGCTCGGCGGCTGACCTTGCAGCGGCAGGATGTGAAGCGGGACGTAAGGCAGGACGTACAGCGGCTGGATCTGAAGCGGGCATGGCGTTTTCCTCGGCAGTAGGCCGCGCGGGGGCACGGCGGGGCAGGCGCTGGGCGCAGCCCCGGCGCACGGGGCCGCTCGCCGCAGCGCTCAGGCGAGGAGAACGCAGTACAGGATGATCAAGGGCGGCGCGGTGGCGTCGGCGTGGGTCGCGGCGCTGAGCGCCGTCACCGCGCCGCGGGCCGGTGCGGCGGTCACGCGCAGCCCCGCGCTGGCCGGCGGTGCAGCGGCCGCCGGCGTGGCCGCCGTGCTGTTGGCCTGGTCGTCGCCCGAGCAGTGCTTGATGCACGTCCCGTCGGCGGGCGGCTGGCCGTGACAGTCGGACACCCCTTCTTCGGCAGCGATTGCCTGCCACTCGAGCGCCTGGCCCACCGCGGCGATCACCGGGCAGGCATGCGTCACCAGCGTCCACTGCGCCAGCAACAGGGCGCAGAAGGCGAGCAGCGCGATGCGGGCGCGGGAACGTTGGCGGCGGGTCATGGGGCCGGAGCGATGCGAACCGGGTGTAACCAAACTGGGGGCAGGCTAGCCAACCTGCGCGCCCGTTGCCTTGCGCCAGCGCAAGGAGGTCGACGGAACGCCCCCAACGTGCGCCAGCCGGCTGCCGTGGGCACAATGGCCGCCTGGGGCCAGCCGTCGGCCGCCCCCCGCGTCATCCTGTGCTACCCCTGTCGCTCATGCTGCCCATGCTGCCCATGCTGCCCATGCCGCACGCGCTGCCCGACGTGCCCGACGTGCCTGACCTGCCCGTGCTGCGCCCATGGCCGAAGTCGAACTGAAGCTGCTGGTCCCGCCGGCGCAGCACGCGCGATTGCAGTCGCGACTGCGCGCTTTCGGCGTGCCCCGGGTGCAGATGGTCGACAGCGTCTACTTCGACACGGCTGCGCGGGCGCTGGCGCGGGCCGGACTGGCGCTGCGGCTGCGCCGCCAGGGCCGGCGTTGGCTGCAGACGCTCAAGACCGGCGGCGGTGAGGCCGCGCTCGCCACCCGCGACGAGTGGGAGGTGCCGGTCGCGGCGGGCCGCCTGCAATTCGCGGCGCTGCCGGCGGCGGCACGCGCGCAGTTGCGTACCGCCGGCGTGGCGAGCGCACGGCCGCTGCGGCCGGTGTATCGGACGCGCTTTCGCCGCAGTGCCTGGACAGTCGAGCGCGACGGCGCCACGGTGGAGCTGGCGCTGGACGACGGCCAGATCGTCGCCGGCGCGCAGCGCGAGCCAATCCTCGAACTGGAGCTCGAACTGAAGGCCGGCCCCGCCGCGGCCCTGCCGGCGCTGGCGCGCGCGATCATGGCGCCGCCGCGGGGCGCCGTGCTGCCGCTGCTGCCGCTGGGCGCATCGAAAGCCGCGCGCGGCCAGCGGCTGGCCGACCAGTTGCCGCTGCGGGCAGCCAAGGCGAGCGGCGCCCGTCTGGGCGAGGGCCTGCGCCCGAAGCTGCCGGCCGGGGCCGCGCTGCGCTGCGTACTGGCCAACGGGCTCGAGGTGCTGCTGGCCAATGCGCACGGGCTGCGCAGGCGCGACGAACCGGAGTTCGTTCACCAGGCCCGCGTCGCCCTGCGGCGCATGCGTTCGGCGCTGCGGCTGCTGGCGCGCGACACCACGGTGCCCGCAGCCCTGATCAGTGAGCTGCGCTGGCTCGCATCGGCGCTCGGCCCCGCGCGCGACGCCGACGTGCTCGTCACCTCCACCTTGCCCGCCGTGCTGGCCGCGCTGACTGCCCCACCGTCGGCAGCGCAGTCCGCCGCAGCGTCGGCTGCATGGTCGGCCCCACCGTCGGCCCCACCGTCGGCCCCACCGTCGGCCGAGAAAGCCGGCGCGGTCCGGTCGTTGCTGGCCGCCGCCCGCCGGCGCCGGGTGCGCGGTCGGCGCCTGGCGCGCGCTGCCGTCGGCAGCGGGCGCTTTGCGCTGCTCGCGCTCGACCTGCTGGCCTGGACCCGGTCGCCGCACGACGAGCGCGAGCGCACGCTGCGCCAACTTGCGCCGCGGCGGCTCGCCAGCGCGCACCGGCGGCTGCTGCGGGCCGGCCGCTTCTTTGCCGCGCTGCCGCCGGCCGAGCAGCACGCCGTGCGGATTCTGGGCAAGCGGTTGCGCTACGCGCTCGACTTGTTCGCACCGGCGCTGCCGGCGCCAGCAGCGGCCGCCGCTGCCAACTACGGCGCCGTGCTCGCGCAATTGCAGGAGGAACTGGGCGCGCTGAACGACGCGGCCGTGGCCGCGGCCACGCTGCCCGAGCTCAGCGGCGACGCGGCACTGCTGGCGTCAGCGCGTACCGCGCTGGCCGGCGGCCGCCTGCAGCAACTGGAGCGCGTAGTGGCCGTCGAAGCCGGCCTGCGCGCGCTGGCGCAGACGCGGCCGCCCTGGAAGGCCGCTTAGCGTCCCGCGGGCGCGCCGCCTTGCGCCAGCGCAAGGCGGTGGTGCGCAGCGTGACCGGCGTCACATGGGCGCCGACGGCAGCTATACCCCCGGGGGTACCCATCCTATAGTGGCGGTCTCACTGGATGAGCGGCCTCGGCATGAACCCCTTCTCGTCAGCATCCGGCCGCGCGGCGGCGCGCTATGCCGTCGCCCTGCTCGGCCTGCTATGGGCCGTCGGCGCGGCGCAGGCGCGCCCGCCCGTCGCGGCGGCGCAGGGGGAGGTGTCGGCGGGAACGGCGGCGGGAACGGCGGCGGGAACGGCGGCCGGCGCGACCGCGACCGCGGAACGCCGCAGCGTGGCCAGCCACTACGTGGCCGATGCCGTGATCGAGGCCGTGCGGCAGGCCACCGTTTCGGCCCAGTTGCCCGGGCAGATCACCCAGTACTACGTCGATGCCGGCGACCGGGTGCGGCGCGGCCAGTTGCTGGCGCGCATCGACGCCCGCGAGGCCGACGCGCAGTTGGCCGCCGGTGCGGCGCAGGTGACGCAGGCCGAGGCGCAGTTGGCCCAGGCGCGCCTGAACCACGAGCGCACCGCCCGCCTGGTGCAGCAGGACTTCGTGTCGCAGGCGGCGCTCGACCGGGCCGAGGCGGACCTGAAGACCGCCGCGGCCGCGCTCGAGGTGGCCCGTGCCGGCCGGACGGTGGCGGGCAGGGCGCGCGACCATGCCGAGGTGCGGGCGCCGATCGATGGCGTGGTGACGCGGCGGCTGCTCGAGCCCGGCGAGCTGGCGCAGCCCGGCCGCCCGGTGCTCGAACTGCACGACCCCCTCGCGCTGCGCGCGGTGGGCAGCGTGCCACAGCACGTGCTGGCTGCGGTGCAGCGCGCTGCGCAGGCCGGCGCGCTGGCCGGCACCCGCGTCGAGCTGCCGGCGCTCGGGCTGCAACTGGCGGCGCAGCGCGTCACCGTGCTGCCGGCCACCGACGCGCGCCAGCTCGCCACCGCGGTGCGGGCCGAGCTGCCCGCACCGCTGCCGGCGGGCCTCGTCCCGGGCACCACCGCCAAGCTGTGGCTGCCCATCGGGCAGACCGACCGGCTGGTGGTGCCGCCGGCGGCCATCCTGCGGCGCAGCGAGTTGACGGCGGTGATCGTCGTGGCGGCCGACGGCCGCCGCGTGCTGCGTCAGGTGCGCACCGGCGAGCACGGCGCCGACTGGATCGAGATCCTGACCGGCCTCGATCCCGGCGAGACCGTGGCCCTCGATCCGCAGCGCGGCACGTCCGGCGCGCGCGGCGCCGGCACGGCGGCGGCACGATGAAGACCGCGCCGCCGCTGGGCGCCTCGGGCCGCATCGCCCGCGCCTTCCTGACCTCGCAGCTCACGCCGCTGCTGGCCCTGCTCGGGCTGCTGCTCGGCGTCTTCGCGGTGCTGGTGACGCCCAAGGAAGAGGAGCCGCAGATCAACGTGACCATGGCCAACGTGCTGATCCCCTTCCCCGGGGCGGCTGTGGCCGACGTGCACAACCTGGTCACCGTGCCGGCCGAACAGGTGGTCTCGCAGATCACCGGCATCGAGCACGTGTTTTCGGTGACGCGACCGGGCCTGGCGGTGATCACGGTGCAGTTCAAGGTGGGCCAAGAGCGGATCGCCGCTCTGGTGCGCCTGCACGACGTGCTGATGTCGCACCGCGACTGGCTGCCGGCGCATCTGGGCGTGGGCGAGCCGATCGTCAAGCCCAAGGGAATCGACGACGTGCCGATCGTCACGCTGACGCTGTCGAGCGCGCGCGCCGAGGCCACCGGCGCCAGCCTGGCACGCGTGGCGCACGCGCTGGAGATCGAGTTGAAGCGCGTGGCCGGTACCCGCGAGGTCGGCACGCTCGGCGCGCCGGAAGAGGTGGTGCGCGTGACGCTCGACGCCGCCCGCATGGCGGCCCACCGCGTGACCGTGACCGACATCGAGCGCGCGCTCGCGGCCGCCAACACCAGCCAGCCCTCGGGCCGCCTGCTGGCGGGCAATCGCAGCGTCGAGGTGCGCACCGGCGAGTTTCTGCGCACCGCGGGCGAGGTCGCGCAACTGGTGGTCGGCGTGCACGAACGCCGGCCGGTGCTGCTGGCCGACGTGGCGCAGGTGCGGGCCGGGCCGGACCAGCCGAGCCGCTTCGTCTGGCACGGGGTCAAGACCGATGCCGGCTACCTCGAGCGGCCGGCGGTGACGATCGCGGTCTCGAAGAAGGCCGGCGAGAACGCCTCGGCGGTGGCCGATGCCGTGCTGGCGCGGGTGCAGCAGTTGCAGGGCGCGCTGATCCCGGCCGACGTCGACGTGGCGGTCACCCGCAACTACGGCGCCACGGCGCGCGACAAGGCCAACCAGCTGATCGGCAAGCTCATCTTCGCCACGCTGTCGGTGGTGGCGCTGGTGTGGGCCACGCTCGGCCGGCGCGAGGCGATCGTGGTCGGCGCTGCCGTGGTGCTGACGCTGGCCACCACGCTGGCGGCCTCCTGGGCCTGGGGCTTCACGCTGAACCGCGTGTCGCTGTTTGCGTTGATCTTCTCGATCGGCATCCTGGTCGACGACGCCATCGTTGTGGTCGAGAACATCCACCGCCGCGCGCAGTTCGACCGCGACGATCCGACCGCCATGATCCCGCGCGCCGTCGACGAGGTGGGCGGCCCCACCATCCTCGCCACCCTGACGGTGATCGCGGCGCTGCTGCCGATGGCCTTCGTCAGCGGGCTGATGGGCCCGTACATGGCACCGATCCCGATCAACAGTTCGATGGGCATGCTGCTGTCGCTGGCGATCGCCTTCGTGTTCACGCCGTGGCTGGCGCTGCGCCTGATCCACGGCCGCTCGGGCCACACCGCGCCGGCCGCGGCCGACCGGCTCACGCAGCGGCTGGGCGCGTTCTTCACGCGCACGATGACCCCGTTCCTGCGCGGCCGCGCGGGCCGCGGCGCGCGCCGCCTGCTGTGGCTCGGCATCGCCGCGGCGATCGCGCTGTCGGTGCTGCTGGTGCCCATCCGGGCGGTGGTGCTCAAGATGCTGCCGTTCGACAACAAGAGCGAGTTCCAGGTTGTCGTCGACCTGCCCACCGGCAGCGCGGTGGAGCGCACCGCCGCCGTGCTGCGCGAGCTGGCCGCCGAACTGGCGCAGGTGCCCGAGGTCGTCTCGGTGCAGGGCTACGCCGGGTTGTCGGCGCCGATCAACTTCAACGGGCTGGTGCGCCAGTACGACCTGCGCAGCGGCGGCGAAGTGGGCGACCTGCAGGTCAACCTGCTCGATCGCCACGCGCGCCGGCGCCAGAGCCACGAGATCGCGCAGGCGGTGCTGCCGCGGCTGCAGGCCATTGCCGACCGCCATGGCGCCGACCTCAAGTTGGTCGAGGTCCCGCCGGGGCCGCCGGTGCTCAGTCCGATCGTGGCCGAGATCTATGGTCCGGATTACGAGGCGCAGCTGCGGGTGGCGCGCGAGGTGCGCCGCGCCTTTGCCGCCACGCCGGACATCGTGGCCATCGACGACAGCACGCTCGATGCGGCAGCGCGCCTGGTGCTGCGGGTCGATGCCGCCAAGGCGGCGCTGTACGGCATCGGCACCGCCGAGGTGGCACGCGCGGCGCAACTGGCCCTCGCCGGTGCCGACGTCACGCCCCTGCACGACGGCCAGAGCAAGTACGCCGTGCCGGTACGCGTCGGCCTGGCGCCCGAACAGACGGGCTCGCTCGACGAACTGTTCAAGCTGCGCCTGCGCGGCACCGACGCCCGCGGCGCGGCCTACGAGGTGCCGCTGGCCGACCTGCTGACCCCGGTGCAACTGCCGGTGGAGAGCGTGATCCACCGCAAGAACCTGCAGCCGGTCGTCTACGTGGTCGGCGATGTCGCCGGCGGCGCCGGCCGTACCGACTCGCCGCTGTACGGCATGTTCGCGCTGCGCGAGCGAATCGGCGCGCTCACCGCGCCCGACGGGCTGCCGCTCACGGAGCACTGGATCGCGCAGCCGCAGGACCGCTATGGCGCCTTCGCCCTGAAGTGGGACGGCGAGTGGCAGATCACATACGAGACGTTCCGCGACATGGGCGCGGCCTACGCCGTCGGGCTGCTGCTGATCTACCTGCTGGTGGTGGCGCAGTTCCGCTCGTATCTGACGCCGCTGATCATCATGGCGCCGATCCCTCTCACCGTGATCGGCGTGCTGCCCGGCCATGCGCTGCTCGGCGCCCAGTTCACCGCGACCTCGATGATCGGCATGATCGCGCTGGCCGGGATCATCGTACGCAACTCGATCCTGCTGGTCGACTTCATTCACCAGCGCCTGGCCGAAGGCGCGCCGCTGCAGCAGGCCACCATCGATGCGGCCGCCGCGCGCGCCAAGCCGATCGTGCTGACCGCGGCCGCCGCCATGCTGGGTGCGGTGTTCATCCTCGACGACCCGATCTTCAACGGCCTGGCGGTCAGCCTGCTGTTCGGCATCCTGGTGTCGACCGCGCTGACGCTGGTCGTGATCCCGGTTCTTTACTACGCCGCCCACCAGCGGCGCCAGGCTGCGCCCGCGGCGCAGCCGGGCACGTCCACCCAACCATCGACCCCGGAAGGAGCTTCCCCATGACCATCGAACGCCTGATCCGCATCTTCGCCGGCAGCTTCATCCTGATCAGCCTCGCGCTCGGCGTGCCGGCCAGTCCGCTGTACCAGTCGACGTGGTGGCTTGCCTTCACCGCATTCGTCGGTGCCAACCTCCTGCAGTTCGGCTTCACCAACGTCTGCCCGCTGGCCTGGGTGCTCAGGAGACTCGGCGTGCCGGCCACGGAGCCCACCCGGACCAATGGGCAGGCGGCATGAAGCCGGCGCCGCGCAAGCGGCCCGGTGCGGTGGCCAAAGCGGCGGCCAAAGCGGCGGCCGATGCGGTGGATGATGCGGCGGCCGCGCGCCGCAGCCTGGTGCTGCGACTGAAGCGCGTGGAAGGCCAGGTGCGCGGCGTGCAGGCGATGATCGAGCGCGGTGCGGACTGCGAGGCGGTCGCGCAGCAACTGGCGGCCGCGCGCAAGGCGCTCGATCGCACGTTCTACGAGCTGATGGCCTGCGCCATCGAGCACCCGCACCTGTCGCCGGTACCGGGCGAGGCCGCGGCGCAGCGGTCGCAGCGCATCACCCGCGTGCTGGCGCGGCTGGCCTGACGGGTCTGACCGGTGCCGCCCGCGGGTTGCGGGTCGACGGGGGTTCAAGCCGCCGCCGCCGGATTGCCCGCGGGTTCGCCCGGCCCTGGAGCGCCGGATCGGCGCGGCTGCCGGGCGGAAGGCAAGTCATACGCCGGGCGTACCGCGCTGCCCTGGCCGAACCGGAAGCCGACCTTTTGCGCCAGCCTGCGCTGCGCATCGGTCTCCAGGTCGGAAACGATGAGCCAGTCGGCGTCCAGCCCGACCGCGCGTGCTTCCAGCAGCGCATCCTCCCAGTAGTCGATCCTGGCGGACGACGGTGCGGCCAGCTTGGCAAAGCCGGGCTGCAGCAACTCGATCGCCTTCCTCTCCGCACCGATGCGCGAGGCGCTCAGGCGGTAGCCGACCGGTACCGCCTGCGTGCGCAGCCACTCGACGAAGCTCTGGACCCTGTAGGGCGAGCGCAGCCGTTCGACCTGGCCGCGCAGCATCACGCTGATGCGATGCGCCAGGAGGCGGTTGGTCTCGAAGATGTCGGTGGCCGGATCGAGCGCCCGCTCGACGGTGCCGAACGAAAGCGTGACGCAGATGCGGTCGACCCGCTGGAATTCGAGCAGCGCGAATGCCTTGCGCAGAGCTAGGATCTGCAGGCGTGCGCGCCGCATCGTGGTGGGCTGGTAGCCCTCGGTCCAGACGTAGAGCTCGTCGAACAGCCGCTCACGGGTTGCAAGCGCCCGCGTCGGCCACATGGTGGCGCCAACGGTCCCTTCGCTCGAACGCAGCAGGCCCGCGAGGGTGAGGTTGGGCTTGGATTGCGGATAGACGGGCATCTTTGGCGGCCGAACCGATGAAGCGCAGCGACCGGACCAAGAGTCTGGGCATCCGCCGTGTGCGCCGCAACGTGAATAAGCGGGGCTGACCGGGTTTGCGCGAGGCCGGTCGACGGACCGCCCCCGGGGGCGCTGGCTGCGGTCAGGCCGCGGGCGGCTGCCCGTAAGTGCAGAACTGCTGCACCACGCGCGCCATTTCGTCGGCCGGCAGCCATGGCGGCTCGCCGAGCCGCAGCGCGGCCAAGTACATGCCGGCCAGATGCTCGATCTCGACGGCCAGGGCCAGCGCGGCCCCCAGAGTTGCCCCGCAGGCAATCACGCCGTGATGCGCGAGCAGGCAGGCGCGCCGGTCGGCCAGTGCAGCCAGGGCGTGGTCCGACAGCGCCTGCGTGCCGAAGGTGGCATACGGCGCGCAGCGGACGTCGGCGCCGCCGGCCGCCGCCACCATGTAGTGAAACGGCGGCAGCCCGCGTCCATGGCAGGCCAGCGCGGTCGCCTGCGCCGAGTGCGTATGCACGACGGCGCCGAACTCCGCGCGCGCGGCGTAGATGTCGCGATGGAAGCGCCACTCCGAGGACGGTGCGCGCCGTCCGCTGCAGCGGCCGTCGGCCAGGCGCTGGAACACGAGGTCATCGGGCTGCAACTGCGCGTACGGCAGGCCGGTGGGCGTCACCAGCAGGCCCGGGGCTGCGCCGCGCCGGCAGCGCGCCGACACGTTGCCGGATTTGTTGACGTTGATGCCGGCGGCGTTCATGGCGCGTGCCGTGTCGATCACCTGCGCACGCAGTGCGGCCGAGTCCTCGGGTGTCGCCGCGGCCGCGGCGGTCGGCTCCTGCGCCGGGTTCACTCGGCCGCCGCCGGCTGCATGAACAGCGCCGCCAGCGCGGCGGGCGCGGCGATGCCGCGCTCGGTGATGATGCCGGTGACCAGCCGCGCCGGCGTGACGTCGAACGCCGGATTGGCCGCGGGCGTGTCGGGCGGGGCGATCGCGACCTGCGCCGGCTGCCCCTGCGCGTCGAGCCCGCCGACGCGCCGCAGCTCGTCGCCGCCGCGGTCCTCGATCGGAATGTCGGCCAGCGCGTCGTGCACCTGCCAGTCGATGGTGGGCGACGGTACCGCCGCATAGAACGGCACGCCGTTGTCGTGCGCCGCCAGCGCCTTCAGATAGGTGCCGATCTTGTTGCACACATCGCCGTGGCGCGTCACCCGGTCGGCGCCGACGATCACCATGTCCACCTGCCCCCGCTGCATCAGGTGGCCGCCGGCGTTGTCGGCAATCAGCGTGTACGGCACGCCGTGGGCGGCCAGTTCCCAGGCGGTGAGCAGGCCCTGGTTGCGCGGCCGCGTCTCGTCGACCCAGACATGCAGCGGCACGCCGGCGTCGTGCGCCTGGTAGACGGCCGACAGCGCAGTGCCGTAGTCGACCGTCGCAATCCAGCCCGCATTGCAGTGCGTGAGGACGTTCAGCGGTCGCTCCGGCCGCCCCAGCCCGCGCTGGCGCTCGGCCAGCAGCCGCGCACCGTGCGCGCCCAGCGCGTGGTTGATCGCGACGTCCTCGTCGGCGATGCGGCCGGCTTCGTCCCAGGCTGCCGCCGCCCGCTCGCCCGGCGCCAGCGGTGCGACGCGCCTGCGCACGCGATCGAGTGCCCAGCGCAGGTTGACCGCGGTGGGCCGCGCCTCGTTGAGCCGCTGGTGCGCCCGGCCGAGCGCGGCATCGTCGGCGTGCGCCCGCAGCGCCAGCGCCAGCCCGTAGGCGCCGGCCACGCCGATCAGCGGCGCGCCGCGCACCTGCATGCTGCGGATCGCCTGCTCGACCGCTGCCGCATCGCGCAGCTCGAGCCTGGCCAGCCGATGCGGCAGGCGTGCCTGGTCGATCGTGCCCACGCCGCTGCCGTCCGGCAGCGGCCAGATCGAGCGCGTCGGCTCGCCGTGGATCTTCATGCGCCGATTATGCGACCGCAATCCCCGCGGCCGACGACGGCTCAGGCGGCCGGCCGGCCGGCCGTCGGCGGCGCGCCGGTGGGGCGGCGGGCCGGCTGCAGCGCCAGCACATTGCCGGCCACCGCCAGCGCAATGCCGACCACCGTGGCGGCGCGCCAGTCGTAGCCCTCGAACAGGGCCGACACGATGAGCGCCACCACGGTGGACATGACGCCCACGTAGCCGGCGCGCGCCGCACCCACCTTGGCCAGCAGCGCGTAGTAGGCACCGAAGGCCAGTACCGAGCCGGCCAGCACCAGGTAGCCGAGCGACAGGCCAAAGGCCCACGACCAGCGGATCGTGGTCGGCACGCCGGTGGCCGCCACCACGATCCACGAGGCCACGGCGCCATAGGCCATGCCGAGCGCCAGTGGCCCCCAGCCGCTCACGCCGCGCTTCTGCACGCCGGCCATCACCATGTTGGACAGCGCGCTGGCCAGCACGCCGGCGGCAGTCAGCAGCGCGCCCAGCACCAGCGGGCGGTCGGCCGCCAGCCGCGCGAACTCCGGCCAGAAGATGAGTGCGATGCCCGCCAGCCCGAGCGTGCCGCCGAGGGCGACTCGGCGCGACATCGGCGTGCCGAAGATCAGGCGCGCCAGCACCATGTTCACCAGCGGAATGGCCGAGTAGCCCACCGCGATCAGCCCGGAGACGATGTAGTGCTGGGCGTGATAGACGAACAGGTACGACAGGCAGAAGCCGAGGGCGCCGAGCAGCGCCAGCCGCAACTGCGTGCCGGTGTCGAGCGCCAGCACGATGCCGCGCGCGTAGCAGAACAGCAGCAGCGCCAGGGCAGCCAGCGTGAAGCGCAGTGCCACCCCGAACTCGGGCGCGGTGGCGGCGACCTGGAAGGTGACGGCGATCCAGGTGGTGCCCCAGATCGCCACGCAGGAGAAAAACAGCGCAGCCGGACTCATGGCAAACAGGCCCGCGACTGGTCCGGGGGCAAAGGCAGTTCAGGCGCGGTCTGCGCGCGATGGGTGTACGGCATCGACCGCATTGTGGCAGCCGCGCCGGCCCTGCCGCGGCGCCGGGGCGGATGGACAGATGAGCGGATGAGCGGATGAGCGGATGAGCGGATGAGCGGATGGCCGGATGGACGGATGGACCGCGCGAACCGTCTGCGTCAGTGGCGGGTGCCCATGCAACGCGGCCCGGTCTGCCGTGCGTGATCGCGGCTGCCGTTCACCGCCGTGTCCGTTGCTCTTCCTTCTCGATCTGCCGGTTGATCCAGCGGGTCATCCCGACGCCCATCACGATGGCGCCGATGATGACGCCCAGCGACATCAGGCCGACCGGCGTGGTGAACAGTTCCTTCAGCGCGTCCATGCGGGCTCCGGGCTAGGCGTGCGTGCGTGCGGCCTGCTGCTCGCTGCGCTCGGCGTAGCCCTGGCACTCGGCGCAGCGCAGCGCAGCCGGACGCGCCGCCAGGCGGGCCGGTGCGATCGGCTCGTCACAGTCCACGCAGCGGCCGTAGCTGCCGTCGGCCACGTGCGTCAGTGCGGCATCGACCTGCGCCAGCTCGGCGCTCACGCGGATCAGGCTCACCACGTCGGCGCTGCGTTGCGTCTCCGCCGCGGCCTCGTCGTCGGTTTCGTCGCCACGGCGCGGCAGGGCTGCTTCTGCGTGATGGTCGAGGCCATCCTGGTGCAGCCGGCTCTCGATCAGTGCGGCCAGTTCCTGGCGTTGGGCATGCAGGCGTGCAATGGCCTGCGCCAGTTCGGTGCGGACTCGCGGGCGGTTGGGTGACATGACATCTCTCCACGCTGGCCCGGATACGGTAGGCGGCAGGCCGCCGCCGCCGTTGACAGGAGTCAAGCGGTCGAGGATGGGCTCGGTTTTTCATGCAAGCCTCGCTGGTGCAGTGCACAATAGCGCTGTCTTCATTCGCGCCTGGCCGTCTTGCCGCCGCGCGGCGGCGGGCCTGCATCCCGATCACATGTTCACACTGCACTATCTGCGCGGCGCGCTGGCGCCCAAGTCCATCGCGGTGGTGGGCGCCACCGAGCGCGCCGATGCCCTCGGCAATCATGTGTTTGGCAACGTGCTGGCCGGCGGCTTCAAGGGCGTGGTCTACGCGGTCAACCCCAAGTACACCGAGGTCAGGGGCGTCAAGTGCTACCCCTCGCTGGCCGCCCTGCCGGCCACGCCCGACCTCGCGGTGGTCGTGACGCCGGCACAGACCGTGCCCAAGCTGATCGATGACGCCGGACGGCGCGGCATCAAGGCGGTGCTGGTGCTGTCGGCAGGTTTCGCGGAGGTCGGGCCCGAAGGCCGGCGCTTGCAGGAGCAGGCGCTGGCACGGGCGCGCGCGCTGGGCATCCGCATGCTCGGGCCCAACTGCCTGGGCGTGATGCGGCCGGAAATCGGCCTGAACGCCACCTTTGCGCGCACCCCGGCGCGGCCGGGCTCGGTGGCGCTCGTGTCGCAGTCGGGCGCGGTGGTGGCCGCGCTGCTGGACTACGCCTGGACCTCGGGGTTCGGCTTCTCATCGGTGGTGTCCACCGGCGGCGGCTCGGACATCGAGTTCTCCGAGATCCTCGACTTCCTCGCGCTCGACGCGGCCACCCGCAGCATCGTGCTGTACGTGGAGGGCGTGCACGACGCGCGCGCCTTCATGAGCAGCGTGCGCGCAGCCGCATCGGTCAAGCCGGTGGTGGTGCTGAAGGTCGGCCGCCACATGGCCGGACAGAAGGCGGCCATGAGCCACACCGGCGCGATGGTGGGCGACGACGGCGTGTTCGACGTGGCGCTGCGCCGCGCTGGCGCGATCCGCGTGCAGGCCTTCAACCAGACCTTCGCCGCCGCCGAGGCGCTGGCCACCGGACGACTGCCCTCGGGCGTGCCGGGCAACCGGCTGGCGATCCTCACCAACGGCGGCGGCCCCGGGGTGCTGGCGGCCGACGCGGCGGCCGACAACGACGTGGCGCTCGCCAAGCTCTCGCCCGCGGCGCTCGATGCGCTCAACGGCGCGCTGCCGGCGACCTGGTCGCACGCCAACCCGGTCGACATCATCGGCGACGCCTCGGCCGACCGCTTTGCCGCGGCCATGAAGACGCTGCTCGACGATGTGGCCAACGACGGCGTTCTGCTGCTGTTCTGCCCCACCATCGCGCTCGGCGCCGAGGAGACCGCGCACGCGCTGCTGCCGCTGATCAAGGCGAGCGACAAGCCGGTGGTCACCGCCTGGCTGGGCGATGCCGACGCCGGCAAGGGCCGCGCGGTGATGAAGTCCGCAGGCATTCCGGCGCTGACCAGCCCCGAGCGCGGCGTCGAGTCGTTTTCCTACCTGTCGCGCTTCGTGCGCAACCGTCAGTTGCGCCTGCAGAACCCGCCGTCGCACGTGGAGGACTTCGAGCAGGATGTCAGCGGCGCGCGCCGCATCGTCGAGCGTGCGCTGATGGCCGGCCGTGCCGTGCTCGACGAGCGCGAGAGCAAGGGTCTGCTGCGCGCCTTTGGCATCGAGGTGGCGCGCACCGAGCTGGCCCGCAGCGCCGACGAGGCGGTCGCGCTGGCCGAGGACATCGGCTACCCGGTGGTGCTGAAGGTCGTGGCGCAGGGCGTCACGCACAAGAGCGAGGTGGGCGGCGTGCTCCTGAGCCTGCAGGGCGCGCAGGACGTGCGTCACGGCTTCGACACGATCCGCGCCCGGGTGGCCCAGCACGCGCCGCTGGCCCGGTTCATCGGCGTGCATGTGCAGCAGATGATCCAGCGTCCGCACGGGCGCGAGCTGATCGTCGGCATCGCGCGCGACGCCAGCTTCGGGCCGGTGATCAGCTTTGGCATGGGCGGCATCGCGGTCGAGGTGCTGCGCGACTCCGCGGTGGCGCTGCCGCCGCTGAACCGCTTCCTGGCGCGCGACCTGATCGGACGCACGCGGGTAGCCAAGATGCTCGACAGTTTCCGCGGCCTGCCGGCGGTGGACCTGGACGCGCTGATCGGCGTGCTGCTCAAGGTGTCCGACCTGGCCTGCGAGATCCCCTGCGTGCATGAACTCGACATCAACCCGCTGCTGGCCGACGAAGGCGGCGTGATCGCGCTCGATGCGCGCGTGCTGATCGGCGACGGACCGCTGGCGCCGGATGCCACCTACTCGCACCTGGCGATCCACCCCTATCCCCGGCACCTGGCGCGCGCCACCCGCCTGAAGAGCGGCGAAACCGTGCTGTTGCGGCCGATCCGCCCCGAGGACCTGGAAGCCGAGCGCCGTTTCATCGCGCGGCTGTCGCCCAAGACGATGTACCTGCGCTTTCACGCGCCGCTGCGCGAACTGACCATGGAGCGGCTGGTGCGCTACACGCAGATCGATTACGACCGCGAGATGGCTTTCGTGGCCGTGGACTCTAGCGACGA
>Ga0209985_10000938_pt1 | contig 30098 bp, 22 predicted proteins | sample NOAtaG_FD_187305 | JGI IMG/M metagenome (GOLD analysis project Ga0209985, IMG submission 187305) | Freshwater lake microbial communities from Lake Erie, under a cyanobacterial bloom - NOAA_Erie_Diel6S_1000h metaG (SPAdes) (version 2) | ecosystem: Environmental > Aquatic > Freshwater > Lake ...
TGCCAAACACGGGATGTCGACCGCCCGCCGCGGGCATGGCCGAAGGCGAGTTGGTGAAGCCCAGGCCCACCATGCCGGCGGCGGCCACGGCCCGCAGGTGGTCGACCAGCACGCCACAGTGGTGGCTGCGCACCACGCCGGCCAGCGCCAGGCCCTGGTGGCGCGCGGTGGCGATGGCCTCCGCAATCGCCAGGTCGCAGGCCGGAAAGGCCAGGCCCTCGTCGGCATCCACGACCAGCGTGGCGCCCTGGCGCCTCAGCACCCGCGGCACCGCATGGCCCACGGCGCGTCCGTTGCGAAGATGGACTGCGTATTGCGCGACACGCGACAGGCCGTGCCCCGCCTGGCCCTGGGCTTCGGCCAGCACCAGGGCGCGGGCGGTGCTCGCGGCCATCGCAGCGCTTGCTCCGGCACGCTCAAGCGCAGTGGCGACGCGTGCTTCCAGGTCCGCCAGTGGCAGCTTCATCGCGCCGCTCCGGACAAGGCGGAGGCCACCTTGTCGGCAATCAGGAAGCTGACCCGTTCGTTGGCCTCGGACGTCACGCCGGCGACGTGCGGTGTGAGCACGAGGTTGGGGCAGTCGGCAAAGTGCGCACTGGCGGCGAGTGGCTCGATGTCGAAGACATCGAGCGCCGCCCCGCCCAGATGGCCGGACTTCAGTGCCGAGGCGAGCGCCAGCTCGTCGACGATGCCGCCGCGCGCGGTGTTGACGAGCACCGCACCGCGCTTCATCTGCGCGATGCGCGCCGCGCCGAGCAGGCCGCGGGTCGAATCGACCAGCGGCACATGCAGGCTCAGCACATCGGACCCGGCGATGGCCTCGTCGAGTCCGACGCTGCGCGCGCCGGCATCGGCAAACGCCGGGTGGTCGCCATCGAGCATCGCGTCGAAGGCCATCACGTCCATGCCCAGTCCGCGCGCCAGCTTCGCCGTCAGCTGTCCGATCGAGCCGAAGCCGATCAACCCCAGCGTCTTGCCGCCGATCTCGCGGCCGTTGGACAGCGCGTTGCGGGGCCACTGGCCGCTGGCGACCGCGTCGCTGCTTCGGTAGGCCCCGCGCAGCAGCAGCATCGCGGTGCCGATGACGTATTCGGCCACCGACAGCGCGTTGGCGCCTGTGGCCGGGATGACCTGCATGCCGCGCGCCTCGCAGGCCGGCACGTCGATGTTGTCCAGCCCGACGCCCAGGCGCCCGACGACGCGGCAACGGCCGAGCGCGGCCAGCAGCGCCCCGCGCACCTGGGTGCGGTTGCGCACGACGATGGCGTCGCAAGCGGCTGCCTCAGCCAGCAGGCGTGGCGTGTCGTCGACCAGCTTCGGGTCGTACAACACGTCGTGGCCGGCCGCGCGCCACTGCGCCACCGCCCGCTCGTCCATGAACTCGGTGACGACGATGCGCGCCATGCTGCCGTGTCCCTTCAGGCGCTCTCGTACAGCCGGGTCAGCACGAACTCCCGGTGGCCGAGGGCTTCAGCCGCGGTGAGCCGGCCGTTGGCGGTGCGCAGCATGCATTCGAGCAGCTGGTCGCCGGCCTGGTCGAGCGTGATCTGGCGTTGCAGCAGGCCCGAGGAGTCGACGTCGACATGCTCGCTCATCAGTCGGACCGTGCGCGGGTTGGCGCAGATCTTGATGACCGGCAGGATCGGGTTGCCGATGACGTTGCCCTGGCCCGTGGGAAAGAAGTGCACCGCGTAGCCGCTGGCCGCGCACAGCGTCACCATCTCGGCCGCCGCGCTGGACGAGTCCATGAACCACAGGCCCGGGTGGGTCGGCATCTCGGCCTTGTCGATCACGCCGTCGACCGTGCACTTCTTGCCGATCTTCTGGATGTTGCCCAGGGCCTTTTCCTCGATCGTGGTCAGGCCGCCGGCGATGTTGCCCTTGGTCGGCTGGCTTTCGGACAGGTCGGTCGTCTTGTGCCGGTTGATCATGTCCTGGTAGCGGTTGAACATGAACATGAAGCGGTCGGCGACCTCGGGCGTCCTGCAGCGCTCGACGACGATCTTCTCGCCGCCGGTGATCTCGCTCGTCTCGCCGAAGCACAGGTAGTTGCCCAGCGGGTGCAGCTTGTCGAAGGCGTTGCCGACGGTCGGGTTGGCGCCGCAGCCGCTGGTGGTGTCGCTCTCGCCGCACTTGGTGCTGACCCACAGCTCCGAGATCGGGCAGACCTCGCGCTGCTTCTCGCTGGCCCACTGCACGTACTCGCGGGCGACCTTGCTCGCCTTCATGATCGTCGCGTGGTCGCCATGGCCCTCGATGCCGAAGCCGCTGACGGGCTTGCCGGTGGCGGCGATGCCGTCGACGACCTTCTTCGTCCAGCCGTCCTCGATGCCGATCACGACCACCGCGGCCACGTTCGGGTTGCAGCCGGTGCCGATGAGGGTGCGGAAGTGCAGATCCAGGTCGGCGCCGAATTGCAGCCGGCCGTAGGGGTGCGGGATCGCCAGGCAGCCCTTGATGTTGTGCGCCACGGCTTCGGCGGCGGCGTTGGACAGGTCGTCCAGCGGCAGCACGATGACGTGGTTGCGCACGCCGACGCGGCCGTTCTCGCGGCGGTAGCCGAGGAAGGTGGTGTCCTTGGAAACGATGCTCATGGTGTTGATCTCCGAGGGCTTACCAGCGCTTGGTCTTGATGTTGTGCACGTGGGCGTGCTCGCCGGCCGCGATCGGGGCGATCACGCGGCCCATGTCGATGCCGTACTTGATCACCGTCTCGCCGACGGCCATGTCGCGCAGCGCGACCTTGTGCCCGATCGGGATGTCCTGGCGAGCCGTCACCGCGGTCATGCGGTCCTCGTCCATGATCCAGCCGTTGAGTTCCATGCCGGCCTTGACACCTTCCACCACCACCACGGCCACGCTGTCGTGGGCGTCGTGCAACACGAAGTGATTCATCGCTGCGCTCTCCTTGTCTTTTCCGCCTGAACGGGAAGGCGCGCAGTGTCGGCAGCGCCAGACCCGCTGTCAACTGAGTCATTTAGATGACTTGCATGGGTAGACTGCCCACCGCAGAATCGGCCCGATGTTCGCTGCCATCGCCCCCGACGCCGCCGGCATGCCGCTGTACCGCGCGGCCAAGCGTGCGCTGGTGCAGGCGGTGGAGACCGGCGCCATCGGCCCCGGCGACGCGCTGCCCTGCGAGGCCGATCTGGCGGCGTCGCTCGGGGTCTCGATCGGCACGCTGCGGCGCGCGGTCGACGACCTGGTCGCCGAGCACATCCTGGTCCGGCGACAGGGCCGTGGCACCTATGTCGCGACCCACAACAGCGACCGCTTCCTGTTCCAGTTCTTTCACATCGAGCGCAGCGACGGACTGCGCGAGGCGCCCGAGGTCGAGCTGCTCGCCTTCGAGCGCGGCCGGCTCGACGACGAGGCCGCGGCCGCCCTGGAGGCGCGGCCCGGCGACCCCGCCTTCGTCGTCGAGAACCGGCTCCGGCTGCAAGGCCGCGCGGTCGTCTGGGACCGGCTGCAGTTGCCGGTGGCGCTGTTCAAGGGACTGACCGAGAAACGCCTGGCCGAACGACCGAGCACGATCTACCACCTCTGGCAGTCGGAGTTCGGCATCACCGTCGTGCATGCCCGCGAGCGCCTGCGTGCCGCAGCGGCCGATCGTGGTGCCGGACGCGTTCTGGGCGTCGCACCGGGCTCGCCGGTGCTGCAGGTCCGGCGCACGGCCGTTGCACTCGGCGGCCGGCCAGTCGAATACCGCCTCAGCACGGTGCTGACCGCGCAGCACGAATACGTGAGCTTGCGCTCGCGGGCAGCGGGTTGAGGACGCCCCCAGGACCGAGCGACCCGCAGGACCGACAAACAGCAAGGGCCGTGGGCCGCGGGCGGCCCTCAAGGTGATGTCGCCAGCCTCGATCTCCCTTCGGCAGTCGGAACCCTCCCAGGAAAGGGCAGAATCCGCGTGCCGAAATGGGCCTGATTTGTCATCGCGGGGGGGCAGAAGTGACCATCAACAGACGCAACAACACCCGCATGCTCGGAAGCCAGGGTCCGGTGCTGCTGTTCGCACATGGTTTCGGATGCAACCAGAAGATGTGGGATGCGGTCACGCCGGCCTTTGAAGACAGCCACCGCCAGATCCTGTTTGACTACGTCGGCAGCGGCCAGTCGGACCTCGCCGCGTTCGACCCGCAGCGCTACGGGTCGCTGAGCGGCTATGCGCAGGATGTGCTCGACGTCTGCGACGCCTACGGGTTGACCTCGGGCGTCACCTTTGTCGGACATTCGGTGAGCTGCAGTGTCGGGCTGCTGGCTTCGATCGCGCGGCCCGAGCTCTTCGAGCGCCTGGTCCTGGTCGGCCCTTCGCCGTGCTTCCTGAACGACCCGCCCCACTACAACGGGGGATTCGAGCGCGAGGATCTCGAGGGCTTGCTGTCGCTGATGGACCAGAACTACATCGGCTGGGCGCAGTACCTGGCCCCCGTGGTGGCGGGTGCCGACGGGGCCGGTCGGACAGCCGGCGAACTGTCCGACAGCTTCTGTTCAACCGAGCCCGGTATCGCGCGGGTCTTTGCTCGCGCGACCGTCTTCGCCGACAACCGCGCCGACCTGGCCCATGTCACGCGGCCGTGCCTCATCCTGCAGCACCGCAACGATGCCCTGGCGCCGTTGCACGTCGGCGAGTACCTGCACGCCCATTTGCGAGGCAGCACGTTGAGGGTGCTGCCCGTCGTGGGGCACTGCAGCCACATGACACACCCTCAGCTGGTGGTGGATGCGATGCGCCCCTTCGTGGACGGCGAACAGCGTTGCCCGTGAGACATCGATGGGCGTGTCATGTACCTGATCGACACGGTGCCTTGCCCGGTGCTGGTCACCGATGTCGACGGCGTCATCCTGGCGATGAACGGACATGCGCTCCAGGTCACCGGCGGCAGTGCCGAGTCCCGGGTGGGGCAGCCGCTGGACCGCTTGATGCCGCTGCCCAGCCGCTTGTTCCTGCAGACCCATGTCTGGCCGATGCTGCTCAAGGACGGCAGCGTGCGCGAGATCTATCTTCAGCTCCTGGACGCAGATCGGCAGCTGGTGCCGGCGCTTGTGAACTGCGAGCGCCACCGCGACGGGGGTGCCGAGTGCTGGGTCTGGGTCTTCTTCGTGGCCCGGCAGCGCAGCCGATTCGAAGCTGAGCTGCTGGCGGCACGCACCCGCGCTGACGAGGCCACGGCGGCAGTGGCCAAGCGTGAGCACTTCCTGAAGACCGTGACGGACGCCGTGCCGGGGCTGGTCGGTTACTGGGACCGCGAACTCTGCTGCCGATTCGCCAACCGCGGCTACCTGGAATGGTTCGGCCGACCGCACGGACAGGTGATCGGTGCCGAACTGAAGGACCTGATGGACGAGCGGACGCTGCGTTTCAGCCAGCCCTACATCGACGCCGTGCTGCAGGGGCGACCGCAACGCTTCGAGCGCAGCCAGCCCATGGCCGACGGGCGCCAGACCTTCGCGCTGGTGAACTACATGCCCGACATCGGCGCCGACGGCGGCGTGCTGGGCTTCTTCGTGCTTGTGATCGACATCACGTCGCTGAAGGAGGCCGAAGGCCAGCTCAAGCTGGCGGCCAGCATCGTGGAACACACGGTCGATGCCATCATGGTCACCGACGAGGCGGACCTCATCCTGTCGGTCAACCCGGCCTTCACCGCCGTCACCGGTTACTCAGCGGCCGAAGTCGTTGGCCGGCACGCAAGCCTGCTGCATGCCGGACGCCGCGATGACGACCTGCAGGCCGAGCGGCGCCGTGCGCTGGCGCGCCAAGGCCACTGGAAGGGCGAGGCCTGGAAGCGGCAGCGTGATGGCAACGTCTTTCTGGTGTCGGAGGATGTGACGGCCATCGGCGCCGCTCCCGGAGCGCCGGGGCGTCGGGTCTCGGTGTTCAGCGACGTCACCGAGCACTGGCGCAACAACGAGCGCTTGCGCCATCTGGCCTTCCATGACCCGTTGACCGGCCTGCCCAATCGCATGCTGCTGCTGGAGCGGCTGGGCCATTTGATCGACCAGGCCGACCGCGAGAGTCGCAATGCGGCGATCGCATTTCTGGACCTCGACCGTTTCAAGTGGGTCAATGACACGCTGGGCCATGCGATGGGCGACCTCTTGCTGAAGGCCGTGGCGAAGGACCTGCAGGCGCTGGTGCGCCACTCGGACACGGTGGCGCGACTGGGAGGTGACGAGTTCGTGGTCCTGCTCGACAACGTGGCCGGTCGCGACGAGGTCGAGACGGTTGCCCGGCGCATCGTGGCTGCCGTCGGTCAGGACCGGGTGGTCGACGGACACGCAGTGCAGGTAGGGGCTTCGCTGGGCATCGCGATGTTCCCGCAGGATGGCCGTGACCGCGAGCAACTCATGGTCCACGCCGACCGGGCGCTGTATGCCGTGAAAAGCGCGGCCCGAAATGGCTACCGCTTCTTCGACGAGTTGAGTGACTCCAGGATGAACGGACTGCCCGTCGTCGGTTCGGAGTGACGGGCTGGCCTGACGACACCCCAAGGAACCCCAGTACCCGGCAGACGGGACTGGGCGCAGCGCCGCAGCCCGGTTTCAGGCCGTGGCCCTGTTCAGCCGCACGCACACCCGTGTGCCCTGACCGGTGCTGCTCTCCAGCGAGATCTGGCCGCCCATCAGCTCGACAAAACGCCGGCACACGAACAGGCCCATGCCGGTGCCCTCGATGCCTGAGCTCTCGGCAGCGCCGCGGTTGAAGGGCTGGAAGAGACCGGCCTGATGCTCGGGGCTGATGCCGTGGCCGGTGTCGGCCACGCACAGCAGGACCTGTTCGCCGTCGGCCTGAAGCGTGATGTCGACGCGACCACCCGGGCGGTTGTACTTGACGGCGTTGGACATCAGGTTGATGAGCACTTCCTTCAGCCGCAGGCGGTCGCCGAGCACGCGGCATGGGGCCAGCAGCATGCACTGGTCGTTCAGCGTGATGCCGCTGCGCTCGGCAAGGCCCACCACCATCGGCAAGGCTTCGGCAACAAGGGCCGCCGGATCCAGGCTCTGCAAGCGCACCTCGACACGTCCGGCTTCGATGCGCGACACATCCAGCACCTCGTTGACGAGGTCCAGCAGATGCCGCGCGGCGCTTTCGATCAACGTCACGCGGTGTGGCTTGACCACCAGGTCGCCGCTTTCGGCCTCCATGCGCATCAGCTGGGCGAAGCCCAGGATGGCGTTCAGCGGCGTGCGCAGTTCATGGCTCATGCGCGACAGAAAGGCGCTCTTGGCCTGGTTGGCGGTCTCGGCCGCTTCCTTGGCCGCCAGCAGCCGCAGCGTCTCGTGCTCGGGGCTGCTGTCCCAGGCACAGCCGATCAGTCGCACGACGCGGCCTTGGGCATCGGTGTGGGCGCGACCGGTGATGTGCAGCCAGCGCTCGTGCGCGGCCGGGTCTTCGGTCCCTTGGCGCTGCAGCTCCACGTTCAATGGCATCAGGTGCGTCATCGCGGCGTCGAGCGCTGCGTGCAGATGGGTGCGCTCGTGCACCTGGAGGTGCGGCGCCAGCGCGGTCTGGAGATCGCCCGCCGGCGTCTGGGCCAGGCCCAGCATCTGGCACATGCGCACGTCGAAGACCAGGTGTCCGTGGGCCACGTCCCAGTCCCACACGCCGATGCCGCCGGCCTCGTTGGCGATGGCCAGGCGTTCGGTCAGGTCCCCGAGCTGACGGCGCACCTCGTGCTGGCTGCTGATGTCCTGCAGCGCACCCAGCACGCGCACGACGCCGCCATCGGCCAGTTCGGCCTTGCCCACCGCCAGAACCCGCAGCGGGCGGCCGCTGGCACTTCGCATGTCGACTTCGAGCTCGAAACCGCGGCCCATCTCGGCCGCGGCGATGGCCCGCGCCAGGCCGGCTCTGTCGTAGGCGGCGCAGCAGGCCAGCGTGGCTTCCAGCGAAGCGGGCTGTTCCGGCGGCAGCTCGAGCAGTGCGCGCAGCTGCGTCGACCAGCGCCAGACCCGTGGCCGCAGGGTCAACTCCCAGCCGCCGATGCGGGCGAGCCGCGCCGATTCGGCCATGAAGGTCTCGCTCTGGCGAAGCGCCTCGGCCGCCGCCGCCAGCGCGTGCAGGTTCTTCAGGTGCTCGGTGCGGTCGATGACGGCACAGATGTATTGCCCGGTGTCGTTGGACCCGCCTGCGCCGCCGGGCAGGCGCGAGACGTGCAGCTCGCCGCTGAAGCGGTGCCCGCCTTCACCGAAGAAGCCCACCGCATCGAGGGCACTGGCGCCCGTGGAGCGGGCTTCGTGGAATGCCGGCCGGATGCGGTCCTGGTAGTCGCTGGCATCGACCAGCCGGTGAAGGAAGCGCGGTGCGCTGCTTCGCCCATTCAGGTTCAGCAAGCGGGCGGCCTGGGCGTTGAACTCGATCAGCTCGCCGTTGAAGGCCACCAGCAGGCAGGCCACCGGCATGCCGGCGAACAGTGTCGCAAAGCGTTCGGCCTGTGCTTCGGTGCGTGCCTGGCTGGCGGCCAGTTCGTCGGCCTGGGCGTGCAGTTCGGCCTGGTAGACGCGCAGGTTCTCCGTCAGCTCGCCCAACTGGGTATCGTGGCGGCGCAACTCGGCCTCGGCAAGACCGAGCTCACCCTGCGCGAAGGCCGAAAGGACGCGCTCGTTGAGCATCTGGCCGACGTTCTCGGCTTGCAGCAGAAGACGGTCGCGCGCCTCGACGCGCTGCTTGAGTGCACGGGTGCTCATGGGTTCGTCCTTTGCAGTCCCGCTCCGGCCCATGCCGTGATGTCGGTGTGGCTGATGACGGCGCCGCCGCCAGCGTGCGTGACGGGCGCCGCGTGCATCAGGAACCACAGCCGCTGGTCGGCGCTGTCGCAGGGGTACTGCATCGTGAACTGCGGCAGGCGGCCCGCCAGCACGCCGGCCACCCCGTCGTGGGCGGCACGTGCCTCGGGGTCGTCCAGCGCAGCGCTGGCACAGACCTGAAGGTAGTTGCTGCCGGGGCCCGAACGGCGCAGCTCCGGGTCGCCGTTCTGCGCCGCAAAGCGCCGCCAGGCGGCGTTGACGCGCACGATGTTCCCCTGGACGTCGAGCACCGCCAGGTGTTCGGTCAGCGAGTCGAGGATGGCCTGCATGCGCTGGCTGTCCTTCAGCGACGTGACGTTGACGAAGCTCATCACCGCCTTCGTGCTGCCGGGCACGCGTGCCGCATAGGGCTGGATGCGGGCCAGCCACCACTGGCCGTCTCGGCTCTTCACCTCGCGCTCGGTGACCAGGCGTTCGGCCAGGGTGCGGCGCAGGTCGCTGAAGAGCTCGGGGTACTCCAGCAGGTTGGCGAAGTCCTCGAGCGACCGCCCACGGTCGCCTTCGCGCACCTTGAACAACTGCATCAGCTCGGGCGTGAAGCGCATCAGTCGCAGCTCGTCGTCGACAAAGAGCGTCGGCGTGGCAGTGGCCTTGGCGACGTTCTCGAGGTCGGCGTTCACCGAGTTCAGCACGTCGACCTTCTCCTGGTACTCGGAGTTGACGGTGTAGAGCTCCTCGTTGACCGACTGCAGTTCTTCGTTGGTGCTCTGCAGTTCCTCGTTGCTGGCCATCAGCTCCTCGTTGGTGGCCTGCAGTTCCTCGTTGGCGGTTTCGAGCTCCTCGATGGTGGCCTGCAGGCTCTCGTGCGTGAGGTCGAGTTCACGCTCCAGCGTCTCCACACGCTTGCGCTGCTCTTCGTCGAGCATGGCATGGTCGGCGCCGATCGGCAGCGGCAAGTCCAGCGGCTCGAAGCTCAGCAGCGTCAGCGGCATGGCCGCGGTCTCGCCGGCATCACGGTCCAGGCGGCGCGCGACCAGCCGCAGCCGACGCTGGGCAGCGCCTTCGCCGATCTGCACCGGCGCGGCCTTCTGCGCCGGCCCGCCCTCGGCCGCCACCGCCTGCAGCAGCAGCCCGGCCGGCCAGGACAGTTCACGGGGCAGCAGCTTCAGCACGTCCAGCGAGACCTCGCCTTCGGCGACCTGCAGCAGGTCGCGGGCGTTGCCGTACACATGCAGCAGTTCGCGCAGCGGCCCGACCAGCAACGAAGGCGGCAGATAGGCCTGCTGCAGCTGGCGCTCGGCCTGCATCACCCAGGTGGGCACCTCGTGGCCGGCGGGTTCGGTGGCACGGCGGCGAGCGGCGCGGCGTTGTGACGACGGTTCATGGCGTGAACCGGTGTCCAGCTGCAGCGCCATGCGGTCGCGGCGCAGCAGTCGGTAGAGCTTGACGCGACCCGGCAGCGTCGCGAAGTCGCGGTGCAGCACCCCCAGCGATTCGCTCGGACCCAGCAGCAGGTGGCCACCCGGCACCAGCGCGTACTGCAGCCGCCGTATGGCACGCTCTTGCGCCGCGGGCTGGAAGTAGATCAGCGCGTTGCGGCAGGTGACGAGGTCCATCCGCGTGAAGGGCGGGTCCGCCACGAGGTTGTGCCGCGCGAAGATCACCATCTGGCGGATTTCGGGTCGCACCGTCCATCCGCCCTGACGCTCGGTGAACCAGCGCTCCAGGCGCTCGCCCGAGACCTCGGCGGCGATGGTGTCGGCATAGTGGCCGCTGGCCGCCTGCTCGAGGTATTGCGCCTCGACGTCGGTGGCGAAGATCTTCACCGGCCGCAGGCGGCCGAGGCGGTGGACGGCCTCGGCAAACAGGATGGCGATGGAGTAGGCCTCCTCCCCGGTGGCGCAGCAGGCGACCCAGACACGCAGCGGCTCCATCACGCCTTCGCGCTCCACCAGCGGCGCGATCACCTGTTCGGCCAGGTGTTCGAAGACCTCGGTGTCGCGGAAGAAGCGCGTCACCGGGATCAGCAACTCGCGGCGCAGCACGGCCTGCTCGTCGTTGGAAGTCGCGAGCTCGTCGCGGTAGGCCGCCAGCGACAAGGCCCGCTGCACCTGCATGCGGCGCTCGATGCGGCGCAGCACGGTGGTGGGCTTGTAGTCGCGGAAGTCGATGCCGCTGGAGACCAGCAGCAGCTCGAGGATGCCATCCAGCGGCTCGGCCAGCCCCGGTGGCGTGTTGCCGCCAGACAGCCGCAGGCCGGTGCCGCGTGGCGTGCGCAGATGGGTCGCCAGCCGCTCGGCCAGGGCCTCTGCCGGAGCGACGACATCGGCCAGTCCCGTGCCCACCGCGCTGCGCGGCATGCCGTCGAACTTGGCGTTGGACGGCTCCTGCACGAAGACGAAGCCGCCGGCGGCGTTGACGGCTGGGACCCCGCGCGAGCCGTCGCTGCCGGTGCCTGACAGCACCACCGCAATGCCGCGGTCGGCACATTGCTCGGCCATGCTGGCAAAGAAGATGTCGATCGGCAGCGACAGGCCATGCTCGGGCTTGGGGCTGAGCAGCAGGCGCTCGCCGGCCACGCGCATGCTCTTGGCCGGCGGGATCAGGAACACCGTGTTGGCCGCCAGCGGCATGTCGTGCTCGGCCACGCACACCGGCATCGCGGTGTAGCGCGCCAGCAGCGTGTCCATCATCGACTTGTGGTCGGGCGACAGGTGCTGGATGACGACGAAGGCGGCGCCGGTGTCGCTGGGCAGGGCGCCGAACAGCCGCTCAAGGGCGTCGAGCCCGCCGGCCGAGGCGCCGATGGCGACCACGAAGCCGCTGAATCCGGGGCCCGTGTCTGCCGCTTCCATGCTGTCGCCGGCCCTGACCGTGTGCAGGGGCTCGTTCGGTGACGCGGAAACAGCAGCCGAGATCGAAGGCTCGTGATCCGGTGGTAGCAAGGCCGACAGCTCCTTGTCGTTTGGGGCCTGAGTCCGGCACCGGGCATTGAGCCCAGTCCTACCCCGTTGAGTATGAACCCTTTGCGCCAGGTCGAGCCGGAGTGGCGTCGCTGCTGCCCTGCCGCCGCGGCTTGCGCTTTGGCGCAATGGACTGGCCGGCATCGTGGCGAAGGTCGCGGTTTCGGGCCCCGGCGCGGCGCGGCCCGTCTTGATCCGCAGGCCGGACGGCCGATACGGGCAGGACATGCCGGCACAAGCCGGTTCAGCCACCGCTGACGACCCCAACCGACAGGACCTTCGACCATGCCTCAGCAACCGGCCTTCCGTCCATCCCTGTTTGCGACCCGCCTGCGTCGCGGTGCCGTTGCCGCGGCGGTGGCCACCGTGCTTGCCGGCTGCGGAGGGGAGACGCCCCGGAGTGCCAGCCCGCAGGCGCCCAACAGCGGAACGCCGCCGCCCACCGCACTGACCGGCACGGTCGCGGTCGGCGCGCCCATCAGCGACGGCCGGGTCCGGGTTCTGGACAGCGCCGGCGCGGTGGTCGCCTCGGACATTGCGGTCGCCGCCGACGGCACCTACACCATCCCCGCCCTGGCGGGTACACCGCCCTTCCGCATCGAGGCCTGTGGCAACGTCGGCGCCAACTGGCAGTGCATCTACTCGGTGGCGCAAGGTCCCGGCACGGCCAACGTCACGCCGCTGACCACGGCGACGGTGCTGCTGGCGACCGGCCAGACACCTGAGCAGGTGATGGTCGGCAACGCCGCTGCGCTGGGCAGCGCCGCTCTGGACGCCGCGCAGCAGCAGCTGCGCACCGGGCTGGCACCGGTGCTGGCATCCAGCAACGTCGCCGCCAACCTGGACTTCATCAGCGGCAGCCTGACCGCCGGAGCCCGCACCGGTTACGACCGTGTGCTGGACTCGGTCGGCGTCAACACCGGCGTCGACGGCCAGCCCTTCGTGCAGATCACGCCGCGCCTCGGAGACGGCAACCTGTTCCTGCAGCAGGGCAACTCGAACGGCGCGGTGCAGGTCAGCAGCGGTGCCGCCAACCTCTCGCTGTCCGGACTCGAGGATCTGTTCCGCACCATGAGCGCGGCCATGACCAGCGCGCAGGCCTGCCGCGATTCGGCGACCGGCCTCTTCCGCTCGATGGCAAGCACGGCCCGGATGTCGATGGGCAGCGACCGCGCCGAGGGCGCCACCCAGGTCGCCGAGGCGTTGTGCTCGATGCTGGAGCAGGATCGGATGTACCCGGTGCGACTGCTGAGCCCGGTGCTCGGCCGCTGTGACCTGGACGGTGCCGCCCCGGTGTGCCGCGTCGGCTTCGTCGTCGGTGACGGCCAAGGCGGCGCCCAGAATGTCGGCGGACGGATCGGCGTGACCCAGGAAAACGGCCAGTGGAAGTTCCTGGGCGATCTGGACTCGATCGGCCTGTACGCCGGCGCCACCGTGCAGCGCGACCGCCGCATCGACGGCGACACGCCGGTGGACCGCTACATGCGCGCACTGGCGTTCGACATCGCCGCCGTGCCGGGTCTTCAGTGCGCAGCGGTGAGCCAGCGAAACGAGCAGCAGCAGGTCGTGCCGGTGGCGTACTTCAAGCGCTTTGCGGGCGACGGTGTCGAGCGCCTGTCGCTGTGGACGGTGCCGAACCAGGGCAACCAACGCTCGCTGGACCCGGCCAATGGCACGCTGCGCAGCTCCGACGACACCTGGGTGGCACTGCCGGAGGGGGAGGCGGGCGACGAGGTGGTCCGCAACTTCCTCCGCGGCGGCCGTGTGGTGACGGTGCAGCTGTTTGCAGACGAGGCCTGCACGAGCGCCTTCTCGGTGGACGGGCGATCCAGCTTCAAGCTGGAGATCGAGGGTGTGCCGCCGGTCTGGGCCAGCCTGCCGGGCCTGGCCTGGCCGGAGTTGACCGCCGCGGGCCGCGAAGCCCTGCGCGGCATCACGCTGGCGGGCAACGCCAGCGCGACGCTGGACCTGTCCTGGACCCAGCCCCGCGGCCCGATGGGCTTCTCCGAGGCCACGTTCTGCGGCGACCGTGCGACCTGCGGCAGTGGCGGCAATGGCCGCATCGCCGAGGCGACCCTTCGCCCGGGGGCGACCACGGTGCGCCTGAGTCTGCAGACGGGGGGTCTCGCACTGCCTGCAGGCAGTGCACGCATGCTGGCCTTGTTCGGACGCAATGGCGATGGTCTGCAGATCCAGTCCAACCATCTGAGCTGTGCCGGCCGTCCCAGCGGACAGAGCTGCGACCCGTGATGCGGCGGGCGCTGCGGTCGGGCCGCTCAAGTCTTCGGCGCACCCGCCGATAGCGATGACGAGGAGTGGCATCCGCCGCTCCATACGAAGCCGCCGCATGCTCGAACTCCGCCACCTCAGTGTCTGCGCTGCGCTCGCGTTGGGTAGCCTGGCCCCCGCCGAGGCGCTTGCCCAGAGTGACGGCGGGCTGGGCCGGCCCGCCGCCGCGCGCCCCGCGGCCGCGCCGGAGCGCGCCGCGCCGCGGCTGGCGCTGGTGATCGGCAACGCCGCCTACAAGGAGGGCGCGCTCGTCAATCCTGGCAACGACGCACGTGCCATGGCTGAGGCGCTTCGCGCCGCCGGCTTCAAGGTGATGCTGCACATCGACCTCGACCAGCGCCGCATGACGCAGGCGGTCCGCGAGTTCGGCGATGCGCTGCGCAAGTCGGGCGGCGTGGGCCTGTTCTACTTTGCCGGCCACGGCGTGCAGATCAAGGGCCGCAACTACCTCGTGCCCATCGGTGCCGACATCCAGCGCGAGGACGAGGTGGCCTATGCCGCGCTGGACGCCCAGGCCGTGCTCGACAAGATGGACGCGGCCGGCAACGGCACCAACGTGCTCATCCTCGACGCCTGTCGGAACAACCCTTTTGCGCGCAGCTTCCGGTCCTCAGGCACGGGGCTGGCGCAGATGGACGCGCCCGTGGGCACGCTGGTGGCCTTTGCCACTGCGCCCGGCATGGTGGCCAGCGACGGCACCGGCAGCAACGGCCTGTACACGCAGAACCTGCTGGAGGCGATGCGCAAGCCGGGGCTCAAGGTCGAGGACGTCTTCAAGCAGGTCCGCGTGGCGGTGCGGCGGGACTCGGGTGGCAAGCAGGTGCCGTGGGAGTCGACCTCGCTGGAAGGCGACCTCTACTTCATGGCGCCGCCGGCGATGCCGGTTGCTGCTGCGCCAGCGGCAGTGCCCGCACCCACCCCTGCACCCGCCCCTGCACCCGCGCCCATTCCCGCGGCATCGCTCGCGCCGGACGATGCGGTTTGGCAGGCCATCCAGGCTGGCGCCGAGGCGGTGGAACTGCGTGCCTTTCTGCGCCGCTTCCCGAACAGCCGGCATGCCGACGAGGCGCGGCGCCGGCTGGCGCCGGCTCAGCCGTCGATCGAGTCGTTGCTGCCCGAGCCGCGGCCGCGCCTGGCGCTGGCCCAGCCTGCACCGGCCCTGGCACCGGCCCTGGCACCTGCTTTGGCAACGACGCCGGCGACCGTCCACTCGCCCGCGCCCGCTGGCCCCACGCGCGCCGCGGCGCACCCGCAGGGCTATGCGGCCGGCGACACGTGGAGCTTCCAGATCGTCGACCTGTGGCGCAGCACCGTCGTGCGCAGTTTCACGCTGCGCCTGGCCAAGGCATCCCCCGCGGGCGAGATCGTCACGGGGGGCGGCTCGCGCTTCGACGCCTGGATGCGCGCCGTGCGCCTTGAAGACGCCGCCGGCGACCGCCGCCGCGAGTTTGTCCCCCACATGCCGCGCGGCTGGGAGGACTGGCAGCCCGGGCGCAGCGGTCCCGTCAAGTTCACCGAGACGCTCTCGACGATGGCGGGCCATGCACTGTGGCGCTGCGAGCACGAAGCGACCGTGCGCCACGTGCGCGTCGAAACGGTGCGCGTGCCGGCCGGGGAGTTCAACGCCCGGCGCTACGAGATCGAAGGGGCCTGCCGGCGCAGTGCACCCGGCCAGACCGCCACCTACAACACCTGGAAGAACACCCTCTGGTACGTGCCCGAGCTGCGCTACTACGTGGCCCTGGAGGTGGAGACACGCACACCCTCGGGGCAACTCGACACGCACACGCGCGAAGAGCTCACGAGCGTCCAGGTGCGCGACCCCCTGGTGGCCGCGCGCTAGTCGCTAGTCCTTTGTGGTCGCGCTCTGGCCCGGCCCCGTACTGCCCCGAGCCACCAGCGTCCAGCCAAGGGTCTGTGACGGTACGGGCTGGCCACCCTTCAAGGCGGCGAGCAGGTTGCGTGCGGCGACGGCGCCGATGTCGTAGCGCGGCAACTGCACGCTGGACAGCGCCGGCTGCAGCTGGCGGGCGATCGCGAAGTCGCCGAAGCCCAGGATCGCCAGGCGCTGCGGCACGGCAATGCCGCGGCGCGTCGCTTCGAGCAGCGCGCCGCAGGCCAGGTGGTCGTTGGCGAAGGCTGCCGCGGTGATGGCCGGCTGCGCACCCTTCAGCAGGCCGCCCAGCATATGCCGCCCGGCGTCGAACGCGTCGCCCGACGGCGCGACCAGCACGTCGACCGCGGCGCCGGCCTCCTGCGCCGCGGCGGCAAACGCCTGGCCGCGTTCGTGGGCGCGGTAGTCCTCGGCGACACCGCTGTCCACGTAGGCGATCCGGCGGTGGCCGGCCCGCAGCAGATGGCTGGCCATCGCGCGGCCGACGTCCTCGTGCTTGAAGCCGACCTGCGTGAAGCCGCTGCCGGCGCGTCCGTGGTGGTCCCAGATCTCGATCACCGGCGTGCCGTTGGCCTGGGCCTGGCGCAGCAGCCGCGACGCGCCGGCGCTGTGGCGCCGCCCGGTGACGACGATGGCCGCCGGATGCCAGCCGAGCAGGGCACGCAGTTGTTCCTCCTCGCGCTCGAACGAGTAGCCGGTGGCGGCGATCAGCAGTTCGTGGCCGGCCGCCTGCAGCGTGTCCGACAGGCCCTGCGCCGTCTCGGCGAAGATCGAATTGGCCAGGTTGGGCAGCAGCGCCGCGACGATGTTGGAGCGACCGCTGGCCAGCAGTCCGGCCTGCTTGTTGGGCACGTAGCCGGTCGTCGCCAACGCGTGGGCGATGCGCTCGGCCGTGTCGGCCGCGACGCGGGCGGGCTCCCGCAGGTAGCGCGAGACCGTGATCGACGTGACGCCGGCGGCCTGGGCCACGTCGCGCAGCGTGGCGCGACCATGTCCGGACCGGGCCTTGCGTTCAGCGGGAGAGGTGGGCATTCGAGGTGCCATTGTGTTCGGGACCGTCGCACGACCGCTTCATGGAAGCGGTGTTGACGCGGGGTTATCCAGAATGGACGCTGCGCCTCCGCACGGGCAATGTTAGCGGTAACACAAAAGGCCCCATGTCCCGTCGACTCGAAGATCTCCGCAGCCGCCGCTGGTATGCCGAACAGGGCATGCGCGGCTTCGCCCACCGCCAGCGCATGCAGCAGATGGGACTGCGGCGCGACGACGTGCTGACGCGGCCGATCATCGGCATCGTCAACACCTGGAGCGACCTGTCGCCCTGCCACGCCCACCTGCGCGAGCGGGCCGAGGCCGTCAAGCGCGGGGTGCTGATGGCCGGTGGCATGCCTTTCGAGCTGCCGGCGATGAGCCTCGGGGAGGTGATGGTCAAGCCGACGACCATGCTGTACCGCAACTTCCTGGCCATGGAGACCGAGGAACTGCTGCGCAGCCACCCGATCGATGGCGCGGTGCTGCTCGGGGGTTGCGACAAGACCGTGCCCGGCATGTGGATGGGCGCCATCAGCATGGGCATCCCGGCGCTGCTGTGCCCGGCCGGGCCGATGCTGAACGACCGACACCAGGGCCGCGTGGTCGGGGCCGGCACCCACACGCGGATGTTCTGGGACGAGCGCCAGGCCGGCCGGATCGACGCCGCCGAATGGGTGCAGCTCGAGTCGCGCATGACGCGCAGCCCCGGCACCTGCAACACCATGGGCACGGCCAGCACGATGACGTCCATGGTCGAGGCCCTGGGCCTGGCCCTGCCCGGCAGCACCAGCATCCCGGCGATGGACGCCGCGCATCCGCGCATGGCGGCCGATTGCGGAGCGCGGATCGTGCAGATGGTCTGGGACGACCTGACGCCGCAGCGCATCCTCAGCCGCGGGTCCTTCCTCAACGCGGTGGCGGTGCAGATGGCGCTGGGCGGCAGCACCAACGCGGCGGTCCACATCCTGGCCATGGCCCGGCGCGCCGGCATCGCGCTGTCGCTGGACGACCTGGACCGCGTGGCGCGCCGGGTTCCGGTGCTGGCCAACCTGTTCCCCAGTGGCGAAGGCCTGATGGAGGACTTCTACTACGCGGGCGGTTTGCCGGCGCTGATGCAGCGCATCCGTGACGAGCTGTCGCTCGACGAGCTCACGGTCAGTGGCCAAGCCTTGCGGGTGCAGGTCGAGGCGGCCCGGATCATCGACGACAACACGATCCGGCCGCTCGAGCGACCGATCTCGGACCGTCCGGCGCTCGCCGTGCTGCGCGGCAATCTCGCCCCCGAAGGCGCGGTGATGAAGCCCAGCGCAGCGACGCCGGCGCTGATGCAGCACCGCGGCCGCGCGCTGGTCTTCGACAGCCAGGCCCAGATGCAGGCGGCGCTGGCCGACGAGTCGCTGGACTGCGACGAAACCAGCGTGCTGGTGCTGCGCAACGCGGGCCCGGTGGGGGCGCCCGGCATGCCCGAATGGGGGGGCCTGCCGATCCCGAAGAAGCTGCTGGCCCGTGGCGTGCGCGACATGCTGCGGATCTCCGACGCCCGCATGAGCGGCACCCACTACGGCAGCTGCGTGCTGCACGCCAGCCCCGAGGCTGCCGTGGGCGGCCCGCTGGCCCTGGTGCGCAACGGCGACGAGATCGAGGTCGACATGGCGCAGCGCCGGCTGCATCTGCACGTGCCGGACGACGAACTGGCGCGCCGCCGTGCCGCCTGGGTGGCGCCGGTGCAACCCTTCCAGCGCGGCTGGACGCAGCTGTACCAGCGACACGTGATGCAGGCTCACGAGGGTGCGGACCTGGACTTCCTCACCGGCACGGCACCGACGCCGGAGCCGTCGATCTACTGAACGCGAGACGCTGCATGGACAACGCCTTTCGCCAGCTGCTGGCACGCCACCCGGCCGAGAGCCCGGCCGAATGTCCGGCGGTGGGCACCTGGATCATGTCGGCCAGCCCCTTGCTGGCCGAAGCCGCCGGCATGGCCGGCTTCGACTGGGCGGTGCTGGACATGGAGCACACGCCGCTCGACCTGATGGACCTGGTGCACCTGATGCAGGCCGTCGCCGGCACGCCGATGGTGCCGGTGGTGCGGGTGCCCTGGAACGAACGCGTGGTCGTCAAGCGCGTGCTCGACGCCGGGGCGCAGACGTTGCTGTTCCCCTTCGTGCAGAACGCGGCCGAGGCCGCCGAGGCCGTCGCCGCCACGCGCTATCCGCCCGAGGGCGTGCGCGGCATGGCCGGCATGGGCCGGGCGTCGCGCTTCGGAACGGTGCCCGACTACTTCAGGGCGGCCAACCGCAGTGTCGGCGTCATCGTCCAGCTGGAGACGACCGAGGCCATCGCCAACCTGGAGGCCATCGCCGCGGTGCCGGGCGTGGACGCGCTGTTTGTCGGCCCGGGTGATCTGTCGGGCACGATGGGCCATGTCGGCCAGCTGACCCACCCCGAGGTGCTGGCCGCGATGGGCGACGCGGCGCGGCGTGCCAAGGCGGTCGGCCAGCGCATCGGCAGCGTCGGCGGAACGCCCGAGGTCGTGGCGCAGTACCGCGCGCTCGGCTACGACTACGTGGCGGTGGCCAGCGACCTGGGCCTGTTCATGCGCAGCGCGCAGGCCACGCTGTCGGCGATCCGCGGCGCGGCGCCCCCGCCGCCCCGGCCGAGCCAGGGGTACTGACGATGGCCGCCGTCGAACTGCGCGGGGTCGTCAAGAGCTACGACGGCAAGAACACCGTCATCCACGGCATCGACCTCGAGATCCGGCACGGCGAGTTTGTCGTCTTCGTCGGCCCCAGCGGCTGCGGCAAGAGCACCTTGCTGCGCATGATCGCCGGGCTGGAGACCATCTCCGGCGGCGAGATCCGCATCGGCGACCGGGTGGTCAACGACCTGGCGCCACGCCAGCGCGACATCGCGATGGTCTTCCAGGACTACGCGCTGTATCCGCACAAGACGCTGTACGACAACATGGCCTTCGGCCTGCGCCTGCGCAAGACGCCCGAGGCCGAGATCGACCAGCGGGTGATGGACGCCGCACGGCTGCTGAAGATCGACCACATGCTCGACCGACGCCCGGCGGCGCTGTCGGGCGGGCAGCGCCAGCGGGTGGCGATCGGCCGCGCGATCGTGCGCCAGCCGCAGGTGTTCCTGTTCGACGAGCCGCTGTCGAACCTCGATGCCCAGCTGCGCAACGAGATGCGCAGCGAGATCAAGCGCCTGCACCAGCGCCTGGGTGCCACCATCGTCTACGTGACCCACGACCAGGTCGAGGCGATGACGCTGGCCGACCGCATTGCCGTGCTGTCGGCCGGCCACAAGATGCAGTACGACACGCCGGAGGCGGTCTACAACCGGCCGGCGGCGCTGTTCGTGGCCGGGTTCACCGGCGCACCGGCCATGAACCTGGTGCCCTGCACGCTGCACGCCGGCCATGCAGACCTGGGGGCCGCGGTCCACGTGCCGTTGCCGCCGGCACTGGCGGAGCGGGCCGCTGCGGCATCGGGACTGACGCTGGGGGTGCGGCCCGAGAACCTGGCGCTGGCGCCGACGGCGGCCGACGCCATCGCATTGCCGGCCGAGGTCTCGCTGCTCGAGCCGCTGGGCGCCGAGACGCTGGCGACGCTGAAGATCGGCTCGGTCGAGATGGTGGCGCGTTGCCCGGCGTCGTTCCGCGACGCACCGGGCACGCGCTTGACGGTTCACGTGCAGCCCGAGCATCTGCACCTGTTTGACGCCCAGAGCGGCCAGGCCCTGCGGCCCTGAAGATCAAGGACATGGTCATGACGTTGAGAAGACACCTTTCACTGCTGCTGGCTGCGGCCGGCGTCACCCTGACCGCAGGCCTGCCGGTCCAGGCCCAGCCGACCGGCGCGGCGGCAAGCGCCCCGGTGAAGCTGCGCGTCTTTGCCGGCGGCAGCAACCAGCGGCCGGACCTGATGCGGCGGCTGTTCGACCAGTACAGCAAGGCCAACCCGCACGTCACGATCGAGATCGAGACCGGCGGCGCGACCAGCGAGCTGCAGCGCCAGTACCTGAGCACGGTCCTCAATGCCAAGGACCCGGCGATCGATCTCTACCTGATCGACATCGTCAACCCGGCGCAGTACTTCAGTGCCGGCTGGCTGGAGCCGCTGAACGCCTGGTTCGGCGACTCGGCCGCCGCGATGAAGCCCTACCTGCCGGTCTACGCGCAGTCCAACATCGTCAACGGCCAGATCGCGGCGATGCCGGCGTTTGCCGACGCGATGTTCATGTTTTATCGCCGCGATCTTCTGGACAAGCACAAGATCGCCGAGCCCAGGACCTGGGACGAGCTCACTGCGGCCGCGCGCAAGGTGCAGCAGGCCGAGGGCAACCCCAACCTGCAGGGCCTGTCGATCCAGGGCGCGCCGATCGAGGGCGCGGTCTGCACCTTCCTGCTGCCGTACTGGAGCCAGGGCAAGGACCTGGCCGACGCCAACGGCCGTCTGACGATGGACCGCCCGGCCGCGGCGGCGGGGCTGAAGCAGTGGCTGAGCATGGTCGATGCCGGCGTCATCAAGCGCAACGTCGCCGAGGTCAAGACGCCCGACACCGTCAACGAGTTCAAGGCCGGGCAGGTGGTGTTCGCGATCAACTGGTCCTGGGCCTGGGACCGCTTCAAGGACGACGCCGACTCGCAGGTCAAGGGCCGTGTCGGCGTGATGCCGCTTCCGGCGATGGCCGGTGGCCGCAGCGCCACCTGCATCGGCGGCTGGCAGTGGGCGCTCAGCGCCTTCAGCCGCCACAAGGCCGAGGCCGCCAAGCTGGTGCGCCACCTGACAACGCGCGACGCGAGCAAGTTCCTCGCGATCGAAGGTGCGATGCTGCCGACCTACCTCGAAAACTACACGGACGCCGACGTGACCCGCAACGTGCCCTGGTTTGCCGACGCGTCGCGCGTCGTGATCGCCGGCCGCAGCCGGCCGCAGCACCGCGACTACGGCCAGGTCAGCGACGCCATCCGCACCAGCACCAGCGCGGTGCTGGCGCGCACCCGGAGCCCCGAGGACGGCGTGGCCGACATCGAGAGCCGCCTGCGCCGCGTGATGCGCTGAAGGCGCTGAAGCCGTAGAAGCCGTAGAAGCCACTCAGCGCGTCCCTTGAGCACCCTGGCCGACCGCCTGCGCGACCCGAGCGAAAAGACGCTCGGCGTGCTGCTGCTCGCGCCGGCCTTCCTGCTGCTGGCGCTGATCGTCGTCTACCCCATCGGCAAGCTCATCTTCAACAGCTTCTTCGACCTTCGGCTGTCGGGCGGTGGCACGGCGCGTTTCATCGGCTTCGAGAACTACGTGCTGGTGCTGCAGGACCGCGACTTCTGGAATGCGACGAAGAACACGGTGCTGATCGCGCTGATCACGGTGCCCGGCGCGCTGGTCGTCGGCCTGGGCCTGGCGATGCTGGCCAACCTGCCGTTCAAGCGACAGTGGCCGGTGCGGCTGGCGCTGCTGCTGCCCTGGGCGCTGCCGCTGTCCTTCGCGGGCCTGATCTTCGCGTGGTTCTTCCACACCGAGTACGGCGTCGTCAACGACGTGATGCGCCGGCTGGGCGCCGACGAGCCGCGCATGTGGCTGCTGTCGCCAGCCTGGGCCTTTGCGGCGATCTGCCTGACCATCATCTGGAAGACCAGCAGCTTCATGGCGCTGATCCTGCTGGCGGGCCTGCAGATGATCCCGAAGTCGCTGTACGAGGCCGCCGAGGTCGACGGTGCCAGCAAGTGGCAGCAGTTCTGGCAGATCACGATCCCGATGCTGATGCCCAGCATCATCGTGGCGCTGATCTTCCGCACCATCACGGCGCTGCAGACCTTCGACATCCCGTACACCATGACCCGTGGCGGCCCGGGCAACGCCACCGAGACGCTCGCGATGCTGATCCACAAGACGACGATCGACTACCTCGACGTCGGCTACGGCAGCACGCTGGCGGTGTGCATGTTCGTGCTCAGCCTCATCGTGACGGCGTTCTACCTGCGCCACATCGGGAGGACCGCATGAGCGGCCTGAGCGGCCTGAGCGGCATAAGCGGCGCGCTGCACGTCCCGCGCCAGCACCGCATCTGGATCTTCTGCGCCGCGGCCATCGTCGTCGTCAACGGCTTCTTCCCGGCGCTGTGGATCCTGCTGACCTCGCTGAAGACCGAGGCCGAGCTGGTCAGCAAGCCCATCACCTGGTGGCCGGTCAACCCGACGCTGGCCAACTACGTGCGGGCCTTCGACGACCAGCCGCTGCTCAAGTACCTGGGCAACAGTGCCATCGTCGCGATCGGTGCCACGGTGCTGTCGCTGCTGGTGTCGGCACTCGCGGCGTATGCCATCGCGCGGCTGAACCTCAAACATCGGCAGCTGGTGCTGACCTGCATCGTCGCGAGTTCCATGTTCCCGCTGGTCACGCTGCTGGTGCCGATCTTCGAGACCATGCGCACGCTCGGCCTGCTGAACACCTACACCGCGCTGATCCTGCCGTACACGGTGCTGAACCTGCCGGTCTGCACGCTGGTGCTGGTGGGCTTCTTCCAGAGCATCCCCAAGGACCTGGAGAACGCCGCGATGATCGACGGCTGCACCCGCATCGGCGCGCTGTGGCGCGTGGTGGTGCCGCTGGCGGCGCCAGGGGTGTTCACGGCGGGGATCCTGGCCTTTGTCAACGCGTGGGACGAATTCCTGCTCGCGCTGTCGCTCAATGCCGGGGCCGGCATGCGCACGGTGCCGGTGGGCATCACGCTGTACCAGGGCGAGTTTGCGTTCCCCTGGCCGATCATCTCGGCGGCCTTGATCGTCGCCATCGTGCCCGTGGCGGTGCTGATCGCGGTGTTCCAGGAGCGTGTGGTCGGCGGCCTGACGCAGGGCGGACTGAAGGGCTGAGAACATGAAGGTGGAGTCATGACGCTTCGATACGGCATCGTCGGCTGCGGCAGCATGGGCCGCGAGCACATCGAGAACCTGTTCGCCATGGGACCGGGGGTTGCGGTCACGGCGCTGTCGGATCCCGACGCCGGCAGCCGGGACGCCGCACTGGCGCTGTGCCGCAGCCCGCAGCCCCAGGTGTTTGCCGACCACCGCGAGCTGCTGGCCAGCGGCTTGGTGGATGCGGTCGTCATCGCGACGCCGAACTTCACGCATGCCGCGATCCTGCGCGACGCGATCGCGGCCGACGTGCACATCCTGACCGAGAAGCCCCTGGTCACGCGCATCGATGACGGGCTGGACCTGATCGAGCGTGCCCAGGCCCGGCGCAAGCTCGTGTGGGTGGCGCAGGAGTACCGCTACATGCCCCCCGTGGCCGAGCTGGTCCGGCTGGCACACGAGGGCGCGGTCGGCGCCTTGCACCAGGTGTCGATCCGCGAGCACCGCGAGCCGTTCTATCCCAAGGTCGGCGACTGGAACCGCTTCAGCGCCAACACCGGTGGCACCCTGGTCGAGAAGTGCTGCCACTACTTCAACCTGATGGAGCTGATCCTGCGCGAGAAGCCGGTGTCGGTCTACGCCAGCGGCGGCCAGCGCGTGAACCACCTCGACGAGTCGTATGCCGGCCCCGACGGCCCCCGCACGCCGGACATCCTGGACAGCGCCTTCTGCGTGCTCGAGTACCCCAGCGGTGCGCGCGCGATGCTGGACCTGTGCATGTTTGCCGAGAACACCACCGACAACGAGCAGATCGTCGTCGTCGGCGACGCCGGCAAGCTCGAGAGCCTGCTGCCCAGCCTGACGCTGCGCCATGCCCGTCGTGAGGACTGGGGCCGTCGCGCCGCCTGGGGCCAGCCCTCGGGCACCGGCCGCGGCGTCAGCGTGCGCCGGGTGTGGGACACCGGCATCAAGTACGCCGGACACCACTTCGGCGCCAGCTACATCGAGCACCAGCGCTTTGCCGCCGCCATTGCCAACGGGACCCCGGCCGAGATCGGCCTCGCCGAGGGCCTTCGCGCGGTCGCGGTGGGGCTTGCGGCGCACCGGAGCATCGACGAGAAGCGCGTCGTCGCGATGTCCGAAGTCATCGCGCCCAACGTCTGAACAACGTGGCATCCGCTTCGACATGACCTTCGCCGTCTACCCCTCGCTGCGCGACCGCGTGGTCTTCGTGTCCGGCGGCAGCTCGGGCATCGGTGCCGAGCTGGTGCGGGCCTTCGCCGCGCAGGGCGCCAAGGTGGCCTTCTGCGGCACCAAGGCCGGCGGCGGCGATGCGCTGATCGCCGAAGTGCGCGCCGCCGGCCACCCCGTGCCCTGGTACGGCGCCTGCGATGTGCGCGACGTGGCCGCCTACCAGGCGCTGCTGGCCCAGGTCGCGACCGAAGTCGGCACGGTGCGCGTGCTCGTCAACAACGCCGGCCGCGACGACCGCCACGCGATGGAGGACGTGACACCCGAGTTCTGGGACGAGCGCCTGGCGCTCAACCTCAAGCACTACTTCTTCGCCATCCAGGCCGTCGCCCCCGGCATGGCCGCGGCCGGTGGCGGCAGTGTCGTCAACATGGGCAGCGTCAGCTGGATGCGCGGCCGACCCAACCTGGTCGGCTACACCACCGCCAAGGCCGGCATCCTGGGCCTGACGCGCACGCTGGCGCGCGAACTCGGCGCGCGCAACATCCGCGTCAACGCCCTGGTGCCCGGCGCCATCGTCACCGATCGCCAGAACACCTTGCACCGCGACCCGGCCGCCGACCAGGCCTTCCTGGACCAGCAGTGCCTGAAGATCCGCCTGGACCCCGGCCATGTCGCCCGCGCCACGCTGTTCCTCGCCGCCGACGATTCCGACGGCATGACCGGCCAGCACGTGCTGGTGGATGCGGGGCTGGCGCAGCAGAGTGTGGTGAGCTGAGGGCGGTTGTCGGCTGGCGGGTCGGGTCTGCGCACCTGGCCGACACCGATGGACGGGCCCTGAGGTGGCGCGATACTCCCGGCCACCGGAGGCGCCCTGTGGAAGAAGACCTCAGCGAAGACGACGTCAGCGTCAAGTTCATTACCCCGGCCATCGTCAAGGCCGGGTGGGATGAAGCCACGCAGATACGACGTCAGGTTTCCTTCACCAAGGGCCGCATCATCGTGCGCGGAAGGCTGGTCAGCCGCGGCAAGGCCAAGAAGGCCGACTTCGTCCTCTACTGGCAACACATCCCGATCGCCTTGATCGAGGCGAAGAAGACCAAGTTCGCCGCCGGCCATGGCATGCAGCAGGCGCTGGACTACGCCACCTCGTTGCAGGTGCCGTTTGTATTCGCCAGCAACGGCAAGGGCTTCGTCTTCCACGACCGGACCGGCCTGATCGTCAAGGGCGAGGCCGACCTGCCGCTGGAGCAGTTCCCCAGCCCCGACCTGCTGTGGGCCAGATACCGCGAGTGGAAGGGCCTGACGCCGGCCGAAGAGAAGATCGTCCTCGAGCCCTACTACGACGACGGCAGCGGCAAGGAGCCGCGCTACTACCAGCGCAACGCCATCAACGCCGCCGTCGAGGCGATTGCCAAGGGCCAGGACCGCGTGCTGCTGGTCATGGCCACCGGCACTGGCAAGACCTACACCGCATTCCAGATCATCTGGCGGCTGTGGAAGTCGAACTGGCACGCCGGCCGGCAAAAGCGCGTGCTGTTCCTGGCCGACCGCAACATCCTGGTCGACCAGACCATGGTCAACGACTTCCGCCCCTTTGGCGCGAAGATGGCCAAGCTCAGCACCCAGGCCAAGACCATCGAGCGCGACGACGGCAGCAAGACCGAGCTGACCATCGCGGTGGACAAGAACCGCCGCATCGACACCGCCTTCGAGATCTACCTGGGCCTGTACCAGGCGCTGACTGGCCCCGACGACCGGCAGAAGCTGTTCCGCGAACTGTCGCCCGACTTCTTCGACCTCATCATCATCGACGAGTGCCACCGCGGCAGCGCGGCCGAAGACGCGGCCTGGCGCGAAATCCTCGACCACTTCCGCACCGCCACCCAGATCGGCCTGACCGCGACGCCGAAGGAGACCGAGTACGTCTCCAACATCCACTACTTCGGTCCGCCGGTCTTCACTTACTCGTTGCGGCAGGGCATCAGCGACGGCTTCCTGGCGCCGTACAAGGTGATCCGCGTGCATCTTGACGTCGACGTGCATGGCTGGCGCCCGCATGTGGCAGAGGCCGACCAGTTCGGCGTCCTGATCGACGACCGCATCTTCAATGTCAAGGACTTCGACCGCACGCTGGTGATCGACACGCGCACCCAGCGGGTCGCCAAGTGGATCACCGATTACCTCAAGCAAAGCGGCAACCGCATGCAGAAGACCATCGTGTTCTGCGTCGACACCGAGCACGCGGCCCGGCTGCGCCAGGCACTGATCGTCGAGAACCAGGACCTGGTGCTGAAAAACGAGCGCTACGTCATGCGCATCACCGGCGACGACGGCCCCGGCAAGGAGCAGCTCGACAACTTCATCGACCCCGAGTCGCCGTACCCCGTCATCGTCACCACGTCTCGGCTGCTGTCCACCGGCGTCGACGCGCAGACCTGCCGCCTGATCGTGCTCGACCGCTCGGTCGGTTCCATGACCGAGTTCAAGCAGATCGTCGGCCGCGGCACTCGGGTCCACGAAGACACGCAGAAGTACTACTTCACCCTGGTCGACTTCCGCGGGGCGTCGGCGCACTTCGCAGACAAGGAGTTCGATGGCGACCCGGTGCAGATCTACGAGCCCGGCGAGAACGACCCGCCCGAGCCACCCGAGCCGCCCCCCACGCCTGAGCCGCCCGAACCCGGCGACGATGACGACGCCTGGGAAGAAGAGATCCTGGTCGACCCGCCCCCGCCGGGCCTGCCCGGCGTGCCGCCGCCGCCCCCGCCGCCACCTCCGCCACCTCCGCCCAAGTTTTACATCCACGGCAACCCGGTCACAGTGCTGACCGAGCGCGTCGAGTACCTGGACGACGCCGGCAAGCTCGTGACCGAGTCGCTGCGTGACTTCTCCCGCAAGGCCATCCGCGCTCAATACGCCAGCCTGGATCAGTTCCTCAAGCGCTGGAAGGCGGCCGACCGCAAGGAGGCTGTCATCGCTGAACTGGCCTCCGAGGGCCTGCTGCTTGAGCCCCTGCTGGAGGAGGTGGGCAAGGACCTCGACCCCTTCGACCTGATCTGCCACATCGCCTTCGACCAGCCCGCGCTGACGCGGCGCGAGCGCGCCAACAACGTCAAGAAGCGCGACGTGTTCACCAAGTACGGCCCGCAGGCCCGCGCCGTGCTGGAAGCGCTGCTCGCCAAGTACCAGGACGAAGGCATCGTCGGCGGGCTGGACAACGTCAAGATGCTGGAGATCCCGCCTTTCAACGCGATGGGCACGCCTTTCCAGCTGATCAAGCAGTTCGGCACCCGCGCCGGCTTCGAACACGCCGTTCACGAACTGCAGGCGGCGCTGTACCAGGAGTCGGCGTGATCGGTGCCAAGCCGCCCGCCTCGACTAAACTGGTCAGCCATCTGGTCAGAAGGAGCGCCACATGCAGTCATGGCCGGTTCAGGATGCCAAGGCCCGATTCAGCGAGTTTCTGGACGCCTGTCTGGCCAGCGGCCCGCAGTTGGTGACGCGGCGCGGTTCGGAGGCTGCCGTGCTTGTCCCGGTGGACGAATGGCGGCGCCTGACAGCCGCGGCCCGTCCGTCGCTGAAGGCCTTGCTGTTGGCCGACGGTGCGCGCAGTGACACGCTGGTGCCCGGGCGCGGGCGCGCCCAGCGGCGCAAGGTGACGGCCGCGCGCTAGCACCGGGCCACGCCATGTTCCTGCTGGACACCAACGTCGTCTCCGAACTGCGCAAGCCGCGGCCGCACGGCGGTGTGCTGGCCTGGCTGAAGGCCGCTGACGAGAGCGCATTGCACCTCTCGGCTGTGACGCTGGGCGAGATCCAGGCCGGCATCGAGCTCACGCGCGAGCAGGACGCAGCCAAGGCCGCCGAGATCGAAGCCTGGCTCGACCGGCTGGCCGAAGCGATGCAGGTACTGCCGATGGACGCTGCCGCGTTCCGCGCCTGGGCGCAGCTGATGCATCGGCGGTCGGACACCCTGTACGAAGACGCCATGATCGCTGCGACAGCACAAGTACACCGGCTGACCGTGGTGACGCGCAACGTCGCCGACTTCAAGGCCCTGGGCGTGCCCGTGCTCGACCCCTTCGCCACACTGCGCCGCTGAACGCGGCACTCCTTGTCCACGGCGCCGGTCACCCCGGCGGCCAACGAACCCCAAGCGGGCCCCAACGGCATGTCAGCCAGAACCACCGTCAAATCCATCCAAGACATCATGCGGCAGGACGTGGGCGTCGACGGCGACGCCCAGCGCCTCTCGCAGCTTTGCTGGATGTTCTTTCTGAAGATCATCGACGACCAGGACCAGCAGCTGGAGGTGATGCAGGACCGCTATCGCTCGCCCATCCCGGCGCCGTTGCAGTGGCGCGCCTGGGCCGCTGACCCCGAGGGCATCACCGGCGACGCGTTGATGGACTTCGTCAACGGCACGCTCTTCCCCGCGCTGAAGGCGCTGTCCACCACTGGCGCTTCTGCGCCGCGGGCCCGCGTGGTGAAGGGCGTGTTCGAGGACGCCTACAACTACATGAAGAGCGGCCAGCTGATGCGGCAGGTGCTCAACAAGATCAACGGCGTCGACTTCAACGACCTGGCCGACCGCCGCCACTTCGGCGAGATCTACGAGCAGCTGCTCAACGACCTGCAGAACGCCGGCAACGCGGGCGAGTACTACACCCCGCGGGCGCTGACGGCCTTCATGGTCGACCGCATCGACCCCAAGCCCGGCGAAGTGCTGTTCGACCCCAGCTGCGGCACGGGTGGCTTCCTCACCTGCGCCATCCGCCACATGCGCGACCGCTACGTGAAGAAGCCCGAGGACGAGTTGGCGCTGCAGCGCGGCCTGCGCGCGGTGGAGAAGAAGCCGCTGCCGCACATGCTGTGCGTCACCAACATGCTGCTGCACGGCATCGAGGACCCCGGCTTCGTGCGGCACGACAACACGCTGGCCCGCCCGTACATCAGCCACGGCCAGGCCGACCGCGTTGACATCATCCTCACCAACCCGCCCTTTGGCGGGCGCGAGGAAGACGGCATCGAGTCCAACTTTCCGGCGCACTTCCGCACCAAGGAGACGGCCGACCTGTTCCTGGCGCTGTTCATCCGGCTGCTGAAGCCCGGCGGCC
>Ga0209985_10000939_pt1 | contig 30053 bp, 32 predicted proteins | sample NOAtaG_FD_187305 | JGI IMG/M metagenome (GOLD analysis project Ga0209985, IMG submission 187305) | Freshwater lake microbial communities from Lake Erie, under a cyanobacterial bloom - NOAA_Erie_Diel6S_1000h metaG (SPAdes) (version 2) | ecosystem: Environmental > Aquatic > Freshwater > Lake ...
CCGAGCTCTCGCTTGATCAGCGCGCGAACCCGCTTCACCGTCCACAACTCGGTGGGAAAGCCCGCCTCCAGCCCCCCGCCGAGCAACGCCCGGCTTAGCCAGGCGCACTGCGCAGCATCGAGCCGCCGTGGCCGCCCAAGGCCGCGCCCCTTGAGCTGGTTCACCGCGCCGTTGGCCTGCTCCAGCAACTGCGCCCATCGGTTCACCGACTGGCGCGACACCTCCAGCCGTCGCGCCACTTCGGCCTGCGCCACGCCACGCTTGAGCATCCGCGCGCCCTTCACGCGCCGCGCATCCAGCGCCTCCAGATTCCGCTTCGTTGCCATCGCTCGCCCTCGACAAGATACCTGTCGCCGTAACGCGCGAGGGTACAAAACGGCTGTCATACATTTACCGGATTATCAAAAAGATATCCTTTCGGTAATGGCTTACAAAGAAGGGCATCATGGTTGAAGCGATCCTCTACATCATCGGTGACGTCATCTGCTACCCATTCGGGAAAGCCATCCTGAAAATCGTGACCCTTGGGAAGTTGGAAGTGACCCTGGGTGGTAAATGGCAGCCGCTTGCCTCGTTGCTGGGAGGGCTTTTCCTGATTTGCGTTGTGGTGGGAGCGTTTTTTCTGGTCAATCGAGTACCGGACATGCCACCGAGGCTTTGAAGGAGCGTTGAGTGGCTTTGGGCAACGGAACGGGGGAAACAACTCTCGATTGCCCAGCCGCTGCCCAGGGCCGCGCCCCGCCGGCCCCTTCAGGGCCCCGGCGCCTCTTCGTCCAGGAACAGCTGCACTTCGCGGAACAGTTGCCGGCGGTTGCGCTCCATCACCACCGTGTGGGTGCCTTCGCCGATCATCACCAGGCGGCGCCAGGGTGCGCCGGTGAGCTTCGCGAACAGCGCCTGGGCCATGTAGGGCGGGGTGTCCTGGTCCCATTCGGCCACCAGCAGCAGGGTGGGGGCGGTGATGCGGGCGGGGTCGTAGGCGGGGCGGTCGGCCAGCCAGTATTCGCGCAGGTCGCGGATCACGCCGTTGGGGGCGCGCAGCAGGCCGGTGGTGGCGGACTGGGGGTCCGTGGCCCAGGTGGCGTCGGCCCACTGTTCGAACCAGCCCTCGGGAATCAGACCTGCCTTGTGGGCCTCGGGCACGCCGGCCAGCCAGCGGGTGCGCGCGGCTTCGTGGGTGACGGTGCGGTAGGCGGGCAGCGCGCCCGTGCCCGCCAGAGCGCTGGGCGTGGTGCGCAGCCACACGGGGGCGTACAGCACCAGCCGGTCCACGTGCTGCGGATGGGCCGCGGCATAGCCGCCCATGATGGTGGTGCCCCACGACCAGCCCAGCAGCGAGATGCGTTCCAGCCCCGTTTGGCGGCGCACGTGTTCCACAGCGGCGGCCACGTCGCGGATGGCCACCTCGGTGGTGACGATGGGGTCGTTGTCGGCGGCGGGCTGGTCCATCTCGGGCGGGCGGGTGCTGCGGCCGTAGCCGCGCAGGTCCACCAGCCACACGTCCCAGCCTCGGGCGGCCATGTATTCCATCCAGGACTGTCCGCCCAGGGGCAGGTCGAAGGCCGTCTCGGCGGGGTAGGTGGCGCCGTGCACGTACGGCAGCGCGCGCGCCGGCCGCCAGGTGGCGCAGGCGGAGCGCCTGTGGCGCACATACAGCGAGATGCCGGCCGTGTCGGAGGGGATCATGGCCTCGGTGCTCACCGTGCCGGCCGCGCAGGCGGCTTCGTCGGCGCGCGCGGCGGCGGCGTGCATCAGGAGGGGCAGCAAGGCGGCGGCGAGCAGCGCGCGCAGGGCAGGCATGGGGGCAGGTCCGTGACGGGAAAGGGACGGTGAATCTAGCACGCAGGCGCACCCGCGGAATGCGAGCGCTGCGCGGCGATGCCGCCCCCGGAGCCATGTCCGCGCCAGCGTCGCGGTGACCCACCCCTGGCAGCTCCCGCCACCCCATTCGACCCGCCAGGGCTGACGGGCAACCTGCCGCGGCTCCTCCGGGTGACTGCCCGCCGGCCCCGTAAAATACCGCGATGCAAGGCAATGCCCCCGCGGGCCCTCACCCCTTCGAGCGCCTCACGCCCGACCTGATCCTGGATGCGGTGGAGTCCGCCGGGCCGCGCTGCGACGGGCGGCTGCTGGCCCTCAACAGCTACGAGAATCGCGTCTACCAGGTGGGGCTGGAGGAGGCGGCGCCGGTGGTGGCCAAGTTCTACCGGCCGCAGCGCTGGAGCGATGCGGCCATTCTGGAAGAGCACGCCTTCGCCCGCGAGCTGGAAGAGGCCGAGGTGCCGGCGGTGGCGCCGCTGGCGGGGCCAGAGGGGCGCACGCTGCACCATCACGGCGGGTTCCGCTTTGCCCTCTACCCCAAGCGCGGCGGGCGGGCGCCCGAGCTTGACCGCGACGATGTGCTGCGGCGCATGGGCACCTTCCTGGCGCGCCTGCACGCGGTGGGCGCGCGCGGCCGCTTCGAGGCCCGCGAGCGCCTCGGCGTGCAGGGGCTGGGGGTCGACTCCATGCAGTGGCTGCTGCAGGCGGGCACGGTGCCGGCGGAGCTCGATCCCGCCTATCGTGCCGTGGCCGGACAGGCGCTGGAGGCGGCGCGGGCCTGCTTCGAGCGAGCCGGCGCCGTGGCCTTCATCCGCCTACACGGCGACTGCCACGGCGGCAACGTGCTGTGGACCGACGATGGGCCGCACTTCGTGGACCTGGACGACGCGCGCAGCGGCCCGGCGGTGCAGGACTTGTGGATGCTGCTGTCCGGCGATGCCGCCAGCCAGTCGCGGCAGCTCGCCGTGGTGCTGGAGGGCTACGAGATGTTCCGTGCCTTCGACCGTGCCGAGCTGCATCTGGTGGAGGCGTTGCGCACCCTGCGGCTGATGCACTACGCCGCATGGCTGGCGCGGCGCTGGGACGATCCGGCCTTTCCGGCCAGCTTTCCCTGGTTTGCAGGCGCGCGCTTCTGGCAAGACCACGTGCTGGCGCTGCGCGAGCAGGTGGCCTTGATGAGCGAGCCGCCGCTGGCGGGGTAGCGGGCGGGGCCGGCGGTGATGCGCCGCAACACCTTGACGCTGGCGGTGCGGGCTCTTTACAGTGATACAAGTCTGAGCAAAAAAGTAACTCAATAACAATTACTTGCGTGTTCGCAGGAGGCGGCGGGCACGTCACGGAGGTTACCGTTTCATGCTCTACGCTCTGCACGAGTTGCAGCACACCATGCTCGTTCCCTTCGCCGCTGCCGCCTCGGCGAGTCAGGCGTTGTTCAGCCATCCCCATAGCCCCTGGGCGTATTGGCCAGCCTCGCGCAGCGTGGCGGCGGCCAACGAGCTGGTGACCCGGCTGGTGCGCCGCTACGAAAAACCCGAGTGGGGCATCGACACCGTCACCGTGGACGGCAAGCCCATGCCGGTGCACGTGGAGAAGGTGCTGCAAAAGCCCTTCTGCCACCTGCTGAACTTCCGCCGCGAGGGCGTGAAGCGCGCCGATCCGCCGGTGCTCATCGTGGCGCCGCTGTCGGGCCACCACGCCACGCTGCTGCGCGACACGGTGCGCGCCATCCTCCCCGAGCACGAGGTGTACATCACCGACTGGCTCGATGCCCGCCTGGTGCCGGTGCACGAGGGGCCCTTCCACCTGGACGACTACGTGCACTACGTGCAGGAGTTCATCCGGCTGCTGGGCCACGAGGTGCATGTGATCTCGGTGTGCCAGCCCACCGTGCCGGTGCTGGCGGCGGTGTCGCTCATGGCCGATGCGGGCGATGCCATCGCCCCGCGCACCATGACCATGATGGGCGGGCCCATCGACACGCGGCGTAGCCCCACGGTGGTGAACAACTTCGCCACCGGCCGGCCCCTGTCGTGGTTCGAGAGCCGCGTCATCCAGCGCGTGCCGGCGCGCTATGCTGGCTTCGGTCGGCGCGTCTACCCGGGCTTTCTGCAGCACGCCAGTTTCATCGCCATGAACGCCCACCGGCACGTGGAAGCGCACCGCGACTTCTTTAACCACCTGGTGGTGGGCGATGGCGAAAGCGCCGAGGCGCACCGTCGCTTCTACGACGAATACAACGCCGTGCTCGACATGGCCGCGGAGTACTACCTCGAGACGCTGCGGGTGGTGTTCAAGGAACACGCCCTGCCCAACGGCACCTGGGATGTGCGCGGCCAGCGGGTGCGCCCCGAGGCCATCCGAAAGACCGCGCTGTTCACCATCGAGGGCGAGCTGGACGATATCTCGGGCGTGGGCCAGACCGAGGCTGCCCACGGCCTGTGCCGCGGCATTCCCGCCTCGCGTCGCGACCATCTGCTGATGGAGGGCGTGGGTCACTACGGCATCTTCAGCGGCCGCCGCTACCGCGAGCAGATCTATCCGCGCATTCGCGGTTTCATCCGCCAGCACGCCTGATCCGGCAGGGCCGGGGCGGCGCGGGCTTACCATCGCCGCCGCGCGTAGGCGCAGCCCCTTTCCGATTTGAACGCAACGGAGACGTAGCCTCATGAATGCACCAGCAGCCTCAGGCCAACTCAGCGCAGCCAGCATGCTGCCCGAAATCGTGGAGGTGGCCATCCCCGCCGACGACCGTGTCTGGGTGCCCCAGGCGCCCAACGTATGGTTCCGTCCGCTGCTGTTGAACCGGGTCACCGGCCAGTGGTGGAACCTGCTGCGCGTCACCAAGACCGGCGTGCTGTCGCGCCACCGCCACCCCTCCATGGTGACCGGCCTGGTGCTCAAGGGCCGCTGGCGCTACCTGGAGCATGACTGGGTGGCCGAGGAGGGCGGCTTCGTCTACGAGCCCCCCGGCGAGGTGCACACCCTGGTGGTGGACCCGCCCGTCACCGAGATGATCACCTTCTTCAACGTCAACGGCGCCATGGTGTACGTGGACGAGCAGGGCAACACCGTGGGCTACGAGGACGTGCACACCAAGATCGACATGTGCCGGCGGCACTACGAGGCCGTAGGCCTGGGCGCCGACTACGTCGAGCGTTTCATCCGCTGATCGCGCAATCACCACGGCGGCATTCGCGCCGCCCAGACAGGAGACGGCAATGCCCAAGGCAGTGAGGTTCCGCACCACCGGCGGTCCCGAGGTGCTGGTGTACGAGGACGTTACGGTGGGCGAGCCGGCCGCCGGCCAGGCGCGGGTGCGCCACACGGCCATCGGCGTGAATTTCATCGACACCTATCACCGCACCGGGCTGTATCCGCTGCCCCTGCCCAGCGGCATCGGGCTCGAGGCGGCCGGCGTGGTGGAGGCGGTGGGTCCGGGCGTGGACTACCTCGCGCCCGGTGACCGCGTGGCCTACGCCGGCGGCCCGCCCGGCAGCTACTCCCAGGCGCGCCTGATTCCCGCCGACCGCCTGGTGAAGGTGCCCGAAGGCATCACTGATCAGCAGGCCGCGGCCATGATGCTCAAGGGCCTCACGGTGCAGTACCTGATCCGCCGCACCTACCGGGTGCAGTCCGGCCAGACGGTGTTGTTTCACGCCGCCGCGGGCGGTGTGGGCCTGATCGCCTGCCAGTGGCTCAAGGCGCTGGGCTGCACGGTGATCGGCACCGTGGGTTCCGACGACAAGGCGGCGCTCGCCAGGGCCCACGGCTGCGATCACACCATCGTCTACACCCGCGAGAACTTCGCCGAGCGCGTTAAGGAGATCACCGGCGGGGCCAAGGTGCCCGTGGTGTACGACTCCGTGGGCAAGGACACCTTCATGGGCTCGCTGGACTGCCTGCAGCCGCTGGGGATGCTGGCGGTGTTCGGCAACGGCTCGGGCCCGGTGCCGCCCTTCGACCTGGGGCTGCTGGCCCAGAAGGGGTCGCTGTTCCTCACCCGGCCCACGCTGGTCACCTACACTGCCAAGCGCGCCGATCTGGTGGCCATGGCCAACGAGCTGTTCGAGGTGGTGCAGTCCGGCAAGGTGAAGATCGAGGTGCGCCAGAGCCTAGCCCTGGCCGACGCCGCCCGGGCCCATACCGATCTGGAGGCCCGCAAGACCACCGGCTCCACGGTGCTGCTGCCTTGATGAGGCGGGCGGGCCGGCGGCCCGCCCGAGATGCTAATCCCGCGGCGACGCATCGCGGGCACGAGGGGGGGAGGGAGCATGTTCGATCTTTCCGGCAAGGTGGCCCTGGTCACGGGCGCCTCGCGCGGCCTGGGCTGGGCCATGGCGCGTTCTCTGGCACAGGCGGGCGCCCACGTGGTGCTCAACGCCCGGGACGGCGCGGCGCTTCAGGCGCGGGTGGATGAACTCGGCGCCCTGGGTCTGAAGGCCGAGGCTGCCGCCTGCGACGTCACCGACGAGGCGGCCATGGCGGCCCTGGTGGCCGGCGTGGCCCAGCGCCACGGGCGCCTGGATATCGGCGTGGCCAACGCCGGCATCCAGCACCGAAAGCCCATCACCGAATTCGACACCGCCGACTTCCGGCGCGTGCTCGACACCAACCTCACCGCGGTGTGGGTGCTGGCCCGCGAATGCGCCAGGGTGATGATCCCCGCGCGCCGCGGCCGCATCGTGGTGACGGGCTCCATCAGCGCGCTGCTGGCGCGGCCCACCATCTCCGCCTACATCGCCTCCAAGGGCGCCGTGCACGCCCTCACCCGCGAGCTGGCCATGGAGATGGCGCCCCACGGCATCACTGTGAATGCCATCGCGCCGGGCTATTTCGCCACCGAGATGAACACCACGCTCATGGGCAACGCCGAATTCAACGACTGGGTTTGCCGCCGCACGCCGGCGGGACGCTGGGGCCGGCCGGAGGAAATCGGCCCGCCGGTGGTGTTCCTCGCCTCCGACGAGGCGTCCTTCGTGAACGGCCACGTTCTGGTGGTGGACGGCGCCTTCACCGCCGCCATGTGAGGGTCGCGCCATGGAAGCGAAGTTTCGCGTGGGCGTGAGCCGCGAAGTGGTGAACGAGGACGGCAGCACCATGTTCTCGGAGCCGGTGTTCCGGGTGCTGGACGACCCCGCGGTGGAATGGGAGCTGCTGCCCGCGCGCATGGCGGTGATCACCCCGGAGGTGGCCGCGCGCTACGACGCCCTGTGCCTGCTCACCTCGCGGGTGTCGCGCGACACGCTGGCCGGGCCCGGCCAGCGTGTGAAGCTGCTGGCGCGCTTCGGCGTGGGCTACGACTCCATCGACGTGGACGCCTGCACCGAGCGGGGAGTGCTGGTCACCATCACGCCCGATGGCGTGCGCCGGCCCGTGGCGGCCTCGGTAATGGCCTACGTGCTGGCGCTGTCCCACCGCATGATCCTCAAGGACCGCCTGGTGCGCGAGGGGCGCTGGCTCGAAAAGGGCCGCCACCTGGGCGTGGGCCTGGTGGGCCGCACCCTGGGCGTGGTGGGCGTGGGCAACATCGGGCGCGAGGTGCTGCGCCTGGCCGCGCCCTTCGGGCTGCGGCTGCTGGGCGAGGACCCCCACGTGCGCCAGGAGGACGTGGCCGGGCTGGGCGTCACCATGACCGACCTGGCCACGCTGCTGCGCGAATCCGACTTCGTTTCCATGAACTGCCTGCTGGACGAATCCACTCGCGGCCTCATGGGCGCGCGCGAGTTCGCCCTCATGAAGCCCACGGCCTGGTTCATCAACACCGCGCGCGGGCCAGTGGTGCAGGAGGCAGCGCTGGTGGAGGCGCTGCGCGCCGGCCGCATCCAGGGCGCGGCCATCGATGTCTTCGAGACCGAGCCCGCCGCGCCAGACAATCCGCTGCTCGCCCTGGACAACGTGATCGTGGCGCCCCATGCCATCTGCCACACCGACCAGTGCATGGATGCCCTGGGCGAGCTTGCCTTCCGCGCCGCGGTGGACATGGCGCATCGCCGCCAGCCGCGCACCCTGGTCAACCCCGGTGCGCTGCAGCGCCTCGACTGGCTTCACGCCTGAGCCCATGCCCGACGAACGCTACACCCTGGGATACGCCGACGAGGCCATCCGCTTCCTCGACCGCCGCAGCCTCGACAGTCACGGCGCCTTTTTCGCGCCGCTGCTGCTGCCGGGCATGGCGGTGCTCGACTGTGGCTGCGGCCCCGGCGGCATCACCCGCGGCATCGCCGCGCGCGTGGCGCCGGGGCACGTCACCGGCATCGACCGCGACGCATCGCAGGTGGAGCTGGCCACGCGGCGCGCCGCCCGGGCGGGCCTGGGCAATGTCACCTTTCGGGTGGCCAGCGTCTACGAGCTGCCCTTCGCCGATGCCAGCTTCGATGCCATCTTCTCCCACGCGCTGTTCGAGCACCTGGCCGACAAGCCGCGTGCGGCGCGCGAGTGCCTGCGGGTGCTGCGGCCCGGCGGCGTGATGGGCGTATGCACGCCCGACTGGGGCGGCTTCCTGCTGGCGCCCGAGTCCGAGGATTTGCGCGCCGCCCTGCGGGCCTACGAAGACGCGCAGAACCGCAACGGCGGCGATACCCGCACCGGGCGCAAGCTGGCCAGCGTGCTGCTGGAGGCGGGTTTCGAGGGCGCGACGCTCGCGGCGCGCTACGAGAACTTCTCGCCCCTGTCCGACATTGGCGAGGTGCTGGCGGCGCGGCTCGATCTCGATGGCCTGCCGCGGCTCGCCGCCGCGCTGCGCGCCTGGCAGACCGATCCCCACGGCCTGTTCAGCGAGGCCTGGGTGTCGTGCGTGGCGCGCAAGCCCCGGTGAGGAATCGTCGCCATGGTGGATAACCCCGTCAAACAAAAACTGCTGCGCGGCGAAGCCGCCTTCGGCACCATGGCCTTCGAGTGTTTCGTGCCGGGCCTGCCGCAGATGGTGAAGGCGGCGGGGGCGGAGTTCCTGCTCTTCGACATGGAGCATTCGGGGCTGGAGTTCGAAACTCTCAAGCAGCTCATCGCCGCCTGCCGCGGCATCGGCCTGGTGCCCATGTGCCGCGTGCCCGCCGGTCAGTATCACTTCATCGCCCGGGCGCTGGACATCGGCGCCATGGGCATCATGGTGCCCATGGTGGGCAGCGCCGAGGAGGCCGCCCATGTGGTGGCGTGCACGCGCTACCCGCCCCAGGGGCGGCGCGGCGCGGCCTTCGGCTTCGCCCACGACGACTACGAAGGCGGCAGCGTGGCCCACAAGATGCGCACCGCCAACGAGCGCACCCTGGTGATGGCGCTCATCGAGACCGCCGAGGGCATCGGCCAGGTGGCCAAGATCGCCGCTGTGCCCGGGGTGGATGTGTTGTGGCTGGGTCACTTCGACCTCACCAACTTCCTCGGCATCCCGGCGCAGTTCGAGCATCCGAAGTACGTGCGCGGCGTGGACCGGCTTACCGCCGCCGCGCGCCGGCACGGCAAGGTGCTGGCCTGCATGAGCGCCGACGAGGCCTGGAGCCGGCAGTATTGGGAGCTGGGCTTCCGGCTGTTCGCCGCCGGCATCGACGCCCACCTGCTTCAGGCGGCGCTGCGCGCGGCGCTCGAACCGCTGCGTGCCTGTGCCGCCGCCGTGCCGCCGCCCGCCCGCGTGCGGCGTGGCGGCCGCTGAGCAGGCCCGCGCCATGCCAGCCCCGCGCGACAACCCGGTGAAGCGCCAGCTGCTGGCTGGCGGCACCGTGTCGGGGCTGTTCGCCATGGAGTTCTTCACGCCCGGGTTGCCCGCCATCGCCCAGGCCGCCGGCGCGCAGTTCGTGGTGTTCGACATGGAGCACTCCGCCGCCGGCATCGACGTGGTGAAGCAGCAGGTAGCGCTGTGCCGCGGCCTGGAGGTGGCGCCCATGGTGCGGGTGCCCGCCGCCCAGTATCACTTCATCGCGCGGGTGCTCGACGCCGGCGCCATGGGCGTGCTGGTACCCATGGTGGAAACGGCCGAGCAGGCCGAGCTGGTGGTGCGCAGCGCCCACTATCCGCCGCTGGGGCGGCGCGGCGCGGCCTTCGCCGTGGCCCAGGACGACTATGCCCCCGGCGATGTGCCCGGCAAGATCGCGCGGGCCCATGCCCGCACCCTGCTCATGCTGCAGATCGAGACCGATCGCGGCCTGGACAACCTGGAGGCCATCGCCGCCGTGCCGGGGTTCGATTCGCTGTGGATCGGCTTTCTTGACCTGTCCAATTTTCTCGGCGTGCATGGCGATTACACCCATCCGCGCTACCTCGAAGCCATCGATCGCATCGTGGCGGCTGCCCGGCGCCACGGCAAGGTGCTGGGCACGGCCTCGCCCTCCGACGCCTTTGCGCGCGACTATCACGCCCGCGGCTTCCGCATGATCGCCCATGGCAGCGACATCGGGCTGCTGCAATCGGCGCTGGCGGCGCGCATTGGCGCGCTCGCGGACGGTTGAGGGGCTCCGCCATGTCCGACACCCTGCGCGAAGCGGCCGCCGTGCTGTGCCGCCACCGCCTCGCCCGCGAGCCGCTGCTGCGCCTCGAGGAGCGGCTGCGGCCCGCGGACGTGGACGCGGCCTACACCCTGCAGGACGAGTTGCACCGCCAGCTCACGGCCGCCGGCCTCGGGCCCTTGGCTGGCCACAAGATCGGCTGCACCACGGCGGTGATGCAGGCGTTCCTGAAAATCCCCACGCCCTGCGCTGGCGGTGTGTTCGAGTGCACCGTGCACCGCAGCCCGGCGCAGGTGCGCCACAGCGGCTTCGTGCGCCTGGGGGTGGAGTGCGAGATCGTGGTTCGCCTGGGCGCGGACCTCGGACCGGGCACGCAGCACTCCCGCGCCAGCGTGGCGAGCGCCGTGGCCGCCTGCATGGCGGGCATGGAGCTGGTGGACGCGCGCTACACCGACTACACGACCCTCGACACCCCCACGCTGGTGGCGGACGACTTTTTCGATGCCGGCTGCGTGCTTGGCGCCGAGCGCACCGGCTGGCGCGCCATCGATCTGGCCGCCTGCGAAGGCGTCACCCGCATCAACGGGGTGGAAGTGGGACGCGGACGCGGCGCCGATGTGATGGGCCATCCGCTCGAGGCGCTGGCCTGGCTGGCTAGGCTCAAGGCCTCCCGCGGGCAATGGCTGCGGGCGGGCGAGTTCGTGTTCCTGGGCAGCGTGGTGGAAACCCGCTGGGTGTCGCCCGGCGACCACGTGGTCATGGATATCGCCGGCCTCGGTGCGGTCGAAGCGGCGTTCCCCGCCTGAACCTCACTTCCAGGAGATACCGTGACCCGACTGTTCCCACTGCTTTGCGCCGCCGCCCTTTGGGCGGTGGCCGCCCTGCCCGCGGCTGCCGCACCCAACGATGCCCCGGCGGAGCGCGAACTGGAACGCCACGTGCGCCTCTACGGCACCCAATGGTGCGGTTACTGCCGGCAGGCGCGCGAGTTGCTCAACAGCCGCAACATTCCCTTCGACGACATCGACATCGATGCCTCGCCGCGCGGCCGCGAGCAGTTCGCGTTGCTTGGTGGCGAGGGCGTACCGCTCATCCTCGTGGGCCGGCAGCGCATGGACGGTTACGACAAAACCCGCCTCGAAGCCATGTTGCGCGAGGCGGGCTGGCAATAAAAAAGCGGCCCCGGAGGGCCGCTTTTCAGACCGGGGCGGGTGCCGCGATCAGTACAGCACCACCGGGTTTGCCGGGGAGCCCGTGCCGCCGATGATGCGCAGCGGGGCCCACACGAACGCGCCTTCGTGCACCTTGGCATCGATGAGGGACTTGGTGTCCACGTTCTCCAGGTTCCAGATGCCGCGCTTGGCCTGCAGTTCCGTGTGGCAGGGCACCGCGGCGCCCATGCCCGGCTCTTCGTTGCCCGGCTGGGCATCGTTGGCGGAGGTGTCACCCATGGTAAGGGCGATGTTGCGCTCGGCCATGTACATGCAGGCGCCGATGCCGAAGCCAGGCTCGCCCTCGGCGAACTTGGCGCGGGCGGCGGCGCGCTTGGCGCTGTCCAGCGACTTGTAGCGGTCGTTGCCCCAGGTGTTGCCCTGGCCGGTGTGCAGCGCCACGCAGTCGCCAGGGCCGATTTCCTCAAGACCCTGAGCCTTGACCATGGCCTTCACGTCGTCGGCGGTGACGATGCCGATGTCGCCGGGCTTCTTGGGAACGGGCAGCATTTCTTCAGAGGCCGAGAGCTTGCCCTGCGACTTGCGGTAGGCCACCGCATCGAGCACCACCAGGCGGCACACGAAGCCGAGTTCGCCCACGTGCTCAACGCCCAGGGGACCCATGCCCAGCACACGGCCACCGGCGCCGCGCTCGTAGGAGGCGAAGGCCTCGCGCTGGTTGTAGAACATCATGCCCTTAGAGGTGTTGATGCCGATGTGGCCAGGGCCGTCGAACTGGGTGCCGATCTGGCCGATTTCGGTGGTCAGCAGTTCGTCGTGATAGACGAGAGCGTTCTTGCCGAAGGAGCCGCCAGTGGGCGTGCCGGGGATGGTCATCTGCCAGCTGCGCGGACCGAAGGCCGGGATCTCACGGTGGTAGTACTTGCCCACGGTAATGGCCTTGAACTGCTTCACGCGGGACAAGGCGCGCTTGACGTTGGCGGAATTCTTGGTGTGGTTGGCGGAACCGGCCTTGTCGTCGGCGCCCCACTGGCTGGTGGGCCAGGGGCTGTCGTCCACGGGGCCGGGAACGGTCACTGCAGAGGCGGTCATGCTCATGGACAGCAGCGCGCTGCCAACGGCTGCCGCAAGGGTCAGCTTCTTCATGCTCTCTCCTAGTTTGTGCGTTATCACGGGAATGGTTTGTTGGTTTTCCCCGCCGCGTCACTGTCGCACGGATGCCCGGGGGTTTCAAGGCCGATTGACACTGTTTGCGCACGCGGCGCACATTGCGGCGCTGACATGTTCCACGGGCGCGCTCATGTTGCGCCGCACATAAAAAGCTCCAGGAAGGAAGCCATGATCACCGGCGAGCAGGTGGCCTTCTATCGCGACGAAGGCTATGTGGTGGTGGAGGGTCTGATCGGGCAGGAATTGCTCGGTCGCATGCGGCGTGTGGTGGACCGCACCGTGGAAGGCGCGCGCGGCCTCACGGGCCACAACGACGTGTACGACCTGGAGCCCTCGCACCGCCCCGACGCGCCCCGTGTGCGCCGCATCAAGAAACCCCATCAGGTGGACGCGGTGTTCGCCGAGGTGCTGCGCACCCCGGGGTTGCTCATGGTGCTGCGCGCGCTGCTCGGTCCGCACGTGCGCCTGCATGGCTCCAAGCTCAACATCAAGGCGCCGCGCTACGGCTCGCCGGTGGAATGGCACCAGGACTGGGCCTTCTACCCGCACACCAACGACGACATCCTCGCCATCGGCGTGATGCTCGACGACGTGGGCCCCGAAAACGGCCCCATGCTGGTGCTGCCCGGCACCCACCGCGGCCCCACCTACGATCACCACGCCGAAGGCCGCTTTTGCGGCGCCATGGATCCCGCCGCCTGCGGGCTGGACTTTTCGAAGGCCGTGCCCTGCCTCGGCCGTGCGGGGTCTTGCTCGTTCCATCACGTGCGTCTGGTGCACGGTTCGGCCGAGAACAGTTCCGACCGGCCGCGCCAGTTGCTGCTCTACGAGTGCGCTGCCGCCGACGCCTGGCCGCTGGTGAACTTCACCACCCTGGAGGAGTTCGACAGCCGGATGATCTGCGGCTCGCCCACCCTCGAGCCGCGGCTCGAGAAGGTGCCGGTGCGCATGCCCCTGCCGCCAGCGCTCAACCAGGGTTCCATCTACGAAAACCAGACGGCCGCGCGCAGCCGCTGGTTCCAGGTGTCGGCCGCCGCCCGCTGAGGCGGGGCGGCGAGGCTTCGGTTGCGCGCAGGAGAGCAATCCATGACGGCACTGGCGCGGGGCTGGCATGCCCGCAACGCGGTTTCCCACAACGTGCTTTCTCCCGCCGAGACGCAAGCCTTCGACCGGCTCGGTTATCACTTTCCGCTGCGTGCCTTCTCGGCCGCCGAGATCGCGGACTACCGCGCGCGGCTGGAGGCCTTCGAGTCCGGTCACGGCGGGCGCCTCGCCGGCCAGTTGCGCAACAAGCCCCACCTGCTGTTTACCTGGGCCGACGCCATGGTGCGCCATCCCGCCATCCTCGATGCAGTGGAGGACGTGCTTGGCCCGGACCTGCTGGTGTGGAGTTCCAGTTTCTTCACCAAGGAGGCGCGCGATCCCTCCTATGTGTCCTGGCACCAGGACTCCACCTACTGGGGCCTTTCGGAGCCCGACGTGGTCACCGCCTGGGTGGCGTTCTCCGACAGCGCGCCCGACAACGGCTGCATGCGCGTCGTTCCCGGCACGCACACGCTCGACCAGTTGCCCCATCGCGACACCTTTGCCGAGAACAACCTTCTCACCCGCGGCCAGGAGGTGCAGGTGCAGGTGGATTCCTCCCAGGCGGTGGATGTGGTGCTCGCGCCGGGCGAGTTCTCCCTGCACCACGTGCGCCTGGTGCACGGGTCCGACCCCAACCCGTCCGGGCGCCGCCGCATCGGCTTCGCCATCCGCTACGTGCCTCCCTACGTGCGCCAGGTGGCCGGCCCGGGCGACTCGGCCATGCTGGTGCGCGGCCAAGACCGCCACGGCCACTTTGAGCCCGAGCCGCGACCGCGCGCGGACTTCGGCGAGGCCGAGCGCGCGGCGCACGCGCGCTTCACTGACCAGGCAGCGCGCATTCTCTACCGCGGCACCGACAAGCCAGTGCCCCGCTGAGAACGTCTTTCCGGAGGCGCTGGCACCGGCGCCACCACCACGGCGCCACAAGGAGGCCAAGTGAACAAGACCTTTCGAACGCGCCTTTTGCTGCCCGTTCTGGCGGCCATGCTAGCCGCGCCGCTGCCGGCGGCCGCGCAGCAGGCGGTGAAGTGGAAGCTGCTCACCTCCTGGGCCGCGGGCACGCTGCCGCAGAAGCTGGTGGAGCAGTTCGGCGAGAAGGTCAAGGCCATGAGCGGCGGCCGGCTCCTGATCGAAGTGCTGCCGGCTGGTTCGGTGGTGGCCCCCGCCGAGAGCCTGGACGCGCTCTCCGCCGGTGTGATCGACGCCCAGCAGGGCGGCACCGCCTACTTCGTCACCAAGGATGCTGCCTTCTCCGTGCTGGGCGACCTGCAGGGCGCCTGGGACAATCCGCTGCAGGCCTGGGGCTGGCTGGAGCAGGGCGGCGGGCTGGCGCTGGCGCGCGAGCTGTACGCCAAGTACAACGCGCATTTCGTGACCGGCGTTTGGTACGGCACGGAATCGCTGGTGTCCAAGAAGGCGCTGCGCTCCCTGGCGGACTTCAAGGGTCTGAAGATCCGCGCCCCCGTGGGCATGGGCCAGGACATCTTCAAGGCCCTGGGTGCCGCGCCCGTGAACCTGCCCGGCAGCGAGGTGTACACGGCGCTGGAGCGCGGCGTGGTGGATGCCTCCGACTGGGGCACCCTGTCCATGAACCAGGAGCTGGGCTATCACAAGCTCGCCCGGTATCCCGCGTATCCGGGTTTTCACTCCATGCCCATGAACGACGTAGCGGTGAACGCCCGCAAGTGGGCCGCGCTGCCCGACGACCTGAAGGCGGTGGTGGAAGCGGCCGCGCGCGATCTGTGCCGCGAGATGGTGCAGCGCCATCTGGTGGACGACCTGCGCGTGGCGCGAGAGGCGAAGGCGCTGGGCTTCGAGCCCGTGGACCTGCCCCTGGCGGAGCGGCAGAAGTTCCGCGAGCTGGCGCGCGGGGTGTGGGCGCAGTACGCCGGCCGCAGCCCCATGGCGCGGCGCATGCACGATTCGCAGCTTGCCTGGCTGCGGCAGCTCGGCCTCCTGCAATAGCCTTGCCCCGCGCCGCGGATCGCCGGTGAACAAACCGCGGCTGCCCTCGGGCGCGCCGCTCGACCGCCTTGCCCGGCTGGCGGGCGAGGGCGCGGCCTGGTTCTTCGTGGTCATCGTCGCCATCACCGCCTGGGAGGTGGTGATGCGCCGGCTGCTGGGGGCGCCCACCATCTGGGTGCACGAGTTGTCCACGGCGCTGGCCGCTGCCGCCTTCGTGGCGGGCGGGCCGGCGGTGCACGCGGCGCGGCGCCACATCGTGATCGGCTTTTTTCTCGAGCGCCTGCCTGCGGCGTGGCAGCGGCGGCTCGGGGTGGTGAACGGGCTGCTTGCCATCGTCTTCCTGGCGCTTCTCACCTGGGCAGCCGGCAACCAGGCGCTGGTGGCCATGCGCGACCTGGAAACCTCCGGTACGGCGCTCAACTGGCCGGTGCCGCTGGTGCTCAAGACGCTCTTCGCCCTGGCCAGCGCGCTCATGCTGCTGCAGTCCCTGGGCCACTTGCTGCGCGATCTGGAGCAGCCGCCGCCATGAGCATTGAGTGGATCACGCTGCTCATGTTCGGCGGACTGGTGCTGCTGCTGGCCATGGGCCTGCCGCTCGCCTTCGCCACCGGCCTGATCGGCGTGGGCTTCACCGCCGGCCTGTTCGGCATGGACGGCCTGCAACTGGTGGCGAGCCGCATCTACAGCTTCATGAACGAGTACGCGCTGGTGTCGGTGCCCATGTTCGTGATGATGGCCTCCATCCTCGAACGCTCCGGCGTGGCCCGCGACCTGTTCGATGCCATGCGCGTGTGGGCTGGTGGCATGGCGGGCGGGCTAGGCATCCAGACCATGGTGGTGGCCACCCTGATGGGCGCCATGACCGGCATCATCGGCGGGGAGATCGTGCTGCTGGGGCTGCTGGCGCTGCCACAGATGCTGCGGCTGGGCTATGACCGCAAGCTCGCCATCGGCACCATTTGTGCTGGTGGATCCCTGGGCACCATGATTCCCCCGTCCATCGTGCTGGTGATCTACGGCTTGACGGTGAATGTGTCCATCGGCGACCTGTTCACCGCCAACCTGGTGCCGGGGCTGGTGCTCTCGGGCGCCTACATGGCCTACATCGCCGTGCGCTGCGCCCTGAATCCGGCCCTCGGACCGCCGGCCCCGCGCGAGGAGCGCGCGCTGCCGCTGCGGCGCAAGCTGGCGCTGCTCAAGGGCTTGCTGTTGCCGTTGCTGGTGGTGGGCTCGGTGCTGGGCACTATCTACGCCGGCTGGGCCTCGGTCACCGAGGCCGCCGGCATGGGCGTGGCGGGCACCCTGCTGGCGGCGGCGCTGCGCGGCGAGCTGCGCTGGGCCACCCTGCGCGAGTCCTGCCGTCAGACCCTGAGCACCTGCGGCATGCTGCTGTGGCTGTCCTTCGGCGCTACCGCCATGATCGGCGTGTACAACCTCGCCGGCGGGCCCGAATTCGTCAAAGAGCTCATCACCGGCCTGCCCCTGCCGCCGCTGGGGCAGGTGGCCGTGATGATGGCCATCCTGCTGGTGCTGGGCTGCATCATGGACTGGGTGGGCATCTGCCTGCTCACCATGCCCATTTTCGTGCCCATCGTCACCGCCATGGGTTACGACCCGGTGTGGTTCGGGGTGCTGTTTTGCCTGAACATGCAGGTGTCCTACCTGTCTCCGCCCTTCGGCCCGGCGGCCTTCTACCTGAAGGGTGTGGCGCCGGAGGACGTGACGCTCAACGAGATCTTCTCCGCGGTGTGGCCCTTCATCGGGCTGCAACTGGTGGTGCTGGCGGTGGTGATGCTTCTGCCCGGTGTGGCCCTGTGGCTGCCGGGCCTGAAGGGGTGAACGCCGCGGCCATGCCGTTGTCGTAGCGGCGTCCGGGCGCCGGGGGCGGCGGTTCCGGCAACCCCCCATCACCCCTCGCCAGGAGAGCCTCCCATGTCACGCCTCACCGCCAGCGTCGCCGCCGCGCTGGCCTTCGCCGCCGGCACTGCCGCCGCCCAGTACGCCACCATCGAGGAAGCCGCCTGGGTACGGCCCGACAACGCCACCCGCTTCGAATCCGATTCCATCACCAAGATGGGCGAGATGGTGCGTTTCGACGTGACCGTGGGCTGGGAGGATGCCTCCAAGCGCCCCGAGGGTGAACCGGTGCGCAAGGTGATCCGCTATCTGGCCAAGTGCAAGGAGGGCGAGGTGGCGGTGGCGTCCGTGGCCACCTTCGCTTCCACCGGCATCACTCCCAAGACCTGGGGCATCGCGCCCGGCGCCTGGGAGTTCGAAAAGCCCGAGGCCGGCTCCTTGCATGCGCGCTGGCTCAAGCGCACCTGCGACTCGCCGCTGTCCTGGTAGCGGCGCCGCGGCGTCAATCGCCGCGCGGGTTGCGCCGCCGCCAGTCCGAGGGGCGCTCCGGGTCAGGCTCGGTCCACAGTCCGCGCCGGGCCAGCCTGGCCTGGGCCTCCAGGCCCTCCACCGAGCGGTGCCGCAGGCTACTGCGGCTGTAGGCCCAGGCGTGTCCCCGGCGCACCAGCTCCAGATTCACGTCCAGCCCGTCTCGCTCGCGCTCCACCAGTCCCAGCACGCGGCGGTAGCGGTCGTTCCCGGTGGTGCGCACCGTCACCGCTTCGCGCAGCACCATGGCTTCCAGCGCCTCGCGGGCATCCCGTCCATGGGGCTGGGCGAGTTCTGGTGCGTCGATGTCCACTAGCCGCACCTTCACCTGGCGGCCGTCCTGTCGCACGGTGAGGGTGTCGCCGTCGTGCACGCGGGCCACGCGGCCACGGATGATGTCCGCAAGGCAGGCCGGCGGCGCCAGCAGCAGCAGCGCCGCCAGTGCAGCGGCCAGCGGCGCGGCCGGCCTCATGCGCATGTGAATGCTGCCGCGGGCACCCGGGGGCCGGCCAGCGTCCTCAAGCGTCTTCTCCAGCCGTGACCACGGCTTGCGGCTCCGGCACGTTGAACACCTGGCGCAGGTAGGCCACATAGGACGGGTCGAAGTCCATGGTCTTCTCGGGCGTGTCGCTGATCTTGGCCACCGGCTGGCCGTTGCAGCGGGTCATCTTGATGACGATCTGCAGCGCCGGGTGGCCCAGGTCGTTGGTGAGGTTGGTGCCCAGGCCGAAGGCCGGCCGGCAGCGGCCGCGGAAGCGCTCGTACAAATCGATGCACAGCGGCACGTTGAGGCTGTCGCTGAACACAAAAGTCTTGGTGCGCGGGTCCACGCGCATGCGCTGGTAGTGGGCGATCATCTTCTCGCCCCACTCGAAGGGGTCGCCCGAGTCGTGGCGCACGCCGTCAAAGAGCTTGCAGAAGAACAGGTCGAAATCGCGCAGGAAGGCGTCCATGCCGCACACATCGGTGAGGGCGATGCCCAGGTCGCCACGGTACTCCTCGGCCCATTTGTCGAAGGCGAAACGCTGCGAGTCGCGCAGCCGCGGCCCCACTGCCTGGCAGGCCTGGAGATACTCGTGGGCCATGGTGCCCAGGGGCACCATGGCCAGCCTCATGGCCAGGTACAGGTTGCTGGTGCCGGTGAAGCGCGCGCCCAGGCTGTCCTTGAGGGTGGTTACCACCTGCTCCTGCCAGTGGCGCGAGAAGCGCCGCCGGGTGCCGAAGTCGGAGATGCGGAATTCCGCGTCTGGGTACTCCTTCACCCGCTGCATCTTGTGGCGCAGGCGGCGCTCGCCCTCGGCGTGATCGGCGGCGGGGTGCTGGTGGGCCATGGCCGTCTCGCTCACGATGGCGAGCACCGGCACCTCGAACAGGATGGTGTGCAGCCACGGCCCGCGGATGGTGATGTCCAGCCCGCCCGCCACCTCGGGCGCCTCGCGGATGTCGATGTAGCCCTCGTCCAGCTGGAACAGGCGCAGCAGGTCCACGAAGTCGCTCTTCATGAAGCGCAGGCCGCGCAGGTAATCCAGCTCCTCGCGCGAGAACCGCAGCCCGCACAGGGCGCGCACCTGCTCGCGGATCGCGGCGGCGTGTCGGCCCAGATCGGCCCAGGGCGAGCGGCACTTGAAGCGGTACTCCACCTGCGCGCCCGGAAACTGGTGCAGCACCACCTGCATCATGGTGAACTTGTACAGGTCGGTGTCGAGCAGCGAGCGGATGATCATCGGAGTGCGGGGGCGGGTTGAACGCCAATTGTCCCCGAAAGCGGCGCCGGCGGGAACGCGTATGAACTTGCCAGCGGCCGCCTGCTCGTGGCAAGTTAGGCCCTTATAGGAAGACCGCCATGCGCCAGAACCCGTTCGTCCCTGCCCTTGCCGCCCTGTTGCTTGCCGCCGCCAGCGCCGTTCTCGCCCAGCAGGGGCCCGACGACCTGTGGGAAACCACCATGCGCATGGAAGGCGACGGCATGAAGATGCCGCCCATGACCCAGCAGGTGTGCGCACCCAAGGGCAAGCCCGAGAGCCGCATGGAGATGGACAAGGACAGCAACTGCAAGATGGTGGAATCGAAGCAGTCGGGCAACAAGTTCACCTTCAAGATGGTGTGCACCGAAGGAGGGGATTCCTACACCGGCACGGGCGAGATGGAAGACCTGAGCAAGGATGCCTACCGGGGCTCCTTCACCTCGAGCGGCGTGCGCGAGGGGCGGAAATTCACCATGCGCATGGACATGTCCGGCAAGCGGGTGGGCAACTGCGATGCGGCGGCCATCGAGCGCAAGGCCGCGGCCGAGATAGCTGCGATTGAAAAACAGCAGCGCGATGCCATGGTCAAGGTGTGCAACGATGCCGTGGCCAATCTGGCCACTTCCCTGGTGTTTGCCCCCGAGGGGCGTTCCGAGGCCATGCCGTGCCGCGATCGCCAGGCGGATTTCTGCGCCAATGCGGGCAGCGTGCTGAAGGCGCTGCGCGACCGTGCGTCCTGGGATGCCGCGCAGCAGAAGTACAGCGAAGGCAGGCTTCAGGAAGCCGCCAGGGCCTGCAAGCTGGACTTGGCCGCTACGCGCGCGCCGCTGTGCAAGGCCGCCATGGACAAGCGGGAATGGCGCTGGCTGCGCGGCAACTGCCCGGAAGCGGTCGCGTTGCGCAATCAGCACTGCAAGGGCCGCACCTATTCCAGCGTGGAACCCAGGTATTCCGACATGTGCGCCGAGCTGGGAGGGCTGTCCTACACGGCCGCGCCGGCAGACCCCGCCAAGGCCCAGGCGGGCGACATGCCCCCCGCCGCGCAGCCGGCCGCCCAGGGTGCCGCCGCCAGCCCGCCCGCGGATACGCAGAAAAAGCCTTCCACCACCGACAAGCTCAAGGAAGGCGCCGAGAAGCTCAAGAAGTTCCTGAAGTTCTGAATCCCGTGGCATCCCGCGCGCCACGGGTGGAGGCCTGGGGCGCCGGGCGGCGCCCCGGCCATGGCGCGGCGGCGCTGTGCGTTTGCCTAACGCTCGCCGCCCTCCCGCCCCAGGCTGCCGCCGCAGCCGTCGACCCCTATCCCGGCGTGGGCCGCGCCTACCTGGTGCGGGTCAATGGCCAGACCCTGTGGGAACACGCCGCCGACCAGGCCGTGGCGCCCGCCAGCCTCACCAAGATGCTCACCGGGCTGCTCGTCATCGAGGCTGGCCGCGCCGATGAGGTGGTGACGGCCAGCCCCCGGGCGGCCCAGGCCACCGGCTCGCGCCTGGGCCTGCGCGCCGGAGAGCGCTACACCGTGGACACGCTGTTGCAGGCCACGCTGCTTGCCTCCGGCAACGATGCGTGCCGCGCCCTGGCCGAGTGGCGCGACGGTACCGAGGCGGCCTTCGTGGCGCGCATGAACCGGCGGGCCGCGGAACTGGGTCTGCGGCAGACGCGCTTCGTGAATGCCTGCGGGCACGACGCCGAAGGCCACGTCTCCACGGCGGGCGATCTCGCGACGCTGGCCGAGGCCGCCATGGGCGAGCCTCGCTTCGCCGCCATCGTGCGGCGCACCGGCGCCTCGCTCGCCACGGTGGACGGCTCGCGCCGATTCCAGGTCACCAACCGCAACGCGCTCGTGGGCCGGCTACAAGGCGCGGTCGGGGTGAAGTCGGGGTTCACGCCCGCCGCAGGCAAGTGCGTGGTCGCCTGGGCGGAGCGCGGCGCCAGCCGCGTGCTGCTGGTGCTGCTGGGGGCAAAGGATCGCTGGTGGGACGCCCATGCCCTGGTGGAGCGGGCTTTCGATCATGTGGCCGCCGCGCGCTGAGCACGCCCGCGCCGACCTGGCGGGCGCGGCGCTGGTGCTGCTGGCGATGCTGGCGGCCTGGAGCGGCGCCGGGCAGGTGGGTTTCCAGTTCGACGACTGGAACGTGATCGTGGACAACCCCGCCGTGCACGACTGGGAAACGTGGCGGCGCTTCATGCCCGGCATCCGCCCGCTGCTCAAGGCCAGCTACGTGGCCAGCTGGACCACGGGCGGCGGCCACCCCGCAGCCTTCGCGTGGTTCAACGTGGCGGTGCATGCGCTGAATGCGCTGGTGCTGCTGGCGCTGCTGCGGGCGCTGGCGCCGCGGATCGGGCTGGGCGCGGCGGGCGCGCGCTGGGTGCCGGCGGCGTGTGCGTTGCTGTTCGCCCTGCACCCGGCCCAGACAGAGGCAGTCACTTACCTGAGCGGGCGCTCGGTGTCGCTCATGGCGCTGTTCTGCCTGGCGGCGGTGCTGCTCCAGGCCCACGCCGCCGGCGTGCGGCGGGCGCCGGCCTTGCGGCTGCTCTCGGCGGTTTGCTTCGCGCTGGCGCTGGCGGTGAAGGAGCACGCCTGGGCGGTACCCTTTGCGCTGCTGTTGGTGGAGCGGCTCGACCCAGCGGTGTCGTGGCGCCGGGCATGGTTGCGCACCCTGCCCCACTGGCTGGTGCTGGCTGCCATGGCGGTGGTGGTGGTGCAGGTGCCGGGCTTCTGGCGGCTGGTGGGCGCCAGTCTCGACACCCGGCCCCTGGGAGTGAATCTGCTCACCCAGGTGGACGGCGTGTGGTACCTGCTCACCCGCCCGCTGCTTGGCCTGGTGCTCAACATCGATCCGGACCTGGCGGTGCGTACCCGCTGGAGCGCGGCCCTGGCCCTCAAGGCCGGGGTGCTGGCGTGGTTGGTGTGGCTGGCGGCGCGCGCCTGGCGCACCGCGCCCTGGCTGGGTTTTGCGCTCGCGTGGACCTTCATCTGGCTGCTGCCCACCAATTCCGTGCTGCCGCGCGCGGATGTGGCCAACGACCGGCAGCTCTATCTCGCGCTGGCCGGCCCCGCGCTGGTGCTGGCGGGCGGTCTGGCACGGGTGGCGCCACGGGGCGTAGCCCTTGCGGTGATCGCCATCGCGGCCACCTGTCTGCTGGCCGTCACGGCCAGCCGCAATCGTGACTACGCCAGCGAGGTGGCCCTTTGGGAAGCCACCGCCCGCCTGTCGCCGGACAAGGCGCGGGTGTGGAACAACTTGGGGTGGTCCTACGAAACCGCGGGCCGGGTGGAGGAGGCGCGTCACGCCTACGACCGTGCCCTGGCCATCGATCCGCGCGACTGGAAGGCGCGCACCAACCGCGATCTGCTGGATGCGGCTGCCGGGGCTGATTGAACCCCTGGGGCGATCAAGGTTCGCCAACACCCCCGGCCCAGCCTCCCCCGAGGTAGGTGACTGAGGCGCCCGCGCCTGGCGTTATCCTTGCTTACCCAGTAGGGCTAAAACTTTGGATCGGGCCTGCCACTAGGGTATCGGGAACTTGCCGGACGCCGTGACCTGTTCAACGCCATTCACGAAACTCCCGTCGCCACGATGACGCCGGCTGCCATCGACTTCGAGAATATTCCCGTACAGTCCGAGATCATTTCCGGAATCATCGGCCTCGAGGCGGAGTCCAGCACCTGTTTCCGGGAACTGGACCGTTTTGTCAGTTCCGACCAGGGTGTGGCCACCATGGTCCTGCGGGCGGTGAATTCTCCCTTCTACAGCCGAGGCCGCAAGGTGGCCAACATTCCCCACGCCATCGCGACGCTCGGGTTCAACGTGGTGCGTTCCCTTGCAATCCTGGCCTTCAGCCGCGCAATCTTCGCCCATAGCCGACACCCCTTGTTCCGCACCCACATCTGGCACCACTCGCTGTTGACGGCCATCGCCGGCCGGCGGATTTGCGGCGACTTGGGGGATGCGCGGGGTCAGGATGACGCTTTCGTGGCCGGGTTGATGCACGATGCGGGCAAGGTGCTGCTTTTCATCCACGATCAGGCAACATACCTCCGGGTGCTGCAACTCATGCTCGACTCGGGCTGTTCCAGCCAGCAGGCGGAAGCCGAAGTCATGGGTATCGATCATTACGAGGTGGGCCTGGAAGCGGTCGTTTCCTGGAAATTGCCAGAACGGTTTTCCGACTACATGGCGCGAGACCTCTCCGCGCCGCGAAACGAGTATGCCGCCGACACGGTGTGCTTCAGCCTCGCCGTGGCCAACGCGTTGACCCGCGGCGCCGGGATCGGGGCTCGGGAGGAGCCGGAGATGCTTGCGCGCAAGGCGGGCCTGTCTGCTTTCGGCGCGGGTGATGCGCTGTGCGATTCGTGGCTTCGGCCGGAATTCATGGCTGAATTGACCCAAGATGAAGCCTATCGGTTGTGCGCCCACATCTGACATGAACCAGGCTTTGCAGCAGTATCACCTGACCGACCTCGAGTATCCGACCTGGCTCGCCATCCAGACGGCGTTGGAGCGGGGGCTTCGCGATCGCCAGTCGGAAAAGCTTGCGCCCCCTCTCCTCGTGGTGGTTCACGATCTTCTGGAGCGGGCGTTCACGGCGACGCACCGCTTTGCCTTCAGGCGCGTCGTGGAAACCGATTTTGGCGTCGCGGTGGAAGACGACACGGACCGGTTCGAAAAGCTGCTCGAAACCGAGCTTGCCGAACACGGTACGCGAAACCTGGCGCGCTTCTGCCAGGAGGTTGGCTGGCAGGTGTGCGTGGATGTGCCGCCGGCGTCCTCGTCGCCCCAGGGTGTGCTGGTGGAGTTGATGGTCCCCGTGCCCGGCGATCTTCGCCCCTTCCGAACCGAAAAGCTCGTCGAGGCCCTGGGGCTGGAACTGCGCGTGGAGGCCATCCCCTCGGGCTCCCGGCTGGCGTTGATCATGCGCAGTCAGCAATCTGTCCCGCCCGCAACCCCGGCTTTGCTGGATGCAAGCGCCTGCCGCAGCGGTGTGGGTGACATCGCAGAGCGGCTGAACTATGGCCTTGTCTGCTTTGCGCCCACCGGGGAAATTCTTGCAGCTTCCTCTGCCCTGCTAGGGCAGTTGGGGCTGGCGCAGAGCCCCGAGGCCCTGCGCGCCCTGGCCGAGTTCATACCGCTGGCTTTCCTGCACGACGTTGTCTGGGGCCTTGCCCTGTGGAAATGCTCGGGCAACTTCGAGAACTATCGCATTCGTCTTCGCCAGACGGGTTCTGGCGACCCGGCAACCGCCGTGCTCTTCAATGTGAGCGGTTTCCGAAAGGACAACGGAGAGATCGTCTCCCTGTGGCAGGTGGTTTCCCTCGACCAGGGGGCCGCCGCCATGGTCGAGGGGTCGATCATCGGCGAAACCCGCGTCCACAACATCACGCGCAACTACGTGCCGCAACTGGTGGAACAAAAGGCGCGGGAGGCCGTGCGCCTGGGCAAGAGCGGGCTCAGCAACGAAAGGCGCAAGGTTGCTGTGCTGTTCTGCGACGTGGTCGGCTTCACGTCGTACGTGGAGCGCAACCAGGACATGGAATCCATCATCGACACCTTGAATTCCGTGCTGCGCCGGATCTCCGCATCGGTACGGAGCAATCGCGGCGCCATCGACAAGTTCATGGGCGATTGCGTTATGGCCTTGTTCGATTCGCCGGTGGACGCCGTGCTTGCGGCCATCAACATGCAAAGCCACGCCGACGACATCAACAGCCTGCGCATGCGCGCGGGGCAGCAGCTTCTCCAACTCCGCATCGGGGTGCACTGGGGTGAAGTGGTGATCGGCAACGTGGGCACTGCCGAGCGGCTCGACTGGACCGCCATCGGCGACGTGGTCAATACCGCGTCGCGAATGGAGAAGGAGTGCCGGCCGGGAGCCACCCTGATCAGCACAGACGTACGTGAAGCGCTTGAATCGGCCCATCCGGGCCGGTTCTGCTTCGAAGACATGTTCGGCATCCAGGTGAAGGGCAAGCAGCACACCCTGCCCGTATGTCACGTGAGCCTCGCGGCGTCTCCGGGGATGTGAGCCGCCGCTGGCGAGCCTTGCTGTGAATTGCGCAACCGGCGCGGGCGCTTTAGGCCCCGCGCTTGCCCGGGAGGATGCATGAAGGTCACGCACATCGAAACGCTCGCCGCCGACGCCGGCTGGCGCAACTACCACTTCGTCAAGCTCTCCACCGATACCGGCATCATCGGCTGGAGCGAGTTCGACGAGGGCTTCGGCGCGCCAGGCGTGGGTGCGGTGATCGCCCGGCTGGCGCCGCGGGTGATCGGGCAGCCCGTGGGTGCCCACGAACGAATCTTCGCCGACCTGCTGGGCGCAACGCGCCCGGCCGCGGGCGGCGTGGTGGCGCTGGCCGTGGCGGCCATCGAGAACGCGCTGCTGGACGCCAAGGCCAAGGGGCTGGGCGTGCCGGTGGTGGAGCTGCTGGGCGGCAAGGTGCGCGACCGCATCCGCGTGTACTGGTCCCACTGCGCCACCTGGCGCATCAACCACCCCGGTTTCTACACCCCGCCCATCACCGACCTGGAGGGCGTGCGCGCCCTGGGCCGGGAGGTGCGCGACAAGGGCTTCAGCGCGCTGAAGACCAACATCTTCACCTACGACGCCGAGGGCCGGAACGCGCGCGGGTGGCGGCCCGGCTTCGGCGTGCCCTTCGAGCCGGGCCTCAACGTGGAGCGCGCCGTGCGCCGCGACCTGGTCCGTCACCTGGAGGCGCTGCGCGAGGGCGCTGGCCCGGACGTGGACATCCTGCTCGACCTCAACTTCAACGCCAAGACCGAGGGTTACCTGGAGATCCTGCGCGCCACCGCCCACCTGGACCTGTTCTGGGTGGAGATCGACATCCGCAACCCCCAGGCCCTGGCCCACATCCGGCGCGCGAGCCCGCACCCCATCAGCTCCTGCGAAACGCTGCTGGGGCTGCGCGAATTCCTGCCCTACTTCCGCGAGCAGGCCATGGACGTGGCCATCGTGGATGTGCCCTGGAACGGCGCCTGGCAGTCCATGAAGATCGCCGCCGCCGCCGAGGCCCACGAGGTGAACGTGGCACCGCACAACTTCTATGGCCACCTGTGCACCATGATGAACGCGCACTTCGCCGCCGCCGTGCCCAACCTGCGCATCCTCGAAACCGACATCGACCGCATCGCCTGGGACCACGAACTGTTCACGGCTCTGCCGCGCATCGAGGACGGCCACCTGGTGCTGCCCGACACCCCGGGCTGGGGCATCGAGCCCAACGAGGAGGGGCTTCGCGCCCATCCGCCGAAGGGGCCCACCGGCCTGCTGAGCTACGGGCGCGGCAGCTGACCGCACCGCCAGGCCGTTCGCCGGCCTCGCGGCGGCCGCTCGCGAGATGCCCGCCTGACGCGTGCCGCGCTACGCGCTCCGGCCGGGCGGCCTGCGGATTGCGTCGAGCACGAAACGCAACGCGCCGCGGCCGCGAGTTCGGAGGGCCGCCGCTTCCGGGTCCACCGCCGCCATCTGCAGCAGCCCGTCGAACAGGGCCATCAAGAGGGCGGCGACCTGAGCGGTATCCACCGGGCGGAATTCGCCGCTGGCCACGCCGTGCTCGAGGGTCCTGACCAGCGCTGCATGGTAGGCGTGCAGGTGGTCGGCCATGAGCTGGCGCACGGCCTCGTTGCGAGGCGCCAGGGCAAAGGCGTCGAACACCAGCGAGATTCGCGACTGCAAGCCCTCCAGCAGTGCGAGCGTCGCGGAGATATACCGCGTCAACCGGTCCTCGGCCGTGCCTGCTCCGTCCAGCAGAGTCAGGGCTTCGGTGAGCGGCGCGAACAGTGCCTGCAGCAGGGCGGCGACCAGGGCATCCTTGCTCTTGAAGTACAGGTAGAGGGTGCCCTTGCTCACGCCGGCCGCGGCGGCCACATCCTCCATGCGTGCGGTCCCCAGCCCGAGGCGGGCGAAGGTTTCGGTCGCCGCTGCGAGGATTTCGGCGGTGCGCTGGGCGGAGACATCCGGGCGTGACATGAAAACAGAATAACTGACCGGACAGTCATTGACAAAGCGGGCCGCGAACCCTAAATTGGAACTGACCGGTCAGTCAGTATTGGCGGTTGTGGGATGCGGGTACTGGCATGTCCGGCGCTGCGACCGCGCGCGCCTGGGTCGAGCGGCGCCCCGGCTGACTGCCCCGGCATAGCGTGGCCAGCCCGGTCTCTGGGCAACGCCATCCAACATGCTCGAAGGAGAAGAACCATGCAGGTTTCGCCCATCTGGTGGGTGTGGATGCTCACCGTATCCGTCGCGACCGGCGTATTCGGCCTGGCTTTCGTGGTCGTGCCCGAGTTCATGATCCGCCTTTTCGACGCCTTGCTGTTCCCCGAAAGCGGTGTGGATAAAGCATTCGGGACACAGGCGGGCGCTTACATCCGGTTTACCTGCGGCGTGCTCGGGGCCGTGATGACCGGGTGGTCGGTCATGATGGTGAGCTGGGTGCTGGGTCCTTTCCGCCGCGGCGAGCCCCTGGGCTGGATCGCGCTGGCCGGATCCATCATCGGGTGGTACGTCATCGATACGCCCCATTCCCTGCTGAGCGGATATCCAGGCAATGCCGCCCTAAATACGCTGTTTCTGATCGCCTTCGCCGTGCCGCTGGCAGCCACCGCCAGTCAGGTCTGGAGGAAGGGCGTCTGAGGCCACTCGGGGCCGGGCCACTCGTTTTCACCCCCGCGGGAGGCCTGAAACGCCCCGGGCGACCCCGGCGTTTCCTCCATACTGCCCCGGGACGCGCACCGGTCACCCATCGCGCGGCATTTGAGCTTCGTCAGAGCCGCGTGGTACGTTGGGCGTTTCCTCAATCCCGCTCCACACGACAGCTCGATGCACCCCACGCGCGCCACCGCCGGGCTGCCGGTACCCGTCCCCGGCACGAGCCCACAAGCGCTCCCGCGCTGCTGCCCCGGTGCGTCGGCGCACTCGCACACCGGCCCGACCATGGGCCGGATCGATATGCGTTCACGTCCATGAGCATCCAGTGGTTCCCCGGCCACATGGCCCTGGCGCGCGACAAAGCCGCCGAGACCATGGCCCGCACCGACGTGGTCATCGAGGTAGTGGACGCGCGCCTGCCAGAGGCGAGCGCCAACCCCATGATCCGGGAGCTGTGCGAGCAGCGGCAGCGGCCGCGGCTGCGGGTGCTAAACAAGGCCGACCTGGCCGATCCCTCCGTCACCCAGGCCTGGCTTGCTGCCATGCCTGCGCGCGAGCGCTTCAGGGCGGTGGCGCTGTCCTGCCGCACAGCCGCCGACGCGGCGAAGGTGATTTCCCTGTGCCAGTCGCTCGCGCCCCATCGCCACGACGGCACCAAGCCGCTGCGCATGATGATCATGGGCATCCCCAACGTGGGCAAGTCAACGCTCATGAACGCCCTGCTCAAGCGCAAGGTGGCCAAGGTGGGTGACGAACCGGCGGTGACCAAGTCGCAGCAGCGCCTGGACCTGAGTCCGCGCATGACCCTCACCGACACGCCCGGCCTGTTGTGGCCGAAGATCGAGCACGACGCCGACGGCTGGATGCTGGCCGCCAGCCACGCCGTCGGAATCAACGCCGTGCCAGAGGAGGCGGTGGCGCGGTTTCTCGCCGCGCTGGTGAAGGCTCGTTATCCAGCGGCGCTCACGGCCCGCTACGGCTTCGATCCGGCCAGCCTGGACGGCCACGCCATGCTCGAAGCCATCGCGCGCCGGCGCGGCTGCCAGCTGCGCGGCGGCGGGCTCGATCTGGAGAGAGCGGCCCTCATCCTGTTGCAGGACTACCGCGGCGGCGCCCTGGGCCGCATCAGCCTGGAGACGCCGGCCACGAGGTCGGCCATGCTCGCGGAGGAACGCGCCAACGGGAGCGGCGAGGCCCCGGCATCGGAGCCGACGCCTGCCTGAAACCGGCTCGTCGCTGGCCCCCCTTCGGCGCAAGGCAACCGTCTGAGGTCGCGGCGCGCAGCGCGATCAAGTCCTGTCCCGAAGAGAATCACCACGAGCGGGGCCGTCCGGGAGGGGCGGGCTGGCCGTTCGCCAAGCCTTGTATGCGCGGCTGCGGCGGTTCAGCCGCTCGACCCTACAATGGGTAAACTGCCGCAAGCCTCCGAGCCGCCCTGGCCATGCCCCTTTCCTGGAACGAAATCCGCGACCGTGCTCGACGTTTCGTCAAGACCTGGGCCGATGCCCACGACGAAGCCTCGCACGCCAAGCCGTTCTGGATCGACTTCTTCGAGGCCTTCGGCGTCAGCGACCGCCGCGTTGCCACCTTCGAGTACGCCGTGCAGA
>Ga0209985_10000942_pt1 | contig 30006 bp, 33 predicted proteins | sample NOAtaG_FD_187305 | JGI IMG/M metagenome (GOLD analysis project Ga0209985, IMG submission 187305) | Freshwater lake microbial communities from Lake Erie, under a cyanobacterial bloom - NOAA_Erie_Diel6S_1000h metaG (SPAdes) (version 2) | ecosystem: Environmental > Aquatic > Freshwater > Lake ...
AAGTATGCCTCTTATGCAGTTTCTATCCGTAGGCTCGAGAATTTGCCTTAAGCTTCCTTCAGATTCGCAGTTGCCCGCGACACCCTTGCTCTTAGCTAATGATATGCACTTCAGCACTCATTCGGGGCTTGCACCCTATAGCCAGTAAACATGCCTGACGCACAAGAAAAAAGCCATCGAAAATTCGATGGCTTTTTCATTTTATGACTGTCTGGCTTAACGGCCCTGGCCCGGATTGGCAGGGGGCTGGCCATACGGTGAGCGGTAGGTCTTCTGATAGTCGTTGATGTTGACTTTTTTATAGCCCTCTTCGCTCACGAAGCTGAGAAAAATGTGGAACTCTTCGGGTTTCTTGTAGCCGGGTACAGAGGTCATCCCCGAGTAAATCGGCACAATGTGAAATTCTTCATCCAGGAAAACGAAGTTGGGATAGCTGAGTTGATTGTTGAGAAGGGCAGCCGCCAATTGATGAACACCCTTGCTGCCGTGCGGCACGAACTTGAATGTGGTACCATTGAAAACAACATCGGCTGTTTGCTCCGCGTCAAACTTAACGGCATAGAACTTTTCATTCAGTAATTTGGCGATGGTGGCCTCTGAGAAGGTGTTCTTATCCATCACCTTGCACCACCCGCACCAGTCGGTGTACACGTCAATGAAAATCTTCCGTTTCTCGGTCTTCATTTTCTCGACCGCCTCCTCAAAGGTCATCCAGTTTACGGCCTCCGAAGCCTCCTGGGCCCCGGCCGAGAGGAATATGGCGGTAGCCAAAACCAAAAAAATCGCGCGCATAGTGTAATTTTTTAACATCCTGTGAAACAAATGTAGCAACTTTTAAAGTTCCCCGGCAGTGTATGATGTAACTAGGGGCTCTGGTAACCCCGTGTTCAAAAAGCAGGCCAGGGATGTTCAAAAACGAACAATTCAACACCAGCAAAACAAAAATCTGGCACAGATTGAAACCTTTTGGGCGTGGCACTCATCTTGTAACTGAAAAAGTGATGAAAAACCCTTACCGCAATATCTTAATCATACTTGGCATTTTGGTGGCCATTGCGGTAGCGCTTACCCTAACGGCCGGGGGGCAGCCGACACGCGAGGGTGCTGACATGCGCAAGCCTAAAATACAGTGGCCTTCGCCTGCCAAGGCCACGATGAAAGTCATTCAGGCGTTTCGGTACGCAAAATAGTGCAGCACCTGTTCGATGGCTTTGCGAATAGCCAGGTTAATGGGATAAAACTCTTGCCCTAAATCCGGGTCGACACTTCGAAGCTGCATATAGAACTCGTTCATCACCGGTACCGCCAGTTCTCCGGTCTCAATCTTTCGCGCTGCCGTTTCATACGCCACCGATTGTTCGGTCTTGATGATCTGACACGTGACCAGCTCCTTTTGGCTATACTTATTCGTGCGGGCGGAGTAACCAAACAGCCGGCAGATCAAACCCCGGTGCGTGTATTGGGAGCACAAACCGGCCCCCGACTGTTGAGCATCCAGAATCAAACAAATACTACCGGGTTCGTGCTGCAGCCGCTCATGCCAGGCTTCGGCCAGACCGTGTTGGTAGAGATGGTACGCAAAGGGCAGAAACTCCAGGGCCGTGGCTTCAATATCGGGTTTGAAGCAGCATTTGCCGCAACCCCACTTACAATGCAAGGTTGTAGCCGCCTGAAAGGCACTAATGCCCTGATCCAATCGGACGAAAACCGCCTCCACCTGTTTAACTTTTTCTTCCAGATTATGCATTGGCAATTGTGCCACTAAGCGGCCTGATCACGTCTATTCCCGTATATTTCGATAAACGAATGAACAAAGGTATGAAGACAGGATTGGTTTTGGCGGCCCTGCTGATGGCCACCCCGGCATTTTCGCAATGGAAATGGCAATGGGGGATGAACTACGTCTATTCAAACCCGAACGGCACCATGGGGGCCTATATTGACCAGGCTCATGGCTTTTCGTTTGACGGGGGTATGCGCAGCCCGGATAAACGCTGGTTGCTCGGGGCGGAGTTTGGCTATTCGATATACGGTGGCGATGATTCCCGTCAGCAATACCAGTTCAGCGATGACTCAACGGCCGAGATGGACGTGCAGGTGACCAATGCCTTCAGTAACCTGTTGGCCGTAGCCCGTTTTTACCCACGCCCAGAGGGTGTGCTCCAACCCTATGTGCAGTCCAAAATCGGATACAGTTGGTTCCGTACGGACTTGACTATTTATGATCCTAATGATTGGGATAATTGCGCACCTGTAGAAGCCGATATTTTAAAGCGTGATGGCACCCCAATTGTTAGTGTGGGCGGGGGTGTGCAGTGGGATCTTTCTTCAGTGTTCAGCCGCCTTACGCCTGGCCGCTACTATGTGGATTTTGGTGTAAACCTGATCAACGGAGGACGGGTGGATTTCATGAATGCCGATGGGCCGGAGCCCATTATGACTACCGGCCATCGGACAGATGTGCAAGCCGACTTTGTCAACACCCAGACGCGCGTAGTACATCAACATCACGTGGGGTACCTCTACAACAGTTTGGTCAGCACGATGGACTTCCGGTTGGGCGTAACGTTCCGCCCACGGTCATAAGTCGATCTTTTCCTTCTTCCGCTGATCGACCACAAACTTTGCTCCGAACGACAGTTTCTTGTTTAATGGCGACTTGGGGTCTACGATCCGCCAGAACGGGGTTACTTTACTTGCCGGCACTCCTTTTTCGAGTTGCTCGTGCGCAGCTTCGGATACGATGCGAAGAAAAATTCCGGACGTTACCGGACATGTATACTCTGCGCCATATTCCACCGCCAAATCTTTGCGCAGGGTGGCCAGCGAGCTGCTTTTTCCTTTCGGGATTTGCCGCACATAGTCGTCCACGATTTTTGGCGTGGCAATCAGCATCTTCGCGCCTGCGGGCATATCGGCAAAATCCTTTTCCAGTTTTTTCACCACAAACGCTTTGGTAGGATCGTTTACTTTGTCGGTCCACGTTTTGCCTTTGCCCGGCTTCATGGTTACTTTTTTCTTTGTTTGATTCTCCTTTTTCATCGCTCAAAAATTTGATTCTACTATTTACTTGAAAGTCCCGATGGCCATCGCCCAGTGTTCCTCGGCATGTTGCCGGGCTTCTTCCGAGCAACAGTTTTCCTGCGTGAGCGTAAATTTCGTATTTCCATGATCCGACTCCAACAGATAGGTGACCACCACGTAATTCTCCGGTACATCTGCCAAACCCGACCTACTGCTTCAATAGGTAAACCGGATCAGCTTCAGGTGCTCCACGGCCAACACGTAACTGTTATCTCATGCGTGCAGCAATCCCTCAATCATACCATCCAGACTGATGGCTACGCTCAAGATTTTCCTCATGTGTTAATCGGTTAGCTCCTTACAATCAAACCCCTGACCGGCCAGCATATCGGGCGCTACGTGACCCACGCACTCGCCCACCACACGCAGAATCCGGTCGGTATCATCCAACGCAAAATTCCACCGGCCACAGCCGGCTACCTCGTCCAGCATCGGCCCAAGCCGTTGCACTTGCTGCGGTTCGGTTACATCGGTTTTAAAAACCCAAACCATGCTGCGGTCAGTTTTCAGTTGGTGCAGTGTAGGTGACGATATCAATGCCGATGCCATTGGGATCAACGATGGCAAAATGGCGATCGCCCCATGGCTCGCTGCGCAAACTGATGGCCATGGGAATCTTTAAGCGGTTGATTCGATCAAACTCTGCGTCCACGTTCTCCACTTCAATTGTGAGGTACGCTCCCTTGCCGCCAAAGGCGGGCTTAAACAGGGGTTGCTGAGTTTCATGGTTGGGGAGCAGAAAGCTGACTTGCTCCGTTCCACCGGGCACTTTCATGAGCAGATAAAAGTCGTTCTCAAAAACAACTTCAAAACCCAGTACGCGCTGGTAGAACTCCTTGGTCTCGTTTAACCTGGAGGTAATAAAACCGGCATTCATTTTCATATGTGTTGACTTAGTTTGTGCGTTTACGGCCCACGCGCTGAGCACCGCCATGGCTACACCCAGCGCTATTATCCATTTTCTGATCATCGTGCGTCTCATTGAATGCCCAGTTGAATTTCTGTTACGTTGGCTTCCGGATACCGGAAATCAGCATTGATGTACAACTCGCGGTTGACACCCGATGGCGTAAGGTGATGCTGTTGCACGTAGCTCATTAATGCACCATAACTCGTTGGAATCTCGAACCAACTGCCCTCGTGCAGGAGGCTAACCGCTTTAAACGCCTCGGTGCGTTTGAGGTGAAAGCGCCCATCGTATTCTGTAGGCAACTGCGCCACGGGCAAACTAATCTCCAGCGTAAAGGGCTTGCTTTCATCGCCCATAAAGCCGAAGTAGTGCCAATGCACCGGCCCGGTGATCGTCAGTTTCTGGCGGATGGCCTCTTCAAATAATTCCTGCGTAATGGGTGTAAGCCCGGCCAGCTCACTCACCTTCACCTCGGCACGGTGGAAAATGAAATTGATGGGCTTCACTTCTTTTTGGATTGGGGTGTTCATGCTGTTTATTTTTTATTCAAACCAACGCATGCCCACTGACAGCCCTATGTCAGCACAAACTCAAGAATTCAAAAAAAATTTTCGGGGGAGTGACAACCCTATGTCAGGAGGCGGACATTTTGAGGTAATGCTCCTGCAATTCCTCCACCAGGCTGCTCATGATCTGCCGTAATTCCTCGGGACTTTCGATGGTTACCCCGCTGCCAAAGGAAAGCAGCCAGTGCGACAGCCAATCGAAGTTGCTCACCAGAAAGGTAAGCCGCACCGAGTCACCCAAATCTTCCTCGGCTACCGCGCCATAAATATACCTGCGGTAATGGTAGACAGACTGATCGAAGCGCACAACTAATTTGTGCAACTCGTGATACGACTGCATAAGCGTTTGCAGATATTCCTGCAGGCTGATCAGGTTGCGCGGATCAAACCTCTGCGGAGTTTGCGTGAGCGTCTTGATGCGGTCCACGCGAAAATCGCGGTAGCCGTTGCGCAGCCGGCACCAGGCAATTAAATGCCACGCTCCGCTGTAGTATTGCAGCCCGATTGGCTCTACCTCGCGGGCAGTAACCTCCGCACCGGAGGCGGCATAGGCCAGGCTGAGCACGGTCTTATTCACGAGCGCCTGCTGAATATCGTTCAGGAAGTTATTGGGAAATTCCTCGTTCTGGGGCGCAGGAAATCGCGACACTTCAACGGAAGCCTGCAACATCTCCAGGTAATCTTTGTCTCCCTCATTCAACACCGCTTTGATTTTCATGAGCGCTGACTCGAATGCCTTTTTCACCGAGGCGTCTGTCATGCGTTCAATCAACTTACCGGCCATGATGAGCGCACTTGCCTCATCGCGGCTGAACATCACGGGCGGCAGGTGAAAGCCATCGACAATAAAATAGCCAGTGCCAGCCTCAGACCCAATGGGCACACCCGCTTCCATCAGCGCTTTCACATCGCGGTACACGGTGCGCAGCGTAATGGAAAACCGGTCGGCAATCTCCTGCGCCTTCACTACCTTTTTGGTTTGAAGCTGAATGAGAATGGCCGTGAGCCGGTCGATGCGGTTCATAGATCAAAGGTAACGACAAGCAGCAAAACTCTTGCACCACGCCACGAAAGCCCCGACTTTTGCGGCATGACCAAAGCGGAAAAAGTAAACGATATTCTGGCGATCCTTGATCATCATTTCCCAACGGTCACGGCACCCCTTCACCATCACGATGCCTACACGTTGCTGATTTCTGTTCTGCTTTCGGCCCAGTGCACAGACGAACGCGTGAATAAAACAACCCCGCTCCTGTTTGCCCGTGCGGACAATCCCTACGATATGGTGAAGTTGAGTGTGGAGGAGATTCGTGACATCATCAAACCGTGCGGGCTGTCGCCCATGAAGAGTAAGGGCATCCACGGGTTGTCCAAAATCCTGATTGAACAACACCAGGGCCAGGTCCCCGCCAGTTTTGAAGCGCTGGAGGCATTGCCGGCCGTAGGCCATAAGACGGCCTCGGTGGTGATGACCCAATGGTTTGGTGTGCCGGCATTTCCGGTGGATACGCATATCCATCGATTAGCCTACCGCTGGGGTTTGTCAAACGGAAAGAGTGTGGAACAAACCGAGCGCGACTTGAAGCGGTTGATTCCGGTGGAAAAGTGGAACAAGGCGCATCTGCAAATCATATACTTCGGCCGGGCGTTTTGCCCGGCCAAAGGCCATCGGTGGCGCGAATGTCCCATTTGCCGAACCTACTTGCGCAAAAGCTTGCGCGACTGATTTCGAAAATTTTCGTTATTTTTACCGAAAATTTTCTAACATGCCCGAGCGAAACATTCTATCTTTTTTGGGCGGATCGCGGACGTTGGGGAAATCGCGCGGTCTGGCGCGGTTGGCGGCTGAAGGCCTGCCAAAAAAAGCGTTGATGGCATTCTTACGCGAAAGCCGCATCGAAGAGATTCGGTTGTTTCGCTACCTTGACGTTACCAAACGCAGTTTGGACAACTACGGCCCGGATGAACGAATGCGCCTGTATATTTCCGACCGGCTCATTCACCTGGCAGAGTTATATGCCAAGGGAAAAGAGGTCTTCGGGAGCATCGATAATTTCGGTGAATGGCTGCATAACCCTTCGATTGATCTCCAAGGTCAACAACCCATCGACCATATTCACACACGTAAAGGAGTTGATGAATTAATGAACATTCTGGGCCGCCTGGAGCACGGCATCCTGGCATGATCGTTTACCGTTGCTCCTTGCGAAAGTGGGCTCATGACCTTCGGGGCACAGGCGCTTACCTGTATGGAGGGCGCTGGAACAGCCCGGGGCTACCCGCCATCTATACAGCAGAAAACAACCTATTGGCCGCCCTCGAAGTTGCCATTCGAGTCCCCCTGACCAAAATCAGCGAAGAGTATGTGATGGCGCCCATTAGAATTCCGGACGAAATTGATGTTTACCAACCGCGACTGCCCGGGAATTGGAGAAGTAACCTGACTGTAACTCGGACGCGCGGAGATAGCTTCCTGCGGGAAAAAAAATACCTACTGATGAAAGTTCCTTCTGCGCTCATGTCTCACACGTTTAACTACGTGATCAATCCTGAACACTCTGCCATTGCAGATGTAAAGTCAGGAAAAAGCCATGGCCTGATATTTGATCCACGGCTAATTCAACTCATGAGGAAATAAATCATGCGCGATTTACGCATTATCTTCATGGGCACCCCGGAGTTTGCCGTGCCCTCCCTCGAAATCCTGATTCAAAACGGATACCGGGTAGTGGCGGTGGTTACCGCTCCTGACAAGCCTGCGGGCCGAGGTCAGAAGCTAACGCCCTCGCCCGTAAAAGAATGTGCTCTGCGCCACCGGTTGCCTGTGTTGCAGCCTGTGAATTTGAAATCGCCCGCCTTTCTGGATGAACTCAAAAGCTACCAGGCCAACCTGCAGGTGGTGGTGGCTTTTCGCATGCTGCCGGAAGTGGTCTGGAGCATGCCGGCCCTGGGCACCTTTAATCTGCACGGTTCCCTGTTACCCGATTATCGGGGCGCTGCACCCATTAACTGGGCTATCATCCGCGGAGAAAAAGAAACCGGGGTAACCACCTTCTTCCTGAAACATGAAATCGACACGGGGAGCATCATCTTCCAGGAACGAGAACCGATACTGAACCATGACACGGCTGGCTCGGTTTATGAGCGATTGATGCACAAGGGGGCTGATCTGGTTTTGAAAACCGTGAAAGCCATCGAAGCAGGTAATGCACCGATGGTACCGCAACCCCAGCCGCACGAAAACACGCACGCCCCCAAGATTTTTAAAGAGACGTGCCAGATTAACTGGGATCAGCCCACGACCTCCGTTCGTAATTTCATTCGTGGCCTTAGTCCGTACCCGGGTGCCTGGACGATGATTAACGGCAAGACGATTAAGGTATTGAATGCCCGGGCGGTTCAACGTTCAATCAACCCACCGGAAAAACCAGGCGATTGGGAAAGCGACCAAAAGATATTTATTCGTTTCGCTACAGCTGACGGCTACCTGGACATTACCGACTTTCAACCCGAAGGCAAAAAGCGAATGACGCCTGAAGAATTCTTCCGGGGCAACAAACTCTGAGTACCTTTGGCCACTCGGAATGTTGAATAGAGAACCCGGACATTGACATGATCATCTCCCTGATTGCTGCACTTACGGAAAACCGGGTGATTGGTAAGAACAATGACCTGCCCTGGCACCTGCCCGATGACATGAAGTATTTCATGCAAACGACCAAAGGCCACTACGTCATCATGGGGCGAAAAAACTGGGAATCCATTCCGGAAAAATTCCGGCCATTGCCAAATCGCACCAACCTGGTGGTTACGCGCCAGGCTGACTTTCACGCACCCGGGGCAACCGTGGTACATAGCCTGGCCGAGGCACTGGACCTGGCCCGCAAAGCAGGCCAAACGGAAACCTTTGTGATCGGAGGGGCTGAAATCTACCGCCTGGCCCTACCCTTCGCCTACCGGCTTTACCTCACCGAAATAAAAACCCAACTGGCGGGCGACACCTACTTCCCCGAGTACGACCGCAGCGCATGGAAAGAGACATCCCGACAGCACCATGGAACCGATGCACGGCATCTCTTTCCGTTCGATTTCGTTATATACGACAAACTAACCCCCTAGCTTATGGACTCCCACAAACGTGTACTCGGGATTTTGTACGTCATCTCCGGAGCGCTAACCATTTTGATTCTGGCCGGAGTCAGCCTGTTCTTTAATGCAATCTTTGGCTTCGCCATGCAGGAAGTCGATGCGGATGAGCGGTGGGTATTGGAGTTGATCCAGACCATCATGCAGTTTTTGCCCATTACCCTCATCATCCTGTTTGGCGTACCCTCCATCATCGCGGGTATTGGTTTGCTCAATCAGCAAAAATGGGCGTTATTGCTGGCCTTAATATTGGGCTGTTTCAAACTCTTCAACTTCCCGATTGGTACCGCGCTGGGCGTGTACACCATTTGGGTATATGCGGAAGATCAGAAGCAGGCCAAAGCTGCGACCTGAACTGTGTCTGTAAAAAATAAAGTCATCTGGCTTACCGGGGCATCTTCTGGAATAGGGGAAGCCCTTTGTTATGAAATGGCGCGTCAGGGTGCACGGCTTATTCTTTCATCGCGGAGAAAAGAACAATTAGAGCGCGTTAAGGGCAATTGTCCTCCCGATCAACAGGCCAACATTCGCATTCTGCCGCTCGACCTGGCCGAGGCCAACACGCTAAAGTTGAGCACCGAGGCAGCCATCCAGATTTTCGGTCACATTGATATTCTGATCAACAACGGAGGCATCAGCCAGCGAAGCCTCGCAAAAGAAACCACGGTTGACGTTGATCGAAAGATCATGGAGGTAGATTACTTTGGCACGCTGGCGCTGACCAAGTATTTATTGCCCCATTTCCTGAAGCGCAAAACCGGGCACTACGTCACCGTTTCCAGCGTGATGGGCATCATCGGTACACCATACCGCTCGGGCTATGCAGCTGCCAAGCACGCGCTTCATGGCTTTTTTGATTCGCTGCGGGCCGAATTGTGGAAAGAGTCCAAAGAGATTTACGTCACCTTGATTTGCCCCGGTTGGATACGAACCAACATCACCCTGCACGCGCTGACCGGAGACGGCAGTGCGCTAAACCACATGGACGAAACCACTGGCAACGGTATGCACCCCGATGCGTTTGCGCGCAAAATGATTCGCGCCATCAACCAGCGCAAACGGGAGGTGGTTATTGGCGGTGGTAAGGAGGGACTCGCTGCCCTGCTGCAACGTTTTGCGCCCGGAATTTTTGCCCGCATCGTGCGCAAGGCCAAAGTGCGGTAAGCATGGTCTGGTACGAATATGTATTCATTGTCGTTGTCGGATTTGGTGCGGCCTTCCTGAACACCGTAGGCGGAGGCGGTTCGTTGTTCAGCGTGCCCATTCTCACGTTTCTGGGTGTGCCCATCACGCAGGCGAACGCCACCGCGCGGGTGGCCATTCTCTTTCAGAATTTTTCTGCCGTGGGCGGCTTTGCCAGCAAGAACGTGCGCCTGCCTTTGCGCTATAGTCTGATCCTTGGTTCTGTGTCGCTGGTGGGCGGATTCATCGGTTCTCGCCTGGCATCTACGATCAACGATGAATTGTTTAACCAACTTTTTGTCGGGGTCATGATTCTTTCCGTGGTACTGGTGGTGTGGGACCCGTTCCGCAGCGGCACCGGGGAAGTTAAAATGACACCCGCCCGCATGGCGCTGGGTGCGTTTTGCTTTTTCTTTATCGGCATCTATGGTGGCTTCGTGCAAGCCGGTATCGGATTCCTCGTGATTGGTGTGCTTAGCCTGCTTCACCAGTACGACCTTGTTACGATCAATTACATTAAGGTTTTTGTTGCCATCGTGTACACGGGCATTTCGGTTATCGTATTTGCGCTGGAAGGCAAAATCAACTGGAACATCGGGCTTGTGTTGGCCATTGGCCACGCCCTGGGCGGGTGGTATGCCAGCCGATGGTCCATTCGGGCCGGTGAAAAATGGATCAAGCGCATGATGGTCATCTCCGTTTTGGCCATGGCGCTCAAACTTTGGTTTTCCTGACCCACGGCCAGGTTAAACAAAACCAATTTTCGATGGTTAATAGTAATACTTTCATTATTGAATGTATCTCTATATTCGCAACACAAATCTAAAACAGCCATGAAAACGCGGTTAATTGCCCTTTTCGCGATGTTATTACTGGCCATAACCGGGGCCGGTGCACAAACTACCGAAGCGGACGTCATTCTGGGCGTGTGGGAAACCGGCAGCGGAAAAGCCCGTGTTAAAATTGACAAGGTTGGCGAAAAGTATTTTGGCAAGATCGTGTGGCTGCGCGAACCCAACAATGAAGAGGGTAAACCCAAAGTGGACAAAAACAATCCGGATGAAAAAATGCGCACCACCCCGCTATTGGGTTATCGCATGCTAAAAGACTTCAACTACTCGGGAGAAAAAACCTGGGAAGACGGAACGATCTACGATCCGGAGAATGGCAGCACTTATAGCTGTGAGATTACCATGACGGATGAGAATACGCTGGACGTGCGGGGATTCATTGGCGTATCCGTCTTCGGTCGCACCGATGTGTGGAAGCGGGTTCAAGTGAAGAAGAAAGCCTGATGCGCAGCTTCATTCTTGTTGTTGGGATGCTGGCCGGCCTGGCCGCCTACGCCCAGGAGACCGATACCACCGAGGTAGAAGACTACAGCCAGTATGCCGATGCTGAATTGGCCGGTGACGCCAAACGATTTGCGACTCAAAAAGTACTTGACCAGAGTCCGAACAAACTGATTTCGATCGGTTACGATTATCAGAGTTTCTATTTTATGGATCTGGCCTATTTCGGTCCGCCCGATGCGCAAGGTCTGATAGCCTCGCCCGAGCGCGTGACCAACAGCTTCAACTCTGGCCTTCGCCTGGCGGCCAATGTGCCCGTGATCTCCCGAAACAACATCATTGTCAACCTCGGTGGCAATTATTGGGAAACCCGCTATGACATTGAGAATCCGGAAAACGTAACTAACCCGCTTGCCCTTTCGCTTGATCGGTACGGCTTGCGCACCATGGGGTTAAGCACGACCATCTTCAAACCCTTCAATGAAAAACAAGTACTGTTCGTGTTGGCCCAGGCCGATCTCAATGGTAACTACAGCCTGGCCGACATTCAATCGCTGAAATACACCCGGTATTCGGTCTTTGCGATCTACGGATGGAAAATGCACGACCGCCTGATGTACGGGTTTGGATTGGCACGCACCTACCGGGCAGGTGAACAGATTATTCTGCCACTCTTCATGTACAACTACACCTTCCCTTCGCGCAAGTGGGGTGTTGAATCGATTTTTCCTGCACGCGCCCATCTGAGGCGAACGTTTAATCCCCGCTCCATGGCTTTCTTCGGCTACGAGTTGGAGGGGCAAACCTATCACATCGCGAACCGGGGAAATGAGTTCGACCAATGGTTGCCAAATAATGCCGATGATCTGGAACTCCGCAGAGGTGAGTTGCGCATTCGCCTGATGTACGAGCGATCAATCAAAGACTTCATTTGGGTTTCGGTGCAAGCCGGCTTGCGCTACAACTGGCGATTCAATCTGGATCAGGGTGATTTCTACCGGGGTTTCACGGGCGATCAACCCTACCTGGCCGAAAACAAAATCGGAAACCCGCTCTACATCAATTTCTCGATTAACCTGGTTAGCCCGTAATGCCTACCTTGCCGGCATGGACGAGCAGGGCCGTATTGTGATGCTGGAAGCCTTTGACACGGCTATTATGGCCAATCTGGCGAAAACGAAATTGGATGCCTACGGAATTCCCTGTTTCCTCACGGACGAACACTTCAACAATCTGTACCCGTTTCGAAATGAGCTCATTCCCGGTGTGCGGCTGTTCGTTTTCGAGCACGATGTGCCCCGGGTACACGAGATTCTGATGGCTGAGGAATAGGTGCCGCTGGTCAGTCCGGTGCTCCTCCAACTTTCTTTACGGTTGATTTTTTCGGCTGAATGACGTAACTCGTTTGCCGTTAAACAGACTTACATGAAACACATTGTATTGCTGACATTGGTTGTGGCCCTGGGCGGCAACTGCGGGTGGGCTCAAAAGAAAGCTGCGCCATCTGAAAAGAAAGAAGAGAAGAACGATGACATCGCGCTCTCCGGCTTGAAATTCCGTTCGATCGGGCCGGCCACCGCTTCCGGACGCGTATCGGACTTTGCCGTTAATCCAGCCAACCCGGCCGAGTACTATGTTGCCGTTGCGTCTGGTGGGGTGTGGAAGACAGTCAATTCAGGCACCACGTACGAGCCGGTGTTCGACAGCCAAAACTCGTATTCGATCGGTTGCATCACGCTGGACCCCAACAACGCCAACGTCATTTGGGTGGGCTCGGGTGAAAACAATAACCAGCGTGCGGTCGCTTATGGTGACGGGGTGTATAAGTCCGAAGACGGAGGCGCCAGCTGGAAAAACATGGGACTTAAAACGTCCGAACACATCGGCAAGATCATCGTTGACCCGCGCAACTCGCAGGTCGTATACGTGGCCGCCATCGGCCCCCTCTGGAAAGAAGGTGGCGAACGCGGCCTGTACAAAACCACTGATGGCGGCAAAACCTGGGAGCAAATCCTCAAGATCGATGAGTACACGGGCGTAAACGACATCGCCATGGACCCCCGCAATCCGGATGTTTTGTATGCAGCGGCTTACCAGCGCATGCGCCACGACTACATGTACGTGAGCGGGGGCCCCGGCTCCGGCATTCACAAATCCATCGATGGCGGCAAAACCTGGGAGAAAGCCAACAACGGCCTTCCCTCCGTAGACAAAGGAAGAATTGCCATCGCCATATCGCCTGCTGACCCGGAGTACATCTACGCCATGGTTGAGGCTGCCAAAGGTGAAAGTGGGTTTTACCGGTCAACCAACCGCGGTGCCAGCTGGGAGAAGCGCAGCAACCACAATACGGGCGGCAATTATTACTCCGAAATAGTGCCCGACCCGGTCGATCGCGACAAGATTTTTTCGATGAGCACCTTCATGCAAGTGAGCGAAGATGGAGGAAAGACATTCCGCATGGCGGGTGAAAAGCACAAACATGTGGACAATCACGTACTGTGGATCGATCCGAAGAACACCAACCACATGCTGAACGGCTGCGATGGCGGCATCTACGAAACCTGGGACGGCTGTAAAACCTGGCAGTACAAACCAAACCTGCCCATCATGCAGTTTTATAAAGTCGAGGTCGACAACACGGAACCGTTCTACTACGTGTATGGCGGTACGCAGGACAACAACAGCATGGGCGGCCCGTCACGCACACGCAATGAAAGTGGCATTGTAAATTCCGACTGGTTTGTCACCAACGGTGGCGATGGGTTCGAAAGTGCCATCGATCCGAAAAATCCAAACATTGTGTACGCGCAATCACAGCATGGCGGCATCGTGCGCTACGACAAAGCAACGGGCGAAACGGTGGGCATCCAGCCCCGCCCGGGTAAAGGCGAAAATGAATACCGCTGGAACTGGGATGCTCCCCTGTTTACCAGTCATCACAAACCCGGACGAATCTATTTTGCGGCCAACAAGGTATTTCGCAGTGACGACCGGGGAAACACCTGGCAAACCATCAGCCCGGATGTAACGCGGAGCATCAACCGCAATACCCTGCCCATCATGGGTCGCGTGTGGGGCATTGATGCATCCGGCAAAAATGATGGCCTCGGCATCTATGGCACGGTGAGTGCGTTCAGCGAATCATTCAAAAACGAAAACCTGCTGGTGGCCGGCACCGATGACGGGCTTATCCAGATCACGACCGATGGCGGCCAGAACTGGCGCAAGATCGATGGCGTTGCCGGAGTACCTGCCATGACGTATGTGTACCATGTGCTCACCTCTCAACACGATGAGAATGTAATCTATGCCACATTTAACAACCACAGGCGGGGCGATTTCAAGCCTTATGTTTACAAGAGCACCGACAAAGGCGCCACCTGGACATCCATCAACGCCAACTTACCGGAGCGGGGTTCTACCTTTTGCCTGCTGGAGGATTTTGTTGACCCGAACTTACTCTTCGTAGGCACTGAGTTTGGCATTCACTTCAGCAACGATGGCGGTAAGAGCTGGCGGCAACTTAAGGCGGGGCTGCCCACCATTGCCGTGCGGGACATCGCGATTCAAAAACGGGAGACCGATTTGGTGCTCGCCACCTTCGGTCGTGGCTTCTATGTTTTGGATGACTACAGCGCGCTGCGCCAGCTTAAAGGCATTGAATCGAAAGAAGGGCACCTATTTCCCATTCGCGATGCATGGATGTATATCGAAAACAATCCGTTGGGCGTGCCGGGCAAAGGGTTTATGGGCGAGAGCTACTTCCGGGCGGAGAATCCACCCGTGGCGGCCACCTTCTACTATTATGTCAAAGACGACCTGAAGACCAAAAAAGAAAAACGGCAGGAGGAGGAAAGCAAATTGTATAAAGACCGGAAAGACGTGCCCTACCCCAGCTACGAATCCTTGAAAGCTGAAGAGGCAGAGGAAGCCCCCTACCTGTTGTTCACCATCCGGAATGACAAAGGTGACATCGTGCGCAAATTGAAAGCACCCGCTAAAAAGGGAGTTAACCGGATGAATTGGGATTTCCGCTACCCGAGTTCCAGCCCGGTTTCGTTGACGCCTCCTTCAACCGATAATCCGTTCTCATCACCTGACGTGGGGCAATTTGTATTGCCGGGCACGTACACCGTAACGCTCTCCAGGAGTGTGGACGGCACCATCACCGAACTGGCCGGCCCGGAGAAATTCAACGTTAAGTTGTTGCCCGGCACCACGCTGCCGTCAACCGACCGCCCGGCCATGGTGAAGTGGCAGCGCGAGGCCGATGAGTTGAAACGCTCGATGCAGGGTGCAACCCAGATCCTGAGCGATGCCAACAACCGCGTGCGGCACATGCGTGAAGCCATCTTCAGTGTAGCCAAACCGCAGGCCGATTTCGTCAGTGATGTGAAAGCATTGGAAGCCAAGCTCAAAAGCGTGAGCCAGGCGATGTATGGCGATAATACCGCGGGTCGTTTGGATATCGACACGCCACCGTCCATCAACCAGCGTGTGTTCGGAGCTTTATATGACGGTAACAGTTCTACCGGTGATCCGACCACGACTATGAAACAGCAATTCGCCATCGCCTCGGAGGATTTTGCTGTCGTGCTCGCCAACCTGAAGAACATTGTCACCAACGACTTAAAAGCATTAGAGCAGAAGTTGGAAGCGGCCGGAGCACCGTACACCCCGGGCCGCATGACGGAGTGGAAGAAGAACTAAGTGTTCCTAACACGTTCAGGAGCCGTGGCATAGCGTGAGCCGATGCCATGGCTTCCTTGCTTTTTGCGAGACTTTGGCCAACTTTGCAGGCAAATTTTTTCATCATGACCCGATTAACAGCCCTGATTTTTTTTATGGTATGCTCGCTGGCCGTTCAAGCTCAAAGCACGGGCGATTTTATGTTCAGCGGTGGCTTAGATCTTTTAAAAACCGATTACGATAAAGCTTTCAACAAAGCTCAACTTGGCCTCGAGGCGAACTACTTTCTCGTTCGCCATGTGTCGTTAGGTGCGGGGGTTGACATCTGGACGGATCAGGAGACATCATTTGTGATGGGCGTGCGGTGGTACCCGGCCGATCCTTTTTTCGTCCGCTTCCGCGGATTGATTGGTGCCAACGATGCCGCCATTGGTGGGGGTTGGGCTAAAGCCATCAACGAAAATTGGCGCGTGGAAGCCATGGGCGACTTTTACTTCAATGGCGGTGAATTTGGAATTCGCGCAGGCGTTAGCTACGTGCTGAAGGCTAAGAAGTAACTCACTACGAAATCTGACCGCGCTTTACTTCTTCACCGCAATCGCTTCAATCTCGATTCGATAGTCAGGGTTGACCAAAGCCTGAACTCCGGCTAAGGTGCTGGCCGGTGGTTGATTCATATTGAGGTATTGGCTCCGCACTTCGCGTATGACAGCCACATCTTCCGGCTTGTAGTTAACCACGTAGGTATTCATCTTCACCACATCACTGAACCCCACCCCGGCTGACTCCAGACACTTTTTCAGGTTCTCATATACCTGAACGACCTGGGCGCGAAAATCGCCTTTGCCCACCGCGTTGCCCTGCGCATCTACCGGCACCTGCCCGGAGATATAAACGGTGTTCCCCGTAATCACCACATGGGTGTAGCCGGGCGGTTTGATCTCAAAAGGGTTTACAAATTGTGTTTGTGCATGTGTTGCCATCGTCAAGAAGATTACCAGTGATAAAGTGAGCAGCGCGCGGACCGTTTTCATCATAAACTCAACTTTGAACGTAAATTAGTGCAGAAATAGTTGTGATCAAAATACCCAAACATTTGGGCTTCGGAGAGTGATCCCCCTTCGCCACGCAGGGCGTGGCTTCGGGGGGTAAAGTGGAGCTGGAGGGATTCGACTTGGGCTTCGAAGTTCCGGCTTGCCGGAAAGAAGAAGTCACCCTCGGCCGGATCGGCTTAAATCAAATGTTTATTTCGAAAGGCAGCCCCGGATCCTGATTTAAGATACTTTTCAAATGCATAAGCCTTGGATTGATCGGCAATTGCGGCATAAAAAACGAGTTCAACTGGAAGTCTCCTGCTCGTATACTCAATGTAACCCGCCTGGTGCCGTTTCAAACGATCATTGATATCATTTGTACAACCGGTATAGATTGAGCCATCTGAACAGCGTAGTAGATATACGTAGTGCATGGTCGTTTCAGAATTGCACGCTTAAAAAGACACCCCCCTTCGCCACGCAGGGCGTGGCTTCGGGGGGTAAAGTGGAGCTGGAGGGATTCGACTTGGGCTTCGAAGTTCCGGCTTGCCGGAAAGAAGAAGTCACCCTCGGCCGGATCGGCTTAAATCAAATGTTTATTTCGAAAGGCAGTCCCAGATCCTGATTTAAGATACTTTTCAAAGGCATAAGCCTTGGATTGATCGGCAATTGCGGCATAAAAAACGAGTTTAACTGGAAGTCTCCTGCTCGTATACTCAATGTAACCCGCCTGATGCCGTTTCAAACGATCATCGATATCATTTGTACAACCGGTATAAATTGAGCCATCTGAACAGCGTAGTAGATATACGTAGTGCATGGTCGTTTCAGAATTGCACGCTTAAAAAGACACCCCCCTTCGCCACGATAAATCGGGGCTTCGGGGGGTAAAGTGGAGCTGGAGGGATTCGAACCCTCGTCCAGAGAAGATGAACGCGTACGTTCTACATGCTTAGTTGACTTTGATTGTCGGGAGTAACCAGGCAGCCAACAGCCGAAGTAACTCCGTAGTTGCGTCTTGTCTCAACACCGGTGAGCAACACACCGGGGCCCAGTTTTGCTGAACGACACCGCATATTCACCCTCCGCAAAACAGAAAAGATGAGCGATGATGGCCTCCCCCGATCTTATCGAAGGATAAGCTTATCTAACTCTAAGTCAGATTAAGCAGCCATGGCGTAAGTATTCTCGCCACGTAGAATTTGAGAGCAGTGGTTAAAGCGCTACCCTCATGCGCTTGCATGCTGCATACACCCTCACACAACCTGTCAATACCGGTCAGCCCCAGTTAATTTCAGATTTTAGATTTCCGATTGAGGATTTTCAAAATTGTCAATCAAAACTCTTAAATCCGAAGTTGGATATCCCTGCTTGCCGCTCGAAGCCACGCCCTGCGTGGCGAAGTGCGGCCGCGTGTTGTTTATTGTCGTATACAAGTCCTCAACTGCAGAACGTCTTTCCGCAAAAGGGAGACAAAAATACGTCAAAATTAGTTCACCGAAGCCGCGGACTTGGCCTCAAGTCAGGAGTGACGCATCTAATGTCAAAAACAGCGGAATGCCGAAAAAAAACCACATAGGCAAATAGAATGCGACCAAACCCTATATTTTCTATGTTTCTATGTGGTTAAAAACCAGCCCGCTCAATCACCAGGTAGGTTTTCTTCGAAATATTCTGGCGGGCAATCAGCTCGGCCACAAAACCCGTGAGGAACAACTGAACGCCCACTACCAGCGCCACCAGCGCCAGATAAAAAATAGGCTGCTCGGTTACATCCCGCTTGAGCGGCACTTTGGAAAAAAACACCGAGTCCACCTTGTCCCACAGAATCTTTACCGTAAAGGCAAAACCCAACAGGAAGGATACAATACCCCAAGCCCCGAAAAAGTGCATCGGGCGCTGGGCAAAACGCCCGACAAAGGTAATGGTGAGCAAATCGAGGAAGCCGCGCACAAACCGCTCCCAGCCGAATTTGCTATGTCCGTACTTTCGTTCGCGGTGCTCCACCACTTTCTCCGTAATGCGGGTGAAACCCGCCCACTTGGCCAGCACCGGAATGTAGCGGTGCATCTCGCCATATACGCTGATGTGCTTCACCACGGACACATCATAAGCCTTCAGCCCGCAGTTGAAATCATGCAGTTTAATGCCACTGATTCTCCGCGTGATCGAATTAAAAAATTTTGATGGGAGCGTTTTCGAAATCGGGTCATGACGTTTCTTTTTCCAGCCGCTTACCAGGTGCCAATTCTCCTGCCGCACCATTTTATATAACGCAGGTATCTCATCCGGACTATCCTGCAGGTCGGCATCCATCGTGATTACCACATGGCCCTGTGCTTCGCGGAAGCCGGTACTCAAGGCGGCCGACTTGCCGTAGTTGCGATTGAAGCGAATCGCCTTCACCCGCTCATCAAGACCTGCCAGTTCGCGCATCACCGGCCAGGTGCGGTCGCTGCTGCCATCGTCAATAAAAATGATTTCATAAGAAAAGCCGTGCGCGGTGAGCACACGGCTGATCCACTGATGTAATTCAGGTAGGGATTCGGCTTCGTCTTTAGCCGGTATAATAAGGGAGATGTCCAGACTCATTCATTAAATGGACATTTCCGGGTTTCTTTTCTGTGTAAATATTGACACGACTAATCCGATGATCACATAACCGATTATCCCGATTATCAAGGCAACAACAGCAAATGACCCAGCTGTCATAAAGGGAGCCGAGATTTCCATTGCCTGCTCAATAGCGGCCTCATCCATACCTCGCTCAATCATGTCATTTTGGCTTTTTTCGAGCGCCCGATCGATCATTCCACTGTCTACAAACTTGAGGTAGATGTAAGTAAAAGGAGCAGAAATGAGAGAAGAAATCAGTCCAATCCAAAAACCAATACCAACGCCCTGGCCAAACGACATGAAACCATCCCCATTCTCCTTGAAGTGTTTATGTGCCAGAAATACCAAAGCAGCGTAGATGAGGTAGGTGGCCCAACCAACCGGACCATTAGTATCAATCTTGGCCATGCTAAAAACCACCATCAACGTAATACCTATAACTGCGGCAATTAGTCCGAACCGAATGCCGGCCGAACGGGTGGTAACTGAGGGTACTTCTGATTCCATATTCATATTGTTTTGGGTTGTCTACGCATAATCACCGAAAGGATGATCGTCAAAAATAGACCGATAATTATACTTTTCAAAAAGTAATCACCGGCCAATGCTCCTGCCGTTGTAGCCGGCAACTTCGCCATCTGTTGGTTATACGCCTCCTCCCCTACGTTCTGAATCAACAGCTCGCGGTTGGTGGTCATCTGCTCGGTCATCACGCGGATATACTCCGCCAAAAATTCACCCTCGGCAGCGGCAAACACCCAAACAAAGGCCGCGCCAATAAGTGCCGCCAGCCACACCACCAGGTTGCTGGCCACCATGCCTTGAAAGAAAAACAACAGTTTACCCAGGTGGAAGTCGCGGATTTCGCGCAGTGCAAAAATCACCATCACCGAATACAGGATGATGCGAAAGTCAAACACCACGGGAAGTAAAAACGGATGTTTGCCAAGATAATAGAGAGCCGCAATGACCACACAGGCTACCGCCCCGGCAATAAGACCGTAGCGCACGGCCACGCCCAGCAATGCTTTGTTAAAGGCTGATGAATTGTCGACCATTGTTGAAGACGGCCACCGAGCGGCCGGTAATTTTCTTTCCCCACCAGGGTGAGTTTTTCGATTTTGAATGACACGAATCTTCGTTTAGTGTCCACTCGGCATTGGGATCGAAAAGTGTGAGGTTGGCTTTCGCCTCCTCGGTGATGGGCGGCACCTCCAGATTCAACGCTTCGCGCGGGCCATAGGTAAGGGCCTCGAGCAAATCCTCCACCGGCACCAACCGGGCCAGCTGCGCCACCTGCATGGCCACCGTCTGGTGGTTGATCATGCCCCACTCCGCCTGATCAAACTCCACTACCTTACCTTCTTCATCTACCGGCACGTGGCCGCTGGCAATCACCGTTAGGGTCTTATCTTTTAGTCCTTTAATTATCGCTTCCTGATCGGCCTTCTCGCGCAGCGGTGGATTTACTTTATAGTTCGTATCAAAATCGGCCAGCAAATCATCGCCCAACAACGACTGGTAGGCATTAACACCTGCCGTTACGTTCAACCCCTTCTTGCGCGCCTGGCGGATGAGATCGATGGATCGACCGGACGACAGCGAAGCCGCGTGGTAACGCCCGCCCGCATACACGAGCAGTTCCAGATTTCGAACCAAGGCAATTTCTTCAGCTGTGCGCGGCATGCCTTTCAAACCCAACATCGTACTTTGAACTCCTTCGTGCATCTGACCAAAGCGGGTGAGCCAGGTGTCCTCCGGCCGGTCAATCAACACACCATTAAATTTTTGCAAGTACTGCAAAGCCTTCAGAAAAATGTCGGTGTGCCAGAGCGTCTGAAGCCCATCGGTAAAACCCACGGCTCCGGCTTCGTGCAGGTCGATCATTTCGGTCAGCTCTTCACCTTTGGTATTGCGCGTTACTGCGGCCAGCGCATGGAGTTGAACAAGCCGGCCATCGTTGCCCTGGCGGATGTAGGCGACTTCATTCTTGGTTTGAATAACCGGATGGGTGTTGGGCAAAACGGCCACTTCGGTAAATCCTCCGGCCGCTGCCGATCGGGCGAGTGACGCCAGGTCCTCGCGGTTTTCGTGGCCGGGATCGCCCCCAGCCGCCCCGAGATCGAACCAGCCGGGCGTCAGGTACATGCCCGATGCGTCAATGGTTTTGTCGGCCGAATAGCTCTTATCCCCGATGTCGGAAATACGGCCGTTTTGAATGAGTACGTTTTTGGATTTAAGATGATGGGGCGACTGCCGATCGACAAGTACAGCGCCTTTGATGAGTATCTTCATTAAAGCCCAAAGTTACTTCAAAAACCGCAACAATAGCACCTCAACGAAAAGGAAAACAAGGGCCGCCAGCAACGCGTGGCGCCACAAGGCCTTCCCCATAAAGCGCTCCTTCACCTCGGCTTCGAATGCCTGGGGCGTGTCGGCCTCCAAAACGGTTACCTGTTGACTGGCCAACCGCGCGCTTACCTCCGGAGCGGAAAACGTTTTCAGCAACGACTCGCGGGCATCGGCATCAAAAGCCAGGAGGGCCAGCGTATCGATGCCGTCCATCGCCCGATAAAAACCGGGCATCAGGCTGAACCGCGGCAACTCGAGCAGCACCCCTTCGCTGGTTTGCCGCTGCGTGGGCACCACCTCCTGCGCCCCTCTCAGCACCACGCGTGCTTCGTCTTCGAGCGAATCGGCTTTGATCAACACGGAATTTTGTGTCAACACGGTGTATAGCGGCTGCTGCTGTTGCAACCCGGCAGCCGCCATGCGGTACATCACCGGCACAAACAAAGCATGCCGGTAGAAATCCGTGAGTTCGGCCTGTAACGGACATGCCAGCCAAAAGACATTGTCTTGCCGCGCCAGAAAAGTGGCACCACTTTTTGTTTTGAGTAACGGCTGTGCCGGGGTGCCCCACCATGCCGTGGCTTGCGGCATATCAACCTGGGCGGAACGCTCCTGAAATACATCCTGAAAGAATGGATTGCGAAAATCAGGCGACTTGAGCAACTCGCGTGCAGGATTGCCAAGGGTTGAAAATCCTTGTGGCCACACGCTGCGAAACGAATTGGCATCTGCGTCACGGCCCGGAATCAAGAGTACTGCGCGGCCTTGTTGCAAGGCACTTAACAGGGTGGACTGGAGGGCCGCGTCTACCCGGGTAATGCCATTGAGGATCAGCAAGTCCGCCCGTCCGAGTACAGCCAAATCCACATTGCCGGCCGGCATGGCCCGAAAGCTGAACAACTGCGCGTTGCCAAAAACACGCTCGAAGAAATTTTCCTGTCCGCTGGCCCGCACTTCAGCCACCCGGATGCGCTGCGTGAAATTGAGTGCAAAAAAGAACTCATTGTCGAACGTAATGGGAAAGTCGGTAAAGCTGATCACGCCCTCGTTTCGATTTCGCAAACCTGCTTGCAGGTCGAAGGATGTGCGCGCAGTGCTGTTCGCCTCCAGATTGACCGCAGCGGTAGCCGCTTGCACCCCATTGAGGGACAGTCGAACGTTCAGGCCCTCGGTGGGTTGCGACCCGGTATTGCGCAGCAACACATGCAACGTGTTTTTCTCGCCTCCTACGGTAAACGGATTCTCAAGGTAGACACTGTCGACTAATACGTTGGCCGTAGTCAGCGCGGGCACCGGCACCAAACGCCAAACGCTGAGGGAATCGAATGCAGGCGCATCGGTGCCCCATGTTGACTGCTGAAAATCCGAGATCCAGAAAACATCGGCAGCAAGGCCATCGCTCATGATTTTGCGTTTCACTTCGGCAGCCGTACGCGAAACGGGCGAAAGGCGAACCGTAGCCGTTAGCTCATCTACCTCCTGGCGTGTTTTGTAGTTGTTGGAGAAGGAAGCAAAGTCGTTGGTTAAAAAACGAAACCGGGTTTCGGCCGGGTATTGCGCGGTGATGGCCCGTACCCGCGCGAGGCCGGCATCGAGCGCGCGAATTTTATCCCCAGCCGGGGCCGACATGCTGTAGGAATTATCGAGGTAGATGACCACCTGGCGGCCGCTGGCCATTTGCTCGCGGGCCGGCAGGAAAGGCTGGGCAAACGCCATAACCAGGAAGAAGATGAACAGGAGGCGGCTTACCAGTACCAGATACTGTTTGAGCTTGCGTTGTTGCGTGGTTTCTTCCTTCACCTGGCGCAGCAGGCGGGTGTTGGAGAAATAGACGCGAATGGTTTTACGAAAGTTGAAGAGGTGGATGATCAGGGGGACAGCCAGCAGCAACAGCGCCCAGAGGAAAGAAGGAAAGACGAAACTCATGCCGGGCGAAGTTACGATTTTGATCGGGCCCACCGAAGCCGTATCCTGAGTCCCGCAAGCGAGGACGCCCGCCCACCAAGCAGGCAGGAAGTATCCCCCACTCCTTTGGAAAAATTATCCCGAGCGCAGCGAAGAATCCCACAATTGAAATACCGATCCCCTCCTCGAACCCGTATCATGGGGCTGGGATATTGCGTAGTTGTTCCATAGCTTTTTTTGCGCAATCTATGCCTACCTCCCAAAAGATACTGAAGCGGAGGGTTACCAAACGCCAGGCCGCAAAACGCTACACCTGCGAAATCACCAACTGTGTATATTTACAGCCAGTGTGCAGCGAGAAAAATCAGACTGGCTGTACGAATTGCGCCACGCGCCCACCACGTCCTGAACGGGTACGTAACCCCCCTCATAACCCAATTTGCATCCTTCAGTCACCCTTTTGCCGGTTTCGATAACATCTATTTTAAGGGCCCGTTGCATTGCCTTTGGTTTGCGTCAAAAAAAACAAATCATGCAACGAAAATTAATTCTCATCGGAATTTTGCTATCCATTACACTGATGGGTATTGCGCAAAACAACGCTACACTAAGCGGTTATATTCGAGATGAATCTACGGGCGAAGAACTCATTGGGGCTACGATTCAGGTTCAGGGCACTTCCACCGGAACGGTCACAAATGCCTATGGCTTCTATTCGTTGACCTTGCAAGCCGGCACCTACCGGTTTGTTGTGAGTTATGTGGGGTACAACCCCTACATCTTCGAGATGAATCTAACCGGCAACCAAACACTCAACTTCCAACTCAAGCAAGAGGCGAATGAATTGGAAGAAGTTGTTGTCAAAGGCGAAGCCGAAAACAGTAACGTTACTGTCAACCAAATGAGTGTTGCCCGGCTTGAACCGAAACTGGTGAAAGAGTTGCCTGCCGTTTTGGGGGAACCAGACATCATCCGCTCATTACAACTACTGCCGGGGGTAACAACGGTTGCCGATGGTGCTGCCGGATTTAATGTTCGAGGAGGAAGCGTTGATCAAAATCTGATTCTGCTTGACGAAGGAACATTGTACAATTCATCACACTTGTTTGGTCTTTTTTCCGTAGCGAATCCTGATGCGGTAAAAAGCGTTGAACTCTTCAAAGGGGGTATTCCCGCTCGGTATGGTGGGCGCGTCAGCTCCGTTTTGGATATTCGCCAGCGTGAGGGTAACATGAAAGAATTTAACGGAGAGGCAGGTATCGGCCTGATTTCGGCCCGTGCGTTAGTCGAAGGCCCATTCATTAAAGACAAGAGCTCGTACATGGTAGCCGCCAGACGGTCGTATGGAGATCTCTTTTTGCCCCTGATTGACAACACAAGTACTGCCTACTTTTACGATTTAAATATGAAAACCAACCTGATCGTGAACGACCGAAACCGCCTGTTCTTGTCCGGGTATTTCGGCCGCGACCGGTTTTCACTCGGGAGCATTTTTAACAGCTCGTGGGGTAATGCTACGGCCACCCTGCGGTGGAACCATTTATTTTCGGAGAAGCTGTTTGCCAATTTCTCGGCCATTTATTCCAACTACGACTACTCGCTCGACCAGCTCACCACTGGCGCGCAGTACAACTGGAAGTCGCGCATCATCACCCAAACCATAAAAGCAGACTTCTCCTACTTTGTGGGCCGGAATGCACAACTCGAGTTTGGTGTTGATGCAAAAACCTACGAGTTTCAACCTGGTAACATTACTCCGATACGTGGTTCTGCGGTAGCTGAACGTTCACTTGACAGAAAATTTGCCACCGAGGCGGGCGCTTATGTCAGCTACGAACAAACGATAGGCAAACTCACCTTCAATGCCGGCCTGCGGTACTCCCTGTTTGTACGTCAGGGTCAGGAACAGATACCCGTGTATGAGAACAACCAACCGGTAGTTTATAATCCGGTATTGGGGATATATGAAAACGGCAGCGTACTCAGCTACACCGATTTTAAAAAGGGTGATCCAATCAGCACGTTTCGGAACTTTGAACCGCGTTTTTCCACAACTTTTGTAATCAACAACGCCAGCTCCGTTAAGGCCAGCTACAACAGGCTATATCAGTACCTGCACCTTATCTCGAACACCACCGCGCCCACGCCCACCGATATCTGGACCCCCAGCGGGCCTTTCATCAAACCACAGGAAGCGGATCAGTATGCACTGGGGTACTTCCGTAACCTCAGGAATAACACCTACGAAGCATCACTTGAGGTGTTCTATAAAGATATGAATAACCTCGTGGATTATGTTGACGGAGCAGACCTGATCACCAACAACAACCTCGAAACGGAATTACTGCGCGGTCGTGGCCGTTCCTATGGCGCTGAATTCTTTGTGCGTAAAAACACCGGCCGCTTAACGGGATGGGTCAGCTACACCCTTTCGAGGGCTGAGCGACAAATAAAAGGACTCACGGCAGAAGATCCGGGCATCAACAACGGCCAGTACTACGCTGCCAACTTTGACAAGCCCCACAACCTGGCTGTTGTGACGAGCTACAAATTAAATAACCGGTGGTCGCTATCATCCAACTTTGTGTTGGCCACGGGTATACCGGCTACTTTTCCAACCGGCAAATATGAATTTGCCGGCATGATTGTACCTCACTTTGCCGAGCGAAACAACAATCGCCTGCCCGCCTACCACCGCCTTGATGTGTCGGCTACGTTGAAGGGTAAAAAGAAGCGCTGGAAAAACGGTGGCCATGAATGGGTATTTGGGGTTTACAACATCTACAACCGCGCGAATGCCACCAGCATTTACTTCAATGACAATCCGGAAAACCCGGGCAACGTGCGTGCACTTCAAAGCTATCTGCTGGGTGTCTTGCCCAGTGTGACCTACAACTTTAAATTTTAAATCATTTCTCTTTGTACAATCATTCCAACTCAATCGATAAAACCATATGAAATCAATTCAATATATATTCTTCGCTGCGCTGACGTTACTCGCAAGCGGGTGCGAAAGGGAGATCACACTTACGTTACCCAACCCACCGGAACAATTGGTGGTGGAGGGGCGACTGGAACGCCTAAAGGGAGCTCCCAATGGGCCCCAACTGATCATCCTCAGCACACTGGCCAATTACTTTAGCGGCACCGCCACCCCGCGCGTAACCGATGCGCAAGTTTCCATTCGTGATCTTAACGGCACCGAGTACCCGTTCAATCATGACCCGCAAAAGCCAGGCACCTATACGAATACCTCACTGGTGCCGGAATTTAACCAGCACTACACCCTCACCATTGTCTGGCGCGGGAATACCTACCAGGCGCAGGAATCGCTTGTGCGCGTGACGGCTATCGACAGCCTGTATCAGCAGTTCGAAGAAGAAAACACTTTTGAGGAGGGTGGCATTAAGGTAGCCATCGACTTCTCCGATCCTGCAAACGAAACAAATTACTACTTTTGGGAGTTGTTGGAGGAGGGCAAAAACGTGATCAAAGCAGATCCGGGCAACAGCCAAAACATCATCTCCTCAGATCTATTTTTTAATGGTATGCAAGTGATCGGGTACTTTCCAAATGAAGAAAAAGTTTTTGAGCCTGGAGCAGAGGTCACGGTGCGGCAGATCGGAGTTTCGAAGAGCCATTACGATTTTCTGTTCCAGCTTTTTGAACAAACCGGGCAAACCGGGCAGTTGATCGATGTGCCTCCGGCAGCCATCCGCGGTAATGTGGTTAATCTGACAGACCCGCGAAAACCGGCACTTGGTTACTTTGGGGTGAATGAGGTTGCACAGAAAACAAAAGTGATTCAGCCGGAGTAGCCATGCTAAAAGACAGGCGTTTTTGGATATACCATCTGTTTACCGCGGCAACGATCGCTACCCTGCTCGGTATTGAAGATCGACTAGAGGGAGACTCAACCCGCACGGTTCTTCTGGAATTCCTTGCTGATACCCCTCTGTTTTTCTTGGTAGTGAGTGGACTAAGTTATCTGGCTTACCGGGTAGTAAAATGGCTAAACCGGATCATGCCGTGGGACCGAAAACCCTTTGACCGGTTTATTGCCGAAAGTGGTCTGGTGGTGGTGATCGTACTGGCCTCAACTACGGTAACAGTAGCAGGCGCCAGGCAGGTTAATGCCGATCTTTTTAGTGATAACGACTTCGCATTCGAATTTTATGCTTTGATCATGTTCTTTATCAGCATTTATATGGTATTTGTGTTCCATGAATTTATGTCGCTGAGCCGTGACAACCATGTACTGAAGCTACGGTCTGAAACATTGCTCAAGCAAAATTATCTGGCGAAGTACGAAACGCTGAAAAACCAGGTAAACCCACACTTTCTGTTCAACTCGCTGAATGTGCTTTCCAGTCTGGTCTATATCGATGCAAAAAAAGCCGATCAGTTCATCAAGAAGTTCTCGGACGTATTTCGGTACGTGCTGGAACTCAATCAGGAAAAGCTGGTGCCCCTCAAACAGGAATTACACGTACTCGATGCGTACCTGTTTCTGCAGAAGATCCGGTATGGCAGTCAGTTGAATGTTCATCAAAACATCAGCGCGGAATTGCTTGACCTTTGCGTTCCCCCGCTCACCCTGCAGCTAGCTGTAGAAAACGCATTAAAGCATAATGCCATTTCGAAAGATCAGGTGCTTGATATCTGGATTGAGGCTAAGGAAAATGAATTGGTGATCGTCAATACCTACCATTTCAAAAATAGCGCTCATCAGTCAACCGGGATTGGCCAAAAAAATGTTCTCGAAAAATACCGGTTGTTGGGCGAGCGGCTGCCTCAGTTCTACCTGGAGGATGGTCACTACATTGTGCGGCTTCCGCTGCTAATGGCAGAACAATGGAGCGAGTTCTGATTGTAGAAGACGAGCCGCTGGCAGCACAGAAGCTACAAATGCTGCTGCAGCTGATCGATGTACGCCTGCAGGTAGTGGGTGTGGTGGGCTCGGTAGCCGAAGCGGTGCAATGGCTGGCCACTGATTCACCCGATCTATTATTTTTGGATATCAACCTCTCCGATGCGCTGAGCTTTAGAATTTTCGAACAGGTACAGGTGACGGCACCGGTGATCTTCATCACTGCCTACGATCAATATGCGATTAAAGCCTTTAAGCACAACGGCATCGACTATATTTTAAAACCCTTTGACGAGGAGGAACTGCGAAACAGTGTCAACCGGTTTTTTGGATCAAAATCCAACACCACAGCCCTGCAGCGAAGCCTGGAGCAGCTCCTTCATTCTTTCAGGCCGTTATCCTATAAGAAGCGTCTTTTTGTCACGTTTGGCGATAAAAGCAAAACCATCCCGGTGGAAGAAGTCGCATTTTTCTACGCATTCGAAAAAGGTGTATTCCTGACGACATTCGCCAATCAAACGTACCTCACAGATGAAACGATGGAAGGACTTGAAACTACTCTCGATGGCAGCAAATTCTTTCGGCTCAACCGGAAGTTTATTGTAAACATTCATGCCATTGCGGAGATCGAAAAATATTCGAACCGGCAACTGCGCCTTCAATGCAAGCCTGCACCCAAGTTCGATATTGTTGTACCGGCCGAAAAAATGACCTCGTTTAAAGATTGGTTGGGGCGCTAGTCAATGGTTAATGAGTTTCATAAATCTCAGCCCAATGCTAACTGCTCCGCAAACGTCTGCAAAAAATGCTTAATAACTGATAAATTTGAAAGTTGTTCGAAAGAGTAACGATCTGAATCCGCACATGCGGTAAGTTAACGACTATGCTAGCCCCACCACTAACTTGCACTCTACGAAGAAACACCACCAGCATTTGATGCCGCGCGGCCCGGACCGAGCGGCATGTGAGCCATGCCAAAGGTAGGGCGAGTAGCAAGATCCGGATTAAGCCGCCCTCGCGATAGCTACTGGGATACGCTGAAGGTGCCGCCTTCAACCACGTTTTTGTGGATAAGTCGAAAAGTTAACTTACCGAAAAGCAAACTGCCGTCCCGGCCTCCCGTACCGGGACCGTTTCGGATTACCACGAAGGGGATGTCCGCCCGGATGAATCCTGTCGGACAGACCCGAACAATCCGAACTTTCGGAACTGGTGCGACCGGTAGGGACGTTTAGAGATAACCCCGCAATCGAGTAGGAAGGTAGCGATTATTTCGCTACCTGTCCTCTCACACCACCCTGCGTACCGGTCTGGTACAGGGCGGTTTGTTAGAATAATGATGAACATGTTTCTGTTT
>Ga0209985_10000944_pt1 | contig 29981 bp, 18 predicted proteins | sample NOAtaG_FD_187305 | JGI IMG/M metagenome (GOLD analysis project Ga0209985, IMG submission 187305) | Freshwater lake microbial communities from Lake Erie, under a cyanobacterial bloom - NOAA_Erie_Diel6S_1000h metaG (SPAdes) (version 2) | ecosystem: Environmental > Aquatic > Freshwater > Lake ...
GGTGGAGTCGAGACCTTTGCCCAGGCGGACGATTTCTTTTTCATCATCGAGAACGCGGTAGCGCCCGTTGGGGGAAGCCTCGGCGACAATGAGGCGGATCGAGTTGGTGCCGATGTCGATCGCGGCGATGCGCTGCGGTTGTGTGGGATCGGCGTCGCGCTGGTGGGTTGTGTGTACGGCGGCGTGTTCGGGCGAGGACAACTCGACGGGCACGGGGGACGGAGGAGCCGGTGTCGCGGCGGCTTTGAGCGAGAGCGTGCGTTCGCTGTGGGAGATCGCATCGAGAAGCCGATCCAGCGCCGGACGGGCGCTGGTACGCCATTCAACGCGGGCGGAGGCGGCGCTGGAGCGGATGAGGCGGAGTTCGTGCGCGATGAACGACCTGAGGCTTGCGCGGAGCTTTGCTTTGGAGCTTTTCGTTTTTTCAAGGCGTCGCTGGGCGAGCTTCAGCAGCACGCACGCGTCGTTGAGCTGCCCGAGTGCCTGTTGCACGCTGGTCAGTTCGGCAAGAACGCGGCGGAGATCATCGGCGGGCAGGGCCGGCTCGCACAGTTCCGCGGCGTAGCGCACACGTTTGAGGGCCACGCGCAGCTCGTGAAGGTCTTCCACGCTGCGCAGGAGTTCTTCGCTGGGGTTTCGTTTCTGGTCCTCTCCGCGGGTTTTCGATCGTGCGGAGCGTTTCGCAGGGGCTTTGACTTCTGCCAGTGTCTGGGCGGCTTTCACCAGGCACGTCAGGCCCTCGCGCCAGACGGCCGGGGATTCGCTGAGGGTCAGCGATGACAGGGCCTTGCTGACCCGACGGTCGAAGCGCTCGACATCTCGGCGTGCGCTGGGGATGTGCCCGTCAAGGCGGCGGAGGCCCGAGCGCTCGTGCGCACGCAACCGCGCGCGGAGATGCTCAACGGCGGGCTTGAGCGCCACGCCGACTTTCAGCTTCGCGAGCGACTGGTTCATCACGTGCGCGTTGCGTACCCGACCCGCGGCCGCGCGAAGCGCGTTCACGGCGTGTGCGGCCTTTGACAACCGCTTATCCGTAGCGTCGCCCAGAAGATCGGTGATGGCCAGCGCACGCCGGGCGCTGACGCGTAGACGGTGAACCGCCGTCGACGATGGCGCCGAATGTGAACTGAGCTTCTTGACCGCAACGCGGAGTTGAGCCACGCGAACGCCCGCCTGGGTGCTGAGCCACGGTCCGGGTTGGCTTGTCGGTGGCGTCATGGCAAGGTCGTCTCACCGGCAGAAAGTCATGTCCGAACTGGGCGTTGGCCGAACCCATTTGAGTTCGTACAGCCTTTGCATGCTAGAAACCCGCGGTGATGAAGGAACCGGCACGTGGGTCTTCTGGCGTGATTTCGTGGAGAGGTCGGTCTTTGGCAGGAACTTGACAGGTTCAGCGGTATCTGTTAGGTTTGCGTTCTCGGTCGTTTTGCTCATCGTGATCGATCCTTTGACGTGAATCTGGCGAAGCGGACATCGTGAGTCACACTTGGTCTGTGCCGGTTGGTCGTGGTTCTAGTTCGTGCCCTCGGTTGGTTCTCTCCACCTTCCTGGGAGCAGCATGGGTCGGATGACTCGGAAGCCTCTGTGTATCTGCACGCTTGCGCTGTGCGCGGGAACGGTCTGGTCGTGCGCAGGCTCGGCTCTGGCATTTTCGGGCTTTGCATCGAACGAACGCACGCAGCGTGACTCGCCGCAGACGACCGCATCCGAAAAAAAACGGGGCAAGAGGCTTTCAAGCGGGGATTCTCTCGAAGCCACGTTGAAGGTTAACGTCGCGCCGCTGACCAGCTTTGTGGTCCCCGGTGCCGGTCCGGTCGGCGCGGGGGTGCGTCACCCGGACGATCTGATCAACCGCCCGGGTGAGACCGAGTTCAGCGGGCAGATCATTCTGCTGCCGCGGACGGTTGAGCAGATCGCTTCGTCTATCGGGATGGATGTTGAGCAAGCGCGGCTCCGCCTCGATGCGGCGCTGGCGGGGTTTGCAGACCGTGTTGTGCAGCGGATCGAATCGACCGGTGAGTTCGTCGTGCGTGTGCCGGCGGGCATCGATGACGCGGCGTATTGCCGGAGCCTGCGCGACACGGGGCTGTTCACCTTCGTGACGCCCGACTGGCTGTGCTATCCGCTCTCGGGCGTTGACGATCCGTTGTTCGCGAATCAATGGCAGCACGCGGCGTTGCAGAGCGACAAGCTCTGGGACTTCACCCAAGGTTCGGACGATGTCATTCTCGCCATCGTCGACACGGGCGTGGACGCGTGGCACCCGGACCTCAACTCGGTGCTTGTTTTCCCCGGGCACAACACCGTCGGCAAGTCGGCCTTCGCACCCGCCGGCGGAAACTTCAGTGATGTTTCGCTCATCGGGCACGGTACACGCTGCGCCGGGCTTGCCTCGGCGAGCGCCAACAACGGGCAGGGAATCGCGGGTCTTGCTCCGGGTGTGCGCGTGCTGGCCGTGCGGTGCACGAATCAACCCTCGGGCGCGGCGTTGCTGTCGGACATGCTCAACGGCGCCGAGTGGGCCTCGCGAAACGGCGCGCAGGTGGTGAGTCTTTCTTTCTCGGGGGTGACCAGCCCAAGCGTGGGGATCCGCGGCAGCGTGCTGAAGTCGCTCGGCTCGCTGATGTTCTTCGCAGCGGGGAACAGCGGGGCCGAGCTTTCAGCCGCGGCGGACTGGTCGGACGTGGTGATCGTCAGCGCCCTGGATCTCAGCGATGCGCGGTATAGCGACTCAAACTTCGGCCTGCCGATCGACCTTGCCGCTCCGGGGGTGTCCGTCCTGACAACCCTGCCGCAGAACCGATATGTCAGCGCGACAGGAACGAGCTTTGCAACACCGCAAGCGGCGGCGGCGGCGGCGCTGCTCTGGTCGATCTCGCCGGCGATCTCCGCGAACGATGTTCAGACCCTGTTGATCTCGACGGCGATCGATATCTTCGAACCGGGACGCGACGCCAGCAGCGGAACGGGGCGTCTTTCACCTCTCCGAGCGTCCAGAACACTGCTGGGGTTTACCGGCGAAACGCTCGCGTCAAGCCCGCTCTCATTCCCCATACCCGGTCTGCGGATGACGGCGTACGACCTTTCAAGCGTGCAGATTCCCAGCGCCGACGGTTTGATCGGCTCGGGCGACGACAGTCTCAGGTTCATGCCAGCGCTGTCGCAGCTTGCAGCCGAGGCTGTGCTTGTCTCCGCCGACATCAACTATGCTCCGGGCGCGTTGGTCTTCCCGCAGGGCGTGGGCGCGGGGCAGGGTGTTGGCGCGATATTCGACGGGTACTTGCTGATCGAATCGACCGGGCTGAAGACCTTCGCACTCTCGAGCATCGGTGCCTCCCGGTTGTTGATCAATGATCTTCTGGTGATCAACAACGATGGAAGGCACGACTTGCAGGAACGTACCGGGAGCATCCGACTGCAAGCGGGCTATCACGCGGTCCGTGTGGAGTACTACGCGCACAATCAGAACACGGCCGTCGTGCTCTCCACCGTCGATCCGGCGGGCGTGCGCTCGCCGGTCCCCGCATCGCGGTTTGTGCGTGTGATCACGCCGCTTGATGTGGCCGACATCGCGGATTGGCGCGGCGAGCCCGGGCGGAACGGGCACATCGACGAGGGCGACTACAACCTTTTCTTTTCCGCGTTTTTCTTTCCGAACTACAACGGTCAGCTCTACGCGGATGTGGCCGATGACGCGGGCAACCCCGGACCCAACGGCGTGGTCAACGAAGGCGACTACAACGCGTTTTTCTTTTGGTTCTTCGCGGGGCGCTGAGGAACCCACGCAGAGCCGGGTACGGTGCGCCGTGCTGTAAGATTGCCGTCTCGGTCACGCAGGGTTCAGGCTGGGTTTGTGTCCGTGGCTTCGCCCTCTTCGCCCGCGAAGTCTTTCACCGTGTGCAACTGAACCTGCAGCATCGCGAAGTAATCGCCCTTGCGTTCGAGCAGTTCTTCGTGCGTGCCCATCTCGGCGATGCGCCCGCTGCGCAGCACCACGATCAAACCCGCGTCGCGGATGGTGCTCAGGCGGTGGGCGATGACAAAGCTGGTGCGCTCGCGCATGAGTTCAGAGAGTGAGGCCTGGATCAGCCGCTCGCTCTGCGTGTCGAGGTTGCTGGTGGCCTCGTCGAGGATCAGCAGCTTCGGATCAGCCAGAAGCGCGCGGGCGATGGCCACGCGCTGTTTCTGTCCGCCGCTGAGGCGCACGCCGCGCTCGCCGATGATCGTGTCGTAGCCCTTGTCGAGCTTCTGGATGAACTCGTGCGCGTTGGCGGCCTCCGCGGCGGCGATGATGCGTGCCATCGGCGCGTCGCGGTCGGCGAAGGCGATGTTGTCCGCGACGGTGCCGTCGAAGAGAAAGACGTCCTGCTCAACGATGCCAAGCAGTCGGCGATAGCTGCCCACGTCGATGGAGCGGAGGTCAACGCCGTCGAGCTCGATGCGGCCTTCGCTCGGATCAAAGAACCGAGCGACGAGGTTGCAGAGCGTCGTCTTTCCGCTGCCGCTGGCACCGACGAGGGCAACGGTCGTACCCGCGGGGATGTGCAGGTTGATCCCGCTGAGCACGGGCTCTTTGCCCGCGGGGTAGGTGAAGCTCACGTCGGTGAATCGGACCTCGCCGCGGACGAGCGGCTTCTGCAGGATCACCGGGGTGGACACGCCCGCCTGCGACTCAGCGGTCAGTTCGGGCTTTTCTTCGAGAATGTCGAGGCAGCGGTCCCAACCCGCCAGGCCATTCTGAAGCTGGCTGGCTGTGCCGACGAGAAGTTCCATGGGTCCGAGGATCATGCCGAGGTACGTCAGGAACGCGCCGATATCGCCGACGGTGAGCTTGCCTTCGATCACGCGTGAGCCGCCGTAGGCCAGGGCGATGGCGGTGCAGGCGGGGATGATGAGCATCCAGATCATCTCGATGATGCGCGACCACCACCAGACGAGCATCTCTTGACGCGCCATGAAGTGGTTGTTCTTCGCGAAGCGCACGGCCTCGCCGCGCCGGCGATCAAACGCGCGCACGATCCGCATCCCCGCGAAGGCCTCGGTCGCCTGCGCGTCGGTGTTGGTGCGTGCGGCCTTCACGGCGCTGTAGACCGGACGGATCCGCGCGATCCACGTCCGGTGCGTGATCCACACCGCCGGCAGCAGAATCAAGCCGCCTAGCAGCATGCGCCAGTCGAGAATCGCCATCGCCGCCAGCCCGCCGACGAGCGTCGCCAGCGCACGCAGCGGGTTGTACAGCACGGAGAAGAGCATCTCGCCGACGATCCCCGCGTCGTCGCGGAGGATGCTCGACACGCCGCCCGATTTCAACGCGCTGAGCTTGTGCAGCGGCAGCGTGGAAAGATGCTCAAAGACCTTCGCCCGCACGTCGCTCTGCACGAGCTTGTTCAATCGTGTGAGCTGGTATCGCCCGATCGTCGCCACCAACACCGAGACGCCCACCACCAGCAACGTCGCCAGCGCAACCCACCAGCCAAGCTCAACTCGCCGCTCGCTCCACCCCCACTCTTCCAGCGTGCGCAGATGCTCCGGCGTGGGCGCGATGACGTAGTCGAGCGTGATCTTCGCGCCGATGGGCGTGATCAGCCCGATCCCCGTCGCGATCAGCACCGTGGTGACGGCCACAAGCACCTTGCCGCGGTGCCCGTCGAGCAATCGCAGAAACTCGCGCATCAGAACCGAGAACGGTCGGCTGGCCTTCCGCTTGCCGGGCTTCTCCGGCGCTTGCGTCCAGTCACGCTTGGGTTTCTCGACTTTGCTCTTTTCGCCGTTGGAAACAGACGCAGAGCCGCCCTTGTCGCCTTCACCTTTGCGGGCCTTGGCGTCTTTCAGGTCCTTCAAACGCTCGGCGAGATACAGCAGGTAACGGTTCTTGCTCGAAGGCAGCGGCTTGGGCACGTTCGATCCTACGCGTGCCGCGAGGCTCCGGGGCTTGCGTATCCTCTTCACCCATCCCACCGCCCACCCACCACCCCAACCTCCTCCGTTCTCAACCGTGGGCCAGGGCATCTTTCCCGGAGAAACACCGATGGCCAAATCCCGCGCTCTGCCCAACCACTATCAGGACCTCTGCAAACTGCTGCGCGACGCCGCCACGCTCGGCGCCGTCGACGCGCTGCTGAACTGGGATCAGGAAACGTACATGCCCCCCGCCGGCGGCGCCGCCCGCGCCGATCAACAGGCGATGATCTCCGCACTCACGCACGAGAAACGCACCAGCGCCCTCATCGGCGACCTGCTCCGCACCTGCGAGAGCGACGCCGAGCTGAAGAGCGACGAAGCCATCGCCGCGAACCTCAAGCTCATCCGCCGCGATTACGACCGCGCCACCAAGCTCCCCACCGACCTCGTCGCCGAGATCGCCCGCACCCAGAGCCTCTCGCAGGAGGCCTGGAAGCACGCCCGCACCAACGACGACTTCAAGGCCTTCCGCCCCTGGCTGGAAAAGATCATCGCCTTGATGCGAAAGAAAGCCCAGGCCTACGGCACTCCCGCCTCGGGCGAGCTCTACGACAACCTCCTCGACGAGTACGAGCCCGGCATGACCGCCGCTCAGATCAGCGCCATCTTCGACCCGCTCCGCCCACGCCTCAGCGCCCTCGTCAGCGACCTGACCGGCTCAAAGACCAAAGTCTCCTCAAAGGTCACCGAGATCAAAGCGCCGGTCGAGTCTCAGCAGGCCTTCGGCATCGCTGTTCTGAAGGCCATGGGCTTCGATCTGAACGCCGGTCGGCTCGATGTCACCACCCACCCGTTCTGCACGGAGATGGGCCCGGGCGATACGCGCCTGACCACGCGCTACAACTCACCCAGCTTCCTCGAACCGCTCAGCGGCACCATGCACGAAGCCGGTCACGGCCTTTACGAGCAGGGCCTGCCCAAAGCCACACACTTCGGCCAGCCGCTCAGCGAATCCGTCAGCCTCGGTATTCACGAGAGCCAGTCGCGCATGTGGGAAAACTTCGTCGGACGCAGCCGTGCATTCTGGTCCTGGTGCACGCCCGTGGCAAAGAAGCACTTCGGCAAGTCGCTCAAGGGCGACGCCGAGAGCATATACCGCGCGTCGAACGTCGTGAAGCGCTCGTTCATCCGCGTCGAGGCCGACGAAGCCACGTACAACCTGCACGTCATGCTCCGCTTCGAGATCGAGCGAGCCCTCGTCAGCGGCGACCTGCCCGCGAAAGACCTGCCCAAGTTCTGGAACGCCCGCTTCAACGAGTACCTCGGGCTGAAGGTCCCCAGCGACAAGGTCGGCTGCCTGCAGGATGTTCACTGGTCCTTCGGGCTTGTGGGCTACTTCCCCACGTACACGCTGGGCAACCTCTACGCCGCCCAGTTCTGGGAAAAGATCAACCGCGACCAGCCCGACCTTGAAAAGAAAATGGCCCGCGGCGACTTCACCGACCTGCTCGCCTGGCTGCGGCGGAACATCCACCGCCACGGGCGGCGCTACGAAGCCGCGGAACTGTGCCGAAAGATCACGGGCAAAGAGCTCTCCCCCGAGCCGCTGATGCGCCACCTCGAAGGCAAGCTGCGTCCGCTGTACAAGGTCTGATGTCGGAAAGGTCTGAAGCCGAACAACGAAGACCGAGCATTCAACACTCAGAGCCCATGACTTCAGTCATGGGCTCTTTGTTTTTCTTCTTTCTCACCACTGATCTCGCCATGCGCACGACCAGCGCCCCAAAATCAAACCCGCGCCCGCAACCACGCCCCGCCGCTGAAGCGCCAGCCGTAGATCAAGCACCGCAGCACGATCTCCACGCACAGCCCGATCCACAGGCCCTTGAGCCCCAGATCAAACGGGAAGGGGTTGTTCAGCAACACGCCCTCCTTCCCCGCGATGAACGCCGGGATCGGTAAGTCCACCCCGCTGAAGATGTACGCCAGCGGCAGGCGCATCCCCCACTGTGTGATCCACGTCATCACCATCACCGCCCGCACGTCCCCCGCGCCGTGCATCGCCGAGCGGTACACAATCGCCAGCGCGAAGGGGATCTGCGTCAGTCCCGTGATGAACAGAAGCTGCGGCGTATACAGCCGGTGCGCATCCTGCGGGCTCAGCATCGCCACCAGCGGCGAACCGAAGAAGATAAAGACCAGCCCCATCAGCCCCATCATCCCCGCGGCGACCGTTGCGCACCGCACCGCCGCCCGGCGCGCCAGGTTCGGATACCCCGCGCCGAGATACTGCCCAGCGAGCGCCGAGGCCGCCAGACCCATCGAGAACCCGGGCAGAAAACTGAACGCCTCGATGCGGATCGCCAGCATGTGCGCGCCGAGCAGCCCTCCCGCAACTTCACCCGTCGCGCCCGCCGCGCTGGCTGCAACCGCCGCGGCATGTCCGGAGCCCATCGCCGAGGCGCTCATGAACCCCACCATAAGCACCACGATCATGTTCGCTACCCACATCCCGAAGCTCTCGAAGAAGTTGGGCAACCCCAGCCTCAGCAGACGCGAGATCGTCACCGCGTGCGGCTTCATCCATCGAAGGCTCAACGCCACGCCCGTCGCGCCGCGCACATGAAACCGCAGAATGATCAAGCAGCCCACCACGTGCGCAATCGCCGTCCCCGCGCCGATCCCCGTCACGCCCAGATTCAATCCCCACGGCATCGCCAGCGTCAGCGCCGCCGCCAGATTCACCACGTTCACCACCACCATCGTCATCAACGGGCGCAGCGTGTCCCCCGCGCCGCGGGCGCACGCCGTGCACGCGAACATCACCGTCGAGAAAGGCACCCCGGCGCTGTACGCCCAGAGGTACAGCTTCACATCTCTCGCCGCTTCGCCCTGCAGGCTGAGCATCTGCGCAATCAACCCCGCGCACAGCGCCAGCGCAATCGCCACCACCACCCCGCCGATGATCGCCAGCGTGACGGCCTGACCCAGCGCCGCCCGCGCCACGGCCTTTTTCCCCGCGCCGATCGACCGCGCGATCAACGCCGTCGCACCCACGCCGATGGCCATGGTGATCAACCCGATGAACCACGCGTAGTACGCCGCCCCGCTGATGGCGTCCGCCGCCGAGACCGACAGCTTCGCGGCGATGGTCGTATCCACGAGCCCGACGGTCGAGTTCAGCACCGACTCGCTGAGCACAGGCCAGGCCATCGCCCAGATCGCCCCGTTCATCGTGAGCCCCGCCAGCCGACCGCTCTTGAGCACGCCCGTCGCGTCGCAACTCGGCCTCTGCGCGGTCCCGCGCAACCGCCGCGAAAGCCCCGAAAGCCCGGGCACGGCACCCACGCCGTCGAGCACGCCGTGCTTCAAACCCGTGACCACGCCGCGGACTTCCGCCGCCGTCCCACCGATGCGTCCGCTGACCGCGCCGCTGGCGAGCTCAACCTCGCTGGCGGCCGCCCGATCGACAATCTGCGTCGGCGGACACTCTTCGGTCGGATCGATCGACTCCGGATCGACCACCGCCGAGATCTCGCGCACGGTCCGCACCGTCTCATCCGTCGCGGGCGAGGCGTTCTGCGAACTCGGTGTGTTCTTCTCAGGCTTCAACCGTGTGGTCCACCGTCAACACCCGCAAGGCGAACCCGTGGTTCGCGGGGGTCTGAAACGTTTGACAAGCGGAAACTCTAGACCCTCGCCGACCGCCAATACACCCCAACAGCGCGATCGATCGCAAGAAACCGTTTTTTCATGGGCACCCGGCTTCGTCCGCGTGCTGGTTCATTCGTTCCACGACACACGTTCCCCCAGCGAACGCTGCCACGCGGGACGCAGCTTGCCCAGAATGTTGGCCTTGCTCCATTCAGGCCAGGGGATCGGCCCACCCCGGGGCAGCAGCGCCCGCACGCACATCCCCACGAACCGCAGTTGCACCGCGAGCGCCGCAAAAAAAGACTGCCGCGCGACCTTCCGGTTGATCCGCACCACCAAGACGGTCGTGTCGTCGTCGATCCCGTGCTTGACGTTCTTGCCGCTGTGATCGATGCCGTTCTCGCACGCCCGCTCTACCGCGTGTACCAGCCGCTTCGCCAGTGTGGCGGCGCCAACTTCCCCGCTCCGCGAAGCCGCACGTTCCTCACGCGTGATCGACTCCGCCAGACTCAGCAGCGCCGCCTCACCCAGCAGTATCGCGCCGCCCGCCGCGGTCGTTCCCGTCCGCGCTTCCACCAGCGAGTCGGTGTAGAAAACCACCACATCCCCCGGGCTCATCCGCATCGGGACCGAGGCGTATTGTGCATCCTCCAGCACGCCCAGCGGCGTATTCGCCGGGCCTTCGCCATCGGCTCCTACACGCTCATGCGCCGCCCCACCACCAACCGATTTCGCCTCCGGCGCCGCCGCCCGATCGTTCGGCCCGTCACCAAAGAACCGCCAGCGCCGTGATCGCGTGGAATACACCAGCGGGCGCGGGTGCCCCGCGCTGGAGATTGTCATCACCCCCGAGGGTTCGAAGTACGTACACAGCACCGCGGTTGCGAACTTCCCCAGCGTCGCCCGCTCGTGGAACTCGTTGTTCAGCCGCGTCAGAAGCACCCCGTGATCGATCGAGTTGACGAAGCGTCGAACCAGTCCACGCAAAACCCCGCCGAGCTCCGCCACTTTCGCCCCGTGCCCGGAAACATCCGCGAGAATGACCCGGCTGATTCGACCCGTCCCGCAGGACGAGCAGACGTGCAAATCGCCGCCCTCGGCCGCTCCATCGTGCGGGCGCGCCAGCACCCAGATATCCAGCCCCGGCATCGTCGCCGCGTCTTCAACGATGCCCAGACTCCCCCACACCTCCATGCACTGCATGGTGTGGGCGTGGTCGGTCGGTGCTTCAAGCTGGGCTTCCGCGAGGTTCCCGGGCATCAGTCCAATCTCCACAGAGGGCGCACAGACGCTAGGATGCTTCCATGGCTCCAACTGATACGCACCCCGCACAGTCCGCCGCCGCGTTGCGACCCATCCCCTCCAATGCGCACTTCGCCGTGGCGTTGGATTGCACCAGCCTTGCCGCGACCGCGGCGTTCTATCAGACCGCCCTGGGCTTTGCGACCATCGGAACGCAGCGAGAAGGGCTCATTTTCCAGGAAGTTCACCTCGAATCACCGCAAGTTCCGGAGGTGCGGCTCATTCTTCGCGAAGCCTTCGGCAAACGTCCCATCGGAACCCAGCCCGGCACGGTTCTGCGGCTGGCCTTCAAAGTGCCCGCCCTCAAGCCGGTGATCGAACGACTGGGTTCCCGGGCCGTTTTCGCGGGGAATCCGCCCGCCTCGGACGCGACGATGACCCGACTGCTCGATCCGGACGGGTACATCATCGAGATCTATCAGGATGCGCCGGGTTCGGGCTTCTGAGTTCTTAGCAACCTCGTCCAACCTGAGCCTGCCCCTCCCCCCCCGCCCTCTACCCTCCCCTGTTCAGGGGTAACGATCGGCGATGGTCCTTTCGTGAATTTGGGGATTCTTGATTGTTCTCGCCGATGACGCTTCAATAGCACCGGCCCGGCGTTTGTCCGGGCCGAGTTCGTGCCGCCCCTCGCCTTGGGGGGTCGGTCGTTTCAGGTCTCCGGATTTTGCCCGACCTGCTTCCGCGTTGATTCTGACCACCCTTGGTCAGAGGCCGAAAGCACTCTCGGGGCGAAAGACGGACCCAGCCGCGTGAAGTTCGGCGGCTGATAGATCAGGTTGCTCAAACGCTCGGCAGGTTGGTTCGCGGGAAGAGGTCGTGATGGCGACGGTTTGGCTGGCGCATTTGCATGGCGGTTCGGTGCTGGGGTTGACGCCCCGGACCTTTCCGAGGCTTCACGGGCCGATTTTTCGACCCCGTGAAGCGTTCATCGAGACCGCGCCGGTTGGGCTTTTCGCGTTGAGCGTGGCGTTGACCTGATCGGAAACCTCGGCGCCTTGTCACCGCGGGCACAACGCCCGAGGCGACTGGCGCGACCGGCCCTTTTCATCGAGAGCGGATTGGCGGACGAACGCGCAGCACCTGCGGCTCGGTGGTTTTTCGCCGCGCCGTCTCGGATGGAAAGGTACGCCCATGGCTCTTCTGAATCGGTTTGTCGGTACGGTCGTTCGCGGGAGTGTGCGGGCATCGGCCCCGCTCGCGGTGGCGATGGTGAGTGTGTCTTCGTACGGAGCTTCGGGGGGAACACCTCTTCCGTCCGGATCGCTCGGGGTACCCCTGATTCTGGGGGCAGAGCTGGAATGGACGCAGATCGCCGTGGGCGTTTTGGCGGGCGTGCTGGTTGGCGGGCCGATCGGGATGCTGGTTTGGCGGATGCTGACCGGTCAGACGGTGGCGAAGGCCCGCGAAGAGGCGGCGTCGATCACCAAGCGGGCGGAAGACGACGCGAAGTCGGCCGTGCAGCGGGCGGAGATCGAGGCGGACAAGAAGCAGCTCGAACGCAAAGAGAAGTTTGAGGCGGACCTCTCCCGGCGGATGGAAGAAGTCCGCGAGACGGAGCGTCGGATCGCCAAGCGTGAGGACGTGCTGGACAAGAAGCTCGAAGCCCTGACGAGCAAGGAAGAGCAGCTCACCCGGCAGATTGAGAGCAGCAAGGCGCGTGAGGCGTCGCTCACCACGAAGGAGCGCGAGCTGACGGACGTTCTGACCCAGCAGCGCGAGAAGCTCTTGCAGATCACCGGGATGTCGCTCGACGAGGCGCGGGCGACGCTCTTGCAGCGTGTCGAGGACGAGAGCCGGCACGAGATGGCGAAGGTCCAGCGGAAGATCATCGAAGAAGCCGAGGGGCACGCGAAGGAGAAGGCCCGCGAGATCACGCTCATGGCGGTGCAGCGGTACGCAACCGAACACACCGCCGAGAGCACGGTGCGGGCGGTGCCGATCCCCAGCGACGACATGAAGGGGCGGATCATCGGCCGCGAGGGGCGGAACATCCGCGCCATCGAGAAGGTCACGGGCGTGGACATCATCGTCGACGACACCCCGGGGGTGATCATCGTCTCGTGCTTTGACAAGGTGCGTCAGGCCATCGCGGTCGAGTCGCTCAACCGCCTCATCGCCGACGGGCGCATGCACCCCTCGCGGATCGAAGAGGTCGTCGAGAAGGTCAAGAGCGAGACGGAAGAGAAGATCATCAAGATCGGCAAGGAGGCGTGCCTTGAGGTCAACCTCCGCGGCGTGCATCCGAAGGTCAGCGAGGCGATGGGCAAGCTCGCCTACCGCACCAGCTACGGGCAGAACGTGCTGCGCCACTCGGTGGAGGTCGCGTTCCTTTGCCAGATGATCGCCGACCAGTTGGGGCTCGACGGCACGGTGGCGCGGCGCTGCGGCTTTCTGCACGACATCGGCAAGGCCATGGACCACGAGCAGGAAGGCACGCACCCGCAGATCGGCTTCGACTTCGCGAAGCAGTTCGGCGAGCGCGACCCGGTGCTCAACGCCATCGCGGGGCACCACGGTGATGTGCCCAGCACGAGTTTTTATACCCCGATCGTGATGGCCGCGGACGCGATCAGCAGCGCAAGGCCCGGCGCCCGGCGTGAGTCGATGGAGAAGTACATCCAGCGGCTGGAAGAGTTGCAGGACATCGCGCGGTCGCACCCGGGCGTGACCGAGGCGTACGCGATCCAGGCCGGCCGCGAGGTGCGTGTGATGGTCGACGCGCGGAAGGTCAACGACGACGAGGCGTACTCGATTGCGCAGAGCATCGCCAAGCGGGTCAGCGAAGAGATGACCTTCCCCGGTGAGATCCGCGTGACGGTGCTGCGCGAGACGCGGGCGATCGAGATCGCTCGGTGATTCTCAGTCGCGAGACGCGAGTGCGAGTGGTGAGTGCTGAGTACGAAAGACACAGGCCGCCCCCCACGAGGGAGACGGCCTGTGCTTTGTATTCATTGAAGAGGCCTCGGAGATTGAAGAGATCGCGGATGATCGGCCGGTTGATCGGTGATCGATCCGATCACGCGCTGATCGCCGCGTCAATCACTCACCAGCCCCAGATCAGCACGCGCGGGGTCGCGAGGATCACCGGCTCATTCCGCAGCGTCATGATCGCCTCCAGCGAGGTGCTCAGCGAACGTGCGGCGGCGGGGTTGATGAGCTTCGCACCGGCGAGGGTGATCTGCCCGATGAGGTTCTCGCCGGTGATCACGCCTTGCGGCGCGGTGGCGCTGGCGCCGAAGCGCCCGAAGGCCTCTTCGAGCATCTCCTGCAGGCTCTTGGGTGCGGGATAGTCCATCACGTCGTACGCGCCCTCGCGCAGGCCCGAGGTGCTGGCGAGATCGGTCACGGCGTCCTTCAGCGAGCCCAGCGCATCGGCCATGCCGAGTTGCACGGCCTTCTCACCCATGAACAACCGGCCCTCGGCGGTTTTGCTCAGGTCGATGCCCTTGCGACCGGCGGTGACGCGCGAGGTGAAGAGGTCGTAGGTCTCGGTCATCTTCTTGCGGACGATGGCCTTGTCCTGCTCGCTCCAGGGGGACATGCTGCTGAACATGGCGGCGCGCGGGCCGCGGGCGCGCCCGACGGTGTTGACGTGGAGCTTTTCCATGAGCCCGCCGAGGGCCATTTTGCCGCCGACGACACCGATGGACCCGACGATGGAGGTCGGGTTGACGTAGACCTTTGAACCGGCGACGAGGCAGTAGTACCCGCCGCTGGCGGCCATGGACCCGACGGAGATAAAGACGGGCTTGCCCTTGCCGCCGCTGCCGGGCGCGCCGCCCTCGGCGACGCGGCGGATGCCTTGCCAGATCATTTCGCTGGCGATGGCGCTGCCGCCCGGGGAGTCGATGCGGACCACGAGGCCCTTGATCTTGTCGTTCTCTTCGATGTCCTTCAGGGCCCGGCGGAGTGTGCGTGAGCCGACGGAGGAATCACCACCGAAGAGCCCGCCGCCCTGGCTTTCGCCGTCGATGATGGCGCCGTCGATGTGCAGCACGGCGATGGTGTCGCGCTTGGGCTCATAGCTGGGCTTCTGCATGAGCATGGAGAACATGGCGAAGGGGTTGTTCATCATCTGGGCCATGTCCTGCTCGTCGGAGGGGAGCAGTTCGTCGTCCCAGGTGATCTCTTGCCCGTAGGCTTTTTTCAGGTGCGCGTCGAGCTCGGGCAGGTCGATGATGGAATCGACGAGGCCGACCTTCTTCGCGTCGGTGTCGCTGGCCAACCAGGCGGTTTCGAGGGCCTTGTCGATCCCCGAATCGTCGAGCTTTCGCCCGGCCTTCAGCTCGGAGCGCATGTTGGCGTACATCTGGTCGAGCAGGCCGTTGATGTTCTCGTCCCAGGCCTTGCTGGGCTTGCTGTTGGCCATCATCTCCATCGCGCCCTTGTAGTCGCCGACCTGAACAAAGTCGGGCGTGATGCCGACCCACTTCAGCGCGTCGGCGAGGAACATCTCTTCCATGTAGACGCCGGGGAGCATGACCCCGCCGCCAGACTGGATGATGACCTCGTCGGCCTTGCAGCCCAGCATGACCTCCGCGGGTCCGTAGTTCTCGGCGAAGACGTGGATCTTCTTGCCCTTGGCGCGGAAGGCCTGCATCGCTTTGCCCAGCTCATCGATGTTTGAGCGGGTCAGTTCGGCATCGACAACACGAACGACGAGGCCCTTGATCTCCGGGTCTTTCGCGGCTTTGTCGAGGGCCTTGATCAGTTCGGGCATGTGCATGTGCCCCTTCGACCCGCCCATGAGCGGGCTGGGGTTTTTGGCACGGTCAGTGATCTTGCCGTCGAGCTCGAGAAGCCCGATGACGGCGTCGCCCATGACGGGTGCGGAGAGGGTGGAGATGCACAGACCGGCCGCGAGGGCCGTCAGGGCGGCGCGCGGAGCGCTGAAGGAACGGATGCGACGCGCGATCGAATCACAAACGGCGAGCTGGAACATGCCTGAAACTCCTGTTGAACGGACGATTGCCTGCGAGCGAGACCGAAGAAGACCGGGTACGCCGATCACCGCGAGGGTACCCCCGAGGCACCACACCCGGCTTGATGTTTGTATCCCGGAAGGTGATGTGGGTTGCACCCAGATCAAGCCCATGCGGCAGATGGTGAGAGGCGCCATCACCAGCCGAACACAACCCGCCTCGCTCGGCGAATGGACCTAGCCTTGCCCCCATGGCGGAGGTCGATGGTCAACGTGAAGCAGTCACGACGGCGGCGATGCCCGCGCGGGTGCGTGAGGCTAAGCGGGTGCTGATCATCCGCCCCAGTGCGCTGGGGGACGTGTGCCGGAGTGTGCCGCTGGCGGTGAGTGTGAAGCGTGCGCTGCCGGGTGCGCGGGTGGATTGGCTGGTGCAGGACAGTTTCGCCGACGCGGTGCGGGCGCATCCGTGCGTGGACGGCGTGGTGAGCTTCCCGCGAGCGCGATTGGAGGACTTCCACACCCCGCGCGGCGCGTTGCGGCTGCTGCGGTTTGTCCGGTCGCTTCGGCGTGCCGCGTACGACGTGGTGATCGACGCGCAGGGCTTGTTTCGCAGCGGGTTCTTCATGCTCGCCAGCGGCGCGCCTGTGCGGGTTGGCTATGCCAACGCGCAGGAGGGTGCCTCGTGGGCGTGCACGCACCGGGCGCACGCGCCGAAGGACCGTCACGCCGTGGAACGGATGCTGTCGCTGGTAGCGTGCATCGGCGTTGAGCCGGTGCGTGATCTTCGCCTGACAGCGCCGACGGGTGCGTTCGAGTCGGTTTCGCGTTCGCTTGGTTTGTCGAACGAGGCGTACGTGGTGATCGCGCCCACGAGCCGCTGGGCGGCGAAGCTCTGGCCCGACGATCGGTTCGCCGCGGTGACGGAATCGCTGCTCAGCAGCGGGCTGATCGCTCGCGCGGTGATTGTCGGTGCGGGCTCCGAGCGTGCGCAGTGCCCGGGCGTGCTTTCGCTGAGCCAGCGCGACAGCCGCGTGATCGACGCGATGGGCAAGACCAGCGTTGCGCAGCTGATGGCCCTGATCGAGCACTCGCAAATGGTCATCGCCAACGACTCGGCCGCGCTGCACATGGCCGTGGGCTTCAACCGTCCGACGGTTGCGCTCTATGGCCCGACAGAGATCAAAAAAGTCGGCCCGTACAAACGCGAGCACGAGGTCATTCAGCACCTGCGCCCGGGCGATACGCTGAGCCACAAGGACCCCGCGCGCGTCGAGATGATGGCCCGCATCTGTGTCGACGAAGTCGTGCAGAAAGCAACGCGGGCGCTGAACGAAGCCGCTCAGCGCCCGGCGTAGTGTGCTGTCTCTAGATCGGTGTTTTCGGTGGCACGGTTCAGAAGAGCCGTGCGGCTTACTCGTGCCGGTAAACCCACCCGCACGCGATCGCCTTATCGCACCTGCACCACGATCGGCTGGCCCGCCTCGCCCGTCGCCTCGGCGATCTTTCCGTCGTCGCGCAGCACCTGCACCACGACCTTCCGGCTCGGGCGTGCCATCTGACCCTCGGTCTTGCTGATGGTCACCGTCACCTTGTCGCCCTCCTGCTTCGCCTGCCACGTCGTCAAGAGGTACTGGCCCTTAAGATACTCGAAGCCGTCGCCGGCATCTTCGTACAGCGTGCCCGTCGCCTGCCCGCGCGTGTCAAGGCTCACCAGCAGCGTCAGCGGGTCCAGCGGCTTCTCGTCGTGATACTGCACGATCGGGCCCATCGGCACAATCGCGCCCTCGCGGATCCGCAGTTCGGGCAGGTCCGGGTGGTTGTTCTCGTTGACAATCTCAACCTTCCGCCAAACGCCACGCGGCAGCACGGGCGTCCGCGTGCCGTCGGGCATCAACTGCGGCACCACCAGCACGTCGCTGCCGATGAGGAAGCAATCGTCCTCCGACCGAAGCGCCATGTCCTTCGGATCCGCAAAGAAGACCGGACGAACCACGGGCAGACCCTTCACGCTCGCCTCGCGGAAGAGCGTGTAGAAATACGGCAGCAACCGGTACCGACGCTCAATCGCCAGGCGGCAGGCCTTCTCAACCTCAGGCCCGAAGGCCCACGGCTCTTTGTCGATGTTGCCCTTGCCCGTGTGCCCGCGGCTAAAGGGCAGCAGCGCGCCGATGCCCATCCAGCGGGCAAAGTGCTTGCCGCGGGATTCGAAGTTGCCCGGGCCGTTACCGTTGAACCCGCCGATGTCAGGCCCGGAGAAGGGCTGACCCGACAGACCCAGGTTGATCGCCATGGGGATGGACGTCTCAAGGTCGAACCAGTTGGCGCTGTTGTCGCCCGTCCACGTCGCGGCGTAACGGTGCGAGCCCAGATACCCCGCGCGGGTCAATACGAAGGGCCGCTTCGTGGGGTTGGTGGTCATGATCCCTTCGTACGTCCCCTGGGCCATGAGCATGCCGTAGACATTGTGGAAGCGCGCGTGCGGGCCCGGGGTGACGATCTGCGGCTCAATCCCCGGACCTGACGAGTACGTCCCGCCGCGGTGCTGGTTGTCCTCGGGCATGGTCTTGCTCGCCACCGCGAAGACGGCAGGCTCGTTCATGTCGTTCCAGACGCCGTCGATCCCGTTGGCCATGAAGTCCTTGTACAGACCGGCCCACCAGGTGCGGACTTTCTCCGAGGTGTAATCGGGGAAGATGCAGTTGCCGGGCCAGACCGCGCCGACGAACGTTTCGCCCTTGGCGTTCTTGACGTCGTAGCCCTTCTCGATCATCTGATCGCTGACGAAGTAGCCCTTCTCGTACTTCACGCCCGGGTCGATCATCCAGATGTTGCTGAAGCCCATTTTGCCCAGGTCGGCGTTGAGCTTCGGCACATCCGGGAACGAGTTCTTGTCGAACGTGAAGACGCGGTACCCGTCCATGTAGTCGATGTCGAACCAGATGACGTCGCAGGGGATCTTCCGCGTGCGGAACTCATTGGCGATCTCGCGGATCCGCGCCTCGGGGAAGTACGAGTAGCGGCACTGGTGATACCCGATGGCCCAGCGCGGCGGCAGGGGCATCGGGCCCGTCAGCTCCATCAGGGCCGTGCAGACCTCTTGCGGCGTGGCACGGTCGACAACATAGAGCGGGAAGGCGTTGCCCTCCGCCGTGATGGTGATGGCGCCGTTGAGATCGATCACGGTGCGCCAGGTGGTGTCGGCGAGGATGCCGAAGGCGGTGCCGTCGGGGCGCACGCCGAAGATCCACGGGTGCGACTGGTAGAGCGAGGGGTTGGTGGGGTCATAGCCGTAGGCGTCGGTGTTCCAGAGTGTGGTGGTGCGGCCGTTGCGCAGCAGCGGGCCGGAGACTTCGCCCGTGCCGTAGAGCGAAGTCCCGGGCGCAACTTCGATGCGCACGCGGTGCTTGCCGTCGACCTTCTCGAACATGGGCTTGATCGGGTAATCGCCCGGCAACTCGGTGGACTTGTTCAGCGGCTTCTTCAACGCAAAGGTCGCCACGGCGTCGCCGGGTTGCCAGTACGGCGCGAAGAACCGCGCCACGGGCTGGCTCGTCCCCTCGACCAGTTCACCCCGGCCGGGCTGGAGCTGTGCGAGAGACTGCGAACTGCCCGCGACAAGAACGATCATGGTGGAGACCGCCAGCAGAAACGGATTCGTCGCCATGTGTGTGCTCACAAACGAAAAGTGCCCATCGTCAACTCAGCATCCCGAATCCCCCGGCGCATCAACACACGCACCGGATTCGGGGGAGATGAGTGTACGCGATCTCCGCGGCTCGTACCGAGCCATCGGCCCTCGGTTTGGGATTCGCACCCGCCCACGCCGGGATGCACCGGGATGCAGCGGGATGCACCGATCCCCGCGACAACGCATAACCGCGCGTGATCGAACCGCTTCAAACAGCCGTTCCAGTCGGCAACGTGTTCCCGACTGATCCGCCGATCGCGCTGGGCGAATGGGAGGCCATCTCGGCCGGTCAATCTGGGCCGATCAATAGTTGGGCGTCGGCGCTCGGAACTGCGTGATATCGATCGAGCGGAAATACTCGATGGTCTTCTTCAGCCCCTCGTCGAGCTTGATCGTCGGCTGCCAACCCAGCTTGCCCTTCGCCAGCGTGATATCAGGCTGGCGCTGCGTCGGGTCGTCGGCGGGCATGGGCTTATAGACCAGTTTGCTCTTGCTGCCCGTCAGGGCGATGACCTTCTGCGCCAGCTCGAGCATCGTGAACTCGTCGGGGTTGCCGAGGTTGACCGGGCCGATGAACTCATCGGGCCCGTTCATCATGCGGACGATCCCCTCGATCAGGTCGCTGACGTAGCAGAACGAGCGTGACTGTTTGCCCTCGCCGAAGATGGTGATGTCCTCGTTGTGCAGGGCCTGGCGGATGAAGTTGCTCACCACGCGTCCGTCGTAGGGGTGCATGCGCGGGCCGAAGGTATTGAAGATCCGCACCACGCGGATGTTGATCTTGTTGGAGCGCTGGTAATCAAAGAAGAGCGTCTCGGCGGCCCGTTTGCCCTCGTCGTAGCAGGCCCGCGGGCCGATGGGGTTGACGTTGCCGCGATAGCTTTCGGGCTGCGGGTGGACGGTCGGGTCGCCGTAGACCTCGCTGGTTGAGAACTGCAGAATCTTCGCCTTGCAGCGTTTGGCCATGCCCAGCAGGTTGATCGCGCCCAGCACGCTGGTCTTCATCGTCTTGATGGGGTTGTACTGGTAATGCCCCGGCGCCGCGGGGCACGCGGCGTTGTAAATCTCGTCGACCTCCAGCCACAGCGGGTGCGTCACGTCGTGGCGGATGAACTCGAAGTTGGGCTTGCCCAGCAGATGGGCGATGTTGCTCTTCTGGCTGGTGAAGAGGTTGTCAACGCAGATGACGTCGTGCCCCTGCGTGACCAGGCGGTCGCACAGGTGCGACCCGAGGAAACCCGCGCCGCCGGTGACCAGAATCCGCTTGCATGTGCTGGGCAAAGCTCGCCTCCGATTGCTCGTTTGAGCCGGAGGATACGCCGAGCGGACAGAAGCCGCCGGTTCGGTTGCATCGGTTGTGATCGAAATGTCCGCGGGCGTGGTTGAACCGAAGGCGCGGGCAGTCGCTCACTCGGGGATCGTCAGCTCGATCCCGGGCTTGACCTTCGCCGGGTCGGGCAGCACGGCACGATTCGCGTCGGCGATCTTCTTCCACATCGAGGCCTTGCCGTAGAACTGCTTGGAGATCGACGAGAGCGTGTCACCGGACTTGGTGACGTACGTCTTGCCGCCGGCGGTCGTCGCGGCGGGCTCATTCTTCTTACCGGTCTGGTTCGCCTTGCTCCCGGCATTGCCCGCAGAGATTTCAACCACTTTGCCCTGCGTATTCGTCGGGTCTTCCGGGATCCGAAGCACCGTGCGCCCCACGAAAAGCTTGTTGGGCGTGACAAACGGGTTCGCCCGGCTGATGGCCGATGCAAAGCGCCGATCGCCGTAGACGCGCTGGGCGATGACCTCGAAGCTCACGTCGCCCTTCGCCACCGTGTACTCACGGAACTTGGGCGGGATGACCACCGTCCGCGACTTGCCGGGTGCCGGGGCCTTCGGCGCGACGCTCAACTCACCCTGATTCCCGATCACCAGCGACGGGGGCAGCGACGTGCCGCCGCCCTGATTCGTCGTCGTGGTGTTGCCGTTGCCCGCGGGGACGAGCATCGGGTCGGTGGGCGTGGTCTCCAGCGGCTCGATCGCCGCCAGGGCCGGGCCCTTGAGATCCTCAAACCTCGGCGCACGCCCCATCGTGATCGGCGTGCCCGCGAGATTCACCTCGCCCGGGCGGTACATCCAAAACACCAGCGCCCACACCCCGAGGAGCACCGCCAGAATCGCAACAACCTTTGATGGAGACGTCGGCATGAGAGCAACCTGACCGATCAGACCCGTGAACACGTATCGCGGCGTTCAATCCGAGACCCTGCTCGGACCTCCGCGGCACACACAGTGTACGAAGGAGAATCGGAATCCGACGGCCTGAACTGCAAAGTCTCCGCACGATCCGACAACTTCCGCACAACCGCACCCCCCACACCCCCCCACACCCCCCGCACCCATCCCACGCCCTTCCATTGCCCTGCCCCGCAGGACATCCGTTCACCCACATAGCCGCTCCACCCCGCACCACCCGCACGAACGTTCCAAACCCATCATCAGCCTGAAAGACAACCGCCCGCGCAAGGCTTGCGCGGGCGGTTGGATGAATCCTGATCTTCTCGACCAAACCACCATCGGCCGTGCGACTCACGCCGGTTTGGCGGCAAGGCGCCCCGACCCCACTTCGTCGCGGCGGGCCGTCGGATCGCTCTTCTTGCTCCACACGATCGGAGCCGCCACCGCGATGGACGAGTACGTCCCGACGACGACACCGATGAGGAAGCAGTACGCAAAGGCCCGCAGCGCCTCGCCGCCCATGACGTACAGAACGCCCGAGGCGATGAAGACCGTTGTACCGGTCATGATCGTCCGGCTGATGGTCTGGTTCACCGAGTCGTTGATGAGCCGACGAGTGGCGTAGGGCAGCTTGCCGCGGTTCTCGCGGATGCGGTCCATGATGACGATCTTGTCGTTCAGCGAATAGCCTAAAATCGTCAGCACCGCCGCGATGACGTTCAGGTCGATCTTGAACGGCAGGATCCCCAGCGAACTGCTGAGCCCGAAGAAGTGCTTGTACAGAATCTCGGCAACCGCGATGGCCCCCAGCGCGATGATGCAGTCGTGCAGCGTCGCGATGATCGCCGCCAGCGAGTACCGCAGCGAGTTGAACCGCACCCACACGAAGACGATGATCGCCACCGTCGAAAGGATCACCGCCGCTACGGCCTGCCCCGCGAAGGTGTTCGCGATCGACGGGTCAAAGGTCTCAACACCCGCGAAGGTCGTTGCCCGCTTCATCGCCTCGGTGACCAGCAGCCACTCCTGCGGCTTCATGTCCTGCGACCAGCGACGCTGCCCCTCGCTGTCCTTCATGTAGTTGATCACGTCGTCACGCACCAGCACAATCGCGCTCTCGACCGCCTGCGGCGTGCCTTTGGTCACGACAAACTTGTGCATCCGCCCCAGCGTGTCGCCGAAGCGGGAATCGGTCCGCATCTGCCGCAGGCGATCCTCAAGCCCCGCGAGCGTGGGCTTCACCGGGCCGAGATTTTCGAGCTTGACCGCGGCGCCGCCCATGAACTCCGTCACGTCCAGCCGCAAACCGGGGATCCGCAGCACGTCCCCAAGATCGGGCGCGAGCACCGGCACGATCGGCGCGTTCTCGGCCGTTGCGTTGTCGCCGTCAAAGCTCAACGCCACCTGCTGATCGAGCAGCCCGTCGAAGGCCTTCGCCAGCGCTTCCTCGACCACCGCCTTGTTGGTGATGGTCGTCTGGACGATGAACCGTCCGGAGGTGTTGTCGGCCCGGGGATCGATGACCAGGATCTGCGGGTCGGCAAGGTCGCGGAGCTGACCGGTCTTGTCCTCCGCCACCACCGCCTTGATGCGCTTCTGCATCTCGTCGCGCGAGGCGGTGACCTGCTGCCCGTTGTCGGTCTTCAGCTGAACGGTCACGCGCGTGCCGCCGCGGAAGACCGTGTCCAGCAGCGACTCGCCGCGAGCAACCACCGCGATCAGCGAGCCGACCACCGCCAGCGTCGAGATCGTGTAGAAGATGGGTCGCAGACGCATCCAGTCCACCTGCAGCGTGAGGGCACGCTGCAAGCCCGGCCAGACGAGCGGCAGCATGCGGACCTTCTTCAGCTTCACCACGTCGACAAGCCAGAAGTAGATCACCCGTGTGATGTAGAGCTGGCAGATCAGCGTCGTGACCACGCCGATGGACATGGTGATGGCGAAGCCGCGGATCTCCGGCGTGCCCGTGAAGCCCAGCACGATACAGGTGATCAGGTGGGTCAGGTTGCCATCGAGGATCGGCGCCAGCGCCCGGCTATACGCCATCCGCACCGCGACGCGCAGCGGCTCACCCTTGGAGATTTCCTCGCGCAGACGCTCGTAGATCAGCACGTTCGCGTCAACCGCCATGCCGAAGGCCAGGATGACCCCCGCGATGCCGGGCAAGGAGAACGCCGCCGAGTTGATCGCCATCAGCGCCAGCAGGAAGAGCAGGTTGATCGCCAGCGCCACCGTCGCGATGATCCCGCCCGAGAAGTAGTAGGCGATCATGAAGCCGCTGATGAGCACAAAGCTCACCGCGCCCGCCAGCAGGCCGCGCGTGAGGTTGTCCGCGCCCAGCTCAGGACCCACCGACGACTCGCTGATGGGTTCGGGAGAGAGCTTCGCCGCCATCGAACCGGCCGACAGCACGCGGACGATATAGTTGATTTCCGTCTGCGTGAAGGAGCCGGAGATTTGCCCGCTGGCGCCGATGCGTGAGTTGATGTTCGGCGCGGTGTAGACCTCGTCGTCGAGCAGCACGGCCATGGGCATGCCCACGTTTGCGCCGGTCAGCTTGCCCATCTCCACCCCGCCCACCGCGTCCATCTGGAAGGCGATGGACGGTCGGCCGAGTTCGTCCACCGACTGCCGCGCGCCCGCAAGGCCCCAGGCCCCGTCCGCACGCGTCAGCCGCTTGCCGAACTCGTCGTAGCAGAGGATGTAGATCGAGCCGTCCGGCCCCTTGTCCCCCGCGATGCGGTAACGCTGCTCGAAGTACTGCGCCGTGTTGTTGAGCAACTGCTCCGCATGGCCCGGCGAGTCGATCCAGCTATCTTCCTTGTTGATCTTGAACCACCGCACGTTGCTCGCCTGAACCGCCTTGGGCCCGCCGGTGCGCAGCTCCTGACGCAGCCGCGGCAGGTCCGCCATGGGCGTGTCCGTCCGCACCGCGATGCGGAAGGTCAGCACGCCCGCGCCGCGAAGAATCCGCTTCAGGTCCGCCGGGTCGTCGAGCGTCGAACGCTGCGACTGGTACGTCTCCCACGCCTTCACCACCCGATCGATCTGATCCTTCGCGCCCGGGTTGGCCGTGTAAATCGCGTCGAGCGCGCGCTGCCGGGCCGAGGGGATCGACACTTTCTGCTTCGTCGCGGGGTCGGTCATCACGCGGCCGCGGCTGGAAAGCTCCAGGGCCCGGCGCACCTGCGTGGGCGAGGCACCCGCCGCCCCGATCGCCCCGATCGCCTTGCTGTACGCGATGTCCGCGTCCGCCAGCTCACCCGCCCGCTTGATCAGCTCGCGACGCGCTTCTTCCAACTTCGCGCTCGCGGTTTGCTTCGCCTCTTCGTTCGCAGCAGCCGCCACGGCCGCCTGCGCCTGCTCGACCAGCTTCTCACCCTCTTCGTACGGCAGCTTCAATGCCACCTTGCGGTCATACGCCGCCGCCGCCGATTCGAGGTCCGCCTTGCGCTTCGCATCACTCCCCGCCAGCTTCGCGATCTCCGCCGCCCGCTGATCCGCGGGCAGGGGCAGAATCCCCTCCAGCTTGCCAACCGAGCTCGGCGCGTCGGCGAGTTTCTGCAACTCTTCCTCGAACGAGGCCTTCAGCTTCTTCACCCGCTCGTTGGGCAGGGGCATCGTGATCTCGATGCGGTCCTTGCCCAGCGGCACCATCGACACCTCCAGCAACCCGTCCGGGTCGACACGCTTGCGCAGCAGGTCGATCATCCGGTCCATCGTGTCCGGCGGATCGGTGGGCTTCAGCTCGACCTGATAGACCAGCGTCGCGCCGCCGTTGAGGTCTTTGCCCTTCCGCAGCCGAACGTCCAGGGGCAGGATCGCCCAGAACGAAAGGGCGATGAGCACGAGAATGAAAATGAAGTGTCGCAGCAGGTGTTGCATTGAAAAGGCCCGGAAAAACCGATCGGCCCGGGCGTCATGCCCCAAGGGCCGAGGAATCAACTCGACATCTCACCCCCGAGCCCCAGCCCCCCACCCCTTCACCACTCCCTCCATCGCCTCCCCCCACTTCTGAACCCGCGCGAGTCGATCACGCGGGGGTCTTTGCCCCGGGCTTGACCTCCGCCGTCACGCCGTTGCTACCGCGACCGCGCGAAAGCACCGACGCGATCGCGGCCTTGTTGAAGCGGATCCGCGTGCGCGTCTGCTCATCAACCGTGAGAACCACCTCGTCGTCGCGGATTTCCGCAACCGTCCCGATGATCCCCCCGGTGGTCTGCACCTTGTCGTGGCTGCCGATCGAGGCGATCAGCTCCGCACGCTTCTTCGCTTCCTTCTTCTGCGCCCGACTGCTCAGCCAGATCATCACCACCAGCAGCAAGGCCGGCAGCAGAATGATCATCATCCCGCTCATCGGGCTCTGCACCTGCCCACCACCCAGCGGCTGCGCGCCGGCCGGCTGCACCGTGCCCGTCGTCGGCGCGGTCGTTGCCGCGCCGGGGGCGGGCGTCGCGCCAGGAATTCCCTGCGCACCGACGTTCTCCACCGTTCCGCCGCCAGCCTGACCAAGAACCAGAGACAACACCATCGAAGACTCGTTGGACATAGGGCTTTACTTCTTTCCACGAGGACCGAACCGGGCCTCGAACCATCGGGGGCACCAACATCGGGCAAAACCGCCCGGATGCACGAAAACCCGCCGGCGCACGCCGCGCCGTCAGGCGAGCCCCAACATTAGGCGACCTCAACCGCCCGAAGGCCTTCCGCCGCCACGGGCCACCTCCGCACAAAGCCCGACCAATCATCGGTCGCGATCGTCGCCCGGATATCCGCCATGAACCGCTGAAAGTGCCGAAGGTTGTGCAGCGTCACCAGGATCGGCCCCAGCATTTCTTCCGCCATGAAAAGGTGCCGAAGGTACCCGCGACTGAACGGCCTCTTCTGCCCGTCCCGATCTGCCCACCCCGCGCACGCGACGCAGTCACACCCTTCCCAAATCGGTCCCTGATCTTCCGCGTACTTGGCGTTGCGCAGCCTGATCTGACCGGTGGGCGTAAATGCGTTGGCGTTGCGCCCGTTCCGCGTTGGCAGCACGCAGTCGAACATGTCCACCCCGCAGAGCACCGCCGCCAGCAGGTCGCGCTCGTACCCCACGCCCATCAGGTACCGCGGCTTGTGCTTCGGCAACAGCGGCGCGGTATGGCGAACCACCGCGAGAATCTCGTTGAAGCGCTCGCCGACCGCCACCCCGCCGATGGCGTACCCGGGCAGGTCGATATTCGTGATGTGCTCGGCCGACCACGACCGCGCGCGCAGATCGGTCCCGCCCTGCACGATCCCGAAAAGGGCCTGATCGTGCGCACGCCCGTGGGCCTTTTTGCACCGCTCCAGCCACCGCACCGTCCGCTCGTTGGCGATGGTCAGACGCTCCTGATGGTCATAGCCCTTGCGCTTCTTGCTGTCGCGTCGGATCGCGCGCGTCAGGCGCGGATCGACCCGCTCGCCCTCACTCTGAATCGTTTCGCTCGCCGCCGCGGGAGTTTCCTCCGCACCCGCGGCGTTCGGATCGCTGGGCGGGCAGTCATCAAAGGCCATGATGATGTCCGCGCCCAGCTCGTTCTGCACCTGCGTGGCACGCTCCGGGGTCAGGCGGACCTTTGACCCGTCGATGATGCTCTTGAACTCGACGCCCTCGTCGTCGACGCTGTTCAGGTCGGCCATCGAGAACGCCTGATACCCGCCCGAATCGGTCAGGATCGGACGGTCCCAGTTCATGAAGCGGTGCAGCCCGCCCATGGTGCTGATCAGGGGCGAGCCGGGCCTGAGCATGAGGTGATAGGTGTTGCCCAGGCAGATCTCCGCGCCGGTGCCAGCGAGCAGTTCGGGGAGGATGCCCTTGACGCTGCCGCGGGTGCCCACGGGCATGAAGGCGGGGGTGTGAAAGTGTCCGTGGGGCGTGATGACCCGCCCCGTGCGCGCGCCGGTGGTCGTTGACTCTTTCAGAATCTCGAGTATGACGGCCATAGGAGCTCAACTGCTCACCCGCACGCCGCGGCGTCGGGGGTTGTGAAGCCTTTACGCCGAGGGTGGTGGAGTTGGTGGAGTTGGTGGAGTTGGTGGAGCGGGTGGTTGCGGATTCGGCGGATTCTCGATTCGGGCCTGGCGCGAGTTTCGGGCGAGGACCATTTTTTCTTCACGCGTCAGGCTGTCGATGCCCTTCTCGCTGATCTTCTGCAAGATCTCATCGACGCGTTGGGTTTCGTCTTTCTTGCTGAAGAGGCCAAAGAGCCCGCCGCCGGACTTGCGTGGGCTGGGCGAATCCCCGGGTGAGCGGGAATCGCCGAAGACGTCGAAGAAATCGCGGAGCAGGTGCATGCGCCGGATGAAGAAGTATCCGGCGATGGCGCCGCCGATGTGGGCGGCTTCGCCTCCCTTGTTCTGTTCACCAAAGAGGAGGCTGATCAGGGCGATGACGGTGAAGCCGTAGGCGGCCGTACGCAGCCGCATCGGGATGATGCCCAGCACATAGACGCGGTCATCGGGGGCGATGAACGCGGCGGCGATGAGCAGCCCGAAGATCCCGGCGCTCGCACCGACCAGTGGCGTGTAAACACTATCAAAGAGCAGCGGGTTGAGCACCGCGCTCTGCTGCACGTTGAACTGGTGAGCAAGGATGTTGCCCGAGAGGTTCAGCAGCAGGTACATCAGCGAGCCGAAGATCCCGCAGGTGAGATAGAACGCAAGGAATCGGCGTTTGCCGAGGTACCCCTCAACGAGGTACCCCGCGAACCACAACCCCAGCATGTTGAAGCCCAGGTGGGTGATGTTGGCGTGCAGGAACTGGAAGGTGATGAAGCGCCAGACCTCAAGCCCGAAGAAGGCCCGCGCGGTGGAGAAGTGCCCCCAGGATTCCAGCCAGGGTTGGAACGTGACGAGCTTGGTGCCGATGGGAACGCTCACCGGTCGTCCGAAAGGATCGACCAACACGCGGCCGGCGACGTCGCGCTGCGGGCCGTAGATCGGATAGCCGTAGATTCCAGGCCTGCCATTGATCGGGGCGGGCCCGTCGCGTGTGACAACGACCCCTTCGCGTTGCTGCTGGAGCGTGACATTCTGGGCGTAGAGCTCGCCGTAGGGCACTTCCACCGGCTTGCGGAAGACCATCAGGGTGATGGCGAAGATGGCGATGTTGATGATGATGAGCCAGGTGGTGATGGCGGGCTTGCCGCTGGCTTCGGTGGCGGCGTACATCGTCCCCACGCCGGGCCGCTTGATGCGGCGCGACGAGGTGTTGCCATCCCTGGCGTAATCGCGATCGGCCAATCCCATAGGGTGGAGGCTAGGGGGTGTTCTTGGTGTTGGCTATGCCCGAGGGATCAGCGGGCCTGTCGGCGACGGGTGGTGTCCTGCTCAAGGAACCGCTTCTCGGACCTGGTCAAGGCGCCCATCCCCTGGGTGGAGATCTTCGCAAGGATGCGGTCGAGCTCCTGCTGGTGACGCTGCTCTTCCTCGTGACGACGCTGGGCTTCCTTGCGTTTGCGCTCCAGCATCGCGTCGGTGTCTTCACTCTCACGATCCGGGCGCAGCGAGGCGGCGAAGGGGGATTCCTCCTCCTCGGGCTCGGCCCCGGCGCGCTCGGCAAACTGCACCCGCTGAAGCTCGTTGAAGCACGTGAACCCCGCGAAGATCGCGATGGTCAAAAGCGTCGTCTCGCTGCGGACCATCGCGTAGAGGCCGACCAACCCCGCCATGACCATGCCCACGGTGGCGGCGATCTTCATCGATCGGCGGTACCCGATACGGGACCAGAGGATCTCCTGCAGCACGCGACCGGCGTCCATGGGGAACATCACCAGCAGCATGTTGAACAGCAGCAGCGCGAGATTGACGTAGTAGAGCCACCAAACGGTCGTCCACAAACCCACCGCGAGGGTCGAGCCGCTGAGAGCGCTCTGAAAGGCCGTCATCCCCACGAAGGGCGTGAAGGGGTTGAAGAGCAGCGCGTCGCGACCGCCGCCGGCGGCGAGAATCGCCAACCCCGTCGGGACCATCATCAGCACGTTGACCAGCGGGCCGCCCAGGGTGGTGATCAGACTCGCTCGCCAGTTGTGAGGCGGGCGGCACATCGCCAGACCGCCCAGGGGCCAGAGGAGGATCTCGTCCGCCTCACCCCCGACCAATCGGCAGGCGATGACGTGCCCGAACTCGTGCAGCAGCACCGAGAGCCACAGGCACGTGACGCTCATGAGCAGGTAGCCCATGGGCAGGTGCCCCTTGCTGGAGAGCAGAGGCCCGAGGAGTGTGAAGGCCGCGAAGACCAGGAAGGTGATGTGCAACCGGACCGAA
>Ga0209985_10000946_pt1 | contig 29931 bp, 23 predicted proteins | sample NOAtaG_FD_187305 | JGI IMG/M metagenome (GOLD analysis project Ga0209985, IMG submission 187305) | Freshwater lake microbial communities from Lake Erie, under a cyanobacterial bloom - NOAA_Erie_Diel6S_1000h metaG (SPAdes) (version 2) | ecosystem: Environmental > Aquatic > Freshwater > Lake ...
CCTGGGCGTGGGCGACTTCGTGTGGACGGGCGGCGATTGCCACATCTACAGCAACCACTTCGAGCAGGTGTGCGAGCAGTTGTCACGCGAGCCGCGGCCCTACCCCGAGCTAAGCATCAAGCGTCGACCGGCGTCACTGTTCGAGTACGCGTTCGAGGACTTCGAGTTCGTCGGATACGACCCGCATCCGCATATCAAGGCGGTGGTGGCGGTGTGACAGCGGCAGCGGCAGCGGCGTCAGACGCGCACGTGAACGCCCGCGGCAGCGTTGTCCAGGCGCGCGGGGTGAGCCAGCGCAGGTCGGCCACATCGACGCCCAGACCCTGCTCGGTCAACGCGCCCGACCCGCAGCGCGCATCGACCTGACCGGGGTCGCGGTACTGGCGGCACACGGCCACCAGGTTGTCGCAAACCGACGCGAAGACGGTCCAGTGCGCATGGCAGTCGGCGGCTGCGATGCTGAAGGGCTTCGCATGCAGCCGCGCAACTGCTGCGCCAACGAGGCTGCCGAAGGCACTACGGTCCTCGTCCGACAGACGCCCCGAGTCCCGGCGGTCATTGCACACCAGGCGCCGCCGTGGTGACCGCGCCGTCTATCCAGCCCATGCAATGCCCTGGAACAGCTCGTCGAACATCCGCTGCGGCAGGGCGAGCACGCCGTTCGCATTCAGTTCGACCTCGCGCAGGCCGTCGGGCAGTCCGTCGGCCTTCCAGACACCGGCGCCGTACTTGGCGACAACGGCGGGCGGCGGCAGGTCGCGCTGCTCGCCGCGCGGGTCGCGCAGCACGACAAAGTCGCCTGCGCGGCCACGGCCATCCTTGAGTTGCGCCACACCCAGGACGGCGTAGGCGTGATTGCGCGTGATGCCGGTTACGCTGGTTGCGTAGGCGCGCTGGATACCGGTTTCGACCGCGGTCGGATAGGTCCACGCTATCACGGCTCGCAAGGCGACGCGGGTCTGGGCATCGACCAGCGGCGGCCGGGCTTGCTCGCCGACCAGCCGCCCAAAGAACCCGTTGCTCGTGTCCTGCTCGGCGTCGCCGCCCCAGAGATGCTCAAGGACGTCTTGGGGGAACTGGTGGCCGATCCCCTGGTAGGTCGCCGCGTCGATGTTGTCGATGTCGGGGGCGGTCGGAATCCAACTGATGACGGGTACGGCGAACCACATCGCGTAGGCCTTCTCGATCAGCGCGGGCCAGCCCTCTCCCACTTCGGAGGAGCGCGCGTAGACCGGTTGGTCGGCCGGCGTCACCGGAAACTCGGCTTGTACCAGCACTGCGGGCGGCCTGTTTTCGGCGAAGAACGGCAAGGCGTGCGCTGGGCGCTGCGCGTTAAAGCCGCTGTCGATCAAGCGCTGTCGCAAGGCATCGGGATCGACGAAGGCGCTCGCGATCAGTGCGCTGATCAGGACACAGTCAGGGATGTTGCCTTGGACCGGATCGAGAAAGTCCAGCCGCTCTCCCACGATGCGCGGCTTGGCGGCGTAGCGCAGCGCGGCGGGCGGGCGCCGCCCGGGTCCCTGTCCAGGCCCCGCCAGCGGCGAGATGAACGCCATGAGTGCCCGCTCGAGCATGTCGGGCGGAAACTTCAGTGCCGCCGCCCGCAGCGGCTCGGGCAACAAGGCGAGCGCCGCGTCGATTGTCGGCGCGCGCACGGCCATCGCCCCGAGTTCGCCCAGCGCGTCGACGAGCGTCGTACGGGTCTGGTCGTCGGTGTAGATCGGCTCGAAGTCCTCGCGCAGCGCTTCGCGCAAGGCCTCGATCAGTGCCGCTCCGCGCCGCTCGAACGGCTTACCGAGCAGAAGCTCGGCAAGCGCGAAGCAGTTCAGGCGCCAGCGGCGGCCGGGGATGTCGGCAACAGCGTTCATGCCGAGCCGCCGGTCGAGCGACTTAGTGCCCGCCTTGGCTCGCCGTCTTGGCGCTGGCACCCTTGCCTGGTGGCACCAACGGGATCAAGTCCTCTACTGCGTCTTCCAGCGCTTTGATCTTCTTCACCTGCGCATCGAGTGCCCTTTGGTGCTTCTTGATCTGGCCGGACAGGGCACGCAAGCGAGCCTGAAACTGCGCTTGCGTGAGCGCCTTGCGGGAAGGACTTCTCTTGATGTCGGGCATGACAGTTCTCCTCGGGGTGAGATTCGATCCAGTGGGCTGGGTCAGCAGGTGGAGGCTGCGCCGGTCGCGCTGGTGCCGATGGCAGCGCCGCCCGGCGTCTTGGCGGTTGCCTGGGTGAGCGTATCCACGCGCTGCCGCAGCGCTTCGAGCGCGCTGCCCGGTATCGCGCCGATCTCGATGGACAGCATGTCGCGGCAGCGTCGATACACGCGCAAGGCTTCGCCCGGGGCGTTGCGCTCCAGGTATGCCCGCATCAGCGCGCGCGCCAGATCTTCGGCGAGCGGGTCGACCAGCAGTGCGCGTTCCAGCGCCAGCACTGCGGTATCGCTCGGCGGCAAGGCATCGGTCAGTGACACCAGAGCGATGCGAACCCGCTGCGTCAAACGGGTGCGTGCGGCGAGCACCCACGGCGTCGGGTCGCTGCCTTCAAGCAGCGCTCCGCGATAAAGCTCGATCAATCGCAGCAACGACGTGTGGAGATCCGCCCCGTGTGCGCTGCGCGCCAGTACGTCGCGCGAGTGCTGCGCCTGATGCAGCGCCTGCACCAAGTCGCGAACGTCGAGCCAGACGAGTTGTGGCGCCAATTGCACCTTGCCGTCGGCCACCTGGATGCGATCCTCGCCGCCGAGCAGCTTGCGCAACCGCGCGATCACCATGTCCAGCGCCTTGCGAGCGTTGGTGTGATCCGTGTCGGGGTACAACTGCGCGGCCGCCCAACTCTTGTCGACGGCCGGCCGTTCCCTCGCTTCGGCGCAGGCCAGCAGCTTCAACAAGTCGAGCGGCCGGTCCTGCGCCTTGCGCTCGGGCCGGTACGGCGCGCCATCAAGCTCGATGCGCAGGGCGCCAACTGCATGCACGCGAACCGGCCATGGCCAGCGCGAGTCGGCCGTAGCGGGGGCAACCAGCCGTTGCCGGTCGACCATGGCGTGTGCGAAGTCGCTCGCGATGCCATGCGCGAAAGCGACTGCGGCAGCTTGCGCCGCCAGCTGGGGCAGACCGCCGAGCAGGCCATGGAACTCCGCCTGCCGCGCCTGAGCAAAGCCACTGCGCAGCAGATCGAGGTCGGGCGGCGTCGATGCCAGCGCCAGCATCGTGTCGCGCGTTGCCAAGATGCAAAGCCGCTGCGTCTTGTCGAGCATGGCCGCAAGGGCGGACAGGCGACCCGCGGCCTCGGTGGAAAGTCCCTGCGCAGCCAAGGCCTGCGCGAGATCGAGTTCGTAAGGGACGCTATGCGAACCCTGTTGCCCCGCGCGATGTGCGGCGTCCAGCGCTGTGCGGGCGCTCGCGAGTGCATCGGACAACCGACCCTGTCGCATCAGAACCCGCGTGTTCAAGCGCGCCAGCAACGCCAGGTCGCCCGGCGTCGGATCGACCAGTCGGGCCTCAAGCTCCGCCAGTTCGTCCGCCGCTGCGGCGACATCGCCGGTACGCAGCGCGAGATCGACCGACTGACGACCGAGCTGCGACCGCAGTGCAGACAGTCCGTGAGCTTCGACCAGCTCAGATTGCCGCCTCAACGCTTCGCGCGCCGCCTCCCAATCGCCGGCGCTTGTCTGGATCATCGTGATCATGTGCCACCACTCGGCGCGCAACAGCGCAGGCATCTGCGGATCGACTGCCAGTTGCGCGAAACTCCGCACCAGATGAAACGTGCGCTGATAGCTGTCGACGGTGAACACGTAATCGACCGCCAGCGTGGCGGCGAGTAGCGGCGTCCCGGGTACGGGCCACGACGCCGGCGTGCGCGCGATATCGACCAGAGCTTCGAGGGCCTGGTCGACCAGTGGACCGTCGAGCGTCGGCGCGTCGGCGAGGTTGGCCTCGCAGACGAGGCCCAGCAGGTACAGCCCGCGCCAGGGCAGCGAATCACCCAGGGCATGCGCGGTGCGGACCGCGCGAAAGTGCGCCAGCCAGTCGTCGCGCTGCGGCTGATCGTTCGACCGGAGGTTGAACACGACCATCACGCTCGCTGCGGCCAGCGCCTGCCCGGTCTGTTCGCCGGATTGGGCGAAACCTGCGTAGGCCTGCATGAACGCCTGCCTGGCGCGCCCGTCGTCGACGGCGAGCAGCGAGTGACCAAGCCAAAAGAGCAGCCAGGGGCGACGTTCGAGAGGAACAGCTGGCCACGCATCGATCGCCCGCTGCAACCGCGTGGATTGTCGGGTACGCGCGCAGTGCTCTGCCAACGCCTGCAGCACGTCGAGTGCGGCGTCGGTGGCATCAAGCGAACGCAGCAGCGCCAGCGCCTCGTCGTGCCGCTCGGCTGCTGCCAGCAGCCGAGCGCAGGTGCGCAGGTGGTCGCCCGTTGCGTTGTGGCCGAGGCGTTCGTTGACGACGCTGCGCGCGGCCTGGCGGACCAGCGCGTGCATCAGGTAGCTCCCACCGTCACCGTCCGCGGCGCGCGTCAGCAAGCCACGTTCGACCAGCAGCGCGAGCTGGGCCGCAGCATCGACGTCGGGCAGCAGGGTGCGCACCCACGACACGGTCAGGCAGGGCAAGGCATGCCCGGCTAGCAAGACTCGCTCAGCGTCGAAGGGCAATTGCGCTAGCAGCTTGCCCACCAGGTGACGATGGACCTGCTCGACCCTTGGCAAGCTCGCCGTGCTGCGCGTACCTTCGCTGCGCATCAGCTCGCAGGCCAGCACCAGCGCGGCGGCATGACCACCGGTGATCTCGGCCAGCTCGGCACCTCGCGCTGGGGCCAGGCCGTGGCGCGCGGCAATCTGCGCGCACTCGGCAACGCCGAACGGCAGACCCAGGTCGCCAAGCGCAGCGAGCTGACCCGCCGCCAACGCGCCATACAGGCCCGGCGGTGGCGGTCGCTGACTGAGCAGTATCAACTCGGTTTCCGGATGCCGCAGCGCGAGCCAATGGGCAAGCCAGTCGATCACGGCAGTGTTGTCGACTTGCTGCAGATCGTCGAGGACCACCAACAGCGGGTCGCCGACGGAGCCCAGGGCGCGAAAGAAGCGCTTGGCAAAGCCGGTTTCCTGTGCTCGATCGCTGTCGGCGAACGCCGGCAGCGATCCGGGGGTACCGAGCCGCGCGCTCAATTGCGCGGCGAGCGTGGCGAAGAAAAACGCGGAGTCGGCATCCCGCTCGTCGAGTCGGTACCAGAGCAGCGGCGCGCGCCGCGTGCTCACGTGGCAGGCGACAAGCGTCGACTTGCCCGCTCCCGACGGTGCGTTGATCCAGCGGGCCGTGGGCGACGCAGCCCGCAGGCGTTCGATCAGCGCCGGGCGCGGGATCGCCCGGTCCAGATTCGGTGGCGCGAACTTGGCGGCTTCGGTGGGCGAGTGGGCACTGGTCATGGAAGCGCGTTGCGCAGCGAAGGCCAAGGATCGTAGAGCAGCGGCCGGACAAGCGTCAACGCAGCCTGACCTGGGAGCGGTCCCCTGGCCGGTCCCGCGAGACAGTCCCGCAAGACGGTCCAGCGACGTGCCGCGCTGCTGCGCGCGATCGAGTGCCAGTCCTCCATGTTGAAGCACGCGAGGGGGCACCCGAGTTTCTCGATCAAGCCGGTGGCGCGCAGCGTGCGCTGTAATGCACCGGTGACGCCCGGCGCCTGCAGCTTCGGTGTCTCGCCCAGGTCTTTGCGCAAGCCGGCTGCTGCTCCCGGATGCTTACCCTGCTGACAGGCGGCCAGCCCATGTGAAGAGTCGCGCGCCCGCCGAACTCGACCGCGCACTGGCACCGGCACCAAACCCTGACGCTTCATACTGCCCCAGGCACCGCATCCTGGTCCGCAGACCCGAGCAGGCAAGGCGCGGCGCGCGCCGACGTGCCCGACCCCGTTCGCGGCGGCCGTGCGCAGCACCGGCGCCGGGGGCGCGTGACAGAATGCCCGCATGGCCTCGCTACGCCTGACGCTCGTTCTCGCCCGCGCCCGCAACGGCGTCATCGGCGCCGACGGCGCGCTGCCCTGGCACCTGCGCGAGGACCTGCAGCGCTTCAAGCGGACCACGCTCGGTCATCCGGTGGTCATGGGGCGCAAGACCTGGGACTCGATCCTGGCGCGCAACGGCAAGCCGCTGCCGGGCCGGCGCAACGTGGTGGTCTCGCGCGACCCGAGCCTGGTGGCGCCGGGTGCGCAGGTGGTGGACTCGCTGGCCGCGGCGCTGGCCGTCTGTGCCGACGCGCCCGAGGTCTTTGTCATCGGCGGCGCACAGATCTACGCGGCGGCGCTGCCGCTGGCGCAGCGGGCGCTGGTGACCGAGGTCGACGCCGACTTCGCCGGCGACGCGGTGATGCCGCCGCTGGGCCCCGGCTGGCACGAGACGGCGCGCGAGCCGCACGGCCCCACCGCCGAGCGGCCGTGGGGTTTTGCCTTCGTGACCTACGAGCGGCGCTGACCCGCCGCGCCGATCGGCCACCCCAATCGGCCGTACCAGCCCGCCGCTCTCTGTCTCTAACCGGCCGCACCGCGGCCGCGCCGCAGCCGCTGCAACAGAAAGCGCGCAGGGTCGACGGCGGCCGCCAGGTCGCGCTCGACGGGCCAGGGCGCGCCTTCGGCCTGGGCGGCGATCAGTTCGGCCAGCAGCGGCGCGAGCGTCAGCCCGCGCGAGCCCAGCGCGGTCAGGCAGTACAGGCCGGGCACACGCGGCAGGTCGGGCAGGTGCGCGCCGCGCAACTCGCTCGCCCGATCGGCGGCGGCCGCCACGTCGGGCACCGGGCCGGCCAGCGGCAGGCGATCGTGCGCCACGCAGCGCAGGCCGCTGAACACGCCCGTCACCTGCACCGGCGGCGGCGCCGCCAGCAGGCGCTGCAGCCGCGCCAGGTTGCCCTCGTGCGCGCGGGCCGGGTCGGCTTCGGCCGGCGCGTCCTCGCCGGGCAGCGCCATCTCGTAGGTGGCGCCGAGCACGACCGCGCCGCCGGCTGCGGCCGGCGCCAGATAGCCGTCGCCGGCGAGCGCGGCGCGCAGGCCGGCCAGGGGCTGCGGCGCCAGCAGGGACAGCCGGCCGCGCACCGCGCGCAGGCGCGCGCCGGGCAGGTCGAGCAGCCGGGCGGCATCGAGCGCCGTGGCCACCACCAGCAACGGCGCGGCGGCCTCGCCCCAGGGGCCGCGCGCGCGCCACTGCCCGTCGTGCCAGGCGATGGCCTCGACGCGGGCGTGGCGGCGCAGGTGGATGCGGTCGGCCTGCGCGGCCAGCAGCGCGGCGCACCAGGCGGCACCGTCGACGATGGCGCCGTCGGCAAACCAGAGCCCGCCTTGGCGCGGCGCCAGGCCAAGCCGCGCGGCCGCGGCAGCGGCGTCGAGCCACTGGACGTAGCCGGCGGGCGGCCGCAGGGCGGCCAGCGCGCGCTGCATGGCGGCGGCGTCTTCATCGCTGGCGGCCATCTGCAGCACGCCGAGCGGGCGCACCCCGGCGGGCACCTGCGCGGTCAGGCGCCGCGCGTGCAGCAGGCCGGCGCGGGTGAGGCGCGACAGCAGGTTGTCGTCGCTGCTGAGTTGAGGGTGCAGCAGCCCGGCGGGCAGGGCCGAGGCGGCGCCCGCAACGGGGCCGGCGTCGAGCAGTTGCACGGTCCAGCCGCGCGCAGCGAGCGCGGCGGCAGCACAGCAGCCGGCCACGCCGGCGCCGGCCACCAGCGCTGCGCGCGGCATGCTGCAGGGCGCCGGCGGCGCGTGGCGGCGCACGGTCCAGCGCGGTGCAAAGCGCGCCACCAGGCGCTCGCGCTTGCCGCCGAAGCCGGCCGGCCGCTCGACCGCAAAGCCGGCCTGCGCGAGCGCCGCGCGCACGCTGCCGGCCACGCACCAGCTCGCGGCCACGGCGTCGGCGCGCGCCAGCCGGGCGAGCGACTTGAGCAGCGCGGGCTGCCAGCAGTCGGGGTTGCGCGCCGGCGCAAAGCCGTCGAGGTAGAAGGCGTCGGCGCCGAGGACCAGCCGCGGCAGCAGGTGGGCCGCGTCACCCAGCGCGAGGATCAGCTCGACGCGGCCGGCGCTGCGGCTGCCGGCGTCGAATGTCAGGCTGTGCAGGCCGGGCAGCGGCAGCGGCCATTGCGCGGCGAGCGCGGCGGCCAGCGGCTGCAGCGCGGCGGGAGCGGCGGCCACGAGGTCGGCCGCGGCCAGCGGGTGCCGCTCGACGGCCACGTAGTGCAACACGCCGCAGCGGGCCGGGTCGTCGCGCCAGGCCTCCCAGGTAGCCAGGAAGTTGGTGCCCAGGCCGAAGCCCACTTCCAGCACCACGAACTGCGGCCGCCCCTGCCAGCGCCCGGGCAGGCCGCAGCCGCCGAGAAAGACCTCGCGCGCCTGCGCCAGCGCGCCGGCGCGGCTGGCGTAGCGGTCGCCGTAGCGCGCCGAGTACGGCGCGCCGTCGTGCCAGGACAGCGGCTCGGTTTCGATGGAGCGCAGGCGCGCGGGGGCGTCGGCGCGGGGTGGGTGCGGAGCGGGGGGCACCGCCGGATTGTCGCAACCCGCTGCGGCGCACGGCGGGACGGCCCGCCCGCGGGCGGATGGCCCGCAGGGCCGATTGCACGCGGTCAGGTTACGGACGGCCAGCTTGCGCGCAGCCGGGTTGCGTACGGCGGCGTAGCCCGCCGTCGGATTGCAGACGCCGGCTAGCGAGCGGCCGGGTTGCGCACGGCCCGGCTGCTACCGGGCCGCAGCACCCACACCGGCTACACGGGTGGCGGGCCGCCGGCGCGGCAGCGACGCGCGGCCGCTCAGCCCGCCGCCGCCACCGCGCGCCGCGCAAGCACCGGAATCAGGTGCGCGCGGTACTCGGCGCTGCCGTGCAGGTCGCTGTTGAGATTGGCGGACGGCACGGTCACGCCGTCGCAGCTCTCGGGCGCCCACTTGGCGTTGAGGCGGTCTTCCAGCGCCTTGACGCGGAACACGTGCGCGCTGGCGCCGGTGACGGCCACGCGCGCGCCCTGCGCGGTCTTGGCCACGAACACGCCCACCAGCGAAAAGCGCGAGGCCGGCTGCTTGAACTTCATGTAGGCGGCTTTTTCCACCTGCGGGAAGGTCACGGCGGTGATGATCTCGCCGGTCTTGAGCGCGGTCTCGAAAAGGCCCTTGAAGAAGTCGTCGGCGGCGATGCTGCGCGTGTTGGTGTGGATGGTGGCGCCGGTGCCGAGCACGGCGGCCGGGTAGCAGGCGGCCGGGTCGCTGTTGGCGAGCGAGCCGCCGAGGGTGCCGCGGTTGCGCACCTGGCGGTCGCCGATGCCGGCGGCCAGGCAGGCGATGGCGGGCGCCCGGCTCTGCACGTCCTTGCTGGCGGCCACCTCGGCATGGGTGGTCATGGCGCCGATGCGCACGCCGTTGCCCTCGACGCGGATGCCCTTGAGCTCGGCAACGCCGCCGAGGTCGATGAAGCCTTCGATGCTCGCCAGGCCGAGCCGCATGGCCGGCAGCATCGACTGGCCACCGGCGATCAGGCGGTCGTCGCCGTGCTGGTCGAGCAGCTTGACCGCGTCGGCCACGCTGGCGGGGCGGTGGTAATGGGTGTGATGCATGGAGGTCTCCTGGACTGGTTTCGTCGCCCCGGCGCAGACCGGGGTCCGAGTGTTCGTTTCCGGTTTGCGCCGCAGATGAAATTGGGCCCCGGCCTGCGCCGGGGCGACACCCTTTCCTGCTTCTGCGCGCCCTTCAGTGCTGCTGCGCCGCCTGGATCGCCTTCCACACCGAGTACGGCGTGGCCGGCATGGGGATGTCGCGCACGCCCAGCGGGGCCAGCGCATCGACGATGGCGTTGATGACCGCCGGGGTGGAGCCGATGGCGCCGGCCTCGCCGCAGCCCTTCACGCCGAGCGGGTTGTGGGTGCAGGGCGTGCCCTTGGCGGTCTCGACCACGAAGTGCGGCAGGTCGTCGGCGCGCGGCATGGCGTAGTCCATGTAGGTGCCGGTGACGAGCTGGCCGTCCTCGTTGTAGACGCAGCCCTCGGTGAGCGCCTGGCCGATGCCCTGCGCCAGCCCGCCGTGGACCTGGCCCTCGACGATCATGGGGTTGACCACGTTGCCGAAGTCGTCGCAGGCCGAGAAGCGGTCGATGCGCACCGCGCCGGTGGCCGGGTCGACTTCGACCTCGCAGACGTAGGTGCCGGCCGGGAAGGTGAAGTTGGTGGGGTCGTAGAAGGCGTTTTCGTTCAGGCCCGGCTCCAGCTTGTCGAGCGGGAAGTTGTGCGGCACGTAGGCGGTGAGCGCAACCTCGGCAAAGCTCTTCTTGCGGTCGGTGCCGGCCACCCGGAACTCGCCGTTGGCAAATTCGATGTCGGCGTCGGCCGCCTCCAGCAGGTGGGCGGCGATCTTCTTGCCCTTGGCCACCACCTTGTCGAGCGCCTTGACGATCGCGGTGCCGCCCACCGACAGCGAGCGACTGCCGTAGGTGCCCATGCCGAACAGCGTCTTGCCGGTGTCGCCGTGCTGGATGTCGACGTCCTCGATGTCGATGCCCAGCTTGTCGGCCACCACCTGCGCGAAGGTGGTCTCGTGGCCCTGGCCGTGCGAGTGCGAGCCGGTGAACACGGTGACCTTGCCGGTCGGGTGCACGCGCACCTCGCCGGCCTCGAACAGGCCGGCGCGCGCACCGAGGGCGCCGGCGATGTTCGACGGCGCGATGCCACAGGCCTCGATGTAGGCGGCGTAGCCGAGGCCGCGGCGCAGGCCCTTTCTCTCGCTCTCGGCGCGGCGGGCGGCAAAGCCCGCGACGTCGGCCAGCTCGAGCGCGCGGTCGAGCGTGGCGTCGTAGTCGCCGGTGTCGTACATCAGCGCCACCGGCGTCTGGTACGGAAAGCTGCGGATGAAGTTGCGCCGGCGCAGTTCGGCCGGGTCGAGTTTCAGCTCGCGCGCGGCGGTGTCGACCAGCCGCTCCAGCAGGTAGGTGGCTTCGGGCCGGCCGGCGCCGCGGTAGGCGTCCACCGGCACGGTGTTGGTGAACACCGCCTTGATCTCGCTGTAGATGACCGGGGTGGTGTACTGCCCGGCCAGCAGCGTGGAGTGCAGGATGGTCGGGATGCAGGAGCTGAAGGTGGACAGGTAGGCGCCCAGGTTGGCGGTGGTGTGCTCGCGCAGCGCGAGGAACTTGCCGTTGCCGTCCATGGCCAGTTCGGCCACGGTCACGTGGTCGCGGCCGTGCGCGTCGGTGATGAAGCTCTCGCTGCGCTCGGCGGTCCACTTGATGGGGCGGCCGACCTTGCGGGCAGCCCACACCAGCGCGGTCTCCTCGGCATACAGGTAGATCTTGCTGCCGAAGCCGCCGCCCACGTCGGGCGCGATCACGCGCACCTTGTGCTCGGGCAGGCCGAGCACGAAGGCGGTCATCAGCAGCCGCTCGACGTGCGGGTTCTGGCTGGCCACGTACAGCGTGTAGGAGTCGTCGGCCCTGCTGTAGACCGCGTTGGCGGCGCGCGGCTCCATGGCGTTGGGCACCAGGCGGTTGTTGACGAATTCCAGCCGGGTGACGTGCGCGGCTTTGGCAAAGGCGGCGTCCACGCCCGCCTTGTCGCCCAGCGCCCACGTGTAGCAGACGTTGTCGGGCGCGATGTCGTGCACCGCGGTGGCGTTGCCGGCGGCGGTCGCGGTGTCGGCCACCGCGGGCAGCACGTCGTAGTCGACGTCGATCAGGTTGAGCGCCGCCTTGGCCTGCGCCAGCGTCTCGGCCACGACCAGCGCGACCTGGTCGCCCACGTGCAGGACCTTGTGCTCGGCGATGATCGGATGCTTGGGCTCCTTCATCGGCGTGCCGTCGATGCTGTTGATGAGCCAGCCGCAGGGCAGGCCATTGACGCCGGAGACATCCTTGCCGGTGAACACGGCCAGCACGCCAGGGGCGGCCTGGGCGGCGGCGGTGTCGATGGCGCGGATGCGCGCGTGCGCGTGCGGGCTGCGCAGGAACGCCGCGAAGGTCTGGCCGGGCAGCGTGATGTCGTCGGTGTACTGCCCGTTGCCGGTCAGGAAGCGGTAGTCCTCCCTGCGCTCGACGGACTTGCCGATGAAGCCGGGTTTCGGATCGTTCATGAGAGTCTCCTCGATGATCTGGCGTCGCTAAGGGTGCGGGGCCGTGGCCCGGCCCGTCAGCCGTCCAACTGGGGCCCCGGCCGCTGCCGGGGCGACGAACTAGGCCTGCATCGCCTTGGCGCCTTCGGCCACCGCCTTGACGATGTTCTGGTAGCCGGTGCAGCGGCAGATGTTGCCCTCGAGCCCTTCGCGGATTTCGCGCTCGCTGCCGTGCGGGTGGTGCTGCACGAGGTCGATGGCGCTCATCACCATGCCGGGCGTGCAGAAGCCGCACTGCAGTCCGTGGCAGGCCTTGAAGGCGGCCTGCATCGGGTGCAGGCCCTCGGCCGGCGTGATGCCCTCGATGGTGGTGACTTCCTGGCCCTGCACCTGCAGCGCCAGCACGTTGCAGGCCTTGATGGCGCGGCCGTCGACATGCACGGTGCAGGCGCCGCACTGGGCGGTGTCGCAGCCGACGTGCGTGCCGGTCAGGCGCAGGTGCTCGCGGATGAAGGTAACGAGAAGGGTCTCGGGCGCAACCTCGGCCGTGACGGCCTTGCCGTTGACCCGCAGGGAAAGCGGGACGTTCATGGTGTCTCCTGGTACGAAAGGGCCGGCGGTCGCGGGGACCCGCGCCGCCGATCGATTGGCCTGACGCCGCAAACGTTACCTGCCCGCAGCCGCACCGCGCAAGGGCGGCGCGCACGCCAATGCGAAGGTCAGCGCCGCGGCAGGGAAAACGGCTGCGCCGGCCCGCCGTCGTCGAGGGCGACGACGAAGCCGCTGGCGGTGCCGCGCACCCGCGCCACCACGAGCTGGTTGCTGCGCACCACGACCTCGCCGCTGCCGGCGCTTGGGGTGACGGCCGTCCCGGTGTAACTGACGCTGGCCTGACCTTCGACGGCAAACGGCACGCTGTCGCTGCGGGTGTAGCTCAGGCCGCTCATCTGCACGCTCTGCGAGCGCAGCAGCGGCCGGCTGCCGCCGACCTCCAGCGTCACGGTGTCGGTCCACGCGCCGCCGGTCAGGGTCAGGCTCTGGGCCTGCACGGCGTCGTTATAGCTGAGGCCGCTGGCCGGCGTTGCGGTCACGGTGTCGGTCAGGATGGCGCCGCTGACGACCGCCTGCTGGGTGAGCAGCAGGCCGCCCTGGGCGCGGTAGTCGGCCACCAGCGCGCCGGCGGCGGTGCTGGCGCGGGTCCGCACGTTGTTGAGCGTGGCGGCAAAGCTCCAGGCGCCCGCCCCGGGCAGCGGGATGGCCGGCGCCAGCAACTGGGTGCGCGCGTTGCCGTCGACCACCAGGCGCGGCGCGATCTCGCAGGAGGCGAAACTGACATCGAGCGGCGTGGCCGTGCCGGTGGGCAGCAGCGTGCCGGCCACCGGAGCGCTGCCGCCCACCGTGGCGGCGGTCACGCTGCCGCTGCCGCAGGCCAGCGCGGGGGCGCCCAGCACGGCGGCATCGGGTGCCACCGCGTACAGCGGCGCGGTGACCGGCGCATACAGGCCGATCAGCCCGAAGGCGCCACGCGCCGCGGCCACGCGGCTGCCGCTGTCGGCGGCCAGCACGCGCAGGCTGACCGCGCCGCTGGTGGTGTTCAGACCATTGGCCGTGACCACCACCGCGAACTGCGCGTTGGCGTCGGCCGCGGCCAGCGGCGGGGTGGAATAGCTGGCGGCCGTCGCACCGGCGATGGCCACGCCGTTGCGCTGCCACTGATAGCTGAGGCTACCGGAGGGCGCCGTGGCCACCACGCTGAAGGTGGCGGTCTGGCCGGCAAAGGCGCTGGTCTCGGCCGGGGCCGTGACGATGGTGGGCGCCACGGCCGTCGGCGGCGGAGGTGCGGGTGGTGGCGGCGGCGGCACCGTGGTCGGCGGGGGGCCGGCACGCCGCCGTCGCCGCTGCCGCCGCCGCAGGCGGCCAGGCCGACAAAGCCTGCGCTGGCCAGGCAGGCCAGCCAGAGCAGCCGGCGCTCAGCGATGGTCTTCATCCCCGCGCACTCCCTCGATGACGGTTGGACCGGAGCGCTGCGCCGTGCTGCATGGCCTGCCGTCGGCCGGCCCACGCGCTGCGGCGTCATCGACCCCGCGGATTAGAAAGGGCCGCGCCGCGCTCCGCAAGGCTCGCCGGGGCTTGCCCAAACGGTGCGAGTTGTGCACCCTCGGGCCTGCCGTGCGTTGTTTCGGTCGAGGCGGCATCATGGCGAACGGCAGCGTCGAGCTACGTCTGCGCCCTTGCGGGACGGCGGCCTGCCCTGCATGGCACGATGCACCGTCCGCCACGCTCGAGCTCACGCCTGCCTTGCCCATCATGACCCCTGGCAGACTGCCAACACGCACCACCCCGTACCGCGGAGAAACCATGAACCGAAAGCGCTCGCTCCGAACCTTGCTGCTGTTGCTAGCCGCCGCGGCCGTCGCGGCACCTGCGCTGGCCCAGACCCAACCCGCCACCGCGGCCGCCAAGCCGGCCCCGGCCGCCGGTGCGTTGCGCATGGCAATCGACCCCCTCACCGGCGCGCTGCGCCCGCTGGAGGCCAGCGATCTGAAGGCGCTGGAAGCGCAGGAGGCCAGCCAGGTGCGCAGCCAGGGTGTGCGCGCCACGCCGGCGCGAACGCTGCGCGGCCCGGGCGGCGCCGTCGGCATGATGCTCGACGATTCGCACGACGCGGCGGCCGGCGCCCGCGTCGGTCCGGGCGGCCAGCTCATCACCGAGTGCGCCTCGACCGCCACGGCGGCCAGCGCCGCCACCCCGCTTGCGGTGACCGGACATGCGCGCTAACCCTTTGCTGCCCCTGCTCACGGCGGCCCTGCTCGGGGGGACCGCGCCGGCCGCGCTGGCGCAGGCCACCATTCAGATCGTCAACATCAACGCGGCCAACGTCGGCTTCAACGACCCCACGCCGGTGGCGCCGCAGCCCGGCAACGCGGCCACCACGCTCGGGCAGCAGCGCCTCAACGTGTTCCAGCGGGCGGCCGAGATCTGGGGCGCGGCGCTGAGTTCGAGCGTGCCGATCCGGGTCGACGCGCAGTTCGTCGCGCAGACCTGCACGCCGACCTCGGGCACCCTCGGCAGCGCCGGCACGCTGACCGTCTGGCGCGACTTTCCGAATGCGCCGCGCGCCGCCACCTGGTACCCGGCCGCGCTCGCCAACAAGCTGGCCGGCACCGACCTCGTCCCGACCTCCTCAGACATCCGCACTAATTTCAACAGCAACGTCGGGCAGCCGGGCTGCCTCGACAGCGGCGGCACACCCTCCAGCTTCTACCTGGGCCTGGACGACAACCCGCCGGCCGGCTCGATCTACCTGCTGCCGGTGGTGCTGCACGAGCTGGGGCACGGGCTCGGCTTCCAGTCGCTGACCAGCGGCTCCACCGGCGAGCGCATCGGCGAGGGGGCGCAGCGCTTTGCCTCGGTGTGGGAGCAGTACATGCTCGACCTCAGCACCAACAAGCTGTGGCTCGACATGACCGACGCCGAGCGCCAGAGCTCGGCGGTGCGGCCGCGCTCGCTGGCCTGGATCGGCGCGGCGGTGCGCGCGGCGGCACTCGGCGCCGATACCGCGACCACCGGCCGGCCGCCGACGGCCGCCTGTCGCGCCTGCGCGCCGATGGCGTGCTCGACCGCGGCCGCACCCAGTTGCTGGTGCGCGGCGGCGCGCTGAACACGGAAATGACGGCCGGCACCGCGCAGTTCGGGCCGCTGCCGCCGGTGGCCGCGCTCAACCGGCCGCTCGCCGCGGTGACCGACAGCACCGGCTCGCCGCTGGCCTGCAACTCGATCGCCACGCCGTTGACCGACCAGGTCGCGCTGGTCGACCGCGGCACCTGCACCTTTGCGACCAAGGTGCGCAACGCGCAGAGCGCCGGCGCGGTGGCGGTGGTCATCGTCGACAACCAGGCTACGGTGCCGCCGGCCGACCCGGGCGGCACCGATCCGCTGGTCACGATCCCGGCGGTCATGGTGAGCCAGGCCGACGGGGCGCGGCTGCGCAGTGCCCTGGGCGGCGGCACAGTCGGCGTCTCGCTGTCGCGCAACCTGCTGCAACTGGCCGGCGGCGACGCCACCGGGCGCGTGCTGCTGTACACGCCGGCGCCGTTCCAGTCGGGCTCGTCGGTGTCGCACTTCGACGTCTCGGCGCAGCCCAACCTGCTGATGGAGCCCAGCATCACGGCCACGATTCGCCGCGCGGTCGGCGCACCGGGCGATCTCACGCTGCAACTGCTGCGCGACCTGGGCTGGTAGCGACATGCCGGCACGCCGGCACATCGGCAGGTCGGGACAAGGGCAAGGGCGGGCTACGCGGCGCCCGCCCGCTAAACGACAAGGGAGCTCGCCATGGACAACGTCGACACGCAGGTCCTGAAAAAGGCCGATGAGTGGCTGCGCGACGGCCGCCGCGCCGTCATGGGCACGATCGTGCGCACCTGGGGCTCGGCGCCGCGGCCGGTGGGCTCGCTGGTGGCGATCCGCGACGACGGGCTGGTGGTGGGCTCGGTGTCCGGCGGCTGCATCGAGGACGACCTGGTGGACCGCGTGCGGGCGCGCGCCCTGGCGGTGGAGCGGCCGCAGCGCGTCAAGTACGGCGTGACCGCAGAGGACGCGTTCAAGTTCGGCCTGCCCTGCGGCGGCACGCTGGAGCTCGTGCTCGAGCCGGTGGGACCGCAGTCGCAGCTCGGCGCGCTGCTGGCACGCGTGACCGCGGGCCGGCAGACGCTGCGCCGGCTCGACATGAACACCGGCAGCGTGCGGCTGGAGGAAGGCACCGGACGCGACGTGCTGAGCGCCGGCGACGAGGAGCTCGTCACCGTGCACGGGCCGCGGCTGCGGCTCATCATCGTCGGCGCCGGCCAGCTCACGCACTACCTGGCGCAGATGGCGCTCGCCTGCGACTACAACGTCTCCATCTGCGACCCGCGCGAGGAGTACGCCGACGGCTGGCTGGTGCCGGGCACCACGCTGGTGCGCACGATGCCCGACGACACCGTGATCGAGATGCGGCCGGATGCCAACACCGCGATCGTGGCGCTGACGCACGACCCCAAGCTCGACGACCTGGCGCTGATGGAGGCACTGAAGTCCGACGCCTTCTACGTGGGCGCGATCGGCAGCCAGAAAAACCAGGCCAAGCGCAAGGAGCGGCTGCTGGAGTTCGGCGTCACGGCCGCGCAGCTCGAGCGGCTGCACGGGCCGGTGGGGCTGAAGAACGGCGCGCGCACGCCGCCGGAGATTGCCGTGTCGATCCTGGCCGAGCTGACCGCCGCCAAATACGGCTACGTGATCCCGGCGCCGGTGGCTACGCGCTCGGACGCGGTCGAGGCGGGCTGCCCGGTCGACTGAACACGCCGGCCGGGGCAGCGCCCCCGGCAGCGGCGGCGGGTCGGTTGCTTCGCCCTGCCCTGCCACGCCGAGTCGGGCGCCCGGCGCGGCAACCCGAGGACCAACATGCGCATCGAGCTGGACGGCATCTGGACCTTGCTGCTGGCGCTGGCGACGATCGAGCTGGGCAAGTGGCTCAACCGGCGGCTGCCATGGCTCGAAGGCAGCAACATTCCGCCGGCCGTGAGCGCAGGACTGCTGGTGTCGCTGCTGCTGGCGCTGCTGCGCGCGCACGGCAGCCTCGACCTGCAACTGACCACCGCACCGCGCGACGTGCTGCTGCTGGTCTTCTTCGCCTGCCTCGGCTTTGCCGCGCACCTGGGCCGCCTGGCCAGCGCCGGCCGCACGGCGCTGGTGGTCTGCCTGGCCATCGTCGCGGCGATCCTCCTGCAGAACGGCGCCGGGGTTCTCGTGGCGCAGGCGTTCGGAGCGCCGCCGCTGCTCGGTCTGTTCATGGGCAGCGTGTCCTTCCTCGGCGGCCACGGCACTGCAACCGCCTGGGCGGCCTCGCCGCAGGCCGGGTCGCTGGCGGGCGCCTTCGAAGTGGGCATCGCCAGCGCCACGCTCGGCCTGATTGCCGGCGGCCTGGTGGCGGGCCCGGTGGCGGCACGGCTGATGGCGCGCTCGCGGGCGAGCCCGCCGGCGAGCGCAGCGGCGCAGGCGCCGCCCTCCGGCCCGTCGCTGCCGCCGCGCGAGGCGCCGTTCTCCTCGGACCGCTGGCTGCCCTGCCTGATCTGGGTCCTGCTGTGCCTGGGCGCCGGCGCGCTGCTGAAGGACTGGGTCAAGCACGCGAGCGGCATCGACCTGCCGGCGTTCCTGACCGCCATGCTGGTCGGCGTCCTGCTCACCAACCTGGCCGATCTGCTGCGCCGGCCGCTCGACACCGCCGTGACCGACCTGATCGGCACCGTGGCGCTGCGCGTGTTTCTTGCCATCGCGCTGCTGTCGCTCGACTGGAGCGCGCTGCTGGCCCACCTGCCCATGGTGCTGACGGCCGCCCTGGTGCAGGTGGGAGGCGTGATCCTGGTGGCTGTGGGGCTGCTGTACGTGCTCGATGGCCGCGACCGCGACGCCGCCGCAGCGGCGGGCGGATTCATGGGCTTTGCGCTGGGCGCCATGCCGGTGGGGCTGGCGGTGATGCGGCGCCTGAACCAGCACTTCGGCGACACGCCGCGCGCCCTGCTGGGCATCACGCTGGCGGCCTCGCTGTTCCAGGACACGGCCAACGCGCTGCTGCTGACCGTGGCGTTCCGCTGGTTGCAGTAGCGCCACTGCCGCCGGCAACGGGCGCAGCCGGCGGGCTGGCGTGGCGATGACGCCCTTGCGCCCTTGCGCCCTTGCGCCCTTGCGCCCTTGCGCCCTTGCGCCCTTGCGCCCTTGCGCCCTTGCGCGTGCGGCCGCTCAAGCGCCCAGCTCGGCACGCCCTCGCCCACCCGGCACGCGTAGTCAGCCCTCGTAGGCGGTCAGTACCGCCTCGGCCCCCGCCTCACGCAATGCGACCAGCGCCTGGTACTCGGGCGAGTCGTGCCAGGCGCGCAGCGCCGCCAGCGACGGAAACTGCGCCACCACCACGCGCTCGCCGTGCGCGGCGCGGCAGAGCTCGGCCACCTTCAGCCCGCGCCACAGCACCGTGCCGCCATGCGGCGGGAAGGTGGCGCCGACGCGCTCGACGTAGCGCTGCCAGGCCGCCGGGTCGGTGACGCGGATTTGGCCGATCAGGTAGATCGCCATTCAGCCCGCTCCGCGCGGCCGGTCGAGCCGCCAGAACAGGACGGCGCCGGCGGCCGCGGCGGCGAGCAGGATCGCCGCGGTGAACCTGGTGTCGGCCGGCAGCCATGCTGCCGCCAGATGCAGCATCAGCAGGGCCAGCGCGCAGCCGAGGGCCGCACCGAGCAGCGGCGCAAGCATGGCCGCCGGCCGCCGGCGGCGGGCAGCGCGCGCCGCAAACACGTCCTCCGGACCGCCGACGATGGGCATGGCCGATGGCCTCCGGCGTTCTCAGAGGGTGAGAGGCAATCCGGCGTGCCCGAGGGGGCTGTCCAAGGCGCTCCAATCTAGGCGCAAAGCGCAGCCGTAGCTCGGGCTACGGCGAGCATTTGCAACGACGAGTGGGGCGCTTTGGGCAGTCACAGCGGGCATGTCGGATTGCCTCTCACCCTCTCAAGTGTTGCTGACCTTGATGGTCGGCATCTTCAGCGACATGTCCTTGGCCTTGTCGGCGATTGCAATGGCCACCTGGCGCGCGATCGCCTTGTAGGCGAGCGCCACGTCGCTGTCGGGGGCGGCGACCACCGTGGGCCGGCCGGAGTCGGCCTGCTCGCGGATGCGGATGTCCAGCGGCAGCGACCCCAGCAGCGGCACGCCGTACTCGGCGCTCATGCGGGCGGCGCCGCCCGCGCCGAAGATGTGCTCGGCATGGCCGCAGTTGGAGCACACGTGGATCGCCATGTTCTCCACCAGCCCGAGGATGGGCACGCCCACCTTCTCGAACATCTTGAAGCCCTTCCTGGCGTCGATCAGCGCGATGTCCTGCGGCGTGGTCACCACCACCGCGCCGGTCACCGGCACCTGCTGCGACAGCGTGAGCTGGATGTCGCCGGTGCCCGGCGGCATGTCGACCACGAGGTAGTCAAGGTCCTGCCAGTTGGTCTGCATGAGCAACTGCTGCAGCGCCTGCGTGACCATCGGCCCGCGCCAGACCATCGGCTGGTCGGCGTCGATCAGCAGGCCGATGCTGATGGCCTGGATGCCGTGGCCGATCATCGGCTCGAGCAGGCGGCCATCGACCGTCTCGGGCTTGCCGGCAAGGCCCAGCATCATCGGCTGGCTCGGGCCGTAGATGTCGGCGTCCAGCATGCCGACACGCGCGCCTTCGGCGGCCAGCGCGAGCGCGAGGTTGGCCGCCACGGTGCTCTTGCCCACGCCGCCCTTGCCGCTGGACACGGCGACAATGTTCTTCACGTTGGGCAGCACCTTCAGGCCGCGCTGCACCGCATGCGCGACGATCCGGCTGAACACGTTGGCGCTGACGTTGGCCGCGCCGCCGGCCTGCAGGGCGCCGATCACCGCGGCGCGCAGGGAATCGACCTGGCTGGCTGCCGGGTAGCCGAGTTCGACGTCGAGGCTGACGTGGGCACCGTCGACCTTGACGTTCTTGACCGCCCGCATGGACACGAGGTCCTTGCCGGTGTTCGGGTCGATGACGGACTTCAGCAGCTCGGTGACGCGGTCGGGGGACATCGGCTCTCGCGATTCAGGGGGCAGGCGCCAGTCTAGCGAGGCGGTGTGCGCTGATAGACTCGCTTGCAGTATGGACACTCGCACTGCCTCAGCGATCTGCCCGGTCCGCGCCCGAATGCGCTGACCGCCCCCGCCCGCGCAACGCGGGTCGCCGCCTCCTGCCGAGGCCCCGAATCCTGAGCCGCATCACCGAGACCGCAGAGCCATGAAGCGCACCCTGTTCGTCACCACCGCCCTGCCCTACGCCAATGGTCCGCTGCACATCGGCCACGTGATGGAGTACATCCAGGCCGACATCTGGGTGCGCTTCCAGAAGTTGCGCGGCCATGCGGTGCACTTCGTCTGCGCCGACGACGCGCACGGCGCGCCGATCATGATCGCCGCCGACAAGGCGGGCCAGACGCCGCAGCAGTTCGTGGCCGGCATCGCCGCCGGCCGGCGGCCGTACTTCGACGGCTTTCACATCGGCTTCGACCACTTTCACTCGACCGACTCGGCCGAGAACACCGAGCTGTCGCAGTCGATCTACCGCGCGCTGCAGGCCGCCGGCCTGATCGAGGTGCGCAGCGTCGAGCAGTTTTTCGACCCGGTGAAGGGCATGTTCCTGCCGGACCGCTACATCAAGGGCACCTGCCCGAAGTGCGGCGCCAAGGACCAGTACGGCGACAACTGCGAGGTCTGCGGCGCGACCTACGCGCCGACCGACCTGACCGAGCCGTACTCGGCGCTCACCGGCGCCCGCCCCGAGCTGCGCTCCTCCGAGCACCACTTCTTCCGGCTGTCGGATGCGCGCTGCATCGAGTTCCTGCGGGCGTGGACGGCCGGCCGCAACCGGCACGACGCGCCGCGCCTGCAGCCGGAGGTCTACGCCAAGACACAGGAATGGCTGGGCCCGGACGGCAAGGGGCTGGCGGACTGGGACATCTCGCGCGACGCGCCGTACTTCGGCATCCCGATCCCGGGGGCGCCGGGCAAGTTCTTCTACGTCTGGCTCGACGCGCCGATCGGCTACCTGGCCGCACTGAAGCACTACTTCGACAGCGGCAAGGCGCAGGCCCGGGGCGAGCCGCGCGACTTTGCGCAGTTCATGGCCGCGGCCGAGGTCGAGCAGGTGCACTTCATCGGCAAGGACATCGTCTACTTCCACACGCTGTTCTGGCCGGCCATGCTGCACTTTGCCGGCCGCAAGGTGCCGGAGAACGTCTACGTGCACGGCTTTCTCACCGTCAACGGCGGCGAGAAGATGAGCAAGAGCCGCGGCACCGGGCTCGATCCGCTCAGGTACCTGGCGCTCGGCATGAACGCCGAGTGGCTGCGCTACTACCTGGCCGCCAAGCTCAACGGCCGGGTCGAGGACGTTGACTTCACGCCGGAGGACTTCCTGGCGCGCGTGAACAGCGACCTGATCGGCAAGTACGTCAACCTCGCCAGCCGGGCAGCGAGCTTCATCACGCGGCATTTCGACGGCGCGCTGCACCCACCCGTCGAAGGCGGCGGGCTGACGGCGGCGCTGGCCGCGGTCGACGACATTGCCGCCCTGCTGGAGGCCCGCGAGTACGGCAAGGCGCTGCGCGAGGTGATGCGGGTGGCCGACTTTGCGAACGAGCACTTCGACCGCCACAAGCCCTGGGAACTGGCCAAGGATGCAGCGCGCCGCGGCGAGTTGCACGCGGTCTGCAGCGACGCGCTGCACTGCTTCGGCGCGCTGACCATCTGTCTGGCGCCGGTGCTGCCGGCCACCGCGGCGCGCGTGGCGCGCGAGATCTTCGGCATGGCGCGCGAGTTCACCTGGGACGACCTGCGCGCGCCGGTGGCGCGCATTGCCCCCTACCAGCACCTGCTGCAGCGTGTGGACCCGAGGCAGCTCGACGCGCTGTTCGAGCCGCCGCAAACCTCTTCCGCCGCAGCCCCGCAACCGTCGCCCGCCGCAGCGGGACAGGGCACCGCCAACATGGCGGCCACAGGCGCCCAAGCCCGACAACCCTCGCCCGCCTCAGCGGGAGAGGGCACCGCCAACGTGGCAGCCGCAAGCGCCCAAGTCCGACAACCCTCGCCCGCCTCAGCGGGAGAGGGTGCTGGCGCGCCAGCGCCAGCGGGTGAGGGCACGGCCAGTCGAGCCGGCACCGCTGCCGCGCGCCGCTTTGATGACCTCATCGCCATCGCGCGCAAGTTGCGCCAGCAGCAGACCGACGCCGAAGCGCTGCTGTGGAGCCTGCTGCGCGACAGCCAGTTGGAGGGCGTCAAGTTCCGTCGCCAGCACCCGCTGGTGCTCAACGGCGAGCGCCACGTGCTCGACTTCTTCTGCGACGGCGCGCGCCTGTGCGTCGAGGCCGACGGCAGCCAGCACCTGCAACCGCCGCAGCTCGAGCGCGACCGCGAGCGCGACCGCGCGCTGGCGGCGGCGGGCATCCGGACCTTGCGCTTCCTCGACGGCGAAGTGTTGCGCAACATCGAAGGGGTGTTGACGCTGATTCGCGACGCGGTGCTGGCGGGCGGGGGGCGCTCGGGCGGGGCTGTGCTGCGGCCCTCGCCTTCACCCCAGCCCTCCTCCGCTGAGGGCTCACAGGGGGCGCAGGTCATCGGGATCGACGACTTCCTCCGGGTCGACCTGCGCATTGCGCGCATCGAGCAGGCCGAGCGAGTGGCCGGGTCCGACAAGCTGCTGCGCCTGACGCTGGACGCCGGCGAGGGCCGGCTGCGCACGGTGTTCTCGGGCATCCAGTCGGCCTATGCGCCGGAGCAACTGGTGGGCAAGCTGACGGTGCTGGTGGCCAATCTGGCGCCGCGCAAGATGAAGTTCGGCGTGAGCGAGGGCATGGTGCTGGCGGCCAGCCACGCCGACGAAAAGGCGCAGCCGGGCCTCTACCTGCTGGAGCCGCATCCGGGCGCCGTGCCCGGACTGCGTGTCCGGTAGCCCCCGCCGGGAGTTCGACCGACCCGGCGGGACAGTGCCGTCCACCGGTCGGCCGTTCGCTCCGCCGCTCAGCTCCCCTCGCCCGCCTCAGCGGGAGAGGGAGCAGGGCCGGGCGGTTGCCCTCGCCCGCCTCAGCGGGAGAGGGTGCTGGCGCGCCAGCGCCAGCGGGTGAGGGCGCGGCCGATCGAGCCGGCACCGCCGCGGCGTACCACTTCAACCGTTGCATCGGCCCTCACCCCAGCCCTCTCCCGCTGAGGCGGGAGAGGGAGCAGGGCCGGGCGGTAGCTCCCGCCCGCAACGGCGCGAGAGGGAGCGGGGCCGGTCGATAGCCCTGCCCTGCTGAAGCGGGCGCAGCAGCAAGACCGAACGGGTTCAACCTGCGGCCGATCGCGCCACAGCGTGACTCCCCTCGCCCGCCTCAGCGGGAGAGGGTGCTGGCGCGCCAGCGCCAGCGGGTGAGGGCGCGGCCGATCGAGCCGGCACCGCCGCCGCCTGCCGCTTCGACCATCGCATCGGCCCTCACCCCAGCCCTCTCCCGCTGAGGCGGGAGAGGGAGCAGGGCCGGGCGGGTTCGACCTGCGGCCGCACGCACCGCGGCGCGACCACCCTCGCCCGCCTCAGCGGGAGAGGGTGCTGGCGCGCCAGCGCCAGCGGGTGAGGGCGCGGCCGATCGAGCCGGCACCGCCGCGCCGTGCCTGGCCTGTGCGTCAGGCCGCCACGGCCGGGAACTCGACCGTCACGCGCAGGCCGCGGCCGTCAGCGCCAGCGCCGAGCTGCACCTGCGCGCCATGGGTGTGCGCGATGTCGCGCACGATGGCCAGGCCCAGCCCGCTGCCGCTGCCGCGCGGCTGGCTGCCGCGGTCGAAGCGCCGGAACACCCGTTCGCGGTCGGCCGGCGCGATGCCCGGGCCGTTGTCTTCGACCTCGATCCGGGCGTGGCCCTCATGGACCGACGTGCGCACCGTGACGCGCGCCCCGGCGCCGGCGTACTGCAGCGCGTTGTGCAGCAGGTTGGCCAGCAGTTCCTGCAGCAGCAGCGCGTGCCCCTGCACGGCGGCCGGCGCGAGGTCGAAGCCGAGGTCGACGCCGGCCTCGATCCCGCGCGGCACCCACTCGGCGGCGGCAGCACGCGCGACCTCGCGCAGGTCGATGCGGGCCGGCGGGTCGCTCGCCGGGGCGTCGGCCCGCGCCAGCGCCAGCAACTGGCCGGCGAGCCGGGCCGCGCGCGCGCTCGACTGCGCCAGCCGCGTCAGCGTCGGCGTAAGGCTGGCCGGATGCGGCTCGAGCAGCGCCAGCTCGGCCTCGGTGCGCAGCGAGGTCAGTGGCGTGCGCAACTGGTGCGCGGCATCGGCAATGAAGGCGCGCTGCGCGTCACTGGCGCCGCGCAGGCGCTCCAGCATCTGGTTGATCGCCTCGACCAGCGGCTGCACCTCGGCCGGCGCGTCGCGTGCGGCCAGCGGCTGCAGCCGGTCGAGCGAACGCTGCGCCAGCTCCTCGCGCACGCGCTGCAGCGGCCGCAGGCCGCGCTCGATGGCCACGAACATCAGCGCCACCACCACCAGCGCAAGCAAAGTCATCGACAGCGCCGCGCCGAGCAGCGCATCGCGCTCGGCCAGCTCGCGCTTGCGCGTGGTCTCGGCCACGCGGACTTCGCATTCGCCGGCGCCGCAGCGCTGCCGGTACAGCGCCACGCGCACGCGGGTCCCCTGCAGATCGCTGTCGAAGAAGCGCCAAGGCGTGGCGTCGACAGAGCCTACCCGGCGCGGCGGGGCCAGCGTGGCGAGCGCCCGTTCGCCGGCGAGCAGCCGCCCGGCCGGGTCGAGCACGGCGTAAAAGATGGCGTCGAAGCGGTCGGTGCGCAACGACTGCTCGGTCTGCGGCGACAGGTCGAAGACGAAGCTGCCGTCGGCCTCGGCGCGCAGCAACTGGCCCAAAGCCAGCGCCGTGTCGCCGAGCGAATGGTCGAGCGACGACAGCGCCGCCCGCAGCGTGACCGCGTACTGCAGGGCGGCGGCCAGCGGCACCAGCAGCAGCAGCGGCACCAGCAGCCAGGCGGCCAGCAGGCGCTTGAGCGACGGGCTGCCCGGCGCAAGCAGGTCCGCGGCGGCCACGCCGGGGTCCGCTGCAGCGGGGATCGGACCGGCGGTGGCGGTGGCCGGGCGGGCGGCGGGCGGGTCGGAAGCGCGGGCCGGGGTGGCCGCCGCTGCCGATGCGCGTTCAGCGCCCTCCGGCATCTTCCGCGCCTTCGAGCAGGTAGCCGAAGCCGCGCACGGTGCGGATGCGCACGCCGGCGGCGTCGAGCTTGGCGCGCAGGCGCGAGACGTAGACCTCGATCGCGTTCTCGGAGATCGCCTCGTCCCAGCCGGCCACCGCCTGCAGGATCTGCTCCTTGGCGACCACCTTGCCGGCGCGCCCCAGCAGGTACTCCAGCACCGACCACTCACGCGCCGACAGCTCGAGCGGCTGCGCGTCGACGAAGGCGCGCTTGGCGTCGAGGTCCATTTTCAGCCGGCCGAGGGTGAGCGTGGCGTCGATGCGCGCCTGCGCGCGCCGGTGCAGCACGCGCGCCCGGGCCAGCAGTTCGGTCAGCGCAAACGGCTTGACGAGGTAGTCGTCGGCGCCGGCATCCAGTCCGCGCACCCGGTCTTCGACAGCGTCGCGTGCCGTGAGCATGAGCACCGGCGTGGCGCTGCCCTGGGCCCGCACCCGCCGCAGCGTCTCGAAGCCGTCGATACCCGGCAGGCCGATGTCGAGGATCACCAGGTCGTAGGGGTCCTGCCTGACCGACAGCGGCACCGGTTCGCCGCGCGCCGTCACGTCGACCACCCAGCCTTGCGAGCGCAGGGCCCGGGCGGTGGAGTCGGCCAGCGCCGGGTCGTCTTCGACGAGCAGGATGTGCATGGTCAACGGATTATGGAGAAGACGCGCGGAGAATGCCGCCGGCAACGCCGGCCGGCCTTGCAGGGGCCTGACGAACCGAAGTGACGGTGCGGAGCCGCACCGAATCTGAGGCGCTGCAGAGCGTGCCGCCATGCGGAGCGAACTTCCGGAGCCTCCACCGGGGTCGGGCTGGCAGATGCCGGTCGTGGGGCGACCGCGTGCGACCGATTGCCAATCTGCGTTGCCTGCGGTCGGGATTGAGCACTAGGATGTCGCCGGAGTCGCGCAACCATGACTGACCACTTGATCACCGCCGCCGAGACATCGGCCAGCTCCAGCAACCGGCACCCGCTGCTCAGCGCACGCCTGGTGCGAACCGAGTACGCCCAGTTCAACCTCCGTAAGAAGCGCGTCGAACTCGACGCGGCCACGGTCTTGCTGATCAAGCTCGCCAGCGGCGAGTTGACCCTGGAAGAGCTGGGGCGCCACGTCGGCCTGTCGCCGGCCGGCGCCCTGCAGGTCGGCCAGCAGCTCATGGAACGGGGCTACCTGACGCGCGCACCAGCCGTGTCGCCGACCTGGCATGACCCGCTCAGTCCCGAACTGCGCGCGGCGGTGCGCAGCTTGCGGCCGATTCTCGTGCGATTTGCCGGCGAGGAGGCTGCCTTCACGCTGGAAATCGACGCGCCGTTCTGCAAGGACCTGGCGGATCTCGTTGTGTACGCGCGCCGCCGCTTCCTCGACGCCAAGGTGCGCGACCAGTTCATGGCTGCGGTCATGAGCGAGCTGCGCGAGCCGCAGAACACCCGGCCACCGCGCTGACCCGGCGCGTGGCGGCGTCACTAAGCCTGCAGGCGCGTTGCGGCCGGCGGACTGCGTCAGGACGCGGTCAGCCAAGTGCCAGGCCAGACCGTTACTGTGTCCAGTTCGGCACGGACCGGACCGCGGACCGGACCGATTTCCAAGGGAGAACAACCATGCAACGACGCTCCTGGCTCAGGCTCGTCACCACCGGCGCCCTGGGCGCTCCACTGCTGGGCCTTGCCGGGCCGGCGCAAGCCGCGCGCAACGACGCCCTGCGGACCACGCTCAAGTACCAGGACAAGCCGAACGGCAACGATCGATGCACCACCTGCGCGCACTTTGTCCCGGGCAAGGCGCCCACCGACAAGGGCACCTGCCGCGTGTTGCCGGGCGACACCGAGATCAGCCCGGCCGGCTACTGCGTCGCCTTCATGAAGAAGGGCTGACAACAAGTCCCCTGCGGGCAGGGCCATCCGGCCCCTGCGAGCGCGCCGTTGCCGGGCCGGCGGGCGGGCGGCCTCGCCCGGGTCCGCGCCGGTCGCGTGCGGACGGCCGGCCACGCACGCGCGGGCCTGCACCGGGCTCGCGGGTTGCGCACGAGGTCGCCGGCCGCGACACGATGGCGCGTTGACGACGGTCAACCGCGGCACCGCACGGCGCTGGGGTGCGCCCGCAGGCGCTCGCGCCGCGCCGACAATCGGGGCTGCTGCAATGCGTCCTGAACTCGCCCGCTTCCGTCCCCGCCTGCTCGATGCGCTGGTTGGCTACAGCGGCGAGCGGCTGTTGCGCGACATCGGCGCCGGCCTGACCGTCGGCGTGGTGGCGCTGCCGCTGGCGATGGCCTTTGCGATCGCCAGCGGCGTCAAGCCGGAGGCCGGGCTCGTCACCGCCATCATCGGCGGCTTTCTCATCTCCGCCTTCGGCGGCTCGCGCGTGCAGATCGGCGGGCCGGCCGGCGCCTTCATCGTCGTCGTCTACGCCATCGTCGAGCGCTACGGCCTGGCCAACCTGCTGATCAGCACCATGCTGGCCGGCGTGCTGCTGATCGCCATGGGGCTGGCCCGCCTGGGGCAACTGATCCGCTACATCCCGGTGGCCATCGTGATCGGCTTCACCAACGGCATCGCGGTGCTGATCGCGCTGTCGCAGGTGAAAGATGCGCTCGGCCTGGCGGTGGGCAAGCTGCCGGCGGACTTCTTCTCGCAGATTGGTGCGCTCGTCGGCGCGCTCGCCTCCACCAACTCGTACGCGCTGGCGCTGGCCGCGGCCGCGCTCGCCACCGTGGCGCTGTGGCCGAAGAGCTATGCGCTGGGGCGCGTGGCGCCGTGGCGCCGCTGGGTCGCGGTGCTGCCCGGCACCATCGTGGCGCTGGTCGGCGCCACGCTCGTCGTGGCCGTGCTGGAACTGCCGGTCGAGACCATCGGCAGCCGCTTCGGCGGCATCCCGCAGAGCCTGCCGGCGCTGGCGCTGCCGGAGTTCTCGTGGGAACGGGTCAAGCTGCTGGTGGCTCCGACCGTGACCATCGCGCTGCTGTGCGCCATCGAGAGCCTGCTGTGCGCGCGTGTGGCCGACAACCTGATCGACGACCGCCACGATCCCAACCAGGAGCTGATGGCGCAGGGCATCGCCAACCTGGTTGCACCGCTGGCCGGCGGCATCCCGGCCACCGGCACGGTGGCGCGCACGATCACCAACATCCGCAGCGGCGCCAGCAGCCCCATCGCCGGCATGGTGCATGCGCTGGCACTGCTGGCGGTGCTGCTGGTGGCCGCGCCGCTGGCGGCCGGCGTGCCGCTGGCGGCGCTGGCCGGCATCCTGCTCTTCGTCGCCTGGAACATGGGCGAGTGGCGCGAGTTCGCACGGCTGCGCCAGTTCCAGCCCACCTACCGCATCACGCTCCTGACGACCTTCGTGCTGACCGTGATCCTGGACGTGACGGTGGCGGTGGAAGTGGGCATGGTGCTGGCGGCGCTCTTCTTCATCTACCGCATCGGCACGCTGACGCGCGTCGAGCCGGTGGCCGGGATGCCGGCGGGCACGGCGGCCTACCGCCTGACCGGGTCGCTGTTCTTCGGCGCCGTCGGCAAGCTGGAGCCGCTGACCGACCCGGCGCGCCACGGCGACGCCGCAGCACCCCGCGTGATCGTGCTCGACTGCACCGGCCTGCTGTCGCTCGACACCACCGGACTGGAGACAATCGACATGCTGCGCAAGCAGTTGGCGCGGCGCGGCGGCACGCTGCTGATTGCCGGCGCCACCGAGCAGCCGCTGTCGCTGCTGGCCCGCTCGGGCTTCATCGAACGGCTGGGCGCCGACAACCTGCTGCCGGACCTGGCGGCCGCACAGGCGCGCGCCGGCGCGCTGGCTGCCGGCCCGCCGGGCAGCGCTGCGTAGAATTGTTGCCTGGCAATGGAGCGACGGCGACCCAGGCCGCCTTCCCCGAATCCCCAATCAATAAATTTGAATCCCACCCCGATGTACCAATCCGACGTCACGCAGTTCCTCAACGACCTGAAGGCCAGGAAGCCGGAGCTGGAGCGCAAGCAGCGCGACGGCCGCGCCATCTTCTGGGACAAGCAGCTCGACCTGGACGAGCTCGAGCGCTGGAAGCAGGCGCGCGTGCCGCAGCAGGCCTACGTGTACCAGAACGAGCCCCGGAAGTGACCCATCC
>Ga0209985_10000947_pt1 | contig 29925 bp, 22 predicted proteins | sample NOAtaG_FD_187305 | JGI IMG/M metagenome (GOLD analysis project Ga0209985, IMG submission 187305) | Freshwater lake microbial communities from Lake Erie, under a cyanobacterial bloom - NOAA_Erie_Diel6S_1000h metaG (SPAdes) (version 2) | ecosystem: Environmental > Aquatic > Freshwater > Lake ...
CGGAAAGCTCGTGAAAATAACTCTCAAAGATGGTCTGGCAAAACACGGAGTTGGGAAAAAATTGCGGCAGTTCGCTTAAACTGGTTGAAAGACGATGAGTCTTCCGCTAAACAGATCAACATCCGATCAGTCAGCTGACTCTTACGCGACAACTATCCTGAAATTGTCCGTTTTCTGGCTCGTCACCTATTTACTTCTCCTAAACTGCCTGCTTAAAATTTAACCCACTATTCGCATTAATACTCGGTTTCGAAGCTGTCTATATGTTTTCGGGATCTTTGGGCATGAGGCCCAGCGACTTTGCTGACAGGCATGGGAAGCTACCCGCCACTATTCCAAGCCACGATCAGAGCGACAGCTAATTTCGAGATGTCTTCGATACTCGAGAGCGCGAGTGTCTCAAGCCGATCCTGAGAGGTATGCCAGGTGTTGAGGTTTTCGAAGTCAATCAGATTGAGCGAGGGGATGCCTTTGGCCAAAAAAGGGATATGGTCGTCCATGACAGGCTTGGGATACGAGTCACGATAGAGACGGCCTTGATAGTAAGCCTTGTCTAGACGTTGGGCGAGTGCCAAGAGCTCGGGAGTTGAATAACGGTCCAGAGTCAACTGAGCGTTCGGCATCCCGATCATATCGAGCAGTAACATCTGCTGGACCCGTTCACCACCCAGGGCCTGAGGCAAACACTGCTGAGCTCCGCAGGCTTCCAGTCGTCCAGCGAGATGCCGGCTCCCGTACAGGTGGTCCTTGATACCCGAGGGATGCCGTGTCTCCCCATCCAGCCATTCGGGAAGGTAGGCCTCTTCACCATCGAACCAGACAGCCATAAGGCTGCAGCGCAAGCGTTGCTTCAGGGCAGGAGTCTGGAAGGCTCGCATCAGCTCGAGCAGGGCGGCTGACGAGGAGCCGCTATCATTAGCACCCAGGGACTCCACCCCTTCGAGGCGCTTGGAATCGTAGTGCGAACCGATCAGGATCACGCATGTGGCACCTTCGATCGGAAGACGGGCGTACACGTTGTACCCTGTGAGCTGGAGCGTCGTGTTCTGCATCATGCTCGTGACGCCCGTCAGAGCAGCAGGATCGGGCACAGTCGCCTGAAAGGTATCGACTTGGACCGACAATTCAAGTTTCCTCGCCTCAGCTTCCAAGTAGGCGGCTAACTCTTTCTGTCGAGGTGAACCAAAGTAATGCGGTGCCGCGGTCAATTCCTTGAGATGCTGGCTGACGCGTGTGCCATCCCACGGGATGTCAGCCAGGGCGATCGGTCCGACTGATTCAGTCGGACCTGTTTCCGGCGTTGAGTTTTTGCAGAAGGAACCGGACATCACAAGGCCCAGGAGGAGGATCCATCGCATCCCTGTGATTCTTGTTCTTGGGGTTTGGCCTACGTGCCTAGCATGAGAAAAAAATCGGAGCTGTCTCATAGTTTTTCGATTTCTCGCGATGGCTTTGGCGTCATGGGTCATGCTCGTTCTACCGTTTGCTGGGGATCATGAGATCTGGGTGGCAGGTGTCACCTGCCGAGAGATCGGTAGCGATGAGATTCACTTGCCGCGTTTCAATGCATCAGGTGCAGGAGCAATCGTCCCGCCGGTGTCCAACCACGGAAGCCAGCGGATCAAAACGCCTGTGAACGCCAGCAAGCCAAGCAGCACGAAGGGCACGCTGAGCATTTGGCCCATGTTCAGCAGCATCCCCTGCTCAAACTCGACCTGATTTTCCTTCACGAACTCGATGAAGAAGCGTGCTGTAAAGATCCACACAAACATCAGACCGATCATGCGTCCCCGAACGTCGGCCGCCTTGGTCTTGTAGTAGAGAAAGAGGAGGATCGTGAACAGGAGGAGGTAGCTGCCAGCCTCGTAAAGCATGGCCGGATGGCGAGGCGTGTTATCCTGGGCCGCTGCGAAGATGATAGCCCAAGGTACATCGCTAGGTTTACCCAGAATCTCCGAGTTGAAGAAGTTGCCGATACGGATGCAACCCGCGGTAAAGGCAATGGCAATCGAGAGACGGTCAGCGAGCCAGACGTAACCTTGGTCCGGGTGCTTGCGCTTGTAGAGCCACACAGCGAGAATCACGCCGATCGTACCGCCATGGCTGGCTAACCCTCCGCGCCAGATATAGAGCATTTCCAACGGACGGGAGAGGTAGTATTCCGGTTCGTAGAACAGGCAGTGGCCGAGTCGTGCCCCGAGGATGGTGCCAAGCATCACATGGACCAGCAGCGAGGAAAGGTCTTCTTCGTTCCGTCCCTCTCGCCGGTAGATTTTTTGCATAAAGGAATACCCGACCATGAAGCCGATTGCGAACATCAAGCCATAGTAGCGAGGAGCAAACGGGCCAAATCTCAAAAACTCGATAACGGGTGAAAATTCCCAAACGAAATGGTTCATCGGCAGGCGTTCCTTTCTCAGACCGGGTAAGCCATGAAACACCGTATTATGGCAAAGGCTTGCGGAATAAGCTAGGAGCCGAGTGGACCTTGGCTGAAGAAGATGCAACTTTCGGAATAGATGACGTCCTGATGGCGTCAAGGAAAAGCCCAAGGAGAGGCGTCATCCTCCCTCACGACGGGGCGGGGGCGCTCCACCCTGCAGCATCTCGATCAAGCTCGAGCAAGCGTCTTCGAGGATGTCGAGGACCAGTTCGAAGTCATCGGGACTCCCGTAGTAGGGATCCGGCACTTCGAGTTCCTTGCGTGTCTGTACGAAGTCACCGATCAGTCTAACCTTATCCCAGTAGGCAGGGTCGGGACAAAGACGCTTCAGTTCGCGTAGATTCTGGCGATCCATAGCCAATATGTGCTGGAAGTTTCGAAAGTCATCGGGGGTCACCTGACGAGCCCGACTCCAGTCGCGATAGCCACGCCGCTGCAGGGAGACGCGGGTGCGAGGATCGGGAAGCTCCCCACAATGATAGCTCGCAGTCCCAGCGGAATCGACAGCCACAGTAGCCTCAAGACCCGCATCCCGAAGTTTGTGGCGCATGATGGTTTCGGCGGCAGGCGAGCGGCAGATATTACCCAGGCAGACGAAGAGCAGACGCATGAGTTCTTCCTTAGACCAGAGGTGAACTCACGAGGGAGCTGGTGCTAGGAGGCCTCGCGGCGCCCGACCAGAGGGCTCTGAGCGACCTGTGAAACCCCGAGGTCGGCTTGGGTCCACCAAGACCTTAAGGCATGCCCGTTTTGTAAGACGCCAGGACTACGACATTGTCGTTCGAAGTAAAGCCAATGATGGCATTGACGCTAGCGTAGTAGCGGAACTTGATCGTCTCGAAGCCCTCGAACTTGATCGCAACTTCGTAACCGGCGATGGCATAGTACGAAAGGTAGCGATAATTGGTTGGATGCAGCTGGGCTACATAGATCGGCTCCTGATAGGACTCAAGAAGATCGGCCAATTTAGGATTCGCGGGCAGGTCGCGAATGGCATCCGAGAGGATGTACTGGTTGTAACGTACCGGCAGGAACACCGTGTTCGAGCCACTGCCCCAGCTGCTGGTCGCGCCGAGCGTGGAGAAAAGAAGAAGAAAAGAAAGAATGAGATGTTTCATCAAGGTTGCTCCTGTCTCGGTTCCCACTCCTGCCGGTCGTAGAGTGAGTACATCAGATCACAAAAGAAATGCACGCCCCCCTCTGCCGCGGGCTGGTCCTTCAGGGCGTTCAAGTCCTTAATAAACTTTAACACAAGTTCTTTCAAGCGCGGGACCATTTCTTTTGATATGGCGCCGGTGGCGTGCATGAGACTTGCGCCATCTGTACCTAGCAAAAGCTTGTCAAAGTGCTCCGTGGAGTGACGAACCTGCTCCAAGGCATCGTCGACATTGCCTATGGCCCAATTGTCGTGTGAATATTTGATCGTGCCATCGGGCATTTCGATCAGGAGGCCGACATCCAGCATCTCTTCGACGGCATCAAGTCCCATTTGGCCTGCCAAACGACTGACGGTCTGCCGGGAGCAGCCAGCCTTAGTGGCTGCGATGTTGAAGATGCGATTGTGCGGTTCGAGCTTCAGGAAGCGACGCAGCGACTCTTCGTTTGTATCGCGACGGATGTTGCCGCTGTAGCATTCATCCATGAGATTGCCGATGGTCGGAAAATGTTTTTTCAGAAACTCCAGTCGCTGCGGCACCGACATGACAACTTCCGAAATAGCCAATGCCGAATAGGGGTGGGGAATGCTCTCATTTTGTGCGATGCGGCGAATTGTCGAGTAAGCAATGTTGCAACGTCGCGACAGACTGGAAAGGCTGCGATTGCGATTGCCTTGGAGCCAGGCGTTTATCGCGTCTACCAGATCGGCTAGCAATGCTTGCTCGTTGACCATGCCTTACACCCGTCTTCCTACGAAAAACGACAGTTCCCTTGCCGTGTGAAAGCGAAGCACAAGTCGAAGCTGTCAGTCTGTTTATAGAAAACAAACACAAACCTTTATCGTTTGCAAATGAAATGTGCTTAATGTGAGCGTTCGTTCCACCCTATTGTGCTCGCCTCGCTCGAAAATGTTAAGTGCTATTTCACGGGCTTGTTGACACAAACATGGTAGTTTGGGAGAACCCTAACAGGTAGTCAACGCCGCGAATGACGAGCAACTCAACAGCAGAACAGCTGGTGAAGCGTGATTTCGTGGAGGGGTAAGGAAAGTTACCCCACGTGAACAGCGAAAGGATGGGGTAACCGTAAGGTAGTAGCATATCCACTTGCTTATAGCTGCCCTATCCTGAGCGGTCAAGAACGGATCGCCTTCGTTTCTGACGGATTGCCCCGCCCCCCCCGTTGATTTTCCGCCTACACGTTAGGTCGGTTGTCTTGAGGTTCACAGCCTCTGTCAACGGTTACCCCATCTTAGGCCTTTCAAACGAAGGTCGTCCCATTTCCTCTGAAGGGCAGTTAACTGAGACTGCCCTCCGACCATTTTCTGCTCACTGTGCGCATCTCAAACGAGTCTTGGTGGGATAAATCTGTCATCGTGATGTGATGTCATTGTCGTAAAGGTAGCGGCAGATTTGCTGCATATGAAACAGGAGGGCACGGTAGCGAGTATAAACGCCATGCCCGAAGACAGTGCCGATAAAGTTGGGGCCACGCCCCTGGTCAGCGTAGTCGATCAGCAAGGTGCGGCCAAAATTGCCAAGACGCTCGCGGCGAGCGATCGCATGCAGCCACAGTCGGGTATCGGTGCCCTTGCCTAAGATCTCATCGAGCTGCCGATTGAACGCCCGCTCCCGCGAGGTCGTGGCAAGCGTGTCAGACCCGATAGTTCCCCATTGTTGCATATAATCCCCGGCTGCCGTATTCCAGAACCCCAAAGGCTTCTCCATTGTCAGTCCCTCGCCTCTGTGATTGATGAAGTGCAGCGCTCGCATATCCTTCAGAAAAGCCCAGGGATAGCGCACAGGGCCCCCAAGGGTAACAAAATCAAAGCCCATCGCCCGCAGGGAGGCGGCCTGTTCATCAAGCGTCGAGGTGATGAGATCTTCCTTCTGTAAAAACTCCCAGAGCCTTCGCCCGATGACGCTCTGACCCAAGAGGTGGGTGAACAGGGCAAATAGCTGTCTTGCGTGACTATGACCGATGAGTAGGATGCGATCGCCGGGGTGTTTGGTCGCATGATGCACGAGCACATCGATCAAACGGATCGCGCCGAGCAGTCGACCGATGTGATGGTTCGCAGATGACCAGTGAAAGAGCTGACAGTGTGTTCCGCCACCGAGAGCGTCTTCGACGAGACGCACGTATTGGGGAAGAAAATTGCCGTTGTCGCGCGCAAGGACATCGACGGCTTTCTTCATCCTGCGCTGCAGTTTTTCCTCCCAACGTTGGTGGAGTCTCGGTAGGGCTGAGCGCAAAGTCGGGAGGATATCGAGGGGATCAGAGCCAGCGAATGTTCCGTGGAGGAAGATGATGTTTCGGACACGGTGTTCCGTCAGAACCCGTCCTGCAGCAAGCATCTGTTGGCGCCAGAGCAGATGCTGCGCCTCGACGCGAGGATCTTCGGTATGAAACGGGACGGGTTCGTGGAACCTAAGAAAGACTGGCTCGAGTATCAGATCTTCCGGAGGGGTCAAGGGTGCCGGCAACTCGGGTCGTGGCTTTCGCCACCATCGAATGAGAACGATCGCTGCCCCCAGGAGGGCGAAGGCCAGGATCCACAAGGTGATATCGATCCAATCGAAAGTTCCGTTCACGTGGCGACCGTCCTCTAGAAAGTTGAGCCGTTCCAGGATGACAAGCTTCTAGCCCGCAGCATGGCGATACAAGCAGACATACTGATATCCCCGGGAGCCGCACCCCTTGATAGGTCCATGTAGGGTTGTGCTGTGCCCTGAAGCAGAGGACCGTAGGCGTCAAATCCAGCGAGTCTCTGGGTGATTTTATAGGCTATATTGCCAGCGTCGAGATTCGGAAAGATAAAGCAATTCGCCCGCCCTGGGACCAGAGAGCCAGGGGCTTTGCGTGACCCAATTGTAGCATCAAATGCGGCATCAAACTGCAATTCACCATCGGCTTCGATCTCAGGATGCCTCTGGCGGAAGATCTCGAGGGCGCGCACGACTTTATCAGCCATAGGATGCTGGGCGGAACCTTTGGTTGAAAAGGATAGAAAAGCAAGCACGGGGGACCGATCCGTCTGGACAGCTCGAAAGGTTTGCACCGTAGCCGAGGCGATATCGGCAAGTTGGTCCGGATCCGGATCGATGACCACGCCGCAGTCTCCGTAGAGGTAGACCCGATCGGAGTCTGCTTCCTCTCTGACCATCACGAAGGAACCGCTGATGGTCCTGACACCCGGAGCCATCCCGACTCCACGAAGGGCAGCTCGAATCACTGCAGCGGTCGTTTCCACGCAACCGGCAACAACCCCATCCACCTGTTTGCTACCGAGTAGATAGGCGGCTTGGTCGAGCGGGGAACGGGCCCAGCCCTGGACCTGGTCTTCTGGTAAAGATTTGCCGCGGGCTTCAGCTCGTGCCATCATGTGACGAGCCGTTGCATTCTGCAGCTCCTGATCGTTAGGATTCAGAAGACGCAGACGTTGGCCCCAGCGGAAGAGATCGATGCCCAGTTTTTGACCGGCAGCCTTCAGGGTCTCTGGGGCAGTCAGGAGGGTCACGCTTTGGGCGGCCCCACTGGCCAGTAGCTCTTCGGTGGCCTGGATCACACGGGGATCCGAACTTTCAGGTAGTGCGACGTGGCCAGGTTCCTGGCAGCAACGAGCGAATATCATTTGGCGAAAGCGACTTTGATGGGACATGACGACTCCATTTTCGGAATACGGTTGGCCTCCGGGCGCAGGGGCCGGTTTCGCTCTTTGCATAACACGCTCTGTTCTTCAAGGCCAGGGAAGGCCTGACAAAACGTCCAAATAAATAGGATCGTTACGAAATAACTCGGAGGGGAAAAGAGGGTGGGAACCTCAACTTTTCGGAACCATCGCCGATAGTCTACTGGAACGGGACAGGTTACGCTCTACGAACTGTATGGAAGTGTTTCCCGATGATTCTGATTGCAACAAAACATTCAGACCTTGCCAAGCGGCTCTCCGAAGATCTTTCGCAACGTCGAGCCGAGGTCAAGGTGGTGAGCTTCCTGGACCCGGGGTTTCTTCGGGAATGCTACAATCCAGAAGTGACTGCAATCCTCACCGACGATGAGGCCGCAGGGGTTCCGCAGGAAGCCAACCTCGACCTCTTCAACGCGCTCGGCCGTCGGGTCTCCGTGATCATCATCCGCGATCGGCGTTTTGACGAAGAGAGCTCGAATCGGGAAGGCGACTCCTTCACCGATCATGTGACCGTGCTACAAAAAGATCAGTATGACGATATCCTTTCGACCGCGAGCCTCTTCTCGGGGCATAGCAGCGAAGGCGTCAAAGCTAAGGTCAACTCGATACCTTTTTATAATCCTCAGTTGCCGATTTCCATGCTGAAAACCTTCGGTGGACTCGGCATCCTGACGATCGATGCTTCGGGCTTCAACAAGATTAGTGTCGATTATGGTATCGATGTTTACAACCGAATGAAAAGGGTGCTCCACGATGTTCTGTTCCACCTCTGGGGCGTCAGTGGCTGTATCCGAGAAAGTGACGTGCTCTGTCGTCGCTCCACGATCAGTAACAACTATCTTGTCTTCATGAACCGCTCGCGCGAAACAGGCGGATTGCCCTATCCGGGTGCCCTGGAGAAGGTCGCCGATCGACTGTCGAATGGAATCAATAATGCCATGTGGCAGGAGTTGTTCGCGCCTCGCGGGAAGCGCCGTATCCCCGACTGTGTGCAGACCATTCCGCTACTGGGCGTAGGCTTTTTTGGTGTTTTGAACAATCCATGTATCGACGTCCACGAGATTCTCGATAATGGTCTAGAAGCCTCGAAGCAGATGGCTCAGGCCCAACTCAAACGGGGACGCGAGCGGCAACGCGAGCTGATGCAGACGCTGATCCAGTCCGAAGATCTTCTGACGCCTCACTATCAGGGGGTCTTCTACCTGCAGCATCTCGATGAAACGCTGGTTAAGAAGGCCGCTGAAGAGAAAAGCATCGGTGTCCTCCGCAACCACGTGTTTGGCTTTGAATCGTTGATACGAGTGAATCAGGATGCTGTTGCTTTGCAAAATAGTTTCGACACCGGCCTCGACTCGAAGTACCTCAGGCCCGACGTCCTATTCTCCTTGGCCAAGTATACGAACGTTGCTCTCGAGTTGGACCAAGCCTGTATGCGGCATGCCGCGCGAGGGGCGGAGAAGTTGCCCGGCACCCTGATGGTGAACATTCTGCCGCGTAATCTTTATTACATCGATCGCTTAAAAGTCCACTTCAGCAAAGTCCTGCGGATCATGTTCGAGGTCTCGGAGTCCGAGGCGATCAACAATCTCGAATTGATGATGAAGTCGCGTGACCACCTCGAAAAGCACGCCATGGGCATCGCTGCCGACGACTTCGGTAAGGGCTATTCGAGTCTCGAACGTATTATCAAGATCAAACCCGATGTGATCAAGTTCGATCGGGGCATGATTCAAGAGATCGATAAGGATCCTGTTAAACAAGCCTACGTTCGAGGTCTTGTGACGGCTGCAAAGATTCTGAATACAACGATCCTCGCCGAAGGTGTGGAAACCTGGAACGAGGCCCAAGTTCTCAAGGACATGGGCATCGAGCTGATCCAGGGCTTCCTCTTCCACCGCCCCCAGGCTGCGAAGTCTATCTTTACCCAGCTGGGAATCAGTGAGGCAGAAGAATCGGTCGAAGTCATCGAGAAGCGCAATAACGTCGCCTGAGGCCCTGAACGATCGACTATCCCAGGAAGAGCTCCGATTCGTTCGGAGCTTTTTTCATTCTGTCTGATATAAGGTCAAGCGTCTCGAGGATTCTCGCAGCCCATGGTTGGAGTGATCTGTCAAGGCACACAGACGGGAGGGTCTGCTGGCTTATGGGCTGGCTGGAAGTCCTCTAGACTGATAGTAAGGCACTATCCTTATTTTGCAGGGCTTATGACGCAACGCAGGACTTGGTTGATCCTCCTCATTCTGATCGGCGCCTGTTGGACCGCCGGCATCCAGGGTGCAGAGCTGCGTGAGGATTGCGACTCGTGCCGCTTCGAGATCGATCAGCTCCAAGAACCTCGGCCCTTGCGCGGCCGCTGGCTTTTTACACGCGAAGATGACGTCCGCAACAAGCTACCAGAGACGGATACCCGCCGTTGGGTGACTGTGTCGGCTCCTGGTTCTTGGGAACATGCTTATGGCGACGGTGAGAGCTTTCTAGTCGGCTGGTACCGAGCAAACTTTCAATTTAATCAGGAACTTGTTGGTCAAAAGGCCGTCTTTTACTTTGATGCCCACCTCAACCGGGTCCAAGTTTTCCTCGATGGTGCGCTGCTGTGGGAGCGTGAAGGGGAAAAAACCTACGAAGATTTTCGTTCCCTCCAGGCGGTTCCCGTGGTGATTCCAATCACCAAACCCCAGCACGTGCTGACGCTGAGGATCGAGTCGCCCTTTATGGCTGGCTTCTATCAGCTTCCTCTGCAGCTTCGCCCTTTTCGGGATAGCGATCCTTTTGTCAATGTGTATCGGTTCATTCGTGACGAACTGAGAATCATTGCCGCTTACGTGATGCTGTGGTCAGGGCTCTTTTGTCTCCTGCTTTACGCCCGAACTCGCTTCAGCCTCTACCTGGTTGCAGGTCTCACGGCACTCGGCATTTTTCCCTTTTTCGGACTGCCGACGGATATGTTTATCCGCATGGTCTCACCACAGACCCTTTCGATCCTACACTTCATCGGCATCCTTGGGGCGGCTGTGGGACATGTGATCTACAGCCAGTACTATCATAAATTTACTCCTCGCCTGAACCGTCTGTACTTCGGAATGCTGATCAGCCTCAGCATCGTATTCCTTGGACTATGCGTGAGTTTTCATCAGTCCCTCTTCATGCTGATGCGTAGGCTTGTTTTCATCCTAGCGGCATGCACCGTCGTCCATGCTGGGTACAACTACTGGCGGGGTATGGGTAGAGATCGGCAGTTGGGCCTGCTGCTGTTTGGAGAGATTGTTTTTGGTCTGCTGTCGCTCCATGATTTTCTCATCGCTATGAGCTGGATTCAGTCGATCAACCTTGTGTTTCTGGGTGCGCTCGTGGCAATGACTACGATCATGTATAACACCGCTCATCTTTTTGCTAAGACATTTATTGAGAACAGGCAGCTGCTCGCTCAGGTCGAAGAGATCAACAGCAGCCTCGAGGCGACGATCGACAGACGGACTCGAGCTCTGCAAGATACTTCCCGAAATCTACGTTCCGTTCTGCAGAGTCTTCCTCAGGGGGTGCTCACGGTCGACGGTGAGCTGCGGATTACCACGGAATACTCTCGTTCTCTGAGTTCAATCTTTGCGGGTGCCATGATCCAGGGGCAAGATTTGATGGAATTTTTGTTCCAATCGAGCAAGATCACTCCGGAAGATCAGGAGAATCAGCGCCGCATCCTACTGGGTTGTATTGGTAAACCTGTCTCTCAGCTTGAAGCTTCGGTCGGACAGTTGATCACAGGCTACGAAAGGCTTCAAGGGGATAAAGTCCAACATTTGACCCTTGGTTGGAGTCCCATTGTCAACGATGGGAATCAGGTTGAACGGATCATCGTCACAGTTCAGGATATCACGCAGATCAAGGGGCTGGAGGCAGAGTCGAACCATTTCAAACTGCGATCGAAAATGGTCGAAGCTTTTCTGGATGGATCATCGGGTCGGATCCAAGATTTTATCCAAAAGGCTCTCGATCGCATTCAACCCCATCTTTTTATCATGGAAGCTGGGACCTTCAGTCGGCATCATATCTCCGAACTCTTTCAGGTAACCTATGCGATCAAGGGGCAAGCTCGCCTCTTCGACCTCCAGGACGTCGCCGAGAGAGCTCATAGTCTCGAAAATACTTTGGCCGACCTGGCAAAGGTTTATCAAGCTGAAGACTATGGAGCCTTGCATGGGAGCGTACGAGATCTTGTCGATTCCCTCAGACGGATCGAGGGGGTTATCGGTCACTTGGGGCAGAGTCTGGCGACGCGCAGCGAGCCTGATGTGGAAGTTTCGGTCAACCCTCGGCTCTGGAAAAGGGTGCAGAGTCAGTGGACGGCCGAGGTGACCTCGACCCAGGACGGTCATGATACCCTTTCCATCTTGGCTTTTAAGGCAGCAGACGAATGCTTTGCAGGACTACGCCATCGATTTGATGAATGGGCCGAGCGGCTTGGCAAAGAGCGGCCATTGGTGGTCATCGAAGCATCGGACCGACTGTTTCTTGATCCCCGTCTTGTGCACTCCTTGCAAGAGATACTGCGGCAATTGATACGCAACAGTCTCGATCATGGAATCGAATATGCCGAGGATAGACAGCTCGAGGGCAAGCCCAAGAATGGAACGATTCACATTCGGCTGAGGATTATAGAAAGGGGCTTTGCTCTCGACTATGTCGACGATGGACGAGGCTTAGATCTGGAGCGAATTCGTGCTAAGGCTCTCGTACTCAAGATGATGGAAGTTGAAGAGAAAGATCCGGGCGTACTCACACGTCTGATTTTTAAACCAGGATTTTCGACGATCTTGCAGGGCTCGATCGAATCCGGTCGTGGTATCGGGCTTGATGTTGTCGCAGGCGAAATGGAAAAGTGGGGGGCGACCTTAGTTTGGAATCGTCTGCATGATCTGCCTCCAGGAAGTAACTATCTCCCCTTCGATGTGACCTTCACATTCGACTCGTCCGCCATCTATATTCTCGATGAACCGGAGCGAAGAGGGGCCTGACATGATTGCTCAGTTGAGTCAGCTTTCTGGGCGAAATCTCAGGGGCTTGGGTCAGTAACTGTGCCAGAACATTGTTCGCTTTCTTTCAAGACATTTTTGCGGGAAAAGTCAAACCCTGGCGGAGCGGTCTGTAGTATACTTCGTGCAGCTTAAGATTCTCTGCATCTCTACTCAATAAGAAGGCCTCACCACTGCTCTTGAACATAGAGTCTATTTCCGACGACTCCACCTTAAGAAAAGTAGAATAGAACAGCCATATAATGACAGGTGCTACCGCCTAAGACAAACACATGCCAGATCGCGTGATGAAAGCGCAGCGTTTTCCAAAGGTAGAAGAGGGCTCCCAGACTGTAGAGAATCCCTCCTGCAAAGAGCCAAGTCAAGAGTTTGGGCTGCATATCGGCCAGGATCACCTCCCACTTCCAGACCACCATCCAACCGAGCGCTAAGTAAAGACAGGTTGAAAGCCAACGGAGTCTCCCCGCATAAAAGATCTTAAGCAATGCTCCGATCCCTGCTATCGACCAGACGACAGCGAGCAGCTGATATGCTGCAGGGCTTGGTTGCATAACGAGACAGAACGGTGTGTAGCTTCCCGCAATCAAGAAAAAAATCGCAATATGGTCACAGCGCTTCCAAAAAAATTTGAGCCGAGGACTACGAGCGAGATGATAAAGAGTCGAGCTTGCATAAAGCAACATGAGACTCAGACCAAAGACCAAGCAGGCAAAGACCGCTAACCAGCCCATACGCTCCGAAGGACTTATCAAAAGCAGTCCTAGACCTATGGTGCTCAAGACAAAGCCGAGACCGTGGGTCCCAGCATTGAGGCGTTCGTCTAAACTGAGAGTCGGTATCGTTTGCATGATGAATAGACCTCCCGATCAACCTCATTCTACTCCCGCAGGGATAGAAGGCAGGTCAAAGTTTTGTAAGCGCCTGTCAGCAGAATCTCTCAGGCTACAATTGGGAGCGGAATTCCGGTGTGAACGAGAAGGGAACTTCGATAGCGCACCAGGAATCCATTGAGTGGGGATCCAGACATATCACCCCGAGGGGCGTTTGCATAAGAAAGCAAAGCCCCTTGTGGACCTCTGTCCACGCCGGGCTTTGCGCCGAACCTCTGGACCCTGTCGAAAGCTTAACCGGGCCAGTTAGGACAGTTGCCCCTTAGGCCAGACCAAGGTCGGGAAAGCGCTTGGGATCGCGCTCGCGCATCATCGCATAAAGAGTTTCCACCACGTCTTCAACACTGGGTTTGGTGAAGTAATCACCATCGGACGCGTAGGGACTCCGATGCTCTTTGGCGGTGAGTGTTCGCGGCGGACAATCGAGAAAGTCATAGCCACGCTGCACCTCAAGGACCTGCTGCAGCATAAATGCCGTCGCAGCACCCGGAACGTCCTCGTCGAGGAAGAGCACCGCGTTGGTTTTGGCAAGCGACTCGACAATCCGACCCGGACGATCGAAGGGTAGAAGAGTTTGGACATCGATCAACTCAATGTCGATACCGAACTGCTCAAGAAGCGGTAGAGCTTCGCGCACAATACTGATACACGCTCCGTAGGTCACCACCGTGATGTCTCGACCTTCCCGCAGGACTTCGGGCACTCCCAGAGCAACGCGAAATTCGGTGAGGTTACTCGGGACATCTTCTTTAACACGGTAACCGTTCAGAACCTCCACGACCAAAGCGGGATCGTCTGAGGTTAAGAGAGTGTTGTAGAGACCTGCCGCTTGAACCATGTCGCGCGGTACGCAGACGTGGATGCCCCGAATCCCGTGCAGGATCATACCCATCGGCGAGCCGCTGTGCCAAACACCTTCCAGTCGATGACCCTTGGTGCGAACGATGACCGGCGCTATCTGACCCCCAGCGGTACGATAGTGCAGACTCGCAAGGTCGTCTGACATCAACTGGAAGGCGTAGAGCAGGTAATCGAGGTACTGAATGTCCACGATGGGACGTAGGCCACGCAGGGCGGCCCCAATACCCTGTCCGAGGATAGTTGCCTCCCGAATACCGGTGTCGGTCACTCGGAGATTTCCGTATTTTTCACTCAGTCCCTCGAACTCAAGATTGACGCCACCAAGCTGGCCAATGTCTTCGCCAATGATAAAGAGTCGGGGGTCACGACGAAGATGCTCGTCGAAGATCCTCTGGATGACCAAGCGCCCGTCGATGCGCTCGGGCTCTTTGGCATATACAGCTGCACGACCGGGAATGTTCAGAGCGCCACGCGCACTTTCCACGAATAGTTTGCTATTGTAACGCTGACGATTTTCTTCCTGCTGTTCGGCAATAAAGCGGAGTAGCTGATCGCGCGCAGGAGAGCGGGTTCCCGCGAGTAAGTAAGCGACTCGACGCGCGCTGGACAGGATCGATTTGCGACTGACTGCCGGATACCTTTGAAAGGACTCCCGGATGGCCTGAAAACCTGGGACGGTCGTCCCTTCTTCCGCAATCTTTTGATAGAGGTGCAGCAGAGCATCCCGCTCGACCTTCATGGGAGCTAGGTATTCTTCCCAGGCTTCATTCCGAAGTCTTAGAACCTCACTTCGGACGTCACTTTCCAGTTGGTCGAGATCTTTCGCTTGGCTGATGCCATGCTGCAGCATCCACTCGCGCATGCGGCTCAGACAGTCAATCGACTGTTCGTAGGCGAGACGGTCTTTCGACTTGTAGCGCTCGTGACTTCCTGAAGTCGAGTGTCCCTGTGGCTGGGACATCTCGATCACATGAATCAATGCCGGAATATGTTGCTCACGCGCAGCGCGAACGGCCTCTCGATACACCTTCAACAGTTCGGGATAATCCCAGCCGCGCACCGTGTGAATATTGTAGCCGTTGGTATGTTTCTCACGGGCGAAACCAGCACAAATTTTGGAGATCGACTCCTTGGTCGTCTGGTATTTGTTGGGAACAGAGATCCCGTACTCGTCATCCCAAATGGATATGACGACAGGGACCTCGAGCACGCCAGCGGCATTGAGCGTTTCCCAAAAAATGCCCTCAGACGTACTGGCATTCCCGATCGTGCCGAAGGCGACCTCCTGACCCGAGCGAGAGAATTTGGCGTCTCCGTCCAGACCTGGGAGATAACGATAGAGCTTGGATGCATAGCCGAGGCCAAGAAGACGCCCCATCTGGCACGCCGTGGGAGAGGCATCGGCGCTGGTATTGAATCGTTCGAGCTGTGACAGCCATTCACCGTCTGCCTGCACAAATCGGCTTGCAAAGTGACTGTTCATCTGCCGCCCACCGGAGGCAGGCTCGCGTTCGAGATCGGTATCGGCATAAAGCTGGGCGAAGAATTGTTTGATCGTATAACTACCGAGCGCCAGCATGAAGGTTTGGTCCCGGTAGTAACCGGATCGCCAATCGCCCTTTAGAAAGACACGCGCCATCGCCAACTGGGCTAGTTCCTTGCCGTCGCCAAAGATTCCGAATTTCGCTTTGCCCGATAGGACCTCTTTGCGACCCAGAAGACTGGCCTCGCGGCTCATCACACCGATCCTGTAGTCCTCGATGATTTCCCCCGGGCTGAGATCGAGCTCCCACGTCGATTCTTTCTTATTCATCGTCTTGGCCATAAGCGCTCCATATTTGCGATTGTGTCCTGCTACTACCCGTAACCCCTCGATTCATCCCCTGACTCCCGTCGAACCGAGACAAGTTGATAAGAGAAGGGCTCCCTCACACTCGACGCCCTAGCGCCTTCGACAGAGGACCTCACACCGCTTGTCTCCTGGTGCTAAGCCTCGTCACCGGACCGTGACGCGAGATATGCAAGGATCAATAGCACATCTGACCGACAAGCTCTACTCGATCTCACGCCCGTCCAACTAGGCGCGTACTCAATCAGCGCGTGGCTCCTAACGCCAGCTGGCTGCAAGCAATTTCGCACTCTTAAGTCGCGCCTGCAATCCGCTCTGCTGCGGACTCGAGCGCTGCCCTCACTGTCTCAAGTGCACGACCGTCACACCGTCGCCGCCCTCTTCGGCCTCTCCGGGCCTGAAATCAAGCGCATAAGGGGCGTCTTTAGCCAAGGCCTTACGCAGAACTTTTTTCAAGGTGTCGGTGCCGTGTCCGTGGATTAGGAACACATGGCTTTCCCCGCGGAGGACGGCTTTGTCGATGAAATTCCAGGCCCGATCGAGAGCACTATCCGCGTCCATACCCCGCAGATCGAGACTGTTAGTGAGAGTCGGCAGCACGAAGGTCGCTCCAGACTTTTCAGGCGCCGTGCCTGGCAACTTCGAGCGCGGAGTTTTCTTGGTTTCACTCGGGCCGGCAGTCGATCCAAGCAAGCGCAGATCCTGAATAGAAGGTCTCAGCTTGAGAAGACCGGCTGTGACTTCAACCGTGCCGCCCGATTCTTTTTGGACCTTACTGACCACAGCCTCTTTGCCCATGGAGACGATATACACCCGACTGCCGACCTGAAGATCGTCGATGGTGCAGGCGCTGCCGGGTAATTCACTTTGTTTCTGGAATTCTTGGCTTAACTGGTCCAGCGCCTGTTGCATGCCGCGACCACTGAGGTCAAGTCGATTCTGCCGTTCGCGCAGTGCATCTTTGAGAGCCTCGGACGAGGCAGGTGCCTTCTTCTGATCTTTAGCAAACTGTCGGAGATCGTCCAGCAGTTTCTCGTAAGCGATTTTCATGTCGTCGAGCTGACTTTGATAGCGAGCCCGGATTTTGCTAGCAATGTCGTTTTTGGCATCGGCTAAGGCCTGACGTTCCTGCTCCCATCGATGCTTCTGGCTTTCGGTCTCCATCTTGAGACGGGCGTAGCGCTGCTTTTCATCCTCGGCTTGTTCCCGCAGCACCTGCCATGATTCCAGTATCTGGTCCATCGTGCTGCTGGATCGCCCGCGCAGATCCTTCGCTCGTTCGATGACGTGCTTGGGCAGGCCTATTTGCTCCGCAACTTCGATACCATAACTCTGACCTGGGATATCCAGAACCAGCTTATAGGTTGGCTTCAAATCACGGGTCGAGAACTCCATGGATCCGTTTCGAAACCGCAGGTCGTTGACGGCAAGACTTTTCAGATTGTCAAAATGGGTGGTGACGATACACACAGCCTGACGATTCACCAACTCCTCCAGGACAGCCTGCCCGATCGCACACCCAGTCTGAGGCTCAGTACCGACAGCTAACTCGTCAAGCAGAACTAGGTCGTCCCGGCTTGACTGCAGGAGGATGGGGCGTAGGCCCATGAGGTGACCGGAGAAGGTCGAGAGGTTGGCGCTGAGATTCTGCGCATCGCCGATCTCGACAAAGATCTGACGAAACAGGTAGAGCTGGGATTGATCATCGAGCGGCAGGAGCAGACGCGCTTGTGCCATCAGTTGGAGGAGCCCCACGGTTTTCAAGACCACGGTTTTACCGCCAGCATTGGGACCGGAGACGATCAAAGCCAACTGTCCTTCTTCAAGACTGATACCATTGGCAACCGCCTTGCCATTCTGCAGAAACAAGAGTGGATGCCGCGCGTCTCGTAAATCCAAACAAGGGGCTTGGCGCAGACGAGCTGGCCCTGCATCGATGCGAACGGCTAGACCAGCTTCCGCACATAGAATATCGAGTTCGATCAAACTCTGGTAGTCATTCGATAGAACCTCCAGGTCTTCGGCGGCCATAGCGCTAAGTTCTTTGAAGATTCGGAGGATTTCCAGTTTTTCAGCTGATTCGAGTTCGAGCAGAGCATCGTTTAAGGGTCTCACTTCAGCCAGTTCGATATAAAGGGTCTGCCCGCTATCGGAGGTATCATAGATCGAGCCTTTGACGCGTCCGCGACCGTCTATCTTGAGAGGCACGACATAGCGATCGGAGCGAAGGGTGAAAAATTTATCTTGGATATACATCTCGACCTGTTGATCCGTCAGGAGCTGCTTGATCAACTGCTCGATTTTCTTGCGCATACCCAGCTTTTGCTGGCGGATTCTTTTGAGTTCGGGGGAGGCGTCGTCCTGCAGTTCTCCTTCCGGTGTGATGGTTCGCTCGATGGCACGAGCGAGCTTGGGCAGGGGATACAGTGTCCGATAAAACCGGGTAAGCGTGCGGCATCGATCCTGTCGATCACCGGCGAATTGCTGCACGGAGCGCACAGTCTGCAGCAGCAGGAAAATATTCCAAAATGATTCGCCATCGAGAATTTGTCCGAGAGACAGGCCACGAAAGACCTGTCGAAGTTCGGGGAGCTCGCCAATGGGTGGACGATAACCCGAACGAATCAGGTCTCGCAGTGGGATGACGTCCTGCCAGCGTTCCTCAATTGCGACGGTATCAAATTTGGGTGTCAAGGCAAGACAGGCGTCCCGGCCTTCGAGCGTCTGAGCTTCTCCAGCTAGATAGTCGAGGAGCAGGGGCCATTGTAGTTTTTCCAGGGTCAATTCGTTGATCATGAACAGCTCATCCTCTCGATGAAGGCGTGCGTCCCAGCGTCGACGGCTTTTTCCGACGACTGGAGACTCTCCTTTATAATAAATTTCCTATTTTTTTGAGAGCTAATATAATGAAGTCGGCATCAATTTGGCCGGTTCAATGCGTACGATCCAAGGAATACCGCATGCAAGCCTCAATCCCCGACCTGACGCTAGTGCTTCAAAGTCCTCTGACCTACTTCTGGGCCTCGTTTGGCGCCTTGATGGGGAGTTTCTTCAACGTATGCATCTACCGCATTCCGAGGAAGATTTTTTGGCAATCGTCGCGTTCCATGTGCCCCCACTGTGGGACGGCAATACCATTTTGGCATAATATTCCTCTTCTTTCCTGGTTGATCCTGCGCGGACGCGCCGCGTGCTGTCAGGGACGGATCTCGGTGCAGTACCCGCTGGTCGAACTGGGAACGGCACTACTTTTTGCCTCGGTTTACTGGTGCTTTCCCTTTATCCAGCGCTGGGATGGGCAACTCTTGGTGGATTCTTCGGAGGTGCTACGCTTTGGGCATGCTCTAGTGTTCACAAGCCTTCTCCTGATATGCTCGGTCATCGACCTAGAACATCAGATTATTCCCGACGTTCTGAGTTTGCCTATGATTGCGGCGACCCCCTTGGTCATCTATCTGCATCCGGATCTCGACTGGAAGTCAGGACTATTGGGTGTTTTGCTTGGTGGAGGGGTCTTCTATGCGATCGCCTGGATCTACTACTTGATCAGGAAGGAGTCGGGGTTGGGTATGGGTGATGTCAAACTGCTGGCTGCCATAGGCGGTTGGTTGGGCTATCAATCGATCCTGACGACGGTTTTCTGGGCCTCGATCCTGGGGTCCCTGGTGGGAATCGGTGTTATAATCCTGTCGAAAAGGTTCGATATGAAAACGCGGATACCTTTTGGCCCCTTTCTGTCGATCGCGGCTATCGCTTATCTGCTCTTCGGTGAATCGTTGGCGTCCATCATCATCGCCTTTTAGGCTTTAAGGAGACAACCGTGAGTATCAAGCCCAAGCCCATACGGACTCTGGTGACCCAACCTGGAAGCGCGGAAGACGTTTTTACGCGTATGATCGCAGGCTGTGAAGCCTTGTGGCGGGAAACACACCTGGAAAGCCTGGTCCTGCGAACGATCAAGTTGCTGTGCACCAGCTTTCACCTGCCAGCCTTCGGCTTGGTGCGTATTCACGCTCAAGATGCCTCGCTTCAGCTGGAAGATGTGTCTATGGCAGACGAGGGAATCGGCGCGTTTTCTGCCGATCTTTTCGCAGATGTCCTGCAGCAGCTGCGACAGATCGATCTCAAATCTTACGACTATACCGACGGGATCAATCATGTCGAAGTTCGCGGCCTGGGGATCAACTTCGTGTTACTCGGCGATCCACAATTTGATTGGTATGCCCTGATCTGGCAGGATTTCTCAGCTGATGGGGAGAGCCAACGCAGCGCTGAGATTGCAGTCGATTTTCTGGTGAAGCAGTTGCAGACAACGTGCCGATGGTTTACCCGCTTCTCAGAGACCCAAACCCTTTTGCATCTCGACGATCTCACGGGTCTTTACAACTACCGGTATCTCGAGCTCTCGATCGATCGCGAGATCAAGCGTGCTCAGCGTTATAATTCGTCTTTCTCTCTGCTTTTTATTGATCTCGATGATTTCAAGCCCATCAATGATCAGTATGGGCATTTAGCTGGAAGTCAGGCCCTTCAGGAGGTTGCGAAGATTCTGAAGGCCACTGTTCGAGATGTCGACCTCGTGTTCCGTTACGGAGGCGACGAATTTGTTGTCCTCTTGATCGAGTCGGACGCTAAAGCAGGCTTCAAAACCGCCCAGCGGATTCGCGAGAGAATCCAGAGCATGCGTCTCGAGGTGCAGCCAGGTCGCTTCGCGCAGGTGACAGCCTCCATAGGCGTAGCAGCCTTTCCCGAGCATGGCACGGAAAAAGATCGATTGCTGAGCTTGGCCGATGAATGTATGTACGAGAGCAAGCGCCACGGCAAAAACCAAGTGGTTTTGGTCGGCGTGCCGATACCCAAGTCAACCCCAGCCCCGGACGATTCCACATGGCGTCAAGACTAGAGCAAACTAAAGGTCGTTCACCGGTTGAAAGTGAAGTTATAATGACGGAGCTTATCCTCCCCCAGCACACGAACTCCCTCGGGACGGTGTTTGGGGGCGTGGTGATGTCCTGGGTGGATATCGCGGCGGCCATCTGCGCAGAACGCCACTGTCGGCGGCAGGTGGTCACGGCATCGGTCGATGCCCTGGAGTTTCTGGCTCCCGTGCGTTTGGGGTGGATTATGACCCTCAAAGCATCGATCAATTATGTCTGGAAAACCAGTTGCGAGGTCGGGGTCAAGGTCACGGCCGAGAATACCTTGACGGGCGAGAGTTTCCACACGGCTTCGGCCTATCTCACCATGGTCGCTTTGGACAGCAACGGACGGCCAGCCTCCATGCCTCCTGTCGTGCCCGATACTGAAGCGCACAAACGCCGTTATCTCGAGGCTCAAGCCCGTCGTGTCTCTCGTCTCGAACTGAAGCGACAGAACGCGGAACGTTCGAAGAGTGCTGACTCGAGCGAACGAAGCTCTCCCTGAGGTTCACGACCATGCTGCATTGTTTCCGGTTGTTGTTTTGGGCTTGTCTCCTTCTTTCAGCATCGACCCGTCCACTTTGGGCGTTTGGAACATCGTATTCAAAGCTGCCAGCCGATCTCGATCAGGTCGAGATCTCGCTGCATACAGTCGACGTTGGCAATCTCATTTACAATAACTTCGGCCATACCGCGATCCGAGTGGTGGACAAGCTTTCCGGTCGCGATCTGGTGTTTAATTGGGGCATTTTTGATTTTCGTGATCCGCTGGCGTTCTCGCTGCGATTTTATCGTGGCAGCCTCCTCTATAAACTGGGAATTTATTCCTTCGGTGATGCCTACGAAAGCTATGTATTCGAGCGTCGGACCGTCTGGGAAGACACTCTCGATCTGACCCGTGAGCAAAAGGAGATTTTTCTTAAGCGTCTGATCTGGAATGCAGCCAAGGAAAATCGCTCCTACGCTTATCAACACTTTTTTGACAACTGCTCGACCCGGCCACGCGACTATATTGACGAGGCTTTGGGGGGCTTGCTGCGCAAAGCAACGGTCGACATCCTCACACCGCTGTCCTTTCGGGACATGGTCTACGATGGATACAAGTTCAATCCTGGAATGGATGTCTTTCTCGATATCGCTGTCAACAGTCGCGTGGACCGACCGATGACGAGCTGGGAAAAGATGTTTCATCCTATCGCTTTGCGTGAAGGACTTTTGGCTACCACGATCGACGGTCGACCCTTAATCAAGGCGAGTCGGACTATCGTCAATTACCAGGGCCCTCAAGACTACAAAGATCTGGCTTATCCGACGATTCTCATCGTCTTAGGTTTACCTTTGGCTCTGATCGCCTTGATCTTCTTTTTCCGAACGGCGCAGCCATGGGTCTATCGCCTGCTAGCTCTGGTCGGCCTACCCCTCCTCAGTCTCGGCTCTCTAATCGGTTTCCTGATGCCCGTGACGTGGGTGGTTTCGGGGCATGAAGATCTGCATCACAATGTAAATCAATTTCTCTTTTGGCCGCTGGACTTTCTCCTCATCCCCTTGCTTCTGACGATGCTCTGGAAAGGACGTCCTATGAAGCTTGGCTCGCGAGGATATGCTTGGGGACGTGGGTACCTTCTCGCTCACATGGTGATCAGTCTCTGTCTTCCGCTGCTTTTTGTTCTTGGTTTGGTGCATCAGGAAGTCGGGCGTGTGACTGTCTATATACTGCCGGTTTATCTTGTTCTTTTGCTTTTGATCTATCGGGTGGGGCTGCGCGCCGAGGATGTCGCGTCGCATCTTGGCCCCTGAACGAGAGAGGATCCCGTGATCGTCGATCCCGCTGCGCGCTTCATTGATCAACAGCATGAGGAGCTTGTCGACTTCGTTTTTCGCATGACGGCGGATCGAGGTCGTGCTGGGGTGATGGCGCGCGAGGTGTCACAGCAAATCAAGGACGAACTTGACTCAAGCGAGGACTTTCAAGTTTTGCGGATGCAGCTCTTCCAAAGAGCTTATCAGTTGAATCACGATGCGATGAGGGCACTCGATCGTGCCTTCCTCGAACCCTACTTTCGGTACCAAATCACGAGCAAGGAAACTATTCCGCGTCTTTACCGATGGGAGCTGTTCCTGCTCGAGTTGCAAGCCCGAGACGCCCTCTTGCTGCTACTGAGTTATCGGCATGAATTTGAGTTGGACGAGATCGGAACCATCCTCGATCAGCAGGTCGAGGATTTGGAACTTCGGCTCGAGCAGCTTGAGGTACGCGTCCGCGCCCGTGGTAAACTGCAGTTGACCGACCTGAAAGCTTTACCAAAGTACGGCTTTCTTAACCAAAGCGAAGAACCTAATAGCTCTCTGAGCGATCTCATGCGCGGTATGCGTACGCGACAGATCCGACCTTGGCCTTACCAATTGAGGCTGCTGATTACTGTTGGGTTTGGACTCACGCTGGCCGCTCTGCTCTGGCAGCAGAAACCGGTGCGAGATCTTTGGCACAAAGTATGGCATCAGGTCAGCAAGCACCTCCCCTAAAGAGTGCGCGTCCAGAAATGGCCCCGATGTGTCGTTGCCGTGAGACCCTCCCCTCTTACTTTCCTCTCATTGCGCGCTCAAGGCATCTCTGCCCCTGTCTCGCGCTCCAGCTTGTCTCAGAGAGTGTGAAACCCCCGACACTTACTGTACGTTTTAAATTTGTGTTCTCAAGCCCACGAATTGGACGCGACAAATGATCAGAAGTGGCTTATTCCAGTCAGAGGAATCAATCGCTAGAGGAAGCATGACGTGAAGATTGATAAGCCAAAAAGACTCACTAAGCGCCGCACACTCGTTATCCTACTTGGTTTTTCTACCCTCTTGCTTGTAGGATGGACCGTGAAGGGGCTTCGTCCCGATCCGGCCTCCAATCGGAAGACGATGCGTGTCGAACGCAAAGACATCGTCCAATCGCTTCAACTCTCTGGCAAAGTCTTTCCCGAACAAACCATGGTGATCACAGCCCAAGAATCGGGGCGCATCGTGGCCTTAAAGGTGAAGGAAGGCGACAAGGTGAAGTCCGGCGATCTGCTGTTTTCGATGCGACTCGAGGCAGGTGGGCAAACCGAGCTGATGGATCTTCGATCCCGCGTTAAATCCTTAGAATATGAGGTAGCAGCCGCCTCACGTCTGATGAAAGACAAGAATCTGGTTCGGGACCTGATTGGTGTGGCTCAAGTGGCGAAAGAGGAGAGCGAACTAGAAAAGCTTCGGATCGATCTTGCAGCCGCTCGTGAAAGATTAGCGGTGGTCGAAAACAACCTGGGACTCGGACGCGCGTCAAAGTCTGTCAAGCCCAAGGGAGACGACGGCATTGTCTTCGTTCAATCACCGATCGATGGCATCGTGACCTTGGTGGACAAGCGACCCGGTGATTTTGTACTCGGTGGAGCGGGGGGAGGTACCTCGGAGATAGGAGGGACCAACGAGCGGATGGTGATGGTCGTGGCGGATATGAACAAACTCCAGGTCCGCACCCGCGTGATGGAGGCTGACCTCCGTTACGTGAAGCAAGGCTTGCCCGTAAAGGTCAGGCTCGATGCCTATCCTGATACCAGCTACGAGGGTAAAGTCGAACAGATCGGTGGTCAGGGACGAGCCGAAACCAAGGCGGGTTATACCTATTTCGATGTCTATGTCGGGATCGAGCAAAGAGATGGACGGCTCCTGCCAGAAATGAATGCCACGGTTGATCTCATTTTTGATCAACAAAACCAAACTTTGACGCTGCCCGTTTCCGGGGTCTTGATCCTGCCTGGGCAGTCTTTCGTTCGTGTGGTCGATCCCAAGCAAAAGCGAGGCTTTCGCTATCAGCAGGTCGAAACGGGAGTAGTCAACGCCACGGATGTCGAGATCGTAGCCGGATTGAAAGAAGGCGACCAGGTGTCCGAAATCGACTTCTCAGATCCCGAGATTTTAAGGATGGCTGATGCGAGGCAGAAACGAGATCCAGCTACGGTGGAAAAACTGTGAGTCAGGCATTGATCGACATTCGAAATCTATCCTATCGGTACGGTGCGGATGATGCCGTGTTCTGGGCTCTCAAGGATATCACTCTTCGCATCGAAAAGGGCGAGTTTGTAGCTATCACAGGCGCTTCGGGGTCGGGTAAGAGCACGCTGATGAATCTCCTGGGGACCTTAGCTACGCCCCGTGACGGGGTCTTTGCGATTGAGGGGGCGGAAACAGCTTCACTCACGGACGAAGACTTAGCGGCGCTGCGGAATCGCAGCATCGGTTTTGTCTTTCAGCAGTTTCACCTGCTCCCGCGCTTGACGGTTTTAGAGAACGTCATGTTGCCAACCAACTATATGCAGCCCCGACCGTCTCCCGAGGAACGCGTGCGTCTTACCGAGCGCGCCCTTGCTTTGCTCGACAAACTTGGGATTCGCGATCAAGAAACCAAATATCCCGCACTGCTCAGTGGAGGGCAGAAGCAGAGGGTCGCAATCGCACGAGCCCTTCTGCTTGACCCAGCAGTGGTTCTAGCTGACGAGCCAACTGGTGCACTCGATTCACGCAGCTCAGCTGAAGTGATGCGTATCTTTGCGGAATTGAACGACGAAGGCCGAACCGTCATCCTCATCACACACGATCCTGAGGTGACAAGGGTCGCTCGTCGTCGCATCGAACTTAAAGACGGACGAGTCGTGGCTGATGTTCCGCAGCCCGGCTTGCTGCTGACGGAAGGGGTGTCTCGGGAGTTGCACACGGCAAGCGGGACCTCGGTCGCTGCGGGCAGTCTGCGGTGGCAAGCGTTAGCGCCTCTCAAACAAGCCTGGCAAGCCTTGGTCTCCTCAAAGTTGCGCACGGCGCTGACATCTCTGGGATTGACCATCGGTGTCACCTCCATCACGACCATGCTCACGTTAGGAACGGCGGCTCAGGGGGTTATCCTTAAGATCTTCGATCGAGCGGGTGCTGATCGCATCTATGTTGGGCTCGATTATCAAGCGTCTCGGACAAATACCAATGGCTACTGGCAGGGTCTCCATGTCGAGCAGGATTTGCCAGCGATGCAGGCGACATTTGCTCAGTATGGTCGGATCTCTATGCTTTGGGGAGACTTCAATCAGAATGCAGTTGTGGGTGGCAAGTCTGTGGAAGTAAAGGTCGATACGATATCCTCGCTTCGCGACTTCGTTGATCAGGGTTCCAAGATCATCTTAGGCCGTACGCTCGCACCTCATGAGTTCGACGGACCCAGTCCTGCTGCCTTAGTGGGAGCAGATTTCGCAGATGCCATGTTCCCTCGTACGTACTCGGGACGATTTGCAAATCCTGAGTTCCCGATCGGTGAACGCGTAGCTCTGCGCGGCCGCCTGCAGACGACTGTGACAATTGTCGGCGTCATTGGCAAGCGCGATACGACCTTTGGTGAAAAAGACATCAATGGGCGCTTGTTTGTACCGTTACCGACTCTCATTCACTACACCACAGAAAAACGGAGCACTTGGATTTCGGTCGTGCCTCATGAGGGGGTCCCTCAAAGGTGGCTTGCTGACTCTGTTGTGAACTATCTCAAGCTCAAAACCACGATGAAGTTCCCCTTTCGGGGCGAGGTTCCTGAGGAAACCATTTCTAAGATCATGCTGTTCATTACGATCTTTCAAGCTTTGACAGCATTGATCGGTGGTTTGTGCATCCTGGTGGGAGGTATCGGCATCATGAATATCATGCTGGTGACGATCGCCGAGCGCATCAAAGAGATTGGCTTGCGGAAGGCCTTAGGAGCCACGGGGGGCGATATTGTCCGACAATTCCTGATAGAGTGCATGCTGCTCTGCCTCATATCGGGCGTGGTGGGTACCGTCGTGGGTGCGGTATTCTGCAACCTGGTTGCTTGGATCGGGCATACGGCTTTGCCCGATACCATCCCGAGTCAGCTCCTCTTAAATCCCACAGGTCTTCTGTTTGGACTTGGTACAGCGTTAGTGTGCGGCATGACTTTTGGTATGATGCCGGCTCTTCGAGCCTCGCATCTCGATCCGAGTGAGGCTTTACGCAGTGAATGAAAAATCGATGAAGCTTGTTCTTGTCCCCTCTTCTTTCTGGATACCGATGGCGGCTGGGCTGCTTGTCTTGGCTTCCTCACAAGCGGCTCTGGCCAACTCAGAACGTATGAAGCGAGTTGCTGCACTCTTACATCTCGAGGAGCAAAAGGTCGGGCCGGAGGAGCGTCGACTGGTGGAGCTTGTGGAGGGCTTGGTCTCCCGGACTTTGGCCACGCACCCAGAAATTGAAGCCTCAGCAGCGCGTGTAGCGGTGCGCTCGGCCGAACGCGAACAGGCGCAGAGCCGGTACCAGCCTCGAGTGGGTGTCGGTGGTTCCACTGTGCAGCAGGAAAGCGAGAGCTTAGATACCGATAGGACGGAAAAAGGTCGTAGATCCCAGATCACGCTCAACGTAAGAGAAAATCTCTGGCGCGGCGGACAAGATTCGAAAGCCATCCAGATCGCCGAACAGACGCTCGATCTTGCGAAGATTGATGAGACGCAACGCAAGCAGGCCATCAGTCACGCGGTCCGTCGTGCGGCTCTCGACTTCAATTACCAAGCCATGCAGAAGCTCATCAACGAGGCCTCCTTGGCTGATGCCGCTGAGCTCAGAGGCCTTGCGGAGAAAAAGTTCGCAGCTGGCCAAGTCGGCAAAGTCGATGTCTACACGACCCAGCTGCGTGAGAGCTCGGCAAAGGCACAGGTGCAGCGCGGGGCGATTGCCTGGAACGAAGCTTCACTTCGACTCCTCAGCTTCGCATCAGGTGAGGCGGATCGGGCGGTTTGGGCGAAAGATATCATCTTGCTGGCAGAACGTGCATGGCCTTATCCCGAACCCAAGGAGACAAAGCCCGAGGGTCTCCAGCCGACGCTGCGTGAGCTGAGTGCGAAGCGACAGCAGGAGATCGCCGAGTCGACTCTGAGTCAGACCTATCGGCAGCGCTATCTGCCCGAGCTTGACCTCTTTGGTTCGGTGTCACAGTCTCAGCAAGATACGCGGATCGATCTTCCCGTACCAACACGCGTGAAAGACGAAAACTTAGCGGTTGCCTTCGGTTTGGAATTGAACTGGACTTTATGGGATCGAACCCAGGACCATCGGATTCATGCAGCTGCAGCGGAAAAGAAGCTCGCTTCGGCGACCTTGCAGTCGGCTGAGCTCGATGCGAAGGCTGAGAGTGAGCGGTTGGCCAAACGGATACAAGACTTGACGCTAGCACTGGGACCCCTGCGAGAAGCCCACACGCTCGCTGGTCGATTGGTTGAGGCACAACGCAAGCTCTACGAAGCCGGAGTTGTGGGAATTCTGCCGCTGATCGAAGCGGAAAACGAGAAGCTGAGAACGCTGAGTCAGTGGCTGGACCAGATCTACGAGCTCAATACGAGTTTACTGCGCTGGGAGTCACTCAAGAAAGGGTATCTCGCACCCTGATCTAAGACTTTTGCACAGGAGAAGCTGAGAGCACTGAGTCCTTGACTGAATCAGATCTATCAGCTCCATACGAGTGTGCTACGCTGGATGGTCTTCACGAAAGGGCATCCAGTTTCTCATCTGAGACTTTGGCATCAGACTTTCATCTTCCGATCAGAGCGATGGCGTGTTCATACGAACTGTCTCGGCTCTCCAATCAGAACCTCCGCGATCATCACGGCTGCTACTCGGACTGTCGATTCGCTCTGGGCTGCGCCCTATGAGTGGCCTTTTCACTCGGCTAAGTTCGGTGAGCCAGCTCAGGAAGACGCGAACGTTTAGCCCTCTTCTGGTTCGGCAAACTGGACTTGCTTCATAACGAATTTACCGCTGACAATTTCACCAACCAAGACCAGTTGCAGCTCTTTTTTATCGCTGAAATCAGCCTTGTAGTAGGCTTGGACCTGAGAACCGCGGGATCGGGCTGCTACGAGGCTGCTGGTTTGGTATTTGCCATACTTTTGCTGTAGATCGGCGATCTTTTTGAGAATCTGGGTAGCAAAGTCATGAGTAAACTTCCGAATCTCATCCTCAGAATACTGCTTGATCTTGATGACGTCCTGCGGCTTATACCAGGTGCCTAGTATATCGACATTTTCGATTTTAATTTCTTTTTCAGGTGTCGTCCCATTGGTCTTGACATTGGAGATAGCTAAGACAGTCTCGAGACCCTGCGTGACCTCACCAAAGACAGTATGCTTGCCATCGAGATGGGGGGTCGGAGCCACCGTGATAAAAAATTGAGAGCCATTGGTATCTTTGCCAGAGTTGGCCATGGATACGATGCCGGCTTTGTCGTGTTTGAGTTCGGGCCGGAACTCGTCAGCGAATGTATAACCAGGCCCCCCCGTTCCATTTCCCTCTGGATCGCCCGTCTGCACCATAAAACCCGGAATCACGCGATGAAAGAGATGACCCTTGAAAAATCCTTGGCGAGCCAAAGTCACGAAGTTTGAGACAGTTTGAGGGGCTTTGTCATGAAAGAGGCGAATTTCGATCTCACCCATCGTAGTTTTGATACGTGCTTTGAGTTCCTGAGCCGGTGGGGCACTATCCTGAGCTTGTAGGGATGACCAGCCAAAAGCCCAAAAGCTCAAAACAAGCAAGATGTGGCGCATAAAGTCTCCTTCGGAGAAATAACGTTGCACAAGCCCATAGGGCCCATCTACGCTATCAGTCGTCTGATGCAGTCCTCAATCGTGGCAAAGATGCTGGATTGTAACATGGAATTCTGATCGGGCTGAAGGGCTTTCCGCGTGGGTAAGCTATGTCATAAGGATGGTCTTTATCGGGAAACGGCCAGATGCTTCCTGATGAATTCGAGAAATGTACTTGACCGCCCTACTGCATCGCGCGTCTGTGCTGACAGGCCCATTTAAGCGGTCAGACATGGTCCAGAGGCTAGGTGCGTAAAGTTCCGAAGCCCGGAGTGGACATGCGGTCCATGAGGAGCTGAGGGTTTTTATGCACCTAGGGCCTGTTGACGTTTGAGATAAGTGATTGAAAAGTGGGGACAAACTCGTATTGTGGTTTTGCGAAAAACAAAATAGCGAGTTTGCCATGCCACGATTACTGCTCACGGATGAGCATTGGTCG